>Ga0209315_100012_pt1 | contig 35287 bp, 34 predicted proteins | sample 3A3metaG_FD_184148 | JGI IMG/M metagenome (GOLD analysis project Ga0209315, IMG submission 184148) | Freshwater bacterial and archeal communities from Indian Creek, Illinois, USA to study Microbial Dark Matter (Phase II) - 3A3 metaG... | ecosystem: Environmental > Aquatic > Freshwater >... | reverse complement strand
TGCCCAAGGTCAGGGGCTCATCGTCCGAAACCACGCCCTTGCCCATCAGCGTGTGCGCTACGGGTATGCCCATGTGCAGGGCAAACTGCCGCACTTCCTCGGCGGCATCAGCCAACACCACGCCTCCGCCGACATAGATCAAAGGCTTAGTTGCCTCGGCCAAAGTCGTTACAATCTGCCGTGCTACGGCATAATCCAAGCCAGGCTTTAGCAAAGTCTTGGTATTGTGTTTTAAGCGCTCAAAGAGAGCTACCGGTATCTCTCCCGAAAAGATGTCCATCGGCACATCCACAAGTACAGGCCCCGGTCGCCCAGATTCCGCCAAGGCAAAAGCCTTTTCCATAATCTCGGGGAAGAGCGCCGCTTTCTCTACGCGCCAAGCGCGCTTGACAAAGGGCCGGTATATCTCCCACTGCGACGCATCGGCATGCAGGCCCACCTCTTGGTGGGGGTGCTTGCCATAGTAGTGCGAGGGCACATCGCCTGCAATAACCACCATGGGGATAGAGTCTAGCGCCGCGTTGGCCACGCCGGTGGCGGCATTAGTCAGGCCCGGCCCTAGGTGGCAGAGCACCACCGCAGCCCGCTTGGTGACGCGGGCGTAGCCGTCGGCGGCATGGGCCGCTATTTGTTCATGGCGCACATTAACAAACTCGATCGACTCACTCTTGGCCAGTGCCGACAGCACGGCAATATTTGTGTGCCCGCAAAGGCCAAAGATATGCCGCACGCCGCGGCCCTCTAAGTACTTAACAAGCTGGTTAGCAACCGAATCCTTCATCATCTGTATGCTCCTTTGCCCCTTTATAATGCTACTCCTCTAATGCAGGGTCGTAAAACTCACCAAAAAGCTCGCTATCTGGGGGACGGTCTTCTTTAATGGGGTACGAAACCCAAGTCGTATTTAGATAGTGCTTTAAATGCACATTTTCCGAAACAATATTGCCCCCCCAAGTACCGCAACCTAGGCTCGAGGTCATGGGCATGCCATTGGTAAAGGCCCCCGCATTGGCTTTAGACTGCGGCTGCCGCACCATAATGCGGCTAACCGGCGCCGCTAAGGCCAGTTGGTTAATATGCTCGTCGTTAAAAGAGTAAATCCCGACAGAGTGCCCCTTGCCGCCCACTTCAAAAATCGACTGCATCTTCTTAAGCGCTTCCGCAAAGCCACTAAAACGAAAAACAGAGAGCAAGGTGGTTAGTTTTTCGCCCGAAAAGGGGTTATCTCTACCAATCACTTCTTCTTCGGTAATAATAAACTTTCTGTCGGCGGCAATGCTAAAACCCGCGACCCCGGCTAGATCCGTGGCCGCAATGGCCACCGTGTCGCTTCTGCGCCTACCTTCGCCGTCCCATAGGGCGGAGCGGAGCAGTTCTCGCTCGGCGCTACTGGCCACATAACCCCTCTCTGCGATCAAGGCCGCCAGCATCTCGTCATAGAGGCCATCATCAATCAGCAAGTTTCCATCTGCCGAGCAGCCCGATCCATAGTCCGAGGTCTTGCTTTGCATGGTGTTCCGCGCTGCCTCCGCTACATCGGCCGTGGCATCAATAATCATGGTGGCGTTGCCTGCCCCCACGCCATAGGCCGGCGTGCCCGAACTATATGCGGCGCGCACCATGGCCGGGCCACCCGTGGCCATGACCACATCGCATTTGGCCATCAAGGCCTTAGACATGGCAATGTTTACTTCCGTGAGGCACTGCAAAATATCTGCCGGTGCGCCTTCGCGCTCTAGAGCGTCGCGCATTAGTTGTACTGTCTTAAAAGTAGTGTGCTTGGAGCGGGGGTGGGGCGAAAAAATAACGACATCCCGCGCCTTAATGGCGTAAATCGCCGTGCCAGCGGGCGTAAGGTCGGGGTTGGTGGTCGGCACAATCGAAGCGATTATACCTACAGGCTTGGCATACTTTACAATGCCTTTCTCCGGCAATTCCTCAATAATGCCCATGCTCTTCTGCCGCAGCGCATCGCGCAGTATGCCCCTAATTTTAAAACGCTTGTTGGCACGGCTAATGGGGTCGCCTAGGCCGCTTTCCGCTATGCCCATATCTACCAACCCCAAAAAAGTCCTTTTGTTGGCCACGGCCCAGGCCACAGCCTGGCACAGGCGGTCCACCCGCGCTTGGTCGTAAGTCGCGATAATATCTAGTGCCTCTTTAGCGCGTTTAAGCGCCCCCGCGAGCTCGGCACTCTGTAGTGCGGTAAGTTCTTGCGCCATCTATTTGCCACCTCTCCCCATATTTCGTCCTGCCACTACTTGCCGCCTGCGGCAGCAACTCTAAGCATAGCACTGTCCGTGGTATGCCCCACTAATTCCTGCACGCGTAGCCCCAGTCTAAGCATCCCTTCTAAGTCATAGCCACTAGCCACTCCCATGCTGTGGGCCATATTTATTAAGTCCTCCGTGGCTAGGTTCCCCGTCGCCCCAGGCGCAAAGGGGCAGCCACCCAAGCCCGCAAAGGCAGCATCATACCGCGTCACTCCCGCCTGTAGCCCCGCCAAGACATTCGCTAAAGCCAACCCCCGCGTGTTGTGAAAATGCAGCGTCCACAGCACCCTCGGGTACTCATCCTTTAGAACAGTGCAGTATTCATACACCATGCCGGGGTGAGCCGTGCCGATAGTATCCGACAAAGAAATCTCCTGCACCCCCATGCTCAAGAATTGTTCAACCAAGCCACGCACAGCCGAGAGCGGCACCTCGCCCTCGTAGGGGCAGCCAAAGGCCGTAGAAATAGCGCCCGTAACTTGCATCCCTTCCGCCCGAGCAAAAGCCGCACAAGTCGCAAAATCCCCCATAACTTCAGGCGGCGTGCGGCCCAAATTGCGCAGCGAATGCGCCACACTGGCCGAAGCCGTAAGCTTCGCATTTCGTATCTCCACTGCCAGACTGCGTTCCAGGCCCTTTAAGTTGGCCACTAGCACCCGGTACTCCACACCCACAGGTCGCCTTATTTGCCGCGCCACCTCATCCGTGTCAGCCATGGCCGGCACAGCCCTAGGGTTCACAAACGAACCAATTTCCACCCGGCGCGCGCCATGCTCCACCACCCTGTCTATAAGCTCCACCTTCTGCGCTACCGTAAGCATCGTCACTTCATTCTGCAGTCCATCCCTAGGCCCCACCTCGCAAACTTCGATGCGCGGCGGCAAAGTCCACTTCATCCCAAAACCCCCCGTCGCCCAGTATCCCGGCATACAACTACCGGCCTAAAAAAAAGTTCCACTGCCCGAGCATAAGCACCGCAACTGAATTTTCTTTCTTACTAGGAGAACTAACGCACTGTTTCAATTAATTTGAGTGTAGACTTTAGGCAGACTATTGTCAACATTGTTAGTATAAAAATATTGAGTCGCGCCTGCGTATTAATTAGCCAAGACAATGAAAAAATCCTTCCGCTACATTGCTTATTCATGGTACAATTCTTCTAGCACTTTTCCAAATATTAGTGTCGAATGGTGTCGAACAAAGTCGCAAGATGCAGTGTGAGGCTTGTTTAGGCAGGATTCGGGGATAGTGCGTCGAATAATAACAATGTAGTGGGGCAAGTGGTGACTGGGCTTGTAATTACCAGCTGGTCGTTATAATGAGCCAAGGCAGACGACCAGCAGCGACATTTGCAGTCAACAGTAAGCACTGACGACGCTTAGCCGATAATTTCCTACCGACTTGGTGCGGGGTTTCTTGCCTAGCGGAATAGTAGGTGTGAGGTGGAAAGCATGTACGGTAAGTACATTAAGAGAGTTTGTGATTTGTTATTCGCGATTGCCCTCCTTCCGTTTGTGTCTGCGGTCATCGCCGTAGCAGGGCTTTTGATTCGGCTCGAAGACCGCGGGCCTGTTTTCTACAATAGTAAGCGAGTTGGACGGGGCGGAGCAGTGTTTATCATGTACAAGCTACGCACGATGAAGGTGAATGCGCCGGACATACGCAATGAGGATGGTTCGACCTTTAATTCTGCTACAGACCCACGGCTTACCCGTATCGGCAAGCTGCTAAGGCAGACAAGCATTGACGAGTTGCCGCAAATAGTAAACATTGTTAAGGGCGAAATGAGCTTCGTTGGACCTAGGCCTGAAATCCCCGACGAAGTGTTGTGCTATGGCGCTAACGACTTCCGCAAATTGGATACCCTGCCGGGCATAACTGGTTACAACCAAGCATTTTTCAGGAACTCTATCCCTTTCAAGCAGCGTCTCAAAAACGATGTTTATTACGTCGAGAATGCTTCGTTCTTACTTGATGTCCGCGTTATCCTACAGACAATTCTAGTCTGTGTGGGGCAGAGGGGTATCTATTCTGCTCAAGGCGGACGCACGGTTGACCGCGAGTAGTGAAGGCTTGTTGGTCAATCGAGTAGTAATGGCGAGCCTGCTCCAGAGGAACGATAGCCCATGGCCACCGCGCAGAAAGATCTCGCCTTTTAAGATTCGATGGATATCACCAGGGTTGCCATTTGTTTTGTTATCACACCGAGTACTTTAGACGCATAAGATGCATGTGGCGACCTGCGGCTGGTTTATCCGCGCCACGGCTTTTACAGCGCAGTCATCGTAAGAGCACACGCGTCTAATATATATGGCCGAGGGCACGAAAGGAGCATAAATAAATGGATAAGTGTAGAGATACATTTTTACCCTATTGCCTGCCTGACATAACTGAGTCGGAAATAGACGAAGTAGTAAGTACACTAAAATCTGGTTGGCTCGCAAAGGGCCCGCGCACGCGGTTATTCGAGCAAAAATTCGCAGAGTATGTCGGTGCTAAGCATGCAGTTGGGATGAATTCATGCACAGCAGCACTCCACATTGCATTGGTTGCTGCAGGAATTGGGCCAGGAGACGAGGTAATAACCTCCCCCATGACATTCGCTGCATCCGCTAACACAATAATACACACGGGAGCGACCCCTGTTTTTGTGGATATTGACCCACTGACAGGCTGTATTGATGCTGACGCTATAGAATTAAAGGTAACACCGCGCACAAAGGCGATTGTCCCCATACATTACTCCGGGCAAGCGTGCGACCTAGACAAAATATATGGGGTAGCAGAGAAGTACGGATTGTTTGTTTCCGAAGATGCTGCGCATGCTCTTTATACTCAGTACAAGGGCCGCATGATTGGCAGTGGGGCCCCTGGATCCGTTTCCTATAGTTTTTACGCCACCAAGAACCTTGCCACTGGTGAAGGGGGCATGCTTACGACTGACGACGACAAGATCGCTGAACGCGCGCGTGTCTTAGTGAGCCATGGCATGAGCAAGAGCGCGTGGAATAGATACGCTAAAGGCGGCTCCTGGCGATACGACATTGAGGAGTTCGGATACAAGTACAATATGTTTGACATCCAGGCAGCCTTAGGCCTTAAGCAGCTCGAGCGCTTAGACACAATGCAGCAACGCCGTGCTGAAATCGCCGATGCGTATACTAGGGCTTTCGCAGCCATGCCAGCTATAATTGTCCCAAAACCGAGTAGAGATACTACTACGCACTGCTGGCATCTCTATGTTATACGTCTCAATCCAGCCAATCTAAATTTGACCCGCGATCGCTTTATAGAAGAGCTTGCGGAGAGAAACATAGGCACTAGCGTCCACTTCATACCCGTTCACCTGATGAGTGCCTATGCCAATCGATACGGTTACAAGCGAGGCGATTTCCCCTACTGCGAAGCGTGGTTCGATAATGTGGTTTCTCTGCCTTTGTACCCAACACTCAATGATGACGATGTCCAGTACGTGATCGAAGCCGTCAGGGAATTGGTGAGCGATTGTTCGAGATGAAAATACTGGCCCTGAGTGCATATTATGAACCTGAGATAGCTGCCAGCATGTATCTGTGCAAAAATCTGTATGAGGACATGGCAGCAGCAGGTATGAATGTAGTTCTATACACGCCATCGCCAACCCGCGGTATCGATGACGCAACTCGCGAGCGTTACAGTAGACTCAAGAGCGAGAGCAAGTTTGATGGCAGACTGATAATCCAGCGCATAGGGATGTTTGGAGAGGGACGACACCCGTTGTTGCGAGCCATACGCTACGTGCTGTTGAATTTGATATTTATCATTAAATTGTGGCCTGTGGGAGGGGACGTGCTCTTTGTTCAAAGCACTCCGCCCACTCAGGGCGCTATGGCTGCCATCTTGAGAATTCTAAAACGCATTCCTTTTGTTTACAATGTGCAGGATATTTTTCCTGACTCATTGGTGGCTGCGAAACTGACTACTCGGAACTCATGGCTATGGAGCGTGGGTCGACTGCTGGAGGACTTCACATATCGGAACGCTGACAAAATTATAGTGATTTCAGAGGGATTCAAGCGCAATCTCATAGACAAGGGTGTTCCTGAAGCAAAAATTGTTGTCGTCCGCAATTGGGTAGACGAATTAAATGTTTCTCCAATTGCTAGAAAAGAAAACAAAATGTTTGATAAGTATGCATTGGACCGTAGCAAGTTCTATATCACTCATTGTGGCAATATCGGGCTGAATCAGAATATGGACCTCTTAATCGAGGTAGCAGAGGAGCTTAGTTTTGACGAGCGGATTTCATTTGTAATGATCGGCGACGGAGCATATCGCCCAGTGATGGAAAGGGTGGTTGCCGAAAAGGCGCTCAAGAACGTTCATTTTCTCCCTTTTCAGCCATACGAAGACATAGCGCATGTATTTAGTCTGGGTGATGTAGGCTTAGTGATTTCAAACGCTGGCACTGGCAACAGCTCTGTCCCTAGTAAGACCTGGAGTATCATGGCCGCCCAACGTGCAGTGATCGCATCATTTGATTTGGGTAGTGAACTAGACCTCGTAATTTCAGAATCCAAGAGCGGTGTATGTGTGCCGGCAGATGACAAAAGAGCACTTGTGGCTGCTATTAAGGATATGATAAGCGACGAGAAGTTGACTCACCAGTACGCTGCTAATGGCAGGCGGTATGTTGTTGAGGAGTTGTCGCGTGCCTCGGGGACATTGCAGTATGTTCAATGTATTGCTGATGTAGCTACGGGAGGTTCGAGCTAAATCAAATCATAAAGGTCGTCGGGCTGTACATGATCAGTTCTAGTGAAAATGGAGGCGTTCTTGATGAGCAAAGTCGCTCTCATTACAGGTATTACAGGACAAGATGGGTCATTCTTAGCAGAATTCTTGCTGGACAAGGGTTACGAAGTGCACGGCATCATCCGGCGTAGCTCGTCATTCAATACTAGTCGCATTGAACATTTGTACATTGACGAATTACTAAGAGATATGAAAGCCAAACAAAAAATGCACCTTCACTATGGCGATATGACGGACTCAACCAATTTGATCAGGCTTATTCGTGAGATAGAGCCCGATGAGATCTATAATTTGGCGGCCATGTCTCATGTTAAGGTGTCGTTTGAGGTGCCGGAATACACTGCCAATACTGACGGTCTCGGCACATTGAGGCTGCTCGAGGCGGTAAGGTTTCTCGGTTATGAAAGCAAAACAAGAATTTATCAGGCGTCCACGTCGGAGTTATATGGCAAAGTTTTAGAAGTGCCCCAAACAGAAGATACGCCTTTCTATCCACGCAGCCCCTATGGCGTAGCAAAAATGTATGCCTACTGGATTACGAAAAATTATCGCGAAGCCTACAATATGTTTGCCGTAAATGGTATCTTGTTCAACCATGAGTCAGAGCGGCGGGGCGAGACATTTGTTACGCGCAAGACAACGCTGGCTGCTGCAAGAATTAAAAAGGGTACACAAGAGAAACTGTATCTCGGCAACCTCAATGCCAAGCGTGACTGGGGCTACGCCAAAGATTACGTAGAGTGCATGTGGTTGATGTTGCAGCACCACACCCCAGAGGATTTTGTCATTGCGACTGGTGAAATGCATACTGTCCGAGAGTTCACCACCCTAGCCTTCAAGGAAGCCGGTATTGACCTTCGCTGGCAAGGGGAAGGCATTGAGGAAAAGGGCATTGATACCGCCAGCGGTAAAGTATTAGTAGAAGTGGATCCAAAGTATTTCAGACCCACCGAGGTTGATCAGCTACTAGGGGACCCCAGCAAGGCGAAACGCGTGTTAGGCTGGAGCCCAACTAGAACAAGTTTTGCCGACCTCATAAAAATTATGGTGCAGCACGACCTCAAGGTAGTAGCGCGTGAGGATCGTATTGGCAAAGAGTTTGATTAGAGGTGAACCATGGACAAAGCTGCTAAAGTGTATGTTGCGGGGCACAAGGGAATGGTTGGCTCAGCCATTGTGCGAAACCTGAAATCTAAGGGCTACAGCCACATTATTAGCAAAACATCTAGCGAGCTAGATCTTACTGTGCAGGCTGACGTCAATCAATTCTTTGCGACAGAAAAGCCCGAGTATGTGTTCTTGGCCGCCGCTAAGGTAGGGGGCATATTGGCGAATAGCACTTACCCTGCTGAATTTCTCTACCAAAACCTGATGATTGAGTCAAACATCATTCATGCCGCGCATATGCATGGAGTCAAAAAGCTCCTGTTCTTAGGTAGTAGCTGTATTTATCCTAAAATGGCTCCGCAGCCAATCAAAGAAGAGTACCTGCTTTCAGGGCCCCTTGAACCTACCAACGAAGCCTATGCCCTTGCCAAGATCAGCGGCATCGCTCTCTGTAAGTTTTACAGAAGGCAGTACGGCAGTGACTTCATATCTGCGATGCCCACTAATCTGTATGGCGTGAATGACAATTTTGATTTGAATAGTTCGCACGTATTGCCAGCATTAATACGCAAATTTCACGAGGGCAAAATCTCGGCCCAGCCCGAGGTGTCGATATGGGGCACGGGTACGCCAAGGCGGGAGTTGTTATATGTGGACGATCTTGCGGATGCATGCGTGTTTCTTATGAACGAATACAGTGATGAACTGCACGTAAACATCGGCACAGGTGAAGACATCGAGATTAGGCAGCTAGCAGAGCTAATCATGGACATAGTGGGCTATACTGGCAGGTTGACATATGACTTATCAAAACCCGACGGTACACCGAGGAAGGTGCTTGACGTGAGCCAACTACGTGCTCTCGGCTGGGTATCTAGCATGGGCCTACGAGAGGGTGTCTCCAGAGTATATGCATGGTACTGCGACCAAGACAATAAATCCACGCCAATGAAACGAGAGGTCAACTTATGAAAGTTGTTATTCTAGCTGGTGGTAGTGGCACTAGATTGTGGCCCTTAAGTAGGGAGCGTTACCCGAAACAGTTTGTAAAGTTAAACGAGGGTGGCACCTCGCTCTTTCAGCATGCATTCCAAAGGAGCCTTCTTGTGGCAGATATTGCCGATGTGTATGTTGTGACGAACGAGAAGCACAAATACTTGGTCATAAACGCGATAGCAGAATTAGGGTACAGTCTAGCTGAAAGAAACATAGTTGCCGAGCCAGAGGCCAAGAACACGCTGCCAGCAATCTACGCGGGGATGGTCGCGGCAGCAAGGGCTGGTGACTGTACCGTGGCAGTATACCCTGCAGATCACCTTATAGCCAAGGATGCCGAATTCGCCGCTTGCGTACAACTCTCAGCTAGCCTTGCCGAGACTCATCTGGTCACATTCGGCATACGGCCCACACATCCACACACTGGGTATGGCTACATATCCCCTGGCCAAGCAGTGGCCAATGGGCATCTCGTGAATCAGTTTAAAGAAAAACCAGATTCGACTGCGGCCATTTTCTACATAGCCAAGGGGTATTTGTGGAATAGCGGCATATTTCTACTGCATTCCAAAAAGTTTTTTGCCGAAGTGCAAGCTCATGCTCCGGAAATAGCGGAGGCTTTCCACGGCGCCGCATCTGTTAATGAAGCATTCTCTCGAATTAATAACAAGGTCTCCATTGACTATGGATTGCTAGAAAAGAGCAGCAGCGTTGCTGTAGTGCCCTGCGACATTGGGTGGAGCGACCTGGGTAGCTTTGACTCACTGTATGATGTCTCTGTGAAAGACGAGCAAGGAAATGTGGTAGACGCTAATACATTGATGCTCAATTCCTCAAAGAATCTCATTCGTTCCGATTCCGGCAGGTTGATATCCACTATCGGCATTGATAACATGATTGTCATGGACACACGCGATGCTTTACTGTTGTGTCACCGTGGGCAAGCGGAGCAGGTAAAATCCGCAGTTACTGCACTGCAAGATCGGTGTGATAATCGGACTGAGTACCATACTACAGACTACCGCCCCTGGGGCCACTACACAGTGCTCGAGGAGCGCAAAAATACCTACAAGATCAAGAGGATTGTGGTCAACCCCGGCAAGAGACTCAGCTACCAGATGCATTACCACAGAAGTGAGCACTGGGTAGTCGTTAAAGGTACTGCACTAGTCACACTAGATGGCGAAGAGAAATTAGTTTGCGCCGGTGAAAGCATCTTCATCAAGGCCTGTCAGAAACATCGCTTAGAAAACAGCGGCAAGCTCCCCCTCGAGATTATTGAAGTGCAGATGGGGGAGTACCTTGAGGAAGATGATATTGTTAGGCTGGGGGATGAGTATGGGCGGGGGTAGGCAAGAGGGACTGATTATTGCAGAAGGCTGTCTTGGCTGTAAGTAGGCACGGCATCATTCGTCTGCGCGTTGTAGGTACCGATGCGATGATATCGTGCCATGTGAGCGGAGACTCGCTACAGGTGGTAGAAATTCCGCCGGGGTATACGCACAATATAGAGAATTTAGGGAAATGCAACTTAGTACCGTTAATGTGGGCCAGCGAGCCCTTTGATAAAGATCGGCCAGATACCTATATGGCGAGGGTGTAGCTATGAAAAAGTTAAAGGTAATGACCGTTGTCGGTACGCGCCCAGAGATAATCAGGCTTTCGGCCGTCATTCGTAAGCTCGAAGAGTCCCAAGATATCGAACACATACTCGTTCATACTGGCCAAAACTACGACTACGAACTGAACGAAGTGTTTTTTAAGGATTTTAATCTGCGCCGTCCTGACTACATGCTTAACGCAGCTACTGGCACAGCCATAGAGACTATCGGCAATATGTTAATCAAGATTGACCCGGTGCTCGACGAAGTACGCCCCGACGCCTTCCTTGTGCTAGGTGACACCAACAGTTGCTTGTGCGCCATTGCCGCCAAGCGTAAGCGCATGCCTATCTTTCACATGGAGGCGGGCAATCGCTGCTTTGACCAGCGCGTGCCAGAAGAAACCAACCGCAAAATTGTCGATCACCTAGCCGACATCAACATGCCCTACAGCGACATAGCACGTGAATATCTCCTGCGCGAGGGGCTACCGCCGGACCGTATAATTAAAACTGGCAGCCCCATGCTAGAGGTGCTAAATTCGCGGCGCGAAGATATTGAAAAATCAGATATTTTAGTTAAACTAGGCCTCTCCCCCGAACAGTACTTTGTGGTTTCGGCCCACCGCGAAGAAAACATCGACTGCGACGTAAATTTCGCCAACCTAGTCGACAGTCTAAACACGGTTGCAGAACACTACGGCCTCCCCATTATTCTTAGCACCCATCCCCGCACCAGAAAACGCCTTGTCGCCAAAGGCCTCGAACTTCACCCCCTCATTAACACCCACAAGCCCCTAGGCTACAACGACTACATCAAACTCCAAATGCACGCCAAAGCAGTGCTCAGCGACAGCGGCTCCATTAGCGAAGAGGCCTCCATACTAGGTTTAAGAGCCCTAAATATTCGGCAGGCCCACGAGAGGCCCGAGGCTATGGAAGAGGGCGCGGTGTTGATGGTGGGGTTGAAGAAGGAGCGCATAATGCAGGGGTTGGCTATCTTGGCTAAGCAGCCGCCCAGCGACACGCGCATTGTGCGGGACTATGAAGTGCCCTGCGTCGCAGAGAAGGTGCTGCGGGTCATCGGGTCCTATACGGATTATGTGAATCGAGTGGTTTGGGGGAGTGCAATTGAACATAATGGTGCTTGACGTGCCAGCAGAGTCTGGCGGTACATGTGACAGGAGGATGTTAATGTGGGTAGCAAAAACCCAAGGGTGTTATTAGTGTCCCCATTACCTCCCCCCGCCGGAGGGATATCCACTTGGACCCACAAGTATGTTGAGTGGGCAGACCTTAATGATGTAGAGGTCGCCCTTGTCAATATAGCCGTTACAGGTAAACGGGCACGCCGAATAAATGCAGGCAGAAGATTAGCGGATGAATTTGGGCGGACGCTGTTAATTTTACTCGATTTACTACTCAAGCTGCGGGGTTTTATGCCAGACATAGTTCATCTCAACACACCTTGCAGCCAATTCGGCATTGTGCGAGATTTCGTATGCGCCTTCATTGTAAGAGCACACAAGATACCCTTAATTGTGAACTATCATTGTAACATTGAAGACCAAGTTGGCATGGTTAGGTTGAGTAGGTTTTTTTTACGGAAGATGTCTGAATTGGCCTGCCTCAATCTTGTACTGAATGAGGGGTCGATGCTGTTCTTGCAAAAACAAACAAAAAAGGAAGTAGAAATTCTACCAAATTTTATTGAGGAAGACTATGTTAGACAAGATGACAAGCACATTGCAGCAGCCATAACAACTGTTGTGTTTGTAGGGCACGTACAACGAACCAAGGGAGTTATCGACATTATTAGTGTCGCTAGGCACTTTCATGCACTTACCTTTCTTCTTGCAGGACCTATTTCCGACGAGATAATGCAGATTGAAATACCCTCAAACGTATCACTATTGGGGCCCTTAGATAGTGCGCAGGTCCGCGAGTTACTTCTTCGCTCAGATTTTTTTTTGTTTCCAACATACACCGAAGGATTTTCTAATGCCTTGTTAGAAGCGATGGCTGCGGGGCTGCCAGTGATAACAACAAGCGTGGGTGCCAATTGGGAGATGATAGAGGAATTTGGTGGGATATTGGTCAATAGTGGAGATCCAGCGGGAATTGTTAGCGCGATAACAAAAATATCTGACATTGCGGTGCGCGAAAAAGCATCGCAATGGAACGTCAAAAAAGTCATTGGATTCTATTCCAGGGAGGCGGTTATGTACAAGCTAATGAACATTTATCGTGCCGTTTTGCTAAAATAGACCAAAGACAGGGATGTGGCCATGTAGACTTACAAGTGCCCTTGTGGCTACGACAAGTCGCTGCGGATTCCAGACGCTAGCCTAAAAAGGCGGAATGTGGGTATTGCGGACCAAGGTAGCCACTCATTTCGACGTAAATCGGCCACCCATGCTAGGCGATTCCGGTCACTTTTTGGTCGAGGCCGAAATAGGCGGCCGCTTATACCACAAACATGGGTAAAACGTAGCGCTGTCAAGGGTCTATGACTTGTTCAACAGCTCCTAAATACAATAGTCGTCGGGACCATCGACCCTACGATATGTAGAAGACCATGTGCAAGCTGACGATCATGTGTATAGCGCGCATAATTGCCACGTGAAGAGAGGTGCTCATTTCGTCGCTTGTGCTGAGTTAAGCGGAAGCGTTACTATCGTGGAAAATTGCATAATCGGCCCAACCACGCCTTGGCTGAATAGGATCAGCATCGGTGCCGGCTCAATAGTGGGCTATGCGCTGTAGTAACAAAGTCTTTCGGGGCGGGCGTGACGCTTGCGGGCAATTCTGCACACACTGCGGATAATATCAGAGCCCCTAGGCAGGCGCAGAAAGAATTCTTGATCAAGAACTGAGGTTTATCCTCATGAGACTTGCGATGCGCGGCTGCATGGCTTGGCCAATTGGCGACAGCTAGGTGCTACACCGAAAGACATAGCCTTGGCAATAAATATACTAGGTACGGCTCGAGGTGGCGGGCAATATCACCTTTAGGGCAAAAGGGTTAGTAGCAGAAAAATATAGGTTCGCTAATTATAGTAACGGCAGTCACAAGGCTGATTGTGGGAGTCAGAATTTGTCGACGTGAAGAGGGTGGCGGGCTACTGCCATAGGTGCAAAAGGGCTCTTAGTGGAAGCGTGAGGGCGCAATCAAGAGCAGGAACAATATGGGTAAACGATGCAGATATGAGATAAAGGTTATATCAGTGCTATGTCTTCAGTAGTAGACGACGTCTTTGTTGCATCATCCGTTAGCGCTAACAACGACAATCCTTAGGACGCACCGAAGAGCGTTCAAGCATTTTTGGTGGTCCATGTTTTAAGACCCCGCTAGCATCGGCGCAAATGCCATTAGCCTACTCGGCAAGCGGCTGGGGCAAGTCTGTTTGGTGGCGGGCGGGGTGCGTTGTCACTGGAGATGTGGGACCGAGAGAGGTTGTACGGAGAGTGCCGGGGCGGGTTGTTGGGGTGGTAGTGGAGCCAGTGGGATAGGGAGATTGCAGCAATTTAAATGAGGTGCCCATGCTGACAAAGTTTGTTGGGGTGTATGCAGAAGCGAAGGAGCCTGAGAATGGCAACATCTTGTCGTGCGAGCCAAGCGGCTCGGGGTCAGTGCTAGTTTCAGATGCGATGATGCGTCGGGGGAGGCCAGTGAGCTTAGGGGATGGAGTTGCTGTTGTTGGACGGGATTCTGCGCTTTTACTAGGTTTTGGTGCGTCTCCACCTTTCTAGGCGGCGTGACACCTTCGTACTGGATGATTAAGGAGCAAATTATGATGATAAATATTAGTTTTGCTAATTTTTCGCAGCGACAAAGTGTGCTTATGATACTATGCTTCGCTGTTATAGGACTCGCCATTGGTGCGGTGGCACTCGGTGGGTTTTGGAGTTTGCCAGCAATTGCGGTAGTCGCCGCAATTGCACTTTTCTTCTTTCTGCGTCGCCCCGCACTGCTTTTCGCGTTCTACTGCGCCAGCATCCTGTTTGAATCGATTTTGGTGCTTCAGGGCTGGGAGGGGGTAACAATGACCCGGTATCTTGGCTTTGGTGCTGGCGGTTTATTCCTTGCCCAAATGCTCAGACTGCGGCGAGTCAAGTTGCCGCCCCCTGCTGTGATGGCTTGGGCAGGGCTATTCGCTTGGGGGGCCATTTCGGTTCTTTGGGCTGTGGAAGCGGAGCAAGCAATCCGAAGCCTCTGGATTCATGTAAGATTCTTTGCAGTATACGTTGTAGCTGTGATGTACCCCTTTAGACAACCGGAAGTGGATTGGGTCAAGAGGGCAATCATGTTGTCAGGGGTGCTGACGGGCATCCTAATTCTCTACCTCTATGCCAGCCAGATTACGTTTATGGACTCGGTTCGTGCCAGCCTTGTCCTTGGAGAGCGTGTGGCCGATCCCAACCATACCGCAGCCAGTCTGTTGCTACCGTTTAGCCTTTTTTTGAGTGCTACCTTGTCGGTTAGACGCATTAAACTAAGCAGTCATATTTTGCCGCTGGGAATTCTCTTTGCCGTCATCGTGCTATCCGGCTCAAGGGGTGGGCTACTTGGCTTGGCGGTCGCTGTCATCAGTCTGTTCATCATGCATTTCGGGCAACACTGGAAGCAAAAAATGAAGGTTGTAGCCGTTACGGTGGGCGGTGCCGTTGCTGGCTGGTTGATGTGGCCGCTTCTGCCCGTGGAGTTGACGCAAAGATTCCTACTGGCGGAAATCATAGCCGGAGGGGGCTCAGGGCGCCTGGACATCTGGACGGTAGGGATTTCTGCGTGGTTGGCAAACCCAATAGTAGGATACGGATTTGGCAGTTTTGGTGCCATTCACACCTTATGGGAGGGAAGCTGGGCGGTTGCTCATAATATCTATTTACAATTACTAGTGGAAATGGGCATAGTTGGTCTTGTGCTGCTGCTGATTGCATTGGGTTTAGGCTACAATGCTCATGCGAAATCTTCGCTAGAGCGCGGGGCTACCGCAGGATTTCTAGCAGTATTAGGGGCGAGCTTTTTCTTAGGAACGCTCTATTTCGACAATTTTTGGCTGACACTCATCATGGTAGAAATCACGCGGCGGGTGAGGCCTAGTGTGCCAGCACACGAACTAGTGTCACCAGAGCATTCCGCAGTTCAGACTCATATTGCGAACGGTTAAAGTGGAGGGAGATAGGCACGTGTCTTTTCTTTATAGTGCGGTTATCCGCTCTGTGGGTTTAAACAACCTGCTTGACAAAACCCTATGGTCTTTACAGCGGCAAACGTTAACCCCCGCAGAAATACTGATCGTTATCCCAGAAGATACTAATGTTTGGGAAATTAAAGTCCCTAACGCGCGCTTTGTTAAGGCGGAACGTGGTATGGTCTCACAACGTGCAGCGGGTATTCGGTCGGCAAACCATGACATGCTGCTTCTCGACGATGATGTTGATTTGGAGCCCAGTGCTGCCGAACTGCTGATGAGACCAATTTTTGATGGTCGTGCGGAGTGTATTGTGCCATACTGGGGGGCCTATGTCAAAACCACTGTGGTCGGACGTTTTATAGACAGAGTGTTTGGATTGCGGATTCCTAAGGACACGGGGGGCGGATTGGCATTCACTCTTGGGGGTGGATTTCATGTGCCTGCTGCACCGGCGGCATCCGGTGGGTTAACTGAAGCTGGCCCAGGCATTGCGATTGCGCTATCGCGCTCTTTTGCTCAACGAACATCTGTTGTGGGCGAGATAGAATTGCAGGCGCTAAATCCATTTGCCTTTCTCGAAGACGCCGCACTGGTGTTCCAGATTGGAGCAGCAGGCGGAAGAGCATTGATGATTCCTGATGTCGGACTCATGCACCTGGAAGGGACGACTCGCAAACACAAACATAGAGTAAGATGGACATTTGAGTCAACAATCTACAATCACTTCATTTTTTGGAAGAAATACATCTACGTCAAGCAGGTGGGCATTCTCAGGTTGGCGTGTTCCCTGAGTGTTATTTGGGCATTAGTTGGCATTGTGTTTTGGGCAATGGTCTCATGTGTGCGAACGCTTTCTATCGAGCCAATAATTGGTACGTGCTTGGGCTTCAAAGCGTTGCTATTTCGCAGATCGAAAGGGTAGAGTGCACAGTTCGAGTCCATTTCGCGAGTTAGCTAATCGAGGAGAAATGAGCTGAAAGATATTTTGGCAGTAACCACAACTGCCATGATTCCGAGCTTGTGAGGGAGGTTTGCAGAGGTGGGCAAGAAAAAAATCGCAGTAATGCATGTGATTAATGCCTATGCCCTGGGTGGAGCAGAAAAACTGGTCTTTGATATCGCCAGCAGCATGGACAAAACCAAGTTCGATGTTTTTATATGTAGCATCGCGTCGAGAGGCGATGCTGTTGAACGAAGCATTCGCCATAGCTTGCACTCTCAGGGAGTAAGAACGCTGTGTTTGGATAAAGCACCGCACAGACAACGCCTGCTCGCTATTTGGAGACTGGCTAGATTTTTACGGGCAAACAAAATAGATATTGTACATACGCATTGCCCTTCACCCGACTTTTACGGACGTCTGGCTGCCTGGTTAAGTCGCGTACCGTTGGTATTTACTACAATTCATAATACGGCGGGTTATTCGCGCCGCGTCGAAAAGACTTTAGGATGGTTAAGCTGTAAACATATCGCTATATCCGAAGAGGTGCGACAATACGCAATTAACAACTTGCATATCCCAGTGCACAAATTATCAATAGTCCATAATGGCATTAACATGGAAAAATATAAAAATAATCCTGTTCCAAAAGGCGATATATTTGGTGAGCTTGGGATTTCTACGAATAAAAAAATTATCACTAATATTGGCCGAGTGACAGTGCAAAAAGGGCAGTTTTACCTGCTTCAGGCAGCAAAAATCGTCTTGAGAGAATTTCCGGATGTGCATTTTCTTGTTGTGGGTGATGACAAGACCGATCAAAAGCTAGCTGCAGAATTGCGGCAACTAGTGAAAGCGGAAAATCTAAGCGCGCACATTACTTTTGCCGGGGTGCGGCAAGATGTGCCGCAGATCCTAGCGATTACCGATGTTTTTGCTTTCCCGTCCCTTTGGGAGGGTTTTGCTCTGGTGAGTTTGGAGGTAATGGCCGCTGGGGTGCCCATGGTGGCAACTGATGTAGGTAGTATTCGCGAAGTGTTGATTGACGGTGAAAACGGTTTGATTGTCCCGCCCAAAGATGCTGAAGCCTTGGCAGACGGCATCAAGTTTATGCTGCGTGACCCTGAGCGAGCCAAGGCTATGGGGCTGAGAGGAACAAAAGCGGTGGAAGAGAAGTTTGCCATTGAGAATACGGTCCGTGGGTATGAGGAAATGTATTTGGGTGGCATAGGAAATCATGGCATTGGTGGCGGACAATAGCCACACTGCCTGTCGGAGGTAGTTTTACGATGAGAAGCATTTACATAACTTCAAGCTTGCCTTATGGTAAGGGCGAATCATTTGTAATCCCGGAGATTGAGGAACTAAAGAGACAGGGTCATGAGGTTTTGCTGGTGCCGATGTATCCGCGAGGTATGCTGTTTCACGACAAAGCCAAGTCTATGCTAGGCTTTGTCCGTAACCAGCCTTCCTTTGCTGTCTTGGAACATAATTAGCGAAGCGCTGTGTTTGGCGGTCAAGATGCCTTTTAAGTCGCTTTCAGTCTTTGCCCTTGTTACTCGGCAGGCCAACACCGCGCGTATTTTAGCTAAGAATTTCGCAGTGGTTCCGAAAGGGCTGTGGCTGGCGAAGGTGGCCACAGAATGACAGGCAGAACATATCCATGCTCATTGGGCAGCGACCACTGCTACCATGGCGTTGGTGGCGACGGAAATTACTGGTTTGCCGTGGAGTATTACCGCCCACCGCTGGGATATCGCCGAGAACAACCTAATCGCTTTGAAAGCACGCAAGGCAGCCTTTGTCCGCGCCATCGACCGCCGTGGGGCGCAGGAGCTGGCAACACTCGCATCGCTCGACAATTGGGCGCCTCATATCATCCACATGGGCGTGACGCTTCAGCCACCCGCAGAGTCCCAAAGCAAGCCTGTTCCCACGGGTATAATCCGCGCAGTCATGGCGGCTAATATTAACCATATCAAAGGACATGTGTACATAGTGGAAGCTATGAGCCTACTGCGCGACCGCGGCGTGCGTATTTTGCTGGATTTAGCTGGAGATGGGCCATTGCGGGGTGCTATTGAGAGCAAGGTGAGAGAGTATAGCTTAGAGGAAGCAGTGAAGTTCCTTGGCGCTGTACCTCATGGACAGTTAATGGCTGGGTTGCAGGAGGGAGCATGGGACTTGATGGTCTTGCCAAGCATCGAAGACTTAACGAGGGCTAGAGAGGGCATCCCAGTGTCGCTGATGGAGGCCATGAGCTGCGGGGTGCCTGTCATTTCCACTAACACCGGCGGGATTCCCGAGCTGTTGGAGGGTGACGCGGGAGTACTGGTGCCGCCCAGGGACCCGGTGGCATTGGCGGAAGCCATAGAACGTCTGGTCGGGAATCCGGCGCTTCGCTGGCAGCTAGGTGCCGCTGGGCGTGAGCGGGTGCAGGAGCAGTTCAGCCTCGAGAAGGTAGTGACCGAACTGGCCTTACTCTTTGCTGAGTGCAGGCAGGTGAAACGATGAGAGTGGTATCAATTGTTGGAGCCAGGCCGCAGTTCATCAAGGCGGCGGCGGTATCACGCGCGATACGTAGCACAGCAGGTGTAAGTGAGGTGCTTGTACATACCGGACAGCACTACGATGATAATATGTCAGCTGTGTTCTTTGCAGAGTTGGACATTCCCACACCTGATTATCATTTGGGTGTCGGGTCAGGTAGCCACGGGGTACAGACGGGGCGGATGCTAGAAGCCATAGAACACGTGCTGTTACGGGAAAGGCCGGACTGGGTCTTAGTTTACGGAGACACCAACTCAACTTTGGCAGGCGCACTAGCAGCTGCCAAGCTACACATACCAGTGGCCCATGTAGAGGCAGGCTTGCGTGCATTTAACAGAAGGATGCCTGAGGAAATCAACCGGGTTCTGGCTGACCACACTTCAGACCTTCTCTTTGCGCCTACGGAGACGGCGGTGGACAACTTGCGCCGGGAAGGACTGCCCGCAGAGAGAATCCAATTAGTGGGCGACGTGATGTACGACGCCGCGCTATACTACGGAGCGCAGGCCATGGCCAGTAGCAGCATATTAGAACAGCTAAACATGAAGCCCAAGGAGTACATCCTCGCCACAGTGCATCGGGCTGAGAATACCGACGACCCGGTGCGGCTGCGAGCCATCTTCGATGGGCTAATGCAGGTAGCAACAGAGTGTTCTGTAATACTCCCCCTACATCCCCGCACTAGCCAGGCGCTGGAAAGGGAGGGGCTACTCGTTGAAGCCACGCGGGTGCTGCAGATCATCCCGCCTGTGGGCTACCTCGACATGGTCCTGCTCGAAAAAAACGCGCGCTTGGTGGCCACGGACTCGGGCGGAGTCCCAAAAGAGGCGTATTTCTACGAAGTACCGTCGGTGATTTTCCGTCAGGAGACAGAATGGGTGGAACTGGTGGAGATGGGATGGGCTTCTCTCGTCGAGCCACTTTCAACGAAAGACATCGGGGAGGCAGTACGCAAACTACTTGCGGCGAGCCGCAGTAGCCAGCGTAACCCCTATGGCCACGGTCGAGCGGCAGAAAAAATTGTGTCACTCATGCTAGGTGTTCGGGGTGATCGAAATGCTTGGCAGTAGTTTATTTTGTGTAATCGGGTAGGAGGTAGCAGTAGTGGTTGGTCAGAGTATCTGGGTACTCAATCATTATACCATTACGCCGGATATGCCCGGGGGTTCAAGGCATTTCGACCTAGGGAAAGAACTCGTCAAACGAGGCCATGAAGTAGTTATCTTTGCGTCTGGGTTTGACCATGGTTCCCGGACGTATGTAAAAGTAAAGTCTAAGGAAAAATTGCGACGGGACGAGTTAGATGGAGTTCAGTTTGTTTGGCTGAACACCTACCCCTATGTAGGCAACAACTGGCGTAGAGTTCTTAACATGTTTTCTTACGGGCTAGGAGTCTTAGGCGCCGCGCGCGATTTGAAGGGGCCGGATGCCGTCATCGGTTCGTCTCTGCATCCTGTTGCTGCTCTGGCTGGCTGGTGGCTGGCAAGAAGGCATAAAGCTAGGTTCATCTTTGAGGTGAGGGATCTTTGGCCGCAGACGGCCATAGGCATGGGTGCTATGGAAGGGACCTCTTTAATGGCAAGGTTGCTTTATGCTTGGGAGAAGTTTTTGTGTGACAGGGCAGAGAAGATTGTTGTACTTATGCCAGGCGCTAGGCAGTATTTTGAAAGCCGCGGTGTCGATCCTCGGAAGATACACTGGATACCTAACGGCGTTGACCTGGAACGCTACTGCGACATGGCCCCCCTAGCCCCCTCCACTGAGGGGGCTCAGGCCTTTCAAAAGCATAAGGACAAGTTCAAGGTAATCTATGCCGGAGCTCATGGTTCTGCCAACGGTTTGGATGTGGCGATTGAGGCTGCAGCTATGTTAAAAGAAAGAGATGCCAATATCCATTTTATTTTCATCGGAGATGGCCCTGAAAAACGCAAGCGTCAAATAGCCCCCACCTTGCCAGAGGGCAAGATGAGGGCTGGGGATCTGGCGTGCGTATTTCGAGGGGCGCATTAGTTGCTTGTCTTAACACGGATCCCCGCTGGGAGTGAAGCTGACCACGGCAGTAGAGAATCAATTGTAGCAGTGTCAGCGAGGTCAATGTTCGGCAACTGTTCAAAGAGGAACTCAAGGTAAGCACGGGGGTTGATGTTGTTCTCCTTGGCGGTTTCAACAATGCTATACACAACGGCACTAGATGTCGCTCCCCGCGGAGTATTCGAGAAAAGGAAGTTCTTGCGATTATGCTCTTAAGAACATAATCGCAATTATGCTCAGACACTGTTTATGTGCAGTTAATTCCCCGCGCTGAAAGAGACCGAGAAGACCGCGTGCTATCTGCCAATTGACCGACACAAAGACTCCGCATAACTGTCCATAATGTCAGAGGCTCAATAAGAGCTAAGAAGGGGTGGCATTATGGAAACGAGAGAATCATTGACTTCCCAGATTGCTGGCTATGAGGCATTCCTGAGAGAAGAGTACCAGCCAAGTACCATTAGGGGCTACAAAAAGGCAGTGCAGCGCTTTGTTGAATGGGCGAAAGAGACACAGCCAGCATCGGAAACACAGATCGAACCATTAATGCTGGAGTATATTAATCCCAACAACCAAGTCGATGGACGGCACAGTATCACGACAGTGCGTACAGCAATCCGACTCTTCTACTACTTCCTGACTGACCGGAAGCTGCCACCTTGCGAGAGGTCATCTAGCAACGAATCTATCGAACGGGAAGTTATGGATTACGCATTGTATCTCGAAAGAGTGGCTCGCCTAAGCTCACCGACTAGACAATCCCGCCAGAATTCCTTAAGAAGGTTTTTGTACCGTCTTTTCCCAAGCTCCCAATTTGACAGTTCTGCAATCTCGGTTTCCGTGTTACAGAACTTTCTTACCACAGAGATGATGCACGTCAAGCCTTCATCTCGGAAAACTTTCATTGGCGTCATTAGAAGCTACTGCCGCTACCTGCGTTTCAAAGGTGTCGAGGTGGACAAAGGGTTACTCATACTTCCGCTCTCAGCTCCAGTGTGGAAGGTAGCTAGTGTGCCAAAGACGTTAACGAGTAATGAGATTACCCTCATTTGCTCGGCGTTCGATCTCTGCACTCCAACAGGAAAACGCGACTACGCCATCTTCCTTTGCTTTACGGAGCTTGGCCTACGATCCTCTGAAGTCGCAAACCTGTCCCTCAATGACTTCAACTGGCGCGACGCCAGCGTGTTGATCAAGAAAACCAAATCCCACGTGCAGCGCGCCCTCCCGCTTTCTCAGCCGCTAGGTAAAGCCATTGTTCAGTATCTAGAGCTAGCTAGGCCTACGACGTGCGAGCGGGTGCTCTTCGTGCGTTTCTCCCATCGCACAGGTGAACCAATGGGCAGCTCTCAGATTCGTGAATCCGTCCGCCGCGCCTATGCCAGGGCAGGCATTTCGCCATCCATCACTGGTACCCCATTGCGCTATACCCCTTTTGATGGACAACCAGAATCCGTGCTATGCTGGGATCAGAAGGGGAGAAACAAATGAAGAAGAAGCACTACAATTCAGAATACAAGCAACAGGCCGTGTACAGAGTTAACCTAGGGCAAGAGTCTATCCCGGCCATAGCAAAAGATCTCGGCGTATCTGTTACCTCACTCAGAGAGTGGATTACGCAAGTAGAGAAGAGAGTGAATCCTTTTCCTGGTAGCGGCGCAACGTCATCCTCACTCCGGAAGAAGCGATTATGAGGAAACTTGAGCGAGAAAACAGAGAGCTCAGGGAGGAAATTGAGATCCAAAAAAAAGCAGCGGCCGACTTCGCGAAAAATCTCAGATAGAGATGTTTGAATTCATTAGGTCGCAAAGCGAGAGGTACCGGGTTACGAAGCTATGCGGAGCATTAGGAGTCAGCAAGAGCAGCTTCTACGCATGGATGAACCGCCCGAAGAGCAAGCGTGAGCAGGACAACGAGACGATTTCGAGTGATATACAGACCATTCATAAGCGTTCTAGGCATATCTACGGCATTCTCAAGATCACAGAATCGCTTAAATTTAAGGGGTACCGCATGAATCATAAGCGCGTAGCCCGCCTTATGCGAAGCTTGGGGATTAAGTCAAAGGTAGCTCGGAAATTTAGGGCCACAACAGACTCAAATCACTTTCTACCCGTGGCCGAGAATCTGCCAAATCGTGAGTTCCATGCCGAAAAGCGGAGCCAAAAATGGGTTAGTGATATTACTTGCGTCTCGAGCGATGAAGGCTGGCTCTATTAAGCACTGGTTATGGACCTCTGTGGACAACCACTCATAGGAATGTCCATGAGTGACCGCATGACTAGGGAGCTCGTCATAACTGCACTGGACAATGCCTACAAATATGCATCCAAGCCCAAAGGGGTGTTAATACACTCGGATAGGGGCAGCCAGTACTGCTCTTACGACTACCAGGCATATCTCAAATCGCACGGGTTTATTTGCAGCATGTCCCGCAAAGGAGACTGTTGGGATAACGCCCCCATGGAGGCCTTTTGGGGGAAGATGAAGACCGAATAGTTGGAGGGGAGGCGGTTCAAAACACTAGCCGAGGCCAAAGCCGCAGTCTTTGAGTGCGTGGAGATCTTCTACAACCGCCAGCGGATCAATCAGTCCAACCGATACCTGACCCCTGACGAGTATTAGAGGGCGGCGAGCAACTAATCCCCCATGCTTTGAGTCGTGCCCTGAGCTCACCCTCGGCGGCGGATTCATTTTACCTTGACAGGTGGGCTACAATATCCCACAGCGAGGGGCCTCAAGGAATTAACTCATGCTTCTCGCCTATGCCCCTCGCTCACCAGCCAAGCAGCCTACCTGTCAAGGGCCGCCGCCAGGTCTTGCCGCGAACCGCACTAGGAGCGCCATGACCTCTGTGCCTTAATCGGTTTCCTTGCCGAGTTAGAAGACGTACACGCGAAATACTACAAAAAACCGAGCTAAAACGGGTTCTAAGGTGTCTAGTTTTTGGGGTTCACTGCAGGTACAGCCGCACCCCAAGTTCCCGACCAGACAGATCTTCGACCGCACGCCAGTCAAGCCCTTTTGCTCGTGCAAGCCGCAGAACTTTGATCACAGTTGGGCGTGACATCTCCACACTCGCTGCAATCTGGCTGTGGTTGAGTCCTAGGTTCTGCAGTCGCAAAACCTCTCTGTAGTTGGTCATTTGATGACCTCCTTGGATGAATTTGTGCCGCCCATACGACACATGAGTCCAATACTACTACAGATTTTAGGTGTAAAACCAAACCGACGAGACTGTCAAGTTTCAGCGACGCAAGTGTAAAGTCTCCGCGGCTCATATGTTAAGTCAAGGGCGACGTATTCAAAAATGTCTCCAGTAGTTCAAAAACAGATTGCCACATGGTTCATTTTCTGATTGACATTCATACTTGTATGGTTCCTGCATGCCAAACGCGACGCTTTGTCGTCCCTATTTGAAGATCACAAGCTATCAGAGGAGGAAACTGCATGAAAGAAAGACAAGGGCACATCCCGAATGATTTGGACAAAAGAAAAAGCGTGTTTTTAGGTGGACAAAGGACAGTTATTCACCTTTCTGCCTTACCATATTTTACAGTCGATGCGGAAAGGCGAGCAGGTATGCCGTCTCTGAGAAAAAGCGTGCAAGAGTTTGCGAAAAGAGGATGGAGGGTGCTCTTTGTTTATCCGGTTGATGCCCCCAAAAACTCTTACGAAGAAGGGGGAATAGAATTTTTCCCAATCTACTTGCCTTTGCGAAATCACCACCAGCGCAAATCCAATAGTACATTCTGGGGTCGGCTGCGCGCTAGATTACATGCTATAGCATATATAGCGATCTTCCCTTTCAAAATTTGGCCACTGCTGAGCAGTACCTCTTTCCATTTGTTGTATGCCCACAGCGCTCCTGCAGTAGTCGTTGGATCTGTCTTTCGGTTAGTGTATAAAACCCCTCTCGTCGCGAGGCTCTACGGCATCTCCAGTCCAGATTCTCTATTAGGAGACGTGCCCTTTTCTCTTAGAAGGTTCTATTGGGATTTTTATGAAATCTTAGCTTTAAAAGTTAGAGCAAATTTGTACATGATTACGGATGATGGGACTAGAGGCCAAGAGGTGCTTTTAAAGTACGGTTTATCAAACCAAGGATTGGTACTGCGAAATGGAGTGGATGTGCCTGAGCGCATTCAGGAACTTCCAAGAGTTCAGCTAAGGAGAGAGTTAGGGCTACATCCTGAGATGCACGTTATAACGTTTGTTGGGCGTATTGAGTGTTGGAATCGTCCAGACCGTATTCTCAAAGTTGCCCTTGAATCGCGAGCTCAAAAGCGACCATGGACGTTCGTTCTGGTTGGTGACGGTAGAGACAAGGTTTTGCTCGAAAATCAATCTAAGCAATACCATTTAGGCAGAACGATTAGATTTGTGGGAGCGGTTGCTCATGAAGAAGTATGGAAACATCTTTTAGTCTCTGATGTATTTCTATCGCTTCACGATCTTAGTAGTATATCGAACACCCTTCTTGAAGCTCTTGCGCTTGATATTCCTGTTGTATGCAGCAGGAAAGGAGAGGGAATTGAGGAATTAGTGATTGATGGTTTCTCGGGATATCTTGTAAATGAGCCAGATAATGCAAAGGCAGTGATTGAAGCAATTGATAAGGGGTTACGGATTCCTAAATCAAAGATTTCGAGATTAGTTGATTTGCAAGCTTGGGAGGATAGACTTGAAACAGAATTTAGTAGAATTGAAGACATATTGATAAGACACTAATTATTGTCGATCAAGAACTGGCTTGGCGAAGGATGTCTAGCAGTTTTACTGTTACCAATGGCATCCAACAAGAGGCGGCGTAAGTTGACTAGGGATGGCCGGAAAGTTCGACCGGACCTACGTTTGCGGGCAGCTGCGATGAGAGGTTAGTCGCCTAGGGATTCTGCCTATAGGTGCTAGCTTATGTAGCTCCACCGCGATATGCAGACACATTTTGACAAGTTAGTTGTGCTGGGCTACTGATGGCCAGATGGTCTTGAAGTGCTAGAGTCAATCGAAAAGTTAGCCACTCGCTAGTCAGTTTTCGAGCCGCTAGGGATACTTGAGAAGTGAGCCACCAAAATTCAGAAATTGTGTAAGCGTATTGCATTGGGTTCCGTGCCCAACTCCTAGAGATCGAGCTTGGAAACACTGATAACGCTTAAACTGTCAGCTGCGATAGGATTGCCCGAGGCCGAGAAGCATGATGGAACGCGAAGTCGGCAGTGCAGTATCGGTTATAGGCACTAAATTAGTGGAAGCGGCAATGGCTGTGAACATTGTTACAGTAGTTGGCGCAAGACCGCAGTTTATCAAGGCAGCAGTGGTCTCACGTGTTCTACGCGAACATCACAATGAAATCATTATCCATACCGGTCAGCACTATGATGACAACATGTCAGGCGTATTTTTCAGGGAGCTTGATATTCCACACCCTGATTACAATCTAGGGGTTTTTGGCAGCTGCACGGGCAAATGACGGGGGAGATGCTAATTGGAATTGAGGAGATATTGACTGCCCGCCGTCCGGACATGGTCGTTGTCTACGGGGACACAAACTCCACACTAGCTAGTGCGCTTGCTGGAGTCAAACTACATATACCTGTGTGTCACATTGAGGCAGGCGGACGTATTGGGAGTATTGCTAATCCCGAGGAAGTCAACCGTATATGCACCGACCATATTTCGAGTCTGCTTATGTGTTGCACGAAGAGTAGCGCGGACTTTCTGAGGCGTGAAGGACTAGTGAGCAATGTACATGTTGTGGGTGATACCATGTACGATGCCTTTCTATACTACGGGGCTGAGATAGTTGGAAGTGTTCAGCACAAGAAACTGGTCGGCTTAGGCGGAGAGACTGTTAGGGTCCCGCCGCGCTACTACTACCTGACTTGCCATCGACCTGAGAATAGTGAAAGCGACCTTCCACTTACTGAAATATTGAGCGCAATGGAAGAAATGCACGCACCGACGATTTACCCTGTTCATCGTCGCAACCGGGATCGCGTACTGCGCATTACCCAACGGTTGGGCGTTATAAACATAATTCTCGCTGAGCCAGTTGGGTATCTCACCTCGCTAGCCTTAGTCAAAAGCGCAACTAAAGTAGTCACAGATTCTGGGGGACTCCAGAGGGAAGCATTTTTTGCCGGTGTGCCATGCGTAACCATTTTTGAACTTGTAATTTGGCCTGAAACTATGGTGGACAACCAAAATCAACTTGCGAAGCCTGATCGCACTGATATCTTGAACAAGCTGTCAGCTGTGGAAGAGCGTGACGAGCAATATTTACCCTTTGGTGACGGTAATGCAGGGCAAAAAATTGTAAGTCTGATAACTGAGTACTTAGATGGAGGACGATAAAGCGTGGCCAGACTGAATAAGCGCATTATGGACAAGGATGCTATCCTCGGCGTTATAGGCCTCGGCTACGTAGGTTTACCCCTAGCCGTAGAAAAAGCCAAAGCCGGCTACCGCACTATCGGCTTTGATATTCAACCCGAGAAGGTAGCCATGGTCAACGCCGGTACCAACTACATCGGCGACGTGGTCAATGCTGATCTGAAGGATATAGTAGATGCGGGTTTGCTTACTGCCACCACCGACATAGCTCAAGTTGCGCAGGCGGACTGCGTCTGCATTTGTGTGCCTACTCCGCTCGATGTGTATCAGCAGCCAGATATCAGTTATGTTAAAGCATCTGCCGAGAGCATTGTGCCCTATATGCATAAGGATATGCTTATCGTGCTGGAGTCGACAACTTACCCCGGCACGACGGAGGAACTGCTTAAGCCCATACTCGAGACGTCGGGGTTAAAGTGCGGGGTGGACTTTTATCTGGCATTTTCGCCGGAGCGGGTGGACCCCGGCAATCTTTTGTTTAAGACTAAGAACACTCCTAAAGTAGTGGGCGGCGTTACACCTGCCTGCACCGAAATTGCAGCCTTGTTGTATGAGAGCATATTAGAGGCTCCAGTGCACAAGGTGTCTTCACCCGCGGTGGCGGAGATGGAAAAGATTCTCGAGAACACCTATCGCAATGTTAACATCGGGTTAATTAACGAGCTGGCGGTGTTATGCAACCGCATGGGCATCAATATTTGGGAAGTGATTGAGGCCGCTAAGACCAAGCCTTTTGGTTTTCAGGCCTTCTACCCTGGCCCTGGTTTAGGCGGGCATTGTATTCCACTTGACCCATACTATCTTTCGTGGAAGGCGCGCGAGTATGGCTTTCATACTTCCATGATCGAGGCTTCGATGATGGTTAACGATCGCATGCCTGAGTACTGCGCCGAACGGATAGGCATGATTCTTAATAGGTATAAAAAAGCCATCAGTGGTTCTAAGATTTTAGTGTTGGGTGTGACTTACAAACAAGACATAGAAGACCACAGGGAGAGCCCCGCGATTCGCGTTATCGGGCAGTTGCAGAAGCGCGGGGCGGAGGTAGCTTTTTATGACCCCTATGTGGCGGAATTTTGCGAGCACGGCAAGACGATGGTAGGGCAAAAGGAGCTAACTGCGAGCATAATTGCAGGCAGTGACCTTGTGGTAATAACTACTGCCCATACCAGTGTGGACTATGTCTTTGTGCAGCGTCATGCTCGGTTTGTTTTTGACACCAAGAACGCCGCTAAGGGTGTAAGTGATAGGAGTAATATTGAGCTGCTGTAGGGGGTAATGTGCTTGAGATATGCCTTAATAGGGTGCGGAAGAATTTCGCCCAATCATCTTGGGGTGGCGCAAGAGAACGGGTTAGAGATAGTAGCCATTTGTGACCTGCTACCTGAGATGATGGAAGACAAGTCGCAGAAGATGCGGCTGCCAAAAGCGGTGAAAAGATACCAGGACTACCGCGAGATGCTTGCCACGGAACGACCAGAGCTGGTAGCCATTGCGACGGAGAGCGGCAACCACGCTGCAATAGCTCTAGACTGCATGGACTACGGGTGTAACCTCATCATTGAGAAGCCCATTGCTCTCTCACTGCGTGATGCAGATGAGATTATCCGGAAGGCAAAGGCTACCGGAGTTACGGTAAGCGCTTGTCATCAGAACAGGTTTAATAAGGCTGTGCAAAAACTACGTCAAGCGGTTCAGGGTGGGCGGTTTGGGCGGCTCCTGCATGGGGCGGCACACATTCGCTGGAGTCGTAGCGAAGATTATTACCGCCAAGCACCGTGGCGTGGCACCTGGGCGCAGGATGGAGGCGCACTGATGAATCAGTGTATTCATAACATCGACTTGCTGCGGTGGATGATGGGGGATGACGTCGTCGAGGTTGTAGGCATGACCAATAACCTCAATCACTCGTATATCGAGGCCGAAGACTTAGGCCTAGCTTTAATCAGGTTTGGCAATGGGAGTTACGGCCTGCTAGAAGGCACCACGAATGTCTTCCCTAACAACCTGGAGGAAACACTTTATCTGTTTGGCAAGAGTGGTACTGCCAAATTGGGCGGTAAATCTGTTAACGTTGTGGAAAAGTGGATGTTTGCCGATGGGCAAGATGAAGAATCCGAGGTCATTCAGCAATACAGTGAGGACCCGCCCACGATTTACGGTTACGGACATGGACCTTTATACAAAGACGTGATTGAGTCTATTCAGCAGGGCAGGGACCCCTATGTAACTGCAGAGGATGGGAAACGCGCCCTTGAGCTAGTACTCGCCATCTATGAGGCTGCAGCAACAGGTGCCACGGTGAAGTGGCCGCTTAAAGACCTAAGCACTGTGCAGTTTCAGGGGTTGTTTGCGCGATGAGCTACTTTGTTCATCCCAGTAGCTATGTCGATATCTCTGCGGTCATAGGTGTCGGTACGAAAATATGGCTGTTCTGCCACGTCCAGGCGGGAGCGATAATTGGCGACAACTGTTCGCTTGGGCAAAATGTCAACATCGGGAGCAATGTCCGCGTGGGCAACGGCGTAAAAATACAGAACAATGTTTCTCTCTACGAGGGTGTAGAGCTTGAGGACTACGTGTTTTGCGGTCCCTCATGCGTTTTTACAAACGACCTAACTCCGCGTAGCAAGTACCCAAAGGGAAGCGCAAATTATGTTAAGACGCAAGTTAAAACCGGTGCGACCATTGGCGCGAACGCTACTATTGTTTGTGGTAACACCATTGGTGCTTGGGCGATGATTGCGGCCGGTGCGGTGGTTACAAAGGCCGTGCCCGACTACGCCTTAGTCGCCGGGGTGCCTGCCAAAAGGATTGGCTGGGTTTGCGAATGCGGCGAAGTGCTGCCAAGTGAACTTAAGTGCGGAGCGTGCAGAAGAGTGTATCACCTGCACGGTAGTGACCTAAAGGAAAACACTAAACAACAGACAGATTAGGCAGGGGGGAGACGCATGCAGTTTAGGGACTTGCGTGCACAGTACGCTAATTACAAGGGGTCTATTGATGCTGCTATACAAAAGGTCATCGACCACGCCGAGTTTATCGGTGGGGAGGAAGTTCTGCTGTTAGAGCGCGAACTTGCCGATTATGTGGGCGTCAAGCACTGCATATCGTGTGCGAATGGTACCGAAGCGATGACGTTAGTGCTGATGGCGTGGGGCATCGGCGCAGGGGACGCGGTCTTCATACCTGACTTTACGTTCTTTGCCACGGGCGAGGTGGTGGCGTTTTGCGGTGCAACGCCCGTGTTTGTTGACGTTGACAAGCATACGTTTAACATGGACCCCGCTGCGTTAGAGAAGGCTGTGCTATCTGTGCTCCAAGAGGGGAAGTTAAAGCCTAAGGCGGTCATACCAGTCGACTTGTTTGGCCTGCCCGCCAATTACCCGGCTATTGAGGATGTAGCGAAGAAGTACGGCCTGCGCATTCTGGAAGATGGGGCGCAAGGCTTTGGGGGCAGCCTAGGCGGTAAACTCGCTTGCAGTTTTGGTGACGCGGCTACCACTTCGTTTTTTCCGGCAAAACCCTTGGGCTGTTATGGGGATGGTGGGGCAATATTTACCAATGATGACGACTTGGCTACACTACTGGGTTCACTTAAAGTACATGGCAAGGGCACAAGTAAGTATGACAATGTCAGGGTGGGTGTCAATTCAAGGCTTGATACACTACAGGCGGCAATTTTACGAGTAAAGCTCAAGGCTTTGGTAGCGCACGAACTCACAGACGTTAACCGCATTGCTAAGCTTTACGACAAAGCATTGCATGGTGCTGTGGAGATCCCCATTATCCCCGATGGATACTATTCAAGCTATGCGCAATACACGATTAAGCTCAAGTGCGAGCAACAGCGTGATGAGCTACAAGTGTGGTTACAGCAGAGCGGTATACCTAGCCTAGTGTATTACATTAAACCGCTTCATGCGCAAGGAGCTTTTGCCTACTTAGGGCGAACGGACACTGAGTATCCTGTGGCAACCGAGTTGTGCAAGGTAGTTTTATCGCTGCCCATGCATCCCTACATGACGCAAGGTGACATCGACCAAGTGATTTGCGCTATTATGTCCTTTATGAACCAAGCGGAGCTGTCGCATAGAAGTTTATAGCGCTCGCACCAGGCACATTGTTTGGCGCCGGCAATCGAAACATTCATGTCAATTTGGGAGAGAGAAGGCGTTGAAATGTGATTTTTGCCGTACGAAAAGCAGTAATCCCCGCCGCCGGATTCGGCACCCGTATGCTGCCTGCGACTAAGGCCATGCCTAAGGAGCTGCTTACGGTGGTGGACAAGCCGAGCATACAGTATGTGGTCGAGGAAGCGGTGGCGGCGGGTGTGACCGAGGTGCTTATTGTCACGGGGCGCGGCAAGGGTAGCTTGGAGGACCATTTTGACCGCGCGCCTGAGCTGGAGCAGGTTTTGGCCAGTAAGGGCCGTAGGGAGGCGCTAGAGGCAGTGGTAGCGCCGGCTGAGCTTGCTACAATGCACTATATTAGGCAGCAGCAGGCATTGGGGCTTGGGCATGCGGTGCTTTGTGCCAAGGCCTTTGTGGGGCAGGTGCCTTTCTTTGTGCTACTACCGGATGACCTAATTGTCGGCCCCGAGCCTGGTGCGGCGCAGCTTATTAGCGCTATGCAGAGCCCAGACGAAAGCGTCATCGCCGTGCAGGAGGTACCGTGGGAGCATACCAGTAGGTATGGGGTAGTGAGCATAGACAGCGAAACAGGACTGATTGTAGGCATAGTAGAAAAGCCGCAGCCGGAGGTGGCTCCGAGCAACCTAGCGGTGGTGGGGCGCTACCTGCTGCAGCCGGAGGTCTTTGACTGCCTTGCGCAAATTACACCGGGTGCTGGGGGCGAATTGCAGTTGACCGACGCTCTAGCACTAATGTTAAAACAGGGCCACAAACTACGGCCCTGCAGGCTTACGGGCGTGAGGTACGACACAGGCTCGCCGCTCGGCTTTCTGGAGGCAAACATCGGCATGGCCTTGGCTAGAGAGGATATGCGGGCGCAGGTGCTGGCCATGTTGGAGGGTTTCATAGCAGGGGGGTAGTGCGGCGATGCATGATTTATGTGTCATGGGCCCAAGTGTTGGGATAATGTTTCTTGTTAGGTCGGTAACTCTCCGTGGCTTGCCGTAATATATAGTGGGCTTATGTGACGAAAGGACGTGCGCATTTGTGAAAGTCGTTATCCTTGCTGGTGGGTTTGGAACCCGTATTTCTGAAGAGACGCATCTCAAACCAAAACCAATGATAGAAATTGGTGAAAAACCTTTATTGTGGCACATTATGAAGGGATACAGTCGGTATGGCTTTAATGAATTTGTCGTCTGCCTTGGCTTCAAGGGGTATGTCATCAAAGAGTATTTCTATAATTATTTTCTGCACAACTGTGACGTTACTTTCGATGTCCGCACACAAGGGATGGAGATACACCAGAATGCTGTTGAACCATGGCGGGTTACTTTGGTGGACACAGGGCAGGACAGCATGACGGGGGGCCGTGTGAAACGAATTAAACCGTATGTGAATAATGAGACCTTTATGCTTACTTATGGCGATGGCCTGTCTGACATAGATATAACGGCTTTGCTAGAGTTTCATCGGCGGCATGGCAAGTTAGCCAGCGTGACGGCGGTGCAACCTTCTGGTCGCTTTGGGGCGATGCAAATCGGCGAAAGCAACACGGTGCAAGCCTTTCATGAGAAACCGGATGGTGATGGTGGCTGGGTCAATGGCGGCTTCTTCGTTTTCGAGCCCGGTGTTTTTGACTACATTCAAGGTGACCAGACTATTCTTGAGCGTGAACCAATGGAAAAACTTTCGGCCGATGGACAATTGCAAGCGCACAAACACGCTGGTTTCTGGCAGCCCATGGATACTTTGCGCGACAAGACGCGTCTGGAGGAGCTTTGGAAGGCGAACAATGCGCCGTGGAAGGTTTGGTGAGAAAAATGGGCACAGCGAACGTAAGTCTGCGGGAGCTTTTTGGTAATACCTACGAAGGCAAAACTGTACTTGTTACTGGACACACGGGATTCAAAGGGTCATGGCTCGTTACGTGGTTACAGGCCTTGGGTGCTAATGTAGTAGGGTATGCGCTCACGCCGCCGACTGAACCAAGCCTGTTTGAGGCACTAGATTTATCTACGAAGATTACGCACATTATCGGCGACGTGCGCGATGGCGAGCACTTGTCGGCGGTGATGGCAAAGTTTGAGCCTCAAATGGTGTTTCATCTTGCGGCACAGCCCTTAGTAAGGCTGTCTTACCATGAGCCGCGCGCAACCTTTGAGACCAATGTGATGGGAACAATCAATCTCTTGGAAGCGGTTCGTCATGCGCCGAGTGTTCGCGTAGTGGTGAATGTGACTAGCGACAAGTGCTATGAGAATAAAGAGTGGGATTACAGTTACCGCGAGAATGACCCCTTGGGCGGATTTGACCCCTACAGTGCCAGCAAGGGCTGTGCTGAGCTGGTGTCATCTTCCTACCGCAACTCATACTTTAACAGCCACGAAGGCGTTCAGCTGGCTACGGTTCGCGCCGGCAATGTAGTTGGCGGGGGGGACTGGGCCCTTGATCGGATTGTGCCAGACTGCATTCGTTCGCTGCAGGCCAACGCGGCGGTGACAGTAAGAAATCCAAGCGCGATTCGGCCTTGGCAGCATGTATTAGACCCGCTTGCTGGCTACCTTTTGGTCGGGAGCTTACTGTGGACGCAAGGCCAGGCCTACGCAGGAGCATGGAATCTAGGGCCAAGTGCCCACAGTAACGTTACAGTCAAAGAAGTGGTAGAGGAAATCATTAAGTCTTGGGGCCAAGGTTCGTGGAGCGGAGAAAGCGATGGAGTGCCGAAAGTTCACGAGGCCAGATTCCTAAAGCTTGACTGTACTAGGGCCAACAATATCTTGCGCTGGTATCCTGTCTATGATATTAGCGAGACCTTGCGGGCAACCACGGACTGGTATAAAGAATACTACCGCTCAACGGGCAAGATGTGGGACTATGCCATTTCGGATATTGAAAGATTCGTACAGGCGGCATGTAGGCAAGGGCAAGCATGGGCAAGCCAATGAATAGGTGGGTGAAGATAGATTTAGCCCTGCGGTGCTGTTGTTAGAGTCTCGGAGTGCTAAGAGGAGGAAGTAGTGTGATAGACATGGGCGTTAAACAACAAAGTGCGGACCAACTAAAACAAGAGATTCTTGACAGGGTCGCGCAGTATTATGACTTAGTGCATGCCACGAGGGCGAGCTTTGTTCCGGGGAAATCCCGCATTCCCTATGCGGGGCGGGTTTTTGATGCCGCAGAAATGATCAACCTCGTAGATTCATCCCTCGAGTTTTGGTTGACGCACGGGCGATTCGCCTACGAGTTTGAATCACGGTTGGCCTCCTTCC
>Ga0209315_100009_pt1 | contig 37766 bp, 35 predicted proteins | sample 3A3metaG_FD_184148 | JGI IMG/M metagenome (GOLD analysis project Ga0209315, IMG submission 184148) | Freshwater bacterial and archeal communities from Indian Creek, Illinois, USA to study Microbial Dark Matter (Phase II) - 3A3 metaG... | ecosystem: Environmental > Aquatic > Freshwater >... | reverse complement strand
ATCAGTACATCGCGTCGCGCCGACTCCATACTCATGTATCCCTGTAGGACCCACGCACCACTAACTATACCAAGCAACAAGACCGCGAACAACAACTGTTTTAGCTTCAATTGACTACCTCCTAAGATAACCGCCGAGCGAGGAGCTCGGCAGTAAATCAGCCATGAATAGTTTTCATGGGGCATTTCTCTACACATAGCCCGCAATTTGTGCATTTTTCATAGTCGATTACTGCCAGACTGTCGTCTAGAGAAATGGCCTTGGTAGGGCAAACCCTTACGCAGATGCCGCAGGAGATACAACCAACCTTGCAGTTCTTACGCACTTCTTTCGCCTTATCATGGGAACGGCAGCGGATATGAACACGCTTTTCAGCCGGCCGAAGAGAGAAAATCAGTCTAGGGCAACCCTTCACACACATGCCGCAGGCTGTGCACTTCACTGCATCGACAACCGGAATACGGTTATCGTCCATGCTGAGGGCGCCAAATACACATAACTTGACACAGGTGCCATAGCCCAGACAGCCATACCGGCAGGCCTTATCCCCGCCAAGCATGGCGTTGGCTGCCACGCAATCTGGTATGCCCTCATAGGCAAAACTACTGACGGCTTCAATATCGCCCCCGTCGCAGTAGGGGGTAGCCACCTGGCGTTCCGCTTTTGGTAGGGGCGCCAGGTTCATGATGCGGCTCAAATTAACGAGCAGGTCATTGCCACCGACAGGGCATTTATTAATGCCAACTTCTCCCTTGACCACAGCCGCGGCATAGGCCGCACATCCTGGGTAGCCGCAACCCCCGCAGTTCGCGCCAGGCAAGGCGACCAAGACCTGGTCATATAATGGGTCAGTGGGCACAGCAAACTTCTTGGCGGCGAGCCCTAGGCCTGCACCAAAAAGAAGGCCTAGCCCCCCTAAAGACGCTAGGGCGATTAATACAGAGCGAACATCTAGCTGCACAAAGACCCCTCCTTACAACAAACCTTGAAAGCCCAGAAAAGACATAGACAAGAGGCCCGCCACAATAAGGGCGATGGGAAAGCCCTCTAGGGCCTTCGGAATAGGGGCATAGTCTAGGCGCTCCCTGATACCAGCAAAGACGACAATGGCCAAGCCAAAACCTACCGCGCCGGCAAAACCGTGCACGAGGGACTCGACAAGTGTGTAGTTCTCGTTGAGATTAATGAGTGTAACGCCAAGTACCGCGCAGTTAGTTGTAATAAGGGGAAGGTAGACGCCTAAGGCCTGGTACAGCGTCGGCGTGACTTTAAGCATCACCATTTCGACAAACTGCACGAGCACGGCGATGATTAAAATAAAGGCGATGGTGCGTAGGTATAGCATCTCGAAAGGGATTAGCAAGTAGGTCTGTATGGTCCATGTCGCCAAAGAGGCTACTGTCATAACAAAAATTACGGCGAGGCTCATGCCGATGGCCGTTTCAACCTTGCGCGACACACCTAAGAAGGGGCAGATACCGAGAAACCGCGTCAGGACAAAATTGTTGATCAGAATAGCCCCAAAAAATATGACAAACAGATTAGGCACGGCGACGCACCTCCCGCAGATTCTGTACGTAGTTGATCAGGCCGATAATCAGGCCAAGGCCTATAAAGGCCCCTGGTGGCGAAACCATGAGCTTCATGGGCTCAAAAGCTGCCGGCATGAGGGTCAGGCCAAAAAAAGTACCTGCACCAAGTACTTCGCGTATCGAGGCTAAGATGATGAGCGCCAAGGTGAAACCAAGCCCCATACCAATGCCGTCGATGGCCGAAAGGAATACGCCGTTCTTCGAGGCGAAGGCTTCAGCCCGCTGCAGGATAATGCAGTTGACAACAATTAACGGAATAAAAATCCCGAGCACTCCGTGCAACCCTGGCACAAAGGCTTCCATTAGGAGGTCAACCATGGTGACAAATGTGGCAATAATGACAATGTAACAGGGAATGCGTATTTTGTCGGGGATAATCGAGCGCAAAAGTGAAATGAGAATATTACTCGCTACCAAGACAGCCGTCGCCGCCAAGCCCATGCCGAGGCCATTTATGGCCGCGGTGGACACAGCCAAGATTGGACACATGCCCAACAATAGCCGGAAAACGGGATTTTCATCAAGAAGGCCACGCCAAAATACTCGTAAACTGCCCATCATATCCTCCTAGCGGACGCCAAAACGGCGCCCCATTGTATAGCGATCAATTAAGGGAGTGAGCGCATTCATAATGAGAATGGCGAAGGTCACCCCTTCTGGCAGTCCACCATATAGCCTGATGACAGCAGTAATCAGGCCAGCCCCTAGACCCATAATGACTCGTCCTAGTTTGGTAACGGGTGTAGTCACCCAATCCGTAGCCATAAAGAAGGCCCCAAACATCAGTCCGCCTGAAAGGACATGGAAGAGTGGGTCGCCAGCAAAGTAGCCGACTTGCCCACGCGCAGGCAAAGCCCAAGTCATAAGCGCCACAGTCCCGATATAAAAGAAGGGTATTTTCCAGTCGATAATCTTCTTATAGATGAGGAACACGCCTCCCACAAAGAGCAACAGGACGGCCACTTCACCGATACTACCCGCCTTAAAACCAAAAAGAAGATCGGAGTAGGGGGGTAAGGACTCGCCAGCACGACTAAGTGCCAGTGGAGTGGCGGAAGTCATTAGACCCGAGCCGACCCAGGCCGTCATGTGTGCCGGCCAAGAAGCGACAAGGATGGCCCGGCCGACCAGTGCGGGGTTGAAAGGATTGTAACCTAAGCCCCCAAAGACATGCTTGCCAATGGCAAGGGCGAGAAATGAGCCTATGGCTACCATCCACAGGGGCGCACCAGCGGGCACATTCATGGCCAAAAGTAGCCCTGTAAGGGTAGCACTGCCATCAAACACCGTAGCCAGCGGCTTTTTTAGAAAGTGAAGAATGGCTACCTCAGCGAGAACCGCTGATAGCACACCCGTCAACAGTATGGCCACCACGTACATGCCAAAATGGAAAACGGCAAAAAGAGCAGCTGGTGCTAAAGCCAGCATAACCAATATCATGGCTTGGCGAACAGTAGCTCCGCTGTGTAAATGGGGTGAAGATGATACCGCGAACTTCTTTATCTCCACTATCTTGCCCTCCTGGAAAATCGCTTTATCGGGTCTGACGGGCATAAATATCTGATTTGACGAGGCGAATCCACTGCACGAGCGGTATGCCAGCGGGGCAGACATAGGCGCAAGGGCCGCACTCCCGACAATCAAGCGCCCCAATGGCCTCTGCTTCTTCTGTGCGCCCCTTCATGGCATAATGCGCCAAAGTGGTCGGCTGTAAAAACATGGGGCAGACATCCACGCAATTCGCACAGCGCACGCAAGCGCCAGCCACGGGAGTACCGGATTCTTGGCGTGACAGTGCCAGTATGCCCGAAGTGCATTTCGTAACGGCAACCTCGGGGGTGTACATGGTCATGCCCATGAGCGGACCACCAGAAATTAGTTTGTAGGGGGCACAAGTAAGCCCACGTTCCGCCAGCACGTCGGCAAAAGTGGTGCCGATTCGCACCCACACATTGCCAGGCGCAGTCACGCACTCGCCTCCCACAGTGATTACACGCTCTACGGACGGCATGCCTGTGGTCATGCTGCGCGCAATAGCCTGGGCCGTGTGAACATTGTTGACGACCACACCCACATGGAAGGGCAACTTGCCGGGAGGCACGTCCTTGCCTAAGCAGGAATGGATGAGCTGTAGCTCAGCCCCTTGCGGATATTTAACGGCGAGAGATGTCACGGTGATGTCGCGGTAAGGTGCCGCCGCCAAGCGCATGGCAGCTAGGGCATCGGGCTTGTTCTCTTCTACCCCGATATGCCCGGCACCCGCCCCACTTGCTTTCATCAGGCAACGCAGGCCGTAAATCACTTCATCGGGGAACTCGACCATGATGCGGTGATCAGCTGACAAGTAAGGTTCACATTCTGCGCCATTTAAGAGCACAGTGTCGATCTTTTGCGCTGACTTCCCTTGTAGCTTCGCATATGTAGGAAAACCTCCACCACCCATGCCTACAACACCCATCGCGCGAATGAGCGCGACGAGCTCCTCACGGGTGAGGTTGTCCACCTGCGGCCTAGGCACAACACTGGGATGTTTTTCGTCGAGAAAATCATTTTCAATTATAATGGACTTTATTAGCCGGCCATTAATGTGGGGCCTCGGCTCGATCGCCACCACCACGCCAGACACCGAGGCGTGTACAGGCGCAGCCAAAGAGTCCCCCACCCCACCAATCTCTTGCCCCATGAGTACGCGCTCACCCACCGCCACCAGCGGATGACACTCTTTCCCGATGTGCTGCAATAAAGGGATGGCGAGAATTTTGGGCGCACTTAGGAACCCGATGGGCACTGCTGTGGCTACTTTGCGGTAAGGAGGATGAATTCCGCCGGTAAAAGACTTCGCCACGATTTTTCACTCCTCAAACTGTAGAAGATTCGATTCATTACTTTATTAACGGACAGTATTGCACCTTGTTAAGTTTAACTCATGGTGGGACATAAGACAACAACTAACCTTGGCGCCATGGAAAACGCCCGCGGGCGACAAAGTGCGTGTGCAAGAGATGATGGGCCTTATCGCCACCTACTTCACCCAAGTAATCGGCATACAGGTTTTTTACAGCGGGGTTTTCGTGACTCTTGCGTAGAGCGGACTCTTTATCGATGGTGTAGATGCTAGCTAAGCGGGCCTGCTTACCCTCGGCCGCTTCTTCATGCTTGATACGTGGTTGACCGCCTCCACCTAGGCAGCCACCAGGACAGGCCATAAATTCGATAAAATGATACTCTACCTCACCCGCCGCCAGGCGGGCTAAGAGTCTAGCGGCGTTACCTAGCCCATTGACGACCGCTACCTTGACTAAACCAAGCTTAGGGATCTCCACGCTGGCCTCTTTGACGCCCTCTAGACCTCTCACCGCCGTAAAATCAAGCTTTTCGAGAGTTTGCTCGGCGATCCACTCGTAGGCCGTGCGTAGTGCCGCCTCCATAACGCCACCACTTGCACCGAAAATAACGGCGGCTCCCGTCGATATACCAAGCGGCGCCTCAAATTCACTGGCGGGTAGCTTGGCTAGGTCGATACCTGCCACTTTGAGCATGCGCGCTAGTTCTCGCGTCGTCAGCACGACATCTACGTCGGCGACACCGTCATGAGCAAACTCGGGCCGGCTGGCCTCGAATTTTTTGGCAGTACAGGGCATAACCGCTACCGACACAATTTTATCAGGTGCTAACCCCACTACCTTCTCCGCATAGTAACTCTTAACTAGAGCCCCCATCATTTGCATGGGGGACTTGCAAGATGACAAGTTGGGGATGAATTCAGGGTGAAAATGCTCCACAAACTTTATCCAACCGGGACTGCATGAGGTCATTAGTGGCAGTGTTCCGCCCACCTTGACCCGCTCGATCAGCTCATGTGCTTCTTCCACAATCGTCAAATCAGCCGCAAAGTCGGTGTCAAAGACGGCGGTGAAGCCTAACATACGCAGCCCAGTCACGAGTTGCCCAGTCGATACTGCTCCTCGCGGCAAACCAAATTCCTCGCCGATGGCAACACGCACCGCCGGCGCTACTTGCACCACTACATGTTCTTTGTTGCCGATAGCGCTGAATACTTTAGCCGTATTATCTACCTCAGTGATGGCCGCCGTGGGGCAGACGGCCGCGCACTGGCCACAAAACACGCAAGTGGTGGACTTGAGCTCACGATTGGCATCGGGAGCTATAATCGAGTTGAAACCGCGCCGCGCTACAGAGATAACCCCTACGCCCTGCACCTCGTGACACACAGCCACGCAGCGGCGACAAAGTATACACTTGTTAGGGTCGCGCACTAGGGCTTTGTTCGTCAAATCGAGCGGCCACTCTGATTTTCCTCCGGCATATGTGATATTGCTCACGCCTTGTGCATGGGCTAGCTGCTGCAATTCGCAGCTCGTGTTCCGTGCGCACGTCAAGCAGGTGTCGGGGTGATTAGACAACAAGAGCTCGATGTTTATGCGGCGAGCTTGCCGCACTGCTGGCGTATTGGTACGCACTACCATATCAGGCGATACCTCGAGTACGCATGACGCCTGTAGCCCCCTGTACCCGGCGAGGTCGACCACACACACCCGACAAGCGCCAATTTCGTTGATTTTCTCCATGAAGCAGAGAGTGGGTATAGACACGCCAGCTTGCCGTGCTGCCTGCAGCACGGTGCTCCCTTTCGCGATTTCGATAACCCTACTGTCAATGGTTAGCTTAATCATTTCTTGCATTGTTTTCCCTCCACTAAGAACGCACGATGGCGCCAAATGGACATTTCTCCAGACATGCGCCACAGTTTACGCACTTTTCGCGCAGAATGCGGTAGACTTCTTTGGGTTTGCCCGAAACGGCGGATGTAGGACAGACCCGCGCACACAGACCGCAGCCGCGGCATTTACCGGCAATGATGTTGTAGCTAATCAGCGCCTGACAAACCCCAGCCGGGCAGCGCTTTTCACGAATGTGCGCCTCGTATTCACTGCGAAAATGCTTAATCATCGATAACACTGGATTTGGCGCGGACTGCCCCAGGCCGCAGAGGGATGTCTCGCGAATATTCTCTGCCAAACCATAGAGCGCTTCAATATCTCCCACGCGCCCTTCGCCCTTGGTCATGCGGTCGAGAATCTCCAGCATCCTCTTGGTGCCGATGCGACAAGGCGTACATTTGCCACAGGACTCGTCCTGCGTAAAATCTAGGAAGAAACGCGCCATGTCAACCATGCAGGCATCTTCATCCATGACAATCAGACCGCCCGAACCCATCATGCTGCCCTCCGCGACAAGGGCCTCGTATTCCATGGCCACATCTAGCTGCACCTTGGTCAGACAGCCGCCGGAAGGTCCCCCCGTTTGTGCGGCCTTAAACTCCTTGCCACCCGGAATTCCTCCACACACGTCAAAAACTATTTGTCTGAGCGTCATGCCCATGGGCACTTCTACCAAGCCCGTATTGTTGATATTGCCGGCGACGGCGAACACTTTCGTGCCCTTGCTCTTCTCCGTTCCGATGCGTGAATACCACTCGGCCCCATAGAGAATAATGGGGCAAATATTAGCAAAAGTTTCTACATTATTAATAAGGGTCGGCTTGCCCCACAGCCCTTTGACGGCTGGATATGGGGGACGCGGGCGAGGCTCGCCGCGCCGACCCTCAATAGAGGCCAACAGGGCGGTCTCTTCACCACAGACAAAGGCCCCTGCCCCAACGCGAATCATAATATCAAAAGAAAAATTAGTGCCAAAGATATTGTCACCCAGAAAACCATACCGACGCGCCTGGTCTAAGGCCAGCTGCAAGCGTTTTACCGCCAAGGGGTACTCGGCCCGCACATAGACATAGCCTTTACTTGCCCCAACGGTATAGCCGGCGATGGACATGGCCTCGATGATGGTGTGGGGGTCGCCCTCAAGAATGCTGCGGTCCATAAAAGCACCGGGATCGCCTTCGTCGGCGTTGCAGACCACATATTTCTCTTCGCTCTGCGCAGTACAGGTAAAATTCCATTTTTTGCCTGTGGGGAAGCCTGCTCCCCCCCGCCCGCGCAGCCCACTGGCGGTGATGATGGCAATCACTTGCTCGGGTGACATCGTGGTAAGGACCCGTGCGAGTGCTTCGTAACCTTCGCGTGCGATGTACTCTTCGATCACTTCGGGGTTTATCACGCCTGTGTTGCGCAAGGCAATGCGTATTTGGCGGTTAAAAAACTCCATCTCGCCGTAAGTCTGTACCAATTGGCTGGTCAGAGGATTACGGTACAAGAGTCGTGAGATTGTCCTCCCCTTGAGCAGATGCTCATGGGCGATTTCGCGCGCATCATCCGTGGTGACATTGCGGTAAAATACCCCTTCGGGGTACACGACAATAACCGGCCCTAGGTCGCAGGTGCCAATACAGCCAGTTTCGATCACCTTTATCTCTCTATCTAAGCCTAATTTCGCGATTTCATCGGTCAGTGCTTGCATGGTGCTAAGGCAGCCGGAGGAAACACAGCCAGCCCCGGCACAGACTAATACATGTGCTCTATGCAAATTCAATTTTACCCCTCCTAGTTGCGCGTAACCCACTCTTCAATAACCGTTCCGCCCATGACATGTGAGAGCAAAATGCGCCGCGCCTTCTCTGGGGTCACCCGACCATAGAGAGTTCTGCCATCACCCGCATTGACCTCGACCACTGGCTCGCGCTCACAGAGCCCGACACAGCCGGTTTGCGTCACTACTACATTGGCTAGGCCTCGTTCAGCAATCTCACTCACAAAGGTATTTAGCGTCTCCCTCGCGCCGGCGGCAATGCCACAAGTGCCCATCCCCACCACAATGCGCACCTCGGCCTCGCCTTCACGCAGCCTTGTCATGTTGCGCACCTCTTCACGCAGTCTACGCAAATCTTCTACTGTTTTCATTGCTCTCCCCCTAGTGCCCTTTCGTGTTCGGCTATATATTCTTTCAACCACTCGATAATCTTGGGGTGTTGCAGAGCGTCGTCACATATCGCCCGCACCTCTCGACTGTCAAAAGTAAACTCTCGACCATCTACTTCGTGCCGGTAAAGCACCTCGATGCTCGGATTCACGGCAACAATTGCCGCGATTGTCGCAGCCATGTCGCCTAGCGGCACACGGTCAATGTGATCATGCTTGAAGTATATTTCTACGGTGGTCCCCCGCCCTAGCACAGACTCGACAGTCAGACTGCCCTCGCATAACTCTGCGGCTGCTTTCAGCAGGGGTATGCCTAGACCCACGCGCCGGGTCGTGCGCGTGGTGAAAAAGGGGTCGGCCACCGCCTCGAGCACCTCTCGTTCCATACCCCGTCCATTATCGGCCATGGTAATCCACAGGCTGTTCGCGGTGATTGACTCCGCCACAGTGATGGCAATTTCTGTAGCCCCAGCGGCAATGCTGTTCTGCGCCAAATCAAGGATGTGCAATGCAAGTTCTTCCATGCTAGTACTTTGCGAGAACCTCGCTGACCTTCTCCACTTGCAAGCGCCCGTAAACATCCTCATTAATAGTGATCACCGGAGCGAGCCCACAGGCCCCAATGCAGCGGGTCACCTCCAAGGTAAACTTGCCATCTCTGGTGGTATCATTCACCTTTACGCCAAGCTGTTTTTCAAGCTCAGCTAACACTTGCGCCGCACCGCGCACATAGCAAGCTGTCCCTAGGCAAACCCCAATTTTATATTGGCCGCGTGGTTTCAATGAAAAGAGCGAGTAAAAGGTCGCCACACCATAGACTTCGCTCACGGGTACCCCCAGAGCCTCGGCCACTCGTTCCTGCACTTCTTCAGACACAAAACCAAAGACGTCTTGTGCCGCGTGAAGAACTTGAATGAGTGCTCCCGCGTCGCCTTGATACGCAACCAATATTTCCTCTAGCTGCTCCCAGCGAGGATCAGTCTCCGCTGCTCTACTACATTGACACTTTGCACCTGTCATTTTGTTCCCTCCTTAACTTCTGCTGTGAATTAGGTCACTAACAACTGCTGGATAATTTTTTAAGGCTGCAATCACTCCTTCTGGCGTGCGCACAGCAACCTCTAATTCCCAGGGGTTACTTGCCGCGAGTGTGGACAAATTGTGGGCGTCAGAATTAGTAATATAGGGATAACCCCGTGTAGCAAGTGGCTGCTTGTGACCCTTAGACACCTCAATGAGTTTTATGGGCAGGTGTGGCGGTATAAACCCGAGCTGCGTTGCTATGCCATAAGTTCTGTCTACATGGGCTGGAATGACTACCCCGCCCAGCTCACCCACAGTATGGCAAAGCTCATCGATGCCAATATCTGTCGGTGCCAGCAACAGTCTCTCCTCCCAGCCGATAATGCGACTTGCGCCATCAAAAACATACTGCTGCCCAAAGAGTTCGCCATCACCCTTGCGCGGCGGAAGACGTGCGTAAACAAAGGCCCCAAATTCTTCAGCCACAGCAAGATTACCAAAGAGACAGAGCGCATGAACGTCTTCTTTCGTCCAGACTTCTAATCCCGGGATGACAATTAGCCTATCTCCGGCGGCTTCTACCACAGCCCGCACATTGCGACAGCTATTATGGTCAGTTATGGCGATGGCCGCAGCGCCGACTAAAGTCGCCATATTGACAATATTGGCAGGAGTCATATCTCGATTAGCACAAGGCGAGAGGGCGGTATGGATGTGCAAATCACAGCGCAACTTACTCACGCCTACACCCCCTAAGCCCTAGGTTGTAGAGCTCCCCCACCAGTTCAAAGGCCAGGCGATTACTCTTTAAGAGCACGAGCTTTTCGCTAATAGCCTTGTCCACCACGGAAGGAGACACCGGGCAATTGACCAAGACCACCGCCGAAAGCCCCAGCAAGGAAGCCACGGCAATAACATTGGCATGTGCTTGACGTGTCACCCACAGGCAGTCCGGAGCAGCATGAGCCAAGACATCACTGAGCATGTCGGAAACATATCCGCCGCTGAGCGGCCGATCGAGATGCTCACCGCCAGATAACACTTCGAGCTGCAACGCGTCGATAATCTCCGCTAACATCATAGCTCTTCCTCCCCACTTTTTCGGCTTTGACCCATGGTCTGCGGCAATTGCCGCGTGAGACCCAAAAGCTCCTGCGCTAGATCAGTAACGCGAGCACGAAGCATAAAATCGCAATCGGTCAAAGTTGCAGTGCCGCGCACAATGTCCTCTGCCAGAGCTCGACAGTGGGGGGCACCGCAGGACCCACAATCCAACATCGGCAGCTTGGCGACAATTTCTTCTAACTGCCCTAGTTTTTGCAGGGCGATATCTACGTCATTGTCAAGCTGCAAGAAAGGGCGCGGGCTAAGACTCTGTTTAAGCTCGAGCACTTCTTCGGGCAACTCTGCACTAGGCGCATCTTCTTTGGGTAGCCTCTGCGAAAGCCGGGCCAGCCGCGCTCGCGCGACAAAGGGGTTTTCTACAACTAAGACCCCCCCTACGCATCCGCCGACGCAAGCCTGGCCCTCAATATACCTAATGTTTGTCAGTCGCCCGAGCTCTACCTCCTCCAGGACGGCGATAACATGGTCTATGCCATCTACGGCGAGGTAGTCATCGATAGCCACCGCCTCCCCCTCGCCTCCACTACGCGCCCATGCTAAGCCACGGGCGCTACCCACCACTGGTTCTTCTTCAGTGACAGCAGAGAGCAAGCGAAAAGCGTCTGAATATACGTCTCCCATAGAAAAGGCCCCATTTAAAAGCGATTTTCCCACACCAACTGGCTGATGCACAGCGGTAACCTTGGCGGGGCAGGGAGAAACAAAAAACACGCCAATTTCTTCGTCCAGGCAACCGGTTTCTCGGCGCACATCCGCACGGGCCAAGTAAGCAGCGACTTCCATGGGGGCCTCAATGGGCACCAAGTGCTCTGTAAGAAATGGGAAGCGCACCTGAATGAGACGCACCACGGCGGGACAACTAGTGCTGATACGAGGGAAAGGACCCTCAGTCACAGCTAGGTGTTTGGCAATGGCGACAGACACCAGCGACGCGGCCTGAAAAAGCCCCCGCACATGCGTAAAACCAAAAAGCTTGACGGCGGACATCATCTTGCCAATACTAAGGTCGGAATAAAATTGCGCAAAAAAAGTCGGCGCGGGCAAGGCCACGGTGTACTTATAGTCCATAAGAACACTGCGGCTATCCGTGTGCACCGACTTTGCTCTGCTTGGGCAAGCCCTAATACACTGCCCGCAATCTACACAACGGGCATTATCAATACGAGCCTTGCCCTGGCGTACGCGTATGGCTTCGGTTGGGCAGCGCTTTATGCAGTTAGTACACCCACGGCACTTTTCTTCGTCCAAATGAACAGAATGAAAGTACGCTGTCATCTAAGTCTCATCTAAGTCTCTCGACTAGGGCAGGCAAAAGTCATATACAAAACGGTACCTTCTCCCATGACGGTTTTTATCTCGAGGGTGTCGGCATTGCGTGCTATATTGGGCAGACCAAGCCCCGCACCAAAGCCTAGGGCGCGCACATGGTCAGGAGCCGTGGAATACCCCTCTTGCATGGCCAGCTCGATATCTGGGATGCCGGGGCCCTTGTCCTCAGCCCACACCTCAACTTGCGCGGATGACATCTTAGCTCTAATGACCCCCTGGTAGGCGTGAATGACGATGTTAAGCTCGGCCTCATAAGTAGCTAGGGCGATGCGCCTGACTAAAGCCGGCGCAAGACCTACCTGCTGCAAAACACGCTTGAGCTTAGCCGCCCCATCGCCGGCCTGACTGAAATCTGCGCCTATGACAGCATAAGATACTTCAAACGTGGCCTGCTCCCCCAAACGTGCACCCCCATCAAACTCCGCCCAGCTAGTATAGTAGCCATTAACTTAAGAGTATTCTGATTAGATTATTCTCACACCAAGAGCTTGTTTCCTGCCGAAATACTAGCTGTGAACTAATTAACTATAGGCACACCGCGCCTCAGAAACGGTGTAGAGAGAGCCCGCAACTAAGACTATATCCAAGGGAGTAGCGTCAGTGACGGCGGCACCTAGGGCTCCGGCCACTGAATCATAATGCTCCCCGACCAAACCGAGATTGCTCGCCAGAGCCGCTAACTCGCCAGCCGGCATGGCGCGGGGAAGCTTGGGCGCCGAGGCATAAAAGCGCTTGACATGGGGGGCCAAGAGAGACAGCATCTCGCGCGGCTCTTTGTCCTGCATAATGCCGACGACAAGGAGCACCTTGCGGCCTGGCAGAAGATCCGCTAAGGATTTTATGAGAGAGGTCACCCCATGCGTATTGTGTGCGCCATCCATAATCAGCAAGGGGTGCTCTGCTACCACCTCGAACCTACCTGGCCAGCGAACCGCGTTAAGCCCCTGCTCGATGTCGCGCACAGTCAGTGAGTACCCGCGTTCACGCAGCCACAGCAGGGCATCGACCGCGAGGGCGGCATTTTGCACTTGGTGGGGCCCGAGCAGGGGCAAGTTAAATTCGAGCATAACCTCCTCGTTCTGGTAGAGAAAGGTCTGCCCGCGCAGGGAGGCGGCGAGCGAGGTGGCCGAAAAGTCTTTGTTTAGTATACGCAGGGGGGCAGCATTAGCACCCGCCACCTCGGCAATAACACTGAGAGCGGCCTCGTCCGTTGTCGCCGTAACGACTGGGATGCCAGGCTTGATAATGCCTGCCTTTTCAAAGGCGATTTTAGGCAAGGTGTCGCCTAGTACTTCCATATGGTCAAAGCCAATATTAGTGATAATGGACACCTCGGGCAGTACGACATTAGTCGCATCAAAGCGCCCCCCAAGACCCACCTCAAGCACCACAACATGCGCTCTACTCTCTGCATAGTAGAGCAAGGCCAGTGTCGTGATAAATTCAAACTGCGTTAAACCCAGTTCATCGGCTAAGGGCTTAAGTTGTGAGACCATGCAGGCCAAGGCATCTTGGCCGATATCCGCGCCATCAAGCCCAAAGCGGTCGGTAAAGGCGTCGAGGTAGGGCGAGGTATAGAGGCCGGTTTTGTAGCCTGCTGCCTTGAGAACACTAGCCAACATGGCAGAGGTCGAACCCTTGCCATTTGTGCCGGCGACATGCAGAACTTTGTACCGGCGCTCAGGGTGCCCTAGGCGGGCTAGGGCTTCTTGCATGCGCCCTAGCCCGAGCTTGCTACCAAAACGTCCCAGGGCGTGAATATAGTCCACTGCTTCTGCGTAATTCATTTTAACTCCGCCAGCTTCTTTTCAACTTGGGCAAGTTTAGCCTCGTAGGCAGAAAGTTTACCCTGCTCGGCCTCGATCAGCTCTTGTCTGGCTTTGGCGCGAAAACCCTCGTTGGCGAGCTTGCCCGCCGAGCGTGCAACCTCACCCTGCAGCACGGTTAGCTCGTCTGTAAGGCGCCTTATCTCCGCCTCGATGTCCACTAGTTCGGCAAGGGGCAAGTAAATCTCGGCTCCTGCCGCCACGATGCTCACCGCTTCACCTTTAGCAAAGGGCGAGGCCGCGACAATCTGCACAGTCTTGCCTGAGGCGAGCGCTCGCAGGTAGCTAGCCCCAGCACGGTAGACTTTATCCCAGGAGGGATCACTAGGCACGACATAGATTTCGGTGCGGAGCGACGGGGCGATGCCCATCTCCGCGCGCACATTGCGCAGGGCACGTATGGCCTCCATCAGGGCACTCATACTTTCTTCGGCCTCGACATCAAGAAGTGGCAGGTCCCCCGGCCAGGGGGCAATGGTTACAGACTCGCCCTCATGGGGTAGGGCTTGCCAAATTTCTTCGGCAATAAAGGGCATGAAAGGATGCAGGAGCTCGAGGGTGCGGGAGAGGACATAGCAAAGCACAGAGAGGGTGTTGTCCTTTAGAGCCCCCCCCGCCACAAGATTGGCCTTGGCCATTTCGATGTACCAGTCGCAATAGTCCGTCCAAATAAACTCATAGAGCAAGCGCGCAGCTTCGCCAAACTCAAAGCGCTCCATAAAACGAGTGACGTCTTCCGCCGTGCGGCTTAGGCGGGACAAAATATATTTGTCCGCCAAGGTAAGGTCCGCGCGGGCAGGAAGCCTATCCCTTACTGCTTCTGCCGTGTGCATATGCATTTGTACGAAACGTGCGGCATTCCATATTTTATTGCAGAAATTGCGTGTGGCCTCTAACCGCTCCGGCGAGAAGCGCATATCGCCACCCGGGCTATTGCCGCTGACTAAAGTAAAGCGCAATGTGTCCGCCCCATAGCGTTCGACCACTTCTAGCGGGTCAATACCATTGCCGAGCGACTTGCTCATCTTGCGTCCTTCGCTATCACGCACGATCCCATGAATAAGGACCTGTGTGAAGGGCACTTGGCCCGTTAACTCGAGAGACATAAAGACCATGCGCGCCACCCAAAAATAGATAATGTCGTAGGCGGTCACCAAGACACTGGTAGGAAAGAACTTCTGGTAGTCGGGTGCCGCCGGGTCGGGCCAACCTAGAGTCTCAAAAGGCCATAGGGCTGAACTAAACCAAGTATCGAGCACATCAGTCTCTTGCAAAAGCTCACCACTTTCGCACTTCGGGCAATGAGCTGGCGCCTCGCGCGCCACAATTGTTTCACCGCAATTACAGTACCAAACAGGCAGCTGATGACCCCACCATATTTGCCGTGAGATACACCAGTCCTTAACATTTTCTACCCAATGCAAGTAAGTCTTCACAAAGCGTTCCGGCACAAACTTAACCCTGCCCTCCTTGACAGCGTCGATGGCGGGGGTGGCTAGAGGCGCCATGCGCACAAACCACTGCCGCGAGGCTAGGGGCTCAATTACAGTTGTACAGCGGTAACACTGCCCAACACTCATAGGGTGGGCCACGGTCTTAACGAGTAGCCCCTGCTCTTCAAGCTGCTTTAAAAGCTCTTTGCGACACTGAAAACGATCTAGGCCTGCGTAAGGGCCGGCCAATTCGCTCATGGTGCCGTCGGGATTCATAATATTTATCTTGGGCAGATTGTGACGCTCGCCAAGGGCGAAGTCATTCGGGTCATGGCTGGGGGTTACTTTTACGGCACCACTGCCAAAGTGCCGATCGACATAATCGTCAGCTACGATGGGTATCAGGCGCCCTAGCACCGGGAGGATAACGAGTTTACCGACAAGATGTTGGTAGCGCTCATCCTCCGGGTGGACGGCTATGGCGGTGTCACCTAGGATAGTCTCCGGGCGGGTGGTGGCCACCGTTATATAGCCGCTCATATCGGCCAGTTGATACCGCACATGGTAGAGCTGCCCCTCTTTTTCGATGTGCTCCACTTCATCATCGGAAATGGCGGTGCGGCAGCGTGGGCACCAGTTGACGATGTAGCTGCCACGATAAATTAACCCCCGCTCATAAAGCCGCACAAAAGTTTCGCGCACCGCCTGCGAACAACCTTCGTCCATGGTAAAGCGCTCCCTGCTCCAATCACAGGACGCGCCTAAGGTGCGCAACTGGTCGGTGATGGCCTGGCCATATTCATCCTTCCATTGCCAGACGGCCTCCACAAATTTTTCGCGCCCGAGGTCGTGGCGGGTCTGGCCCGCGGTCAGTAGTTTTCTTTCTACGACATTTTGCGTGGCAATGCCAGCATGGTCCGTGCCGGGCAACCACAGCGCGGCATAACCCTGCATGCGTTTCTGGCGAATGATGATGTCCTGCAGGGTATTATTTAGGGCATGCCCAATGTGCAGACGGTCAGTTACATTTGGGGGTGGTATGACAATCGTGAAGGGCTCTTTCTCTGACGAAGCCTGTGGAGAAAAGAAACCTGCCTCTTGCCAACGCGGATACCACTTTTTCTCGACGAGAGATGGATCATAGTGCTTGGGAATTTCGTTTGTCATCACTTTCGCCCTCCTAAAATAAAAATAGCGCCTCTGCCCGTAAAGGGCGGAGACGTTCCGCGGTACCACCTTAATTCCCGCTTGCGCGGCTTAGAGCTATAACGGGCTACCCGCTTGACACTACTACTTTCGCGCCAAGAGCTCTAGGACGACGCGAGGACCATGCAGCGGGCGGGGCTTTCAGCCTATGACCCCTTCTCTGTAGCCTTGCAGAGACTCGCTTTCCCTTCAGTGCTTGCAAAAATTATATGTCGTAAACGAAAGTAAGTCAAGCAGCAAACTCTTCGTTCGGTCAAGCAGGAAAATAGAAAATTGCGTCGAACGGTATGCTGTTAGAACATTAGCGCAGGAGGACAGAAAGTTGGAAAGACGCGCGCAAGGATTTAGAATAATGGAGCAGACCGAAGCTGCTGTTCTTGCCATGCATGCCCTACATACCAATGGGGATGAGCTCATCACCCTGCTCCTGACGCATCTCTCTGCCATGCTAGGCCATGCGGGCGTTAGCATATGGACGGTGGGGCATGGGGAGGCACAACCCGTGCGCGTGCTCAATTGGCCGGACGGGCTTATGCCCGCCGGCAGCGCAGAGTTTACCGTGCTGCGGTCCCCTTTGGCATATGACAGATTTGGCCAAGATGCCTTCTTGGCCGCGGCTCTGCCTGCTGCCAAAACAAAATCTCCGGCCTTGCAGCGCGCCCTAGATTCACTAACGAAGCATGCCGCCATTGCCTTAGAGCATCTTGATCTTGATGCAGACTGCCTAAGTCGGGCCGCAAAGTTAGAAATGCTTAACGCCATTGGGCAAAAATTCACGGCCAATCTTAGCCCTCAAGACCTCTATGTGGCCATTTACGCCGAAGTACGCAAAGTAATGATTGCCGACGTGTTCTTTGTGGCCCTGTATGATGATATAAACCAAGAAGTTGACCTAGCCTATATCTTTGAAAACGGCCACCAGCTGCCACCTCTTAAGTTCCCTTTGAATGATGGCCCCACCTCCCGCGTCATCTCCACAAATTCGCCCTTGTTGTTTAACACCGAGACCTTTCCCGCTAGCTCACTAACAAGATTCGGTAATAAAACCAAACACGCGCAGTCACTTATGATGGTGCCCATATCTTCTAAAGACAAGGTGCTAGGGGCCCTATCTGTACAAAGTTTTACCCCCAACGCTCACAATGAGGACGACCTAAATGTACTCTCCACCATCGCCAGCCAAGCTGCCATCGCCATCGAAAACGCCAACCTATACGAAAAGACCTGCCGATTGGCGGAGACAGACGGATTGACGGGCTTAATGAATAGGCGGACTTTTGTCGAGACCCTAGACCGAGAAATCTCCCTAGCACAGGAGCTTAGTCGCCCGCTCTCCGTGGTCATGATTGATTCCGACAGTTTAAAACAGATCAATACCCAGTATGGCTACCATGCCGGCGACGAACATCTCTGCAACTTGGCCCGCATTATTAAATCCTGTGTACGCCTTGAGGATACAGTCGCCCGCTATGGGGGAGACGAATTTACCTTGCTGTTGCCCGACACCGAAACCGCAGGAGCAACGGCCATCGCCAAACGCATTATTGAGCGCGTAAATCTTTCGGTGCACACCATTGATGGCGTTGCCCTCCATGTCACGGTTAGTGGAGGAGTCGCCGAATTTCCCCACCATGGGACAAACCGCTCCGAGCTACTTTTAGCCGTCGACCGCGCCACCCATAGTGCCAAGCGGGCGGGCAAAAATCGTTTGTTTGTTGTCGGACATGAATCAAACTAGTGTCATCTATTGACTGGCCTATTTTTACATAACTTTCGACAGATGGGGTGTATTTTTTGCAGACAACAAAGGTTAGCGGTAGTGCGCATTTAGGCCGCAAGACGCTACTGGCCATGCTCGCATTACTTGTATTAATGACTATTCCCACTTATGCGGCACCCTCCGCGCCCATTGACTTTGACGCGTTGTTTGAAAATCACGGCTCGGTGATGCTCATCATTGATGTGGGGACAGGCGCAATTATCTATGCCAATCGCGCCGCCGCAGAGTTTTACGGCCATACACGCGAGACGCTATTGACGATGACTATTCAACAAATAAATACCCTTTCCCCCGAAGAAGTTGCGCTAGAACGCGCGGCGGCAGCACGGGAAGAACGAAATTTTTTCATTTTTAGGCATCGCCTCGCGAGCGGCGAAATACGCTCCGTCGAGGTCTATACCTACCCCTATTATGCCGGGGATCGCCCTCTATTGTTTTCGATCATTAACGACATTACTCCCTACATACAGTTGCGCGAGATCGCAGACAGACGAACGAACTACTTCTTGCTTGGCCTAGCCCTGACCGTGCTCTTGGTGGCAACAATTGCGCTGCGGCTAGATTTTTTGCGGCAGAGACTGCGCGAAAGTGACCGCAAGACGCAGAGCATCATTGCCAGCCTCCAGGGCATGGTCTACCGCTGCACGAATGACCACAAGTGGACCATGGAATTTGTCAGTTCGGGTTGCCAAGAGCTGACTGGGTACCCGCCGGAGGCTTTTTTAAGCAACCCTCAGCTTGAATTTAGCAGCCTTTTGTCTGAAAGTGACAGTCACTTGCTATGGGCAAAGTGGCAGGACACCCTAGCCAAGCGTATTCCCTTTTACCATGAATATACCATAACTGCCGCCGGCGGCAGAGTGAAATGGGTACGCGAGCAAGGGCACGGCGTTTATGGGCCAGAAGGACAGGTTATTGCCCTCGAGGGTTTTATTTGGGATGTCACGAAAGAAGTGCTGGCACAGCAAGAGAGGCTGGCCAGCGAAGAGAAGCTTTTGGCGACCATAACTTCCGTTGGCGACGGAGTTATAACGGCGGACCGCGATAGTTTGGTCGAATTTCTCAACCCTGTGGCGGAACAGCTCACCGGGTGGACGCAAGAAGAGGCGCGGGGCAAGGGCTTTACCGAGGTCTTTAACATTATTAACGAATACACCCGCGAAAAGGCGGTCAACCCCGTGCAAGAGGTCTTTGAAACCGGCCAGATTGTACAGCTAGAAAATCACACCATTTTAATTGCGCGTGACGGCACCGAGCGCGCCATAGAAGACAGCGCCGCCCCCATCCGCGACAAACAGGGCGAAATTAGTGGCGCGGTGCTCGTATTCCGTGATTGCACCGAGAAGCAAGCTAAAATACGTGAGATTGAGTATTTAAGTTACCATGACCAGCTTACAGGCGTTTTTAATCGCCGTTTTTTCCAAGTAGAGATGAAGAGATTAGATACGGCCCGCAACTACCCCATTTCACTAGTTATCGCTGATGTAAATGGGCTAAAATTGGTCAATGACGCCTTTGGCCACGACGTAGGCGATGAGCTATTGCTTCGCGTAGCCCAAGTTATTCAGCGGGAGTGCCGCGCCGATGATATCATTGCGCGCGTAGGCGGCGACGAATTCCTTATTTTGCTGCCAAGAACAGACTTTCAAGCGGTTGAGCTATTGGTTACACGCATTAAAAACAAGCTTGCCTCCTGCACTTTGCGCGACATCCCCCTGTCGGTCGCTTTTGGTTGGGATACCAAGACAAAAGACACCGAGAACGTGAGCGAAGTGCTCCGCAATGCGGAAAACTTCATGTATAAGAAAAAGACGCTGGAGAACTCCAGCCATCGCAGCTTTACCGTAAAATCCATACTTAACACCTTGCGCATTAAGAACCCGCGCGAAGATGAACATGCCAAACGCGTCAGCCTACTCTGCCTATCTTTAGGGCAGGCTCTCGGGCTCAGTGCCGATGAAAATGCGGAGCTCAAGCTCGCGGGGGAGCTACACGATATAGGCAAAATTGCCGTGGACGAAGCCGTGTTAAACAAAAACGATAGACTCACATCCGAGGAGTGGACTGCTATTTTGCGGCACCCCGAGACGGGTATGCGCATCTTGGCCACTTCGCACGAGTTCTTTGGTCTGGCCGAATATGTTTATGCCCACCACGAGCGCTGGGACGGCACGGGCTACCCTAAGGGGATAAGCGGTGAGGAAACCATCCTGCAGGCGCGCATTGTCGCCCTAGCCGATGCCTACGATGCCATGACCTCGGCACGACCTTACCGTGGCGCCATGAGTGAGGATGAGGCCATTGCTGAACTTAGGCGAGGTGCGGGAACCCAATTTGACCCGCACCTAGTACAAGTATTCTTGGAAAAAGTGCTAGGCAAACAGTAAACTTCTGATGCTGTTGCTTAAACTCAGGGGCGCACATGAGGCCAAATTCTGGCCCTCTAGGCGCGAGAGCGGCATGACGCCGAGCAGAGAGTTAGTCAAGAACCCCTCCTGTGCTAAATCTAATGTTTCTGGTTTTAGTTCTACCTCTCGGCAGGGCAGACCATGCTTTTGGCAAAGGGCTAATACTTGTGCCCGCATAATGCCCGGTAGCGCCCCATCATCTAGGCGCGGCGTCAGTATTTCGCCTTTTACAACCAAGAAAAGATTGCTCACTGCTCCTTCAGCGAGGTAGCCCTTGCTGTTAAGGAGCAGTGCTTCATCTGCCCCCCGACTCACTGCTTCTCGCCTAGCCAACACATTGTCAAGAAAGCTTGTTGTCTTGTGCCGCGAGAGGGGCGATGCTTCATTGCGTCGTGTAGAATGCGCCACAATTGCCGCAAACCCCTGCTCGTACCATGACTCCGCATAGGGGACTCCCGCGCGATAAGAAATGAGAATGTCGAGGGCGCTGTCTTGTTTAGACAAAAGCCCTCGACTTTCGCGAGGCGATATTGTGAGGCGGAGCGCACCGTTAGCGAGGCTGTTCTTTATGACCACGGCATAGACGGAGCCCGCGAGCTCACTTTGCTTGGGTAGCTTGTAGCCGAAATAGGCGGCAGAAGCCATGAGCCGCGCGAGGTGCGCGGAGAGCAGGCGGGGCTCGTTGTCCTTAACTAAAATGGTCTCAAAAATACCCTCACCGAGAAGGTAGCCCCGATTTTGCACGGACACTAAACAATGCGCAGCGGGCAAAAGTTGCCCATTTAGATAAAAAAAAGCGCTCTCAGTCACTATTCGCCACTCCCTGCCAAAAAAGAATGAACTCCGAGACTGCGTAGCAGTGCCTTAGCCTTGTGCAAGGTCTCCTCGTACTCTAGCCCTGGGTCAGAGTCTGCTACAATGCCGCCCCCTACTTGGAGATAGACCATATCATCTTGGCCGACAAAAGTGCGTATAACGATGTTCAAATCGGTCCGATCGTCAAAGCCAATGTACCCTAGTGAACCCGTGTAAATGCCGCGCCGTACTGGCTCAAGTTCCTCAATAATCTCCATGGCGCGAATCTTAGGGGCACCAGTAATTGACCCACCGGGAAAGGTCGCACTGAGGAGATCTACTATATCCTTGCCCGGGGCTAGCTCACCGCGTACGGTTGACACCAGGTGAAAGACGGTTGGGTACTGCTCGAGGACGAAGAGCTCGGGCACCTGCACCGAGCCATAGGCGCAGACACGGCCAAGGTCATTTCGCTCTAAATCCACAATCATCATAAGTTCGGCCCTATCTTTTTCGCTCGCGAGGAGTTCCTCCTTATTGGCGAGGTCTTCTTCCGGTGTTTTGCCACGCGGGCGCGTGCCCTTAATGGGGCGGGCCTCTACTATGTTTTGGGCAACGCTTAAAAAGCGCTCGGGCGACGAGGAAAGCACCGTAAGACCATCGCCACAATCTAGGTAGGCCGCGAAGGGTGCTGGATTTATCTGGCGCAAGCGGCGGTACAGCTGGTAGGGCGGCATAGCAAGGGGGGCGTCAAAACGCTGGGTCATGTTGGCTTGGTAGATATCGCCGGCGGCTATGTAGTCTTTAATGCGCAGTATGGACTGCCCATAAGTCTGGCGCGTAAAGTGCGTCTTAATGTCTTCTGCCGCAATATTATTCTCTAACCAAGGGTCAGCGAGCATCTGCCGCGGCGCGAGAAGACGTTCCTTTAGCCTGGCCACATCGGCCCTGGCCTGCCTCTGCCCCGCATCTCCATCCTGAGGAAGGCCCGTGGCCACAAGGTAGGCCCGATTATCTACATGGTCGATGGCTAAAAAGACACCATAGAAACCAAGGTAGATGTCGGGCACATTAAGATCGTTAGGGGCGGATGTGGGAATCGTCTCGATCATTCTGCCTAAGTCATAGGAAAAAAACCCCACTGCCCCGCCGAGAAAGGGAAAGGGCAAATCATTTCGTTCCACTCTAAAGCGTGAAAGTTCCGTACGTAACACCATAAATGGATCGGCCGTAAACTCTCGCGTTTGTCCGTTTTCGGCTATCACTACGCGGTCGCCAAAGGACCGCAGCACTAAGAAAGGCTGGCTGCCCATAAACGACCACCGACCCATACGCCCACCTTGGCGGCTGCTATCTAGCCAGAAAGGATGGGGATCGTCCTTAAAAAGAGCGAAAACTTCTTCTATAGAGCCCGTCAACTTTACTTCTTCGATTACGGGTATAGTGGTCATCTCTTGTTCCCCCCATTCTCAGGCAGGGCATAGCGCAAAAAATTGGCCAAGATGTCGCGGCCAAACTCTGTCAAAATTGCTTCGGGATGAAATTGCACCCCTTCAAGGTAGGGAATATCTCTGTGTCGCAAACCCATTATCTCTCCCTCTGCCGTCTCCGCCGTAACCTCGAAACAAGCAGGCAATGTCTCGCGCTCTACTAACAGCGAATGATAGCGCGTCGCGGTGAAGGGTGTGCGCAAGCCGCGAAATACACCTCGTCCCCCGTGGTGCACGGGTGAGGTCTTGCCATGCACTAGGCGCTTCGCCCGCACGACCTTGGCGCCAAAAGCTTGCCCTAGACACTGATGTCCAAGACAGACGCCCAAGATGGGAACGACCCCTGCCAAGCTATGGATGACGTCTAAAGAGATTCCCGCTTCTTGCGGGGTACATGGCCCTGGGGAAATGACAATGTGCGCGGGCTTTAGGGCGGCAACCTCGACAGAAGTTATACTGCGGCTACGGTAGATACGTACATCAGCCCCTAGCTCGCCGAAGTACTGTACTAAGTTATAGGTAAAGGAATCGTAGTTATCGATTATTAGTAGCATCCGCATCCTCCGTCCCGCGTAAGGCACGAAGTAGCAGCCGCGCCGGAGTGTAATCTGGCGGCACAAGTAGGTCAGGCGCGATTTCGACCAAGGGCGCTAAGACAAATTCCCTCTCCCGCAGGCGAGGGTGAGGGATGGTTAGAGTGGGCGAATCGATCACTAGACAATCGTAGAGCAGTATATCTACATCGAGTGTGCGCGGCCCAAAGCGCAAGGCACGCACACGTTTGGCCTGCCGCATAATATCTTCTGCGAACTCGAGCAGCTCATGCGGGGTTAGCTCAGTGCTCACTTCTACGACCGTATTTAGGAATAATCCCTGCTCTGTCACACCCACTGGCTCGGTCTCAAGGTACTTGGCCACGGCAACTACCTTGATGGCCTTATGTTGCGCGAGGAGACGGATGGCGACATCTAGTTCACTCTGCCGATTGCCTAGATTTGAGCCTAGCCCAAGAAATGCGCGCGCCATTAGAAGATCCCCCGCTCTACTTCGACCGCCACAAAGTCCATGACTCCGGGTATGGGCGGATGAAGTTTTTTTACGGTAACCCGTACCCCTATGGCGCCTAGGTCAAGAACCCGCGCCGCAATGCGTTCAGCCAGCGTTTCGAGGAGCCTGAGCGGTGGTCCCTCCATAATGGTCTTGACCGCGTCATATACTGCCACGTAGCTAAGAGAGAGCGTTAAATCATCGCTCTTTGCCGCCGCGCGAATATCCGTCGCCATGGCGATAGTGACCGCAAAGCGCTGCCCCAGAGTGTTTTCCTCTGTAAAAACGCCGTGGTAGCCGAAAAACTGCATATTCTCAAGCAGTATTTTATCTCTCATGTTCCAAGCCCCCCCGGAGCAAAGCATCAGTCATGCGCGCTACCCTCACCATAGTAGCCACCTCGTGCACTCGTACCAGGCGTACCCCACGGGTTATGCCATAGGCCACCGTGGCCGCGGTACCTTCTTTGCGGTCCCCGACTGGCAAGTCTAAGACTTTGCCGATAAAAGACTTGCGCGATGTACCAAGAAGCACAGGATAGCCAAGGGAGGTAATATCGGCGAGGTTTTTCATAACTTGCAGGTTATGCTCCCATGTTTTGCCAAAGCCAATGCCTGGATCCAAGATTATGTTTTCACTGCGCACACCTGCCGCGTGGGCCAGCGCTACACTGACCTTAAGATCAGCTGTCACTTCTGCCATAAGGTCGCCATATACCGCTTCTTGTCGGCTATGCATCAGGCAGATGGGTACTCCCCACTTGGCGGCCAGCTCGAGCATAGCTCGGTTGCGACGGCCGCCCCAAACGTCATTTAACATCGCTGCTCCGGACTCAAGTGCCGCCCTGGCGACCTCTGGCTTGTAGGTGTCGATTGAAATAGGCACATCGGTCGCCGCAGATAGAGTACGAATGATGGGGAGCACGCGATAGAGCTCTTCTTCAGTGGTGACGGCTTTGGCACCGGGGCGCGTAGACTCACCCCCCACGTCGATAATGTCCGCGCCCTCGGCAATGAGACGCAGTCCGTGCTCTACAGCCTCGTCTAAACGCACATAGCGCCCACCGTCAGAAAACGAGTCGGGCGTAGCGTTCAGTATCCCCATCACGAGGGTGCGCGACGTCAAGTCGTATTCTCTACCTTTAATAGTAATTGTCGCCATAATACCTCCGTTTACTTAATATTGCACTCCGTACTTTGTCGCCATGCGCTCATATTTGTGGCAGACTGCGAGCGCCGCACACTGAAAACAGCGCCGCGAAAGGTCATCCGCCTCGGCAATGATGCGGCCAAGGGGATGGTGAATATCTGCCGGTGGTAGGCGGTGAACCAGTATGGCCGCCGTGATTAGATTAATTTGTTCCTCACTGCAGCCCTTCCTAGCCAGTAGCGGCTCTGCCAAGTCGCAGCTCACCACGGCATGGTCCTTAGACGGGTCATCATACTGCATAAATCGCCCAATGTCGTGGAGGAGGGCCGCCGCGTAAACGACGCCCTGCGGGTACACACACCCTCGCTCCAAACATAAAATCCAGGCAATCCGCGCCACGTCGAGCAGATGATTAAAATCGTGGCGGCAGTAGTGGCGGTCAACTTCGCGTTTTTCGTTTTCTCTGAGGCAAAGCTGGTAGTCGGGGTCTAGCAGCATTCGTCGCACAAACTCCAAGCCTTACTTCCCCCTAATTAAAGAAAAAGCCTCGGTGCGCGTCAAGTGATTGGAACGGAAAATACCCCGCACAGCCGAAGTCACGGTCAGCGAACCGGGCTTATTGACCCCACGAATGGTCATGCACAGGTGCTCGGCCTCAATAACTACCATGACCCCTTGTGGCTTGAGCGCCTTCATAATGGTGTCGGCAATTTGTGTCGTCAATCGTTCCTGCAGCTGAGGGCGGCGAGACAAGGTATCTACCACGCGAGCCAACTTACTCAAACCGGTAATGCGCGCTGGATTTGGAATATAGGCCACGTGGGCCTTGCCATAAAAAGGCAAAAGATGGTGCTCACACATGGAATATAGGCTAATGTCCTTCACAATGACCATCTCATCATGTTTCTCTTCATAAAAAAAGGTCTGCAGAAACTCGCTCGGGTCACGATGCAAGCCCGAGAACACTTCCGCATACATTTTGGCTACTCGCTTCGGCGTGTCCTTTAGTCCCTCCCGATCTGGGTTCTCGCCAATGGCCTCAAGTATCATCCGCATCGCGATCGCGATCTTGTCTTGGTCTATCATCTTGTCCTCCGCGCTCTAAGTTAACTCTTGTGCCTTGCTGTAGCTTGGTGTAATTTGATGTGACATCGCTTGGCGCTGACTTACTTCCCTGTCAACTTAAGTAGAAGCGAGGCCATTTTGGGCGAAAGTATCCTCTTTAACTCCGCAAGCTCTGGCATCGCTGCCAAGTAGTTGTCAAGAGCGGCAATACAGGGGCTAATAGCCTCTTTTTTCCAATGAGGAACCGACAAGCGCACCGCCGTATCATGGCCGCCCTTGCGTTTGCCCAAGAACTGCCCGCATAAATAACCTAGGAGCAGCAATCGGTAGTATACCGCAAGTCGCCATAAGACCTGCTCGTGGCGCAAAGGATCAAAGTCTGCCGAAAAATTACCGCGCGCTGCTAAATATTCCTTCATTAAGGTGCGCTCCTTAGTTGACGACAGGCTAGTAACAGGGTCACACAAGAGTTCCACCACATCAAGCAGCGAGATATCTTGCCGTACCCCGCCAAAATCGACCGGAGAGCATTTGTAGTCACCAACTGTCGAGACAAAAAATGCCCGTGGCGAAGCCTCTGCCAATTTAGGGCCAGCAGGCAACTCGCCAACCAAACAAATTGTCTGTGCTGCAACCGCCAGACTGAGGAGTTCACTATCTGCCAAAGGTAGCCCTGCCGCCATTAAGCCGGCAAAAGAGGCTGCGATCTGCTCACGCATCAGTGCGGGGTTAAGTCTGGCTGCCGAAAACAGCTCCGGCGTTAACTTTTCTGTGGGCGCATGAAATTCTGCCAAAGAGACAAGTAACGTCATGAGAAGGCCCTCTTTACCGACCTCATCCCTGTCGAGTAACATTTTGTCTAGCCGCATAGTGCCTGCTCCGCCGAGCACAGCAATTTTTTCTTTGGTATCATACGCCACAAACCGAGGAAACAAGGTCGTGTGGTTGTTAATGGCCTGCAGTTGCCGGATCTCTGCTGCCTGGCGGGCACTCTTTTGCGCGAGGACTTTGGCCTCCTCCCTTAAGTCGGGCAGAGGATCGTCTTTAAGGCGTCGCGCCTGCTCCGGCACGGATTGATCATAATCTACCCCGCCCGACATCTGTAAGGTACTAGAGTTGTCGCCTTCACTAGCCTTGTGGCGTTTCTGCCGCTCTGCCAGGAGTGCCTCTAAGGGGTAGAACACTTGTGCTAGGGCGCGTTCCTCTGTGCCATCGGAAAAGATCGCCGCAACAGCGAAGTAGACCTTCTCTTCAGCCTGTTCGGGCTGACGAATGACATCGAGCCGCGTAATTTCTAACTTGCTTGGCCCGCGCCCGACCGTATCCTTAAGGTAGCGGGCAAGAAAACGCTTATTTAGTCGCATATCGGCAGGACTAAAGTAGCGCCAGGCGAAAAATGCCAGCCCAAGCACCAGCAGCCCATAGATAACTTCCACGATACGCCCCCTGCCTCAATCTAAGTCGGGTATCCCTGCTCTTTAGCCTTCTCTGCCAAGTTAAAATCAACGCCATACTTTGCTGCTTGACGATCCTTAAGAAAGTTCTGCGCGACCTGCGGAAACAAGACATAGGTCAGTACATCCTCCTCTTGTTCGAGGTAGGGAGCTACCTCTTTGCGCGCGGCAGGAAGCTCAGGCAGGAGCAAGTCAGCCGGGCGGCATTCTAGGACGGGAGTGTCACCAATAATTTTTTTGCGGAAACCTTCATCTACGGGGCCTGGGGCACGGCCGTACTGCCCAGCAAGATAGTTCTTCACTTCATTAGACACCATCTTGTAGCGCCCACCCGCCAAAACATTGAGCACCGCTTGAGAACCGACAATTTGGCTGCTCGGCGTGACTAGCGGAGGGAAGCCGAGGTCAGCCCGCACGCGTGGCACTTCTTCAATAACTTGCGGTAGCTTATCAACATCCGCCCCTAGCTGCGAGACAAAATTACTCATCATCCCACCTGGAATCTGTGAAGAAAGCACATGGATATCCACGCCATGGTAAATGTTTTTGCCTTCGGCATATTTTTCCTTCCGCTCCTTGAGCTCTTGACTGATTTTTGCCAGAAGTCCCATGTCTAGCCCTAGGTCGTAGGGCGTACCCTGCAGCGCCGCCACCATCGACTCCGTACAAGGCTGACTTGTGCCAAGTGCTAATGGTGACAAGGCCGTATCAATAATATCAACACCTGCTTCGATAGCCTTAAGATAGGCCATGGAGGCCATGCCGCTGCTATAATGCGAATGTATCTCTAGCGGCAAGTCAAACTCCTTCTTGAGCCGACTGGTAAGCTCAAACGCCGCGTGGGGCGCGAGAATGCCCGCCATATCTTTAATGCAGAGGGAGTCAACACCCATCTCTACCATGGCGCGGGCCGTACCAACAAAGTGCTCGATGGTATGCAATGGGCTGACCGTGTAGACCACGGCACCCTGGGCATGACCGCCAAATTCCTTGATGGCCTTAATTGACGTTTCAATATTGCGCATATCATTGAGAGCATCAAAAACCCTGATGATATCTATACCATTCTTTATGCTCAGGCGCACAAACTCGCGCACCACATCATCAGCATAATGCCTGTACCCAAGGACGTTTTGCCCCCTCAGGAGCATCTGCAGCTTAGAATCCGGTAGGGCGCGGCGCAGGGCACGCAGGCGCTCCCAGGGGTCTTCTTTGAGAAATCGCAAGGCACTGTCAAATGTTGCTCCACCCCATACCTCAAGGGAATGAAAACCTACTTTGTTGAGGTCACCGCAGAGGGGTAGCATATCCTCTGTCTTTAAACGCGTCGCCATTAGGCACTGATGTCCGTCGCGCAGCGTGGTATCCATTACACGTACTTTCACCTATGATCACTCCTTCTAAGTACTCCTTAACACCAAGGATAATGTATACACAACACTTTGACAAGGTCTTATAGGGCAAATGCAGTACGCGGTGCACCTTGCGCTATACCCACTAAGAAAGTCTCCATCGGCACGTCGCCTCCACCTCGATAGCACCATTACTGTCGTACCATTGCCAGCGCTACTTGGCCCGATACCCCAATCATCTTTGCTGTGAAGGGGCCCGGGCAGCGCAAGGGCCGAGGCTTACCTCAAGGGAAAACTGTCCACCGGCTCAATGTGATAAATCCCTAGACTCGTGTGTAGGCGGACAAAATTAGTGTGGCTTGGGTGGTCTTGCAGGAAGGGAATGTACCCCGAGGCGATACCCCCAGGAGGGATTGTTGCGGAAAGGGTCAATTGGCCAAGGAGACGCCTAAGTTCCTCGTGCGGGATTGTTACCTCAATGTCGGCTGCGGGGCTTCCACGCACAATGCCGGCGGCTATCGCAGTCAAATTCATGGGCGAGTCGCTCGTATTGGCGATGCGGATGTACAAGAGCCCGAGCAAGCCGCCCTCTGGCCTCTGTAAGCGACCGAGAGTTTCGTTCTCGATGAGGACAGCGCGTAGTGCTTGCGCCTTAAATGAGCCATTACCAGTTATTTTATGTGGCAAACGAGAAAAGACCGTCACCCCATCGGGCGAGATATCAAGCGGGTTGTCGCTCCTAAGGGGGGAAGCATCGCCGATCAAGGTATTGGCCATGAGGTCGTCTAAAGGCCTGATGATGTGTTCGCCCCCTATCTTAAAGGCGAGCGCAATGGCCTTAGGGCTCGAGGAAAAAACCACGATCTCCTTCACTTGGTTGGCGTTAATGGTGACTGCTCCGCCCAAGATGTCGCTCCCAGTAGCATTTTCTCCGGCAGGGTCTAGGGCGAAAAATATATTCTCTTTAGTTATGTTGAGGGGAGTAGTTCCAGTGTTACCGATGGCAAGCGTCATGCGCCATCCGGAATCCGGACTGTGAAACCATGACACCACCTGTTTTCGCCAGGTGTCAAAGTAAGTCGACATAGTGTATATCAGAGCTGTTCTGGATGCAGCTTGCCCTTGACGCATAGCAGGTTGAGGCTCCAGTGACAGGGGTGGGAGATTTGTCAGGGGGCGGATATTGAGGCGGGCAAAGTCTGAATGCTGTGGGGGCGTTTCAGGAGAGGTGCGCACTTCACCCCTGTAGTGAGGATACCCTGCCGGATACCTAGGAGTAATCTCGACAAACAATCGGGGCAAAGGACCAAGATCAATACTTGGCCTGTAATTAGTATTCCTTCCCGCCCACATAACGATAAGAGATATCCCAAACAACACCACTAGGGCCTTTCGGATATTCATGTCAATATCCTCCCTTTCATCTGCTCGATACCGGCAATTAACACTGCCCATGTTGCACAAAAAAGGTCACTGGGCATTTAATCGCTTAGTGTTAGTACGTAGAAGCGGGATTTTTGTTTCAAGCAAAGTTTTGCAACCCGCATAATTTGTTGGCGCAACTTCGGTTCAGATTGCGCAACTAAGAGAAAAGGGCCTGCGCAACCTTGTGGTCACGCCGGCCCTCTTCTAGTCTTCGCAATGCGCAGAGGCTACTTCACAGTGCCTACAACAATTGTCCCTGCGGCAACACCTCGAGAATGCTGGCCCAAAGAGCATCGACCCCACTTTTCGCTTGGGACGAGGTTACAATCAGCTGTTCTTCCTTGAGGTCGAGAAACTTAAGCAATTTATGGGTGTGGGCGCGATGCTGCGAACGCGTGACTTTATCTGCTTTGGTGGCGACCACCCGAAAGGGTAGCGCGCTCTCTCTAATAAGTCGATGAAAGAGGACGTCGTCATGCGATGGCTCATGGCGAAAATCTACGAGTTGTAACACTAGGCGTATTTGTCGGCGCATAGTGAGGTAGTCATAGAGTCGCTCGCGCAGGGCAGCGCGCTCGGCCTGCGGGATTTTGGCGTAGCCATAACCGGGTACATCGACCAGGTAAAACAGCTCATTTATTCGATAAAAATTGAGGAGTCGGGTCTTGCCAGGGCGCGAGCTAATGCGGGCAATGGCTCGCCGCCCGAGCATGGCATTGACCAGGGAGGACTTGCCGACATTGCTCCGCCCGAGAAGCACGATTTCGGGCAGGGCATCAGCGGGCATATGCGCTAGGCGGAGTGCGGAAACGATCATCTCGGCCGAAATGACTTTAAGCATCGGCTTGCACCGCGGGGACGAGCGCCACCGCCAAAACTTCCGACATATTCTCTACCAACTGAACATCAAGGCGCCGCAGGACGTTTTTTGGCACCTCGTCTAGGTCGCGCTTGTTGTCTTTAGGCACCAATACCACTTTTATGCCCGAGCGATGTGCCGCGAGCAGTTTCTCCTTGAGCCCCCCAATGGGGAGGACTCTCCCCCGCAGAGTTATCTCCCCTGTCATGGCCACATCTTTACGCACTGCCCTTTTAGACAAGGCTGAAGCTAAGGCGGTAGCTATGGTAATGCCGGCGCTCGGGCCGTCTTTAGGAATCGCGCCCTCGGGGACATGTACGTGAATGTCGCAGTGTTGGTAGAAATCAATCTCTATGCCAAGCTCTACCGAGCGGGAGCGCACGTAGCTGTAGGCCGCCTGGGCACTCTCGCGCATTACTTCGCCTAACTGCCCGGTGAGAATTAGGTTTCCCTTGCCGCTCATGACCGTGACCTCGATGGTGGCCGTGTCACCCCCCGATTCGGTCCAGACAAGTCCGGTCGAAATGCCGACCTCATCATGCTGTTCGGCGGGGTTAAATCTGTAGCGTGGCGCACCCAGAAAGTTATGCACATTGGCGGCGGTGACAATGGTGGGCTTCACTTGGCCCGAAACGACTTCTTTGGCGACTTTACGGCAAACGGTCGCCATCTCCCGCTCAAAATTACGCACACCTGCTTCGCGAGTGTATTCGTTAATGATCTTGCGAATGCCGACTTCACTAAAAGACAACTGCGCAGGCGTCAGCCCATGGGCGGTAAGGGCCTTAGGGATGAGATGCCTCCTACCTATGCCAAGCTTTTCTTCTTCCGTATAGCCAGAGATATAGATAATCTCCATGCGATCTAAGAGTGGGCGCGGGATATTGTAGCGGGAGTTAGCGGTCGTCAAAAAGAGCACCTGCGAAAGATCAAAGGGCATCTCGATAAAATGGTCCGCGAAAGTGCTGTTTTGCTCTGGGTCAAGCACCTCTAGCAAGGCAGCCGAGGGGTCCCCCCGAAAGTCTGTGCTCATTTTGTCGATTTCGTCGAGGAGAAAGACGGGGTTCCTGGTCTTAGCTTGCCTAAGCCCTTGAATAATGCGTCCGGGCATGGCACCCACGTAGGTACGGCGATGCCCGCGAATTTCGGCTTCGTCCCGCACGCCGCCTAGTGACATGCGCACAAAACTGCGGTTTAGCGCCCTAGCTACCGAGCGCGCGAGCGAAGTCTTGCCCACGCCGGGTGGCCCCACCAGGCAAAGAATCGGCCCTTTTAGGGTCTGCGTCAACTGGCGCACGGCTAGATACTCAAGGATACGTGTCTTGACCTTGTCTAGACCATAGTGGTCCTCATGCAAAATTGCCTCTGCCGCAGTAATGTTGAGTGAGTCTTCGGTCATGTTGCTCCACGGCAGGGAGAGCACCCAATCTAAATAGTTACGCACTACCACCGCTTCGGCCACGCCGGGGGGCATGCGCTCCAGGCGTTCTATTTCTTTCTCGCACTTCTCGGCGACTTCTTCTGGCAGTTTTAAGCTAGCCACTTTTTCGCGCAGCTCTTCTGACTCAGTGCTTCGCTCATCCTTGTTGCCTAGTTCTTTGTGAATGGCCTTGATTTGTTCCCTTAAATAATATTCCCGCTGGTTTTTTTCCATCTGCTTGCGTACACGATTGCTCAAACGACGGTCAATCTCTAAGATTTCTATTTCCCGCGCAATAAGTTCGCGCAGTTTCTCTAGCCGCTCTTTCACATTGTAGGCGGCTAAAATACTCTGCTTATCTTCGATGCTCAGATTAAGATGCGTCACAATGGAGTCAGCAAGAGACCCTGGCTCATCGATAGCGCTAATAGCGGCAAAAACTTCGAGGGGAGTCTTCTTGCCGGACTTGACATATTGCTCAAAAAGTTCGAGCACATTCCTGTGGAGGGCCTCCATGTAGACGGTGACTTCGGCAGTATCCACAATGATTTGCACCTCTGCGACCATGTAGGGCTCGGTGGCGACCACAGCAATCAGGCTCGCGCGGCTTTTGCCCTCTACTAAGACCCTGGCAGTACCGCCAGGCAAAGTAATTACTTGTTTGATGACTGCCAAGGTGCCCACCGTGTTTAGCTCGGAGGGAGTCGGCTCCTCGATGCTGACGTCTATCTGGGTCGCCAACAATATTTCACCGCTACCGCTCATGGCGGCGTTAACGGCATTGATCGAACGCTCGCGCCCGACATCTAGATTTACGATGCTGTGGGGGAAAACCATGTAGCCCCTAAGGGGCAGAACTGGAAACATTGCTAAATTGCTCTCCAAGCGTTTCTTACCTCCTGAATTACCAGTATGTCGTTAGACTCTAGTATAAGAATAGTATACGCCACAAAAAAAATACCCGCTAGTGCGGGCACAGTATCGGCGGAACAAAATCTGCGGCCAGCGGCGCTCGCTCCGTCAAACAATGGCCTAAGGACCACTAAGATGGATGCTCGCCAGGCTACACCGCAAAATATACCGCCCATGTTCACAATGCTCACCTCGCACCTAGTGCTCACTCGAGGCAAGAAAAACAAACATGGGCGGCTTGATCAAGGCCTAGGCCGTTATCTCCTTTTTGCGGCGGGGCTTGTTGCTTTCTGCCAGCAAAAGAGGCGGCTCATTATTAGTTATGGTCTCTTCTGTGATGACGCACTTCTTGATGTCGGTGCGTGAAGGAGCTTCGTACATCACGTTGAGCATAATTTTCTCCATGATAGCACGCAGGCCCCGCGCCCCGGTATTTCGCTTGATGGCCTCTTTAGCAATCGCCCGCAAGGCTTCTGCCTTAAACTCGAGATCTACTCCATCATAGTCAAGAAGCTTCGTGTACTGTTTGACTAGGGCATTCTTAGGCTCTGTCAGTACCCGCACTAGGGCTTCTTCATCGAGGCGGTCGAGAGTGGCGACGACAGGGATACGACCGACAAATTCCGGTATCAGGCCAAACTTGAGCAAATCACCAGGCAATACTTGGCGCAGCAACTCCCCGATGGGGGTATCGGCTCTTGATTTTACATCTGCGCCAAAACCCATGGCCCTTTTACCAATGCGGTTCTCGATTATCTTCTCTAGCCCGTCGAAAGCTCCACCACATATAAAAAGAATATTGGTCGTGTCAATCTGTAAGAACTCTTGGTGGGGGTGCTTGCGGCCACCCTGCGGGGGAACGCTAGCTACCGTACCCTCAAGAATTTTAAGCAGCGCTTGTTGCACGCCTTCGCCCGACACATCGCGCGTAATAGATGGGTTGTCTGACTTGCGGGCTATTTTGTCAACCTCATCAATGTAGATGATCCCCTTTTCCGCGCGCTCAATATCGTAGTCAGCACTCTGGATCAGCTTGAGCAGTATATTCTCTACGTCTTCGCCCACATAACCTGCCTCGGTAAGAGAAGTTGCATCGGCGATGGCAAAAGGAACGTTTAAGATCTTAGCCAAGCTATGGGCTAAAAGCGTCTTGCCCACGCCTGTCGGCCCAATAAGCGCAATATTGCTCTTGGTGAGCTCGACCTCATCGCCTTTGCCAGGCATAGCGTAGATACGCTTGTAGTGGTTGTACACCGCGACAGCCAAAATGCGCTTGGCGTCCTCTTGCCCGATAACCCACTGGTCAAGGAATTCTTTAATGTCTTGCGGTTTTGGAACCTCTTTGAGCTCTACATCATTGCCTTGTTGTGCTTCCTCTTCGACAATTTCCATGCACAGCTCAACGCATTCGTCACATATATATACTCCAGGCCCTGCAATCAGCTTTTTTACCTGTTCTTGTGTCTTGCCGCAAAAGGAGCACTTGACGGCGTTTCTATCATCGAACTTACCCATGAAACGACCTCCTTTGGCTACTTCGTGCGCTTCACTAAGATTTCATCTACTAGGCCGTAGTCTTTGGCCTGCAGAGCAGTCATCCAGTAATCGCGGTCAACGTCCTTAGCAATCTTCTCGAGAGATTGCCCGCTGTGGTGAGAGAGAATCTTATTAAGCGACTCGCGCATACGCAAAATTTCACGCGCTTGTATTTCTATATCCACAGCCTGGCCTTGTGCGCCACCATGTGGCTGGTGCAGCATGACCCGCGCATTAGGAAGGACCATGCGCTTGCCAGGAGCGCCTGCGGCGAGTAGCACCGCCCCCATGCTTGCCGCCATACCGATGCAAATAGTGCGCACATCGGATTTAATGAACTGCATGGTGTCATATATGGCCAGCCCCGCGTCAATGTGTCCGCCGGGGCTATTGATGTACAGATCGATGTCCTTGCTAGGGTCGTCGCCCTCTAGATGCAGGAGTTGCGCCACTATGAGATTGGCCACATGGTCATCGATGGCGCTACCGAGAATAATTATCCTATCTTTAAGGAGACGCGAAAAAATATCGTAGCTACGTTCTCCACGGCTAGTTTGCTCTACTACAAAGGGAATTAATCCCATAACGACCTACCTCCTATTGTTAATTTATTACAGCCATGCTTACGAGGAAGTCGATGGTCTTACCCGTGATGAGGCTGGCACGCATGGCTTCATATTGACCGCGCTGGTGCAAAAAGTTTTCTACCTCGGCTACACTTTGCTTGTAAGCCTGAGCCATTTCTTCTAAGTGAATGTTCATCTCGACATCATCGACGGAGATGTTTTCGAGCTCCGCCACCTTCTCAATGACGAGGCGAGTCTTGACCCGATTCGCCGCCGAATCCCTAAAATCCTCGCGCAGGGCCTCTTTTGTTTTGCCAATATACGACAGATACTGCTCGAGCTTTAATTTGCTGCGCGAAAGGCTCTGTTCCATATCCTCGACCATGGAATCTATTTCTTCTTCAACAAGAACCCGAGGGATGGAGAAAGAGGTGCTGTTTACCACTTTAGCCACAACTTCGTTTTCGATGCGCTTTTTGGCATTATTTTCTGCCGTCAGCCTTAGCTTGTCGGCAATTTCTGCTCGTAGCGAGGCTAGAGTTTCGTGCTCAGAAATCTCTTTGGCAAACTCATCATCTATAGTAGGCAGCTCTTTACGCTTAATATCATGCAGAACAACCTCAAACACTGCGTCCTGTGCAGCAAGGTCCTCATTGCGATATTCGGCGGGAAAAGAAACGTCGATGTTGCGTGTTTCGCCACGCTGCATGCCCACGAGCTGCTCTTCAAAACCTGGAATAAATGTCCCCGAGCCGATTTCAAGTGAATGACCAGTGGCCGTGCCGCCATCGAAGAAAAGGCCGTCTACACTTCCACTGTAGTCGATGATCGCAGTATCTCCCACTGCCAAGGTGCTATCGCTAGCATCAACCAGGCGCACATGGCGCTTCGCCAATTTCGCGAGCTCTTTTTCTACCTGATCTTCACCTACCTCGACTAAGGGCTTCTCTATGACCACGCCCTTGTATTCTTCTACGATTATCTCAGGCAAAAGTTCCACCACAAACTTAATTTGGGCAGCATCGCCACGGGCGAAATGCACCACTGTGACTTCCGGACGAGCGATGGGTTTGACTTGGTGCTCTGTGAGCACGCGTTCGTAGGCGGGCGGCAAGAGGATGTCTAACGCATCGTCGTGCAAGACTTCCTGACCGTAACGCGCCTCGAGAATGTGCACGGGGACTTTGCCCTTGCGAAAACCGGGCATGTTGACCTTAGCGACAACCTTCTTGTAAGCACCCTGCAGAGCAGCCGCTACCTCACTCTCGTCAATGGTGACCTCAATTTGTAGTTTGTTGTTTTCTAACGGAAGCAGTTCTGTTTTCAAACGCGTAGTCCTCCTCAAAGTGAATATGTTCCTAGTGAAGCCTAGATAGACCACTATATTATAGCACAAAAAAAGCTTACCACAATGGTAAGCAGGGCATACAAAGAAACCCGAAAACCGGCAGGGGCGTGAGAAAATTTTGGAGCGGAAGAAGAGATTCGAACTCTCGACCCTCGCCTTGGCAAGGCGATGCTCTACCGCTGAGCTACTTCCGCATATTCTTGCCCGTTGCTGATGTCCCAATGCCTAGATCTAACTTCTAACATCTCTAGATCTAACTTCTAACATCTCTAGATCTAACTTCTAACATCTCTAGATCTAACTTCTAACATCTCTAGATCTAACTTCTAACATCTAACCTCTAACCTCTAACCTCTAGTTAAAGTGGCGCGCCCGGCAGGATTTGAACCTGCGACCACCGGATTCGTAGTCCGTTACTCTATCCAGCTGAGCTACGGGCGCACATTGGGGTGGATAATGGGACTTGAACCCACGGCCCCCAGATCCACAATCTGGTGCTCTAACCAACTGAGCTATACCCACCATGTTGACGAAGTTTATTGTAACAAAAATCGCCCGTCTCCGCAAGCCATAGCAAGGATAAGTTTTGTCGCACAGGGACGGCAGACCGTGCGAAAACAACCTCGCTAGTTGACATAATGTAGACTTTGTGGTACAATGTACCTGAACGATGCGAGAGCGAGGTACATTTATGCGCTATGTTAAGGGTATTAGCCGTGATCAGTTGGAG
>Ga0209315_100007_pt1 | contig 42839 bp, 48 predicted proteins | sample 3A3metaG_FD_184148 | JGI IMG/M metagenome (GOLD analysis project Ga0209315, IMG submission 184148) | Freshwater bacterial and archeal communities from Indian Creek, Illinois, USA to study Microbial Dark Matter (Phase II) - 3A3 metaG... | ecosystem: Environmental > Aquatic > Freshwater >... | reverse complement strand
TGCCTAACACTCGTTCCATAAAAGCCATAACTCGCACTGTGGTATTCGTGTGCTCATTTTTTGCCTCGGATCGGTCAGACTTGCTGTGATGCCTAACACACAAGCATTTTTGGCAATCAGCATGGCCAACTTTGCGCGAATCATCGCCTAGTAGACTGCCAAAGTCCTTTTTTTCCTGGTTGACGGCCTCTCGAAAAATCTCATGCGTCAGCTCTGCATCACATGATGCAGTGTTGCAGAAATCCTAAGGGGGGCTAACGGCATTATGAATAGCGAGAGCCGTGCGCCTTTGTGGGACGCCATCAAGCGGCACCTAAGCCGCTCTGCGTACCCCTTTCATGTGCCGGGCCACAAGGGGGGACGGGGCTTATCCCATGAGTTTAAGGTAGGCTTGGTTAATGCTGACTTAACGGAACTACCGGAGCTAGGCAATCTACTTGCTCCTAGCGGCCCCATCGCCGAGGCAGAGGCCTTGGCTGCAGAATGGGTAGGGGCTAAGGCCACTCATTTTACCACCAATGGCAGCAGTGCTGCCTTGATCGCCGCGGTGCTGGCCTGTTGTCCGCGGGGCTCGCAAGTAGTCTTGCCCCAAAATGCGCACCAGAGCCTCTTTCATGCTTGTGTGCTCGGTGATCTCAGCCCCATTTTTGTGCCCGTGTCCTTAGATAGCAGCCTTGGTATCCCCCTTGGCGTCACCCCCGCGGCTCTGCGGCAGGTGCTCAGCACAGTGCAGGCCTCCTTAGTGGTGGTGGTTCATCCGACATATCATGGGGTGTGTGGCGATGTTGCATCGCTCGCAGCGGTCTGTCGCGAATTCGACGTGCCACTCTTGGTAGACGAAGCGCACGGCACTCACCTCTTGCTGGCCGACCAAGCCCCTTTCTCAGCCGTACGGCAAGGGGCAGATATTGTGGTGCAGAGCGTACATAAGACGGGGACGGCCTTGACTGGAGCAGCATGGGTGCATTGTCTCACCGAGCGCTGGTCCGATCGGGTAAAAGACGCGCTAAGGCTGGTGCAATCAACATCGCCCTCTTACCTCCTGCTGGCTTCGTTGGACTTAGCGCGAGTACAGATGCAAAGCCAGGGCAAGACGCTTCTCGCAGAGGCAGTGCCAATTTCTCTCGCCGCCCGTCGCTTGCTGCCCTGCTTTGCGCCGCCCTGGCCATATCTGCAAGATCCCCTGCGCTTAGTCATAGATTGTGCTAAGCTTGGTCTAAGTGGCTACGAACTCGAGCGCTACTTTACGCAACTAGGGGTGCTGCCCGAAATGGTGGAGCCACAGACTGTCACCCTAGTCTTGGGCTTGCATGATGGCCAGGAGGCCCTCCGCTGCCTCGAGCGGGCTGTGCATGGCTTAGACCAAGTCGCTAATTGTGCCGATCGACGTCCCAAATTCTTACCTATGCCCTTTTGTCCAACCATTCTCCGCCCGGCGCAGGCTTACTGGCAGGAGCGTACATGCCTTCCACTCGAGCAAGCCATCGGCCGAATCGCTGCCACGCCGGTCACGCCCTATCCTCCCGGCATACCCATCATCTGGCCTGGGCAAATGTTTACTGAGGAATGCGTAGATTACATTTTAGCGAGGCGAGACCTTGGCCCAATGGGAGGCGAGGGTCTGGCCGGGGAAGTGAAGGTGTTAACCCATGACAAACTTGCCTAGGGGCTTATTTATATCGCTTGAGGGTCCAGACGGCTGCGGCAAAACAACACAGGCCTTGGCCGTGCAAAAAGAGCTTGCCCGACGCGGGGCTAAAGCCATTCTTACTAGGGAGCCTGGCGGTACACTGCTGGGCGAGGCGATTCGCGAGATGCTACTTTCCTCGGCCAGCAGTGGTATGAGTCCGCGGACAGAGATGTTGCTCTACGCCGCCAGCCGCGCCCAACATGTCGATGAAGTGATAAGGCCGCAACTCGCGGCGGGGGTCTCTGTTATTTCCGACCGCTTTGTTGACTCTAGCTTAGTCTACCAAGGGTTAGGTTTGTCACTCGGGATGGAGCAAGTTCTGGCGGTGAATTTGGCGGCAACGGGCGGACTGTTGCCTGACCTGACCATAGTGCTCTACCTAAGTGCGTCAGCGGCACGCGCGAGGCTTAACATGAAGCTTAGTCAGACTAAGACCACTATAGACCGCATAGAGTCCCGCGATGTAGCTTATCAGGAGCGTGTCGCCGAGGGGTATCGTCGCCTAGAGGAGCTTTTCCCCCAGCGCGTAGTGCTCCTCAATGCGGATGATTCTGTCGAGGGTATTACTCGTGGTATAATGAATAAAATACACCAATTGGAAAGGGGAGACGGGCCGTGAAATTAGTTATAGCCGTAGTCCAGGACAAAGATAGCCAAAAGCTAGTAGAGGTGCTTGTTGAGAATGGATTTAGGTCTACTAAATTAGCCAGCACGGGTGGATTCCTTAAGTCGGGCAACACTACTCTCCTAGTAGGTGTAGAAGTCCAAGATGTGCCTGCCGTTTTAGCAATTATTCGCAGCATTTGCCAGGCACGAGAAGAACTAGTTGCGCCCATGGCCCCCATGGGCAGTGGTGCCGTGGAGTCCTACGTGCCCTATCCTATAGAAGTGCTCGTAGGGGGAGCAACCGTCTTTGTTGTGGACGTGGCACAATTTCATCGTTACTAGGGAGGGACTGCTCTTGTGGCAGGGCATCGTTTCACACAAACGCATTACGGAGACACTCGGGCGAGCCATTGACAGCGGCAAAGTAGGGCATGCCTACTTGTTTGTGGGGCCTAAGGGTGTAGGTAAAGGTACTGTGGCCCAAGCTTTTGCGCGGGGTATAGTTGCTAGCAGTGAACCTTTGCCCCACCCAGATGTGACGGAAATCCAGACGGACACCCAAAATGTGCTTATAGAACATACGCGTGAGCTCACGCAAAATGCTCTTTTGACACCCTTAGTAGCGGAGCGCAAGGTGTTTATTGTCCACAAAGCAGACAAACTTACTCCTCAGGCTGCAAATAGTTTGCTGCAAGTACTTGAGGAGCCACCGCCCTCGGTGGTCGTTATATTATTGGCCAACACCCCGCATGTCCTGCTGACGATTCGCTCTCGTTGCCAGGTATTATCCTTTAGCGCGCTCGATGAAGCCGAGACGCTCACGGTGCTCGAGAGAGTAAGCCCTGTGTCACCCGACAAGGCGCGCATAATACAAGCGGCACGCCTTTCTTTCGGCAGTCCGGGGGAGGCGCTGCGACTTCTAGACGAGGGGGGCCGAGTTCTATGTGCTCTCGAGGAGTGGGTAGAAGGGTATCTAGGATTCACTCTGGCAGAGAGAATCAGTTACTTGGTCAAACTAGAGAAGGAGCCAGAGGCGCTTTATGACTATGTGTACTATCTCGCCATATGGATGCGCGATCTAATATATTGTAAACTAGGCTTAGAGCGCCATGTTGCTTGGGCCAGTATGGGGAAACTAGAGGAACAATCTGTCTCCTACGATCTAGGAGAACTACAGGCCAAATTAATTGCGCTATATGGCTTGCTGGTGCAATGGGGGCCAGGTATAAGCAAGCGTTTAGTACTCGATCAGCTGCTCGTGGTGAGCAAGTAGAGGAGAGGTTGTCAATTGCCAGAGGTTATAGGGGTGCGCTTTAAGCGCTTGGGGAAAGTCTATCATTTTGATCCGATGGGGATTACCCTCGAAGTGGGCGATTTTTGTGTTGTGGAGACTGCGCGCGGTCTCGAGTATGGCGAGGTGGCAAGCCAACCGCGTGAAGTGAGCAGTGAGTCTGTGGTTGCTCCTCTCAAAAGTGTACTCCGCAAGGCCACCGAGGAGGACAAAGCGAGGGTTGCCGCCAAAGAGAAGTTTGAGGAAGAAGCTTTTGCCGTGGCGCACGAGAAGATTCTGGCACACAGGCTCGAGATGAAGTTAGTAGACGTGGAATCTACCTTTGACGGCTCGAAGATTCTCTTTTATTTTACGGCGGAGGGACGAGTAGATTTTAGAGAACTAGTTAAAGACTTAGCGTCTGTCTTTAAGACACGTATCGAGCTTAGGCAAATAGGCGTGCGCGATGAGGCTAAGATGCTCGGGGGACTAGGTCCCTGTGGCCGTATGCTGTGCTGCTCCACTTTTCTCGGCGATTTTGCCCCCGTATCCATCAAAATGGCCAAGGAGCAGCATCTTTCTCTCAATCCAGCCAAAATCTCCGGATTGTGCGGGCGACTGATGTGCTGCTTGCGCTTTGAATGCAATCTGCCGGAAGTGTTGGCGGCACTGGGCACTAACACGGTGCCGCAACCTGCCGCAGGCGAGGCACATCTTTGCTGTAGGGCGAGGGTCCAGGCGACCGAAAGTGAGTAACGAGATGACGTATCATTGTTTATAGGATAGGGGGTGGAGGTCACGACCGGCATAGATAAAATGACGCGTACTTACTTGTTGTCTATGTTGGCCGTACTGTTGGGAGTAGTGGGCTTCGTGGCGGCACTGGTAGACTTTGGGCCACAGATGAGACCGCGCACCATGCTCCGCCAGGCGGCAGAGGCCCCGCTGCAGGTGATCAGCACGATACAGGGGCTGCCCCCCAATTACTTGGGTTGGCCAGGTCAAGTAGCCGTTGCCACGGACAGGATTTTCGTCGTAGACCGCATGGCCACAGAGGCTATGATTAAAGTGTTCTCACCTCAAGGTGAGTTCATGTACGGGTTTGGCGCTTTAGGGCGCGAAGGTTTAGCACAGGTTATGGATATCACGCTCGATCCCATGGGCAATGTGGTCGTGCTTGATGCCTCCCCAGCGATTGTGGTTTACAGCCCGGAGGGCGACCGTATAAGGCGCATGGATCTCGCTCATTTTGACGAAAGGTTTATTTTAGATTGGGCGACGAGCATTATCGCCACAGAGTCTGAGTTTTTCGTGCTCTCTTTAGACAGGCTCCTGCGCATCGACCTCAGGGGACGCGTGCTCTCTGCCACCAGAGGGAGGCAGGACGAGATGTTTCTCGGGGTGTCCCCCTCTGAGTTTCACATGGGCCCATCGGGCCTGGTCGTGCGTGAGGGGCGCGTGTGGGTGGCGGACTCTGTGCACGGCAGGCTCATTCGCCTAGGCGAGCGAGGAGAGTTTGACCTCGCCCTGCCTCTGCCTAAAACAGGCGGTACCACACCCTACCCCACCAGCGTAGCCCTTGATGCCGAAGGTAATTTCCTCGTGGTGGACGCGGCCACGCAGATGCTAGTCGCCCTTTCGCCCGAGGGTGCAAAAATGTGGGAGATAAGGCTCAATCAACTGCTGGAAAATCAAACAAGGACCGACATCGCCGACATCGCCGACATAGCTCTAGGGTCTGGTGGCAGGATTTACGTTAGTAATTTTCTCACTGGCAAAATCGAGAGCTTTAGCGTCAGCAATGGGCGGCAGACTGGGCGGCAAGAAATTATCGCCGCTCGGGCCCGTTTCCTTTTGCCGCGCGACATAGTTGTGGACGGCAATGCGCTTTATATCTTAAGTGCACAAACAGGAGTGAACAGTAAAGCCCAGATTTATCGTCACGATCTAGCCCTTGGCGTTGGTACTACTATTATCCGCGCAGACATAGATGGGGCAGTACGCCTAGCCGCTCGTAACAACCTGCTGTACGTGCTGACCGAGCGCCGCATCTTGGTGTTTTCTCAGGCGGGCAGGCTGCAGCATGTCATTGGCGAAGACAGCAGTCTCTGGGGTGGTTTTGGCGTGGTCAGTCCCTTTGGCACGGAACTAGGACCGCAAGCGATAGAGATTGACGGCGAGGGTCGAATCTGGGTTAGCGATACCTTTCGGCATCGCCTGCTCATCTTTGCCGCGAGTGGCGAATTCTCGCACGAAGTCACGCTAGGGGCGGAGATTTGGCCAGCGGGTATGGCCTTTAGACCTGACAACACTTTGCTCATCCTCAACCCTTTGGTAGGCCAAATCATCCATATCGATCAGGCGGGGCAAGTGCTAGGCGTACATGGCGAGCGAGGCTCTGGTCTGGGGCAATTAGGCGTGTTGGAGGACATGGGCTTTCTTGGTGGCGCGAATGATATTGCCGCAGACAGCCAAGGCGGTTTCTATGTTGTGGATACTATCAATAATCGCGTGCAGCGATTCTCGCCCGAGGCAAGGCCTTCTTTTGCACAGGGCAATTTTGGCAGTGGCGTGGGGCAGGTTTTTAGGCCTCAGGCCTTGGCCTACTACCCCGCGCAGGGGGCTTATTTCTTGGCCGATGGGTATAACCATCGCGTCAAGTTGGTGCAGTTTAGGTGAATATTATGAGAAATGAATTTGTCGAACCCGGCGAGCGCCTGGACAATTTGGAGCGCGGGGGGCTTAGGATTATACAAGACCCCCGCTCTTTCTGTTTTTCTCTCGATGCGGTGCTGTTGGCGCATTTCGCCGCGGTGCAGAATTACGACCGCGTCATGGACCTCTGCACAGGTAGTGGGGTGGTACCGCTCTTGCTTTCCACTAGGGCTAAGGGCCTTAAGCAAGTGGGGGTGGAGATATGTGCCGCAGCGGCGGAGCGCGCCCAAAGGAGCATGTGTCTAAATGGTCTGGCGGAGTCCATTGAAGTGGTGACAGGGGATGTGCGGCAGGTAAGGCAGCTCTTCCCATCGCGCAGATTTAATTTGGTGACGGTCAATCCTCCCTACTTGCCCTTAGGACAAGGCGAAACAAGTGAGAAGGAAGCGCGCAGCATGGCGCGGCATGAAGTGACTCTCACTTTGGCTGAGGTCGTGCGGGCTTCCGCCTACTTGCTGCCCACAGGAGGCAGGCTAGCCATGGTGCATCGCGCCTGTCGCTTGGCAGACATTCTCACCGGCCTGCGTGAGAACCGCCTGGAACCCAAGCGTCTCCGTTTTGTTCACACTAAGGTTAAGGCCCCGGCCAGTCTAGTGTTGGTCGAAGCCATAAGAGATGCCAAACCCCATCTCACAGTAGGCGTGCCAATATACATCCATCATGAAGATGGCACCTACACCGCTGAGTTGCAGGAACTTTATGCTGGGGGAGAGTTGAGATGACAGGTACGCTCTATGTGTGCGCCACACCTATCGGCAATCTAGAAGATGTGTCGCAGCGGCTTTTAACGACGCTCCGCACGGTGGATTTAGTAGCCGCCGAGGACACGAGGCATAGCCTGCAGCTTTTGCGCCATTTCTCTATTATCACAGAGCTTACCAGCTACCATGAGCACAGCAAGCAGGCGCGCACGGACTACTTAGTGGCCGCGCTCTTAGCGGGCAAGAACATTGCCTTAATAAGCGATGCGGGTATGCCAGGCATCTCTGACCCCGGCGAGCAATTTATTGCCGCCTGCATAGAAAAAGAGATCAGGGTGGTTGTGGTTCCCGGGCCCATGGCTGGGGTGGCCGCCCTGGTTATTTCCGGCCTGCCTACCGGCAGATTCGCCTTTGAGGGTTTCTTGCCGCGCAGTCGCAAGGAGCGGCGCGAAGTACTGGTTAGTCTGCTGCACGAAGAGCGCACCATGGTCTTTTATGAGGCCCCGCACAGATTAGAAGAGACATTGACCGACATGGTGCAGATCTTGGGGGAAAGAAAAGTCGCTCTGGCGCGAGAACTCACCAAAGCATTTGAGGAGGTTAAACGTGGCTCCTTAGCGGTCTTGCTAGAGACGGTTAAGTCAAGCGGCGTGCGCGGAGAGCTGGTGCTAGTAGTTGAGGGAGCCAGCAGGGATAAAGACGGCCCTCCTGCGGAAAAACAAGATAGCGAAACATTGTTGACCATGCTCCTCAAGCAAGGGCTTTCGCCAGCGCAAGCGAGTCGGCATGCGGCCAAAATTGGCGGCTCTACACGGGCTGAGCTCTATGCGCTGGCGGTTCGCCTCAGCCAGCAAGATCCACATCACCGTGTCTGAAACGCGGGTACAAAAAAAGAGGCGCCTGCGCGCCTCTAAAGATTACTTCTGGTTATTCATTATTGCTAGGCATTCGCGACAGATGTTCTTGCTCTTGTAATTGACCATGTCTTCTGCACTGTGGCAGAAAATGCAAGCAGGCTCGTACTTCTTGAGAATGATTTTTTCGTTGTCCACGTAAATCTCGAGAGAATCTTTCTCCTCGATACCCAGTGTGCGGCGGAGTTCGATAGGAATAACCACTCTGCCTAGTTCGTCTACTTTGCGGACTATACCTGTTGATTTCATTGTTAATTTCCTCCTCTACAAATTTCGACATAATTCTACACCCAGAAAATAGTATACCAATGCTACCAATAGTTGTCAACATGCGTTCATTCAAAGATTTTCTTATAGGTCATGCGCAGCAAGGGCGCGAGCGCGAGTTTAATGTTGCTTGATAAAATTTACTAGGTAAGGAGAGCAGGCAAATGACGAAAAATAAGTTCTATGTCACCACCCCCCTCTACTACACAAATGCCAACATTCATGTTGGTCATGCCTACACTACCGTAATCGCGGATGCTCTAGCGCGGTACAAGCGACTAAAGGGAGTAGATGTCTGCTTTCTTACGGGGACGGATGAGCATGGGCAGAAAGTCGAAGAAAAGGCCCGGGCCGCCGGGCAAAACCCGCAGGCCTTCGTCGATGGGCTCGTTATGGACATCAAAGAAATTTGGCAGACACTTGATATTTCCTACGATGTCTTTATACGCACCACTGACGCCCACCATGTGGCCGCGGTACAAGAAATTTTTACACGCCTGTACAACCAGGGGGATATATACAAGAGTGAATACCAAGGCCATTACTGCGTCTCCTGTGAGGCCTTTTGGACGGAGCGCCAACTGAGCGACGGCAAGTGCCCGGACTGTGCGCGAGCAGTCGACTGGGTGACGGAAGAGAGCTACTTTTTCCGCCTGTCGAAGTATCAGGATAGATTGCTCAAGCATTTGGAGGACAACCCAGATTTTCTTCAGCCTACTTCACGGCGCAACGAAATGATCAACAACTTCTTAAAGCCCGGGCTGACAGACCTTTGTGTTTCTCGCACTACGCATAAGTGGGGCATCCCCGTGCCCTTCGACGATAAGCATGTCATCTACGTCTGGCTCGACGCCCTGAGCAACTACATCACGGCCATTGGCTATGGGTCGAGAGAAGAGGACTTTACCAAGTACTGGCCCGCAGATTTGCATCTGATGGGCAAGGAGATCGTGCGCTTTCACGCCATCATCTGGCCGATAATTCTCATGGCCCTTGACCTTCCCTTGCCTAAAAAAGTCTATGGCCATGGTTGGCTGCTCTTTGCCAATGACAAAATGTCAAAATCAAAAGGCAATGTGGTCTCGCCGCGCCAGCTGGTACAAAAGTACGGCTCAGACGCTCTCCGCTACTACTTGCTACGCGACATACCTTTTGGCAGTGACGGTAATTTTACGGACGAGCTCTTTATCACTCGCCTGAACACAGATTTGGCCAACGATCTAGGCAACCTCGTCAGCCGCACTGTGGCCATGGTGGAAAAATACTTTGGGGGCATACTGCCAGCAGCACATATTAGTGCGGTTGAGGGGCAGGATGAGGAGCTCGCGCGTGTTGCGCGGGGCGCACAGGCCATAGTGGAGAGAGAAATGGATAATCTGCAGTCTAGCCTAGCACTTAGCGCCATCCTAGACGTGGTCGCGCGTGCCAATAAATACATCGATGACACTAGTCCTTGGGCCCTGGAGAAAACGGGCAAAAAAGAGCGACTGGCCACCGTACTCTACACCTTGGCAGAGACGCTGCGCATAGTGGGGGTGCTTTTGGAGCCATTTATGCCCCGTACCCCAAGGCGAATTTGGGAACAGCTAGGCCTAAGTGTAGAAAACCACGCCGCATTAGTCGCTTGGCAGAGTGCCGGGCACTTCGGGGTATTGCCAGCAGGCTTGCGCGTAAAAAAAGGAGAAGCGCTCTTTCCGCGGGTAGAGGTGCTGCCACAAGAGGTAGAGGTACTGCCACAAATTGAGCCACCCCTAGCGCCAAGTGTAGACTATGCTGACTTTGCCAAGCTAGACTTGCGTTTGGCACACATTGTGGCCGCAGAAAAGGTGGCCAAGGCCGACAAATTGCTCAAGCTGACCGTTTCCTTAGGGGCCGAAACGCGGACTGTGGTGGCCGGTATTGCCGAACACTACAAACCGGAGGACGTGGTCGGCCTGCAGGTAGTCATCGTCGCCAACCTTAAACCGGCAAAAATTCGCGGCATCGAGTCGCAGGGCATGGTCTTGGCCGCATCAGACGGGGAACTTTTATCCTTAGTAGCACCCATCAAGAGCACTCTTGGGGCTGGGTCAAAAGTAAAGTGACGGCAGTGTTTATAGATAGCCACGCTCATCTAGACGATGAGCGTTTTGCCCATGATCTAGCAGATGTGTTGGCGCGGGCTGCTGCCCTGCAGGTGGCCAGGATCGTCACTGTAGGTTACAACATGCTGTCCTCACGCCGGGCGGTAGATCTAGCGCGGGGCAACAAGCAGTCTTGGGCTGCAGTCGGCATTCACCCGCACGATGCGCCACAGTGTGAAGAGGGTAACCTTGCGCAAATAGAGACTTGGCTCCGGCAAGGGGAGGCGGTGGCGCTAGGCGAAATCGGCCTCGACTACTACTGGAATACATGGAGCAAAGAGATACAGCAGGCGGCCTTTCAGGCGCAGATTGTTCTCGCAAAAAGTCTGGCCGTACCTTTTATCGTGCACAACCGCGATGCCCATGCCGACGTGCTCCGCATACTTAAGGCCCATGCGCCTTATCCGGCAGGCTTTATTATGCATTGTTTTTCGGGCAGCGGCGAGGTGGCGGACGAGTGTTTGCGCCTAGGTGGGCATCTGTCTTTTGCCGGCCCGGTCACTTTTCAGAATGCACACAAGCTGCATATGGTGGCCAAGCGTGTACCGCTTGAGCGCCTGTTGATCGAAACAGACTGTCCCTATCTCTCGCCTCATCCGCTGCGCGGGCAGCGCAATGAGCCAGCGCGCGTAGTCTTGGTGGCCGAGGCCTTGGCTGCCTTGCACGGAGTAGAGATAGAGAAGATTGCCCAATATACTACGAGGAATGCCGAGGACCTATTTCGGCGCGGGGGTGAGTTGTTTGAATGACCTAACGAGGCCTAGTCGGGTAGTGGAACTGATGAGGCAATTCGATCTTGCCCCCAGCAAGGGTTTGGGGCAAAATTTCCTGGTGGACAGGCATGCCCTAACGAAAATAGTGGACGCCGCCGAAATAGACAGTGGGGACACCTGTCTTGAAATTGGGCCAGGGCTTGGTACTCTGACGCGTGAGCTAGCGGACCGCGCGAGAATGGTCATCGCCATCGAAAAGGACAAAAAACTGACCCCAGTTCTCGCCCATACCCTGTCGCCCTACAGCAATATCAAGATGCACTTTGCCGATGCCTTGCAAGTTGATATCGCTCTGCTACTCGCCGAGTCAACGCCACCCTTTAAGGTGGTCGCCAATTTGCCATACTACGTTACTACTCCTCTCGTTATGGCCTTATTAGAAAGCGCAGTGCCCTTTCAGCGATTAGTCATTCTCGTGCAAAAAGAAGTCGCCGAGCGGATGTCTGCCACGCCAGAGAAAGGCGACTACGGCGCGCTTTCAGTTGCGGTGCAATACTACTCTGAAGTAAGCATCGTCGCCAAAATTGCGCCCAATTCCTTCTTTCCCCCACCCAAGGTGGCCTCAAATGTGGTGCTGCTCAAGAAGCGTGCGAACCCGGCAGCATATCATGGAGCAAAGGACCCAGAGTTACTTTTTCGCTTTATACGCGCGGCCTTTGGGCAAAGGCGGAAGACTCTGCAAAATGCCCTGTCACAGGGCCTAGAGATGCCACGCAGTGATGTGCAGGCGCTACTGCAAAAATGTAGTATTCCGGAAAATGCGCGAGGGGAAACCCTCGATATTAAAGACTTTGTGGCCTTGGCCAATACAGCTCTAGAGCAGAACTAGGGGGGATAGAGGTGTTTATGAGTCCGACGCGCGGCGCAATGACTATGGAGCAGATGGTCGGTGACATCGTCAATTACGTCCGCGAGGACCACAGCGCCGATTATCGCCTGATGATTGGCACAGACTCGCACACCAGGCAGGGTACCCACATGGTCACAGCGATAATTATTCAAAGGGTGGGCAAGGGCGCGCGGTATTTCTACCGCCACTCACACCATCTTTCTATGCGCAGTCTGCGGCAAAAGCTATTCTATGAAACATCGCTGAGCCTCGAGGTGGTGTTTGCTTTGCGCGACAAACTGGCCAGAAGCTTGGTGGCCGGCCTGCGTATGGAAATTCATGTTGATGCTGGCTATGTGGGTCCTACACGCGAATTGATTCGCGAGGTCGTGGGCATGGTCGTCGCCAACGGACTAGTTGCCCAAGTAAAGCCGCACTCTTTCGCCGCCTCTGCAGTCGCTAACAAATACACTAAGTAATGGTGGCAGAGCTTGCGGGCCATACATACACTGCTAGGGGAGGGAGGCCTCACCGCGAGAAGGGAGTGTATAGTTTTGACGAACACGAAGCTTGTAGTAAACGGCCAGACTGCTGAGGAGGGCGCGCTAGTAGACTTTGCGGGGGCGCCCTTCGGTTTTATCAGGCCCATATTTCAAGCAATAGGTGGCAAAGTAGCTTGGCAAAGCAGAGAAAACCAAGCCGTGGTAACTTGGCACAGCAATCTCTTGCTTATCCCTGCCACAGGCAAAGGCATTATCTTAAATGGTCAGCCGCGCACTTTCAGAGAGGCTCACCGCACTGTTGACGGCAGGCTATGCGTAAGTCTAGTAGATTTGGCGGACGTATTCTTAGGAACTTTGCGTCATGTAGAGCAGGAACTTCATCTTTTTCTCCCTACGGGGCTACTTACAGGGCTTACGATCTCTCAAGATTCTTTAGTGATTAACTGGACGGGCCAGGTGCAGCCTATGAGGACAGGGGATGACCCTGCTCGGGGTCTGTCGCTACTAGGCTCGTCTTGGGCGCTACCCGTTCAAAGCTTGGTGATTAAACAATCTCCGGCCGGGCATCTCGTTGTGACGCTAGATACAGATGGTCGCCCTGTAGATATGGGGGGTGGCGAGCAAAGTTTGCGCCTAACCTGGAAAGCCCCTCGGCAAAAACTTGAGGATCTGGTAGTGGCGCTTGATGCGGGGCATGGCGGACAACAACCAGGTGCTGTAGGGGTTGCTGGCACACTGGAAAAAGAGTTAGCGCGGCAGGTAGTCGACCTTCTTGTGCCGCGTTTGCGTGCTGCGGGAGCGGAGGTAGTCGATATACGTAGAGGAGATGAAACTCTGTCCTTGGCCGAAAGAGTAAGGCGCACGCGATTAAGTCAAGCGCAGCTCTTTATAAGCATTCACTACAATGCCCACGAAAATAGGAGTGCCCATGGCACGGAGACTTTTCATGCCGCGGGCAATGTGGAGGCGGCGAGTTTCGCCCGCTTCGTGCAGGAGGAGTTAATAGGGGCACTTGGCCTGCGAGACAGGGGCGTTAAGCAGGCGGCGTTCCACGTAATCAAAGCACAGCCGGAAATACCGGCCATCTTAGTCGAGGTCGGTTTCTTGACAAACCCCACGGAAGAGCAATTTTTGCAAAGACCAGAAACTCTCCACAGAACAGCAGAAGCACTCTATCGAGGCATCTGCCGTTTTATGGAGAGCCGCGAGAAGAAGTAGCGTCAGACGGCGCGTAACTAGAGGTAGGAGGTTAGAGGTTAGAGGTTAGACGGGGAGAAGGTGCGTTTTTTAACCACAGAGGACACAGAGGTCACAGAGGAACAAGGAGTTTGGTTGACCAAAGGTCTACATTCCATGTTTCTCTCTTGCCTTCTCCAGATGTAGAGGCAGCGGTCAACGAAAAGGGCCGGTACATGGGTACACCGACCCTGTGTGTGGAGATCCTTTCGCGGAGCACTCGCTCTAAAGACTTGGTGGACAAACTGAAAACCTACATGCTGTCCGGGGTAAGGGAGTTTTGGGCGGTTGACCCCGATAAACAAACAGTGGGGGGTCTACGGATTTAGCGACTTCGCGGTTTGGGCACGCTTCCTAGCGCTTCTCGGACAACTTGTGCCGTCAGACTGTGTGACAGGATGCGTTAAGGCGCACATCTCGCGATTTTACACGTCCTGGTTAAGTAGGGTCGTCATATCATAAACAGCACTCGCCTTGCTTACTAGGCGGTGATCATGCGTCGAGAGGATAACGGTTTTTCCACTTAGGTTAATCTTGTGCAGAAGATCAAGGACTATCTCGCCGTTCTTTTTGTCTAGGTTGCCTGTTGGTTCATCTGCTAGGATGATTTCAGGAGAGTTAGCTAGGGCTCGTGCAATGGCAATTCTTTGTTGCTCCCCTCCCGACAACTCTCCGGGGTAGTGCTTTCGCCTATGTGTCATGCCGACCTGTTCCAATAGCTCGGTGACCCTCTGGTCTGCCTTGCTTTTGTTTGCCCCGGCTAACAGCAAAGGCACCAAAACATTGTCAGCAGCGTTAAAGGCGTAGATGAGGTTGAAAAACTGAAAGACGTAGCCAAGGTAGTGATTGCGATAACGGCAAACTTCAAAGTCATCATACTGGGTTATATTCTGCCCATTGACTAAGATGGCGCCGGAAGTTGGCTTTACAAAGCCAGCGATTAAGTTCAGTAGGGTGGTCTTACCGCTGCCCGAAGGACCAAGCAGGATGGCGAGTTCGCCTTGCTGAATATTCAAATTTAAGCCAGTAAAGAGGTCGACTCGTTGGTGCTTTGCTCGATATGACATCGAAACGCCGTTGAATTGTATTAAAGGTTCCATATCTACAACTCCTCTGGTTTCTTGGCGATGATCTCTGACACCTGCAGTTGTCCGATGCTCGTTAGGGCCCTTCTCATCGCCAGCTGTAAGCTTGACAGGCCGATGGCAATGTACAGAAAGAGGATGATCGCCCACACGGAGACGTCAATATATTCACCTATAAAGCGTTCCATAAGCAAGTGCTTGTAGATAAAACTTGCGAGTAGTGAGGCGACAGCTATATTTATCGCCTGACCTATCCATATGGTTTTGTAAACAATATGCTTGGTAGCGCCTAGAGCTAGCAATATGCCGATAGTTCTCGTTTTGCCGTCAACAAAAAACGCAACCTCCCGTTGTATCAGCAGAAAAATTGCCATGACACCCATAAGGGCTATAATCAATACGACATATTGCTCGGAAAAGGGCGGCAGAGTTGCCGCCGCCATTTGTTCCCTCTTGTGCACAACTCTATCGAACGAGGACATGGACGGTGCGCCCGAGCCAAATACAGCAAAGTCATAGCTGATAGCATGTCGCTCTAAGAAATTCATAAAGTGGCTGTCAATCAAGGCGACGCCCACGCCGTCTGTCTCTCCGCCCCCGCCGTTCCCAGGCCTAAGGATTACTTCTAAAATACCATAGTGGTCTACCACGCGAACTCCATCGTCATCAAGGACGCGAAAGATGAGGCTTACTTTGTCCCCGAGGCCTTTGTTTAAGCGTTTCGCCGCATCGTAGCTGAGTGCGAGGCCTACGCGTCCCTCTGAGGAGGTTAAATGGCTCAGTTCGCCCGACACCACGTTGCGTCTATTGAAGTACCCTTTGTTCCAGGAAGGGTCTTCTCCTTCAGTTACTAAGAACAGTTCAATGGCGGTCTGGGGCCTGAAGAATACTCCGCCTTCACGCGAAATTACGTGGGCCACTGTTTGATTGCCGATGACACGAAAAGCAAAATCGGGACCAACCGGTTTTTGGTCGCTGTAGCCGACCCACTCATGCGTAGAGTTGCGTAGAAAAAGCCTCTGATTCAGCGTTGGAATGAGCTGCACTGACGCGAACATCCCGACGAGTGACAAAATGGGGAACAACCATAAGATGGCTTTAAGAGAGGACCAAGGGGCGCTTTTCCATTCCTCGCACAAATACTTCACTATGAACGCATTCATCTGCTCCACATTCACTCCTTAGCCAGCAAGGCTGCCGTATTGGTAAGCGATAGTCTGATGTACATGATGAGCCCGCTAATAATAACAGCAGCCAGCTGTAGGGCAAATGCCCCCAGGCAGTACCAAAGAAAGAGGTACCATGGCAGGTAGGACTGCATCAAGAAATCATAAACCAAGTACTTTGTCCCCAGAGCTGCGACGGCAAGGGACGGACTGTGGAACAACATCGTATCGAGCATGAGAAAGTAAGTAAAGTACGCTCGTGGCAGGCCGAGGCTGAAAAAAATGGATATATCTTTGCTATGTATGTAGGCCTTTTTGCTTGTTTCTCGGAGCAAAAAAAGCAGGTACGCAAGAAAACCGAGCACACTAGTCACCATGACTATTGGCGGCGTGTATCGCAACTCATACCGCAAATTTTGCAACCGCGTTACCCGTTCAATGAGCGCTCTCTGGTTAAAATCGTATATGGAGCTCATGTCGCGGAGGTCAAGCAATCCGTCATTTACTTCCTGCCAGGGGATGAATTCGCGCAGAAAGTATTCTCTCGCCACTGCCTTGTCAGGTGTTTTGACGAACATAAAACTATATATTGGGTCCTTCCCGAAATCATTGAGGAAAACCTGTCGCTGTTCGCCTTGCCATAAGATTAGCACGGAAGGCATTAACATAGGTTCGCTGATCGCAGCCACGGTGAACCGCACTTCAGTTCTGTCTTTACCAAAGGGAATGAGCAGTGCATCACCCAGATTGACATCGAATGCCCGCGCTACTCTGAGGTCGATGACAATAGGGTTAACATCCGGAGTTCTCAGGATGCGGTCATCTTTTCGTATGAACAAGCGCTCATTAAAGTACGAAATCTCGCGGTTCTTAAAGCTTTGAGACGCGAAGATGTCCACGTGTAGCGATCGACCGCGAGACCTAATCTCGCCGCCTAAAATTCTGACCGGAAAAACGGCATCCACAAATGCTAGTTGCTGAATATCTATAATCTGACTTTCGCTAAAACCTTGAACAAGGAAATCAAAACTTGTTTCGGCATAGGCAAATGTAAAACGGTGCTGTATAGCTCGAAACCACATGGTGAAAGAGAGAAGGATAGTCATTATCACCACCAGCCCGACCATTCCGGCAACCCTGTTGCGCGAAAAGCTCTTGGCTCTTAGCAGCATCCAAATAATACTAAGTTTGCTTCTCAGCTTGGTCGGCCCCCGATCGCTATAGGTGAAACATCTCCAATTGCCATGCTGCGATTTTCTCTGTCAGAAATATGATACCATGGCAATAGGGTGTGAACAAGGACAATATTGTGGCACGATGACACAATGCGAGAATGATTAGCGAACTAGAGCGCAACGAGCGGAACCCATCGGCAGAGACCATTGCCATCTTAGCTGAGCGGTTAAATAAACCGCGGGAGTTTTTCCAGGTTGACAAGCGCAAGTCTGATCGCGATCAAGCAGAGCTACTGCTCAACCAAGCCTTCACCTGCATGGGAATAGGGGATAGTCAGGGCCTAGGGGATATCCTTACGGCCTTGAAGGAGTATCACACCTTGCCAGATAGTATTAAGGCACGCTTTCATGAGCTACTGTCCTGGCATGAGCAACAAGAGGGTAGGCCATTAAGCGCCGTTAATCATGCCCTTTTGGCGGAAGCTCGCTATGAGGCTGAACACAGGCCCGAAAAACAGTGGTACTGCATTTATCTCGCGGCGTATGCCACCTACAAGGCAGGGCTGTATCAACAGAGTATCGAGATGTGTAGCAGAGCAATAAATATTCTAACCATGATACCCGAGCAAGTGGCACAGATGCGGTTAACGCTCCACCTCCTTGGCAGCGCCGACCAAGAGGAAGTTATCCGCGCCTACCATGGCAGGGCCATCTGCGCACAGCAGCTAGGAGATATCCAGGGTGCGCTGAAGTGGTCAGTGAAAGCAGCCCAAGAGTTGAAGAGGTGCGACCACTAGGGCATCTCTTGGCGTTGTGGTAGCGATGTTGACCATCACGACACCGCGCATGGCTATACAGACAGCTTTTTAAGTAGAGATTGTTGACCGACGGCCACCGTTTGGCTTGACGCACTGCAGAAGCGCAATCTGATGGCACATACGTACAATGAGGACTTAGCTCAGCAGGCCGAGACACTGAGCAGAACGCAAGACTGTCGCCACTCACTTTGCCTGTCGGCATTTGAGTGGTTTTTGTCTTATAGGGCGTAGTTCTGAGAAAATATAAGGGGCGTATGCGGAGAGTAAGCACATGCCCCTTATATTATTTGCGAGAAGAAAGGGGAAAGAACGAACACCTGAGCCTGCCACCTCATTCGCTCTGGCCTTAGGTCGCACAACCAAGATGATTGTGTTTGCTCTTGAATTAGGCAAAGGAGGTCTTTTACGAAATAATTCGCCAAATAGTTGACGTCCATGGAATAGCATGCTAATATTTGCTCAAAGTTAGGAAAATATTCATGCTTGCTAGGCAGGCGTTTTTTATTAAGAAGGGGGAGGAGAATACTGCGTTGTATATTTTGAGTGACAATGTGGGTGCGAATTGCCGTCATGGTAAAGCCATAATGGAGAAAGGGTGAATAATATGTTGTATCGGGCCGGTTCTGTTGTAAATAAAATTTTAGGAATGACTATGGTGGTTCTGGCCGCCGTCAGTATCTTTGCTCTGTCAGGGGTTGCTAGTTGGCCCAATTTCGCAACTTTTACGGAGAGTGAGAGCCAACTTTTCTTTGATGGTTATGTCCAATGCCAGCCAGCCTATATTGAGAATGGGCATCATGCTGCTCGTGGGTTCTTTGTGTATCGCAATGGGCTCGCTGGTGACCAATGGGCTTTCACGCCCTTAGGCCAAAGTGCTGAAGATGGCTCGATCCTGAGCGCGAGCATGAGATATTGGGACACCCTTAATCCATGGGCCCCGGCAGTGACATTTAACTATGGGTTTGATTGGGTCCTCTTTGGGTCGGGGATGTGGGTGAATGTCTCCCCTGGTAACCAGGTCGAGGCTGTGGATGAAAGAACAGAGTAGGTCCATAGTGTCGTGGAGGCATGGGTGGGTAATTGTTCTTGCCACCCTATTTCTTTCCTGTGCCATTACTGTTTTTACGAGCTTCACCGCCATACAGCTTATTCTTTTCAGGCAGGCACTCAGTATGCCTTATGGGTTGCCCGAAGAAGCTGTTGCTTTCCGCGTCAGACGGCATGCTCCCCCTTCGCAAGTTCATGAGGTGGAAAGTGCCCTCAGCGAAGTGGCCCGCATTTTAGCGGCATCAGACACAGTCCTAGTCTTGGAGGGCGTAGATTTTGGCTTGGCGTTGTATGATCCGAAGGGGTACTTTGCGGGGTATCCACTAGAGCAGGGTGCATACTTTGGCAGGGATGACTTTTACAGTGACCTTCCCATGGCCTTAGTTAGCTACGAATCCCCCTTGCACCATATGACTCAACAGGGATTTACGATGATTGAAGGTAAGATGATGCAAGTAAGAGGGGTGTATGGCCGAGAGCATCCCTTTTTTACTGACGAGCGTTCATTCGTGGTCAGTTTGTTGCATAGTTCCAGCCTGCTGGGAACATGGTACTTCAGCAAAGACTCGAACCTTGTTGTGGATGTGACGTCCTTACTACAAAGCCGGGGCTATATTACTCAAGTCGTAGCCGCGAAGCCGGATGAAGGAGTCGCTCGACGAAGAATGTTCAACCCGCTGTATGTCATGGTAGTAGCGGGGCTGGTATTTATGTTCTTCAATATTTTTCTGGCGAACTTCGTCCTATTGTCACGCTATCGGAATCACTTCGCCATTCATGTGCGATTTGGCGCTACGAGAGGTAGTCTCCTAGCAAAAGTGCTCTTGAGTGGGCTGGGCCCTATCTGTCTAGGGGCGCTGCTCGGCGCTGGGTTGTACGCAATTAGCTTTCGCCTGAGTGACGGCTTCAATCTCGTCTTTTTGCCGGCTTGGGTTGCGCCATTGTCAATTGCCATTGCCATCATCGCTAGCCTTTCCCTGTGGGGTATTGCCTTCTTAGCCCAGAGGGTTCGGACCATGGATATGGGGGAATTACGATGACGCAGTTAGCTTTTGCCATTAGAGATATTAGGCGACGGCCAGTAGTATTTGTCTTCTTTGCCATTCAACTAGTCGTGGTTTTGTTGTTCCTTCCGATAATGGCTCAGAGCACTATCATTTCTTCGCGCAATATTAGGATTGCCCAAAGTATGGCGGATAACCGCATGGTCTTTTTTTCTCAGACTCTAGGGACTTTCTTTCGCCGGAGCGTAACGCCAGATGGTGGGAGGTGGTTATCTAGCGCGCTTGATGAGAATCTGAGCGCTTACTCAGTTGTATCCTCGATTAAATTGCGGGAGCATCCAGATTTGGCGGTGGTAGTTGGCGTAGGGTCATTCTCCGATTTATTACATATAAAGGACCATGGCAATATGCCCGCCGGACCCGTAGCGCTTATCGGATACGATGTTAGCACATTACGAGTGGGAGATCATGTAAGTTTTGGGGAGAGGAACATGGAGGATATCCTAGTTCACCAGAGGCTGCCTCGAGGAACTCACTATATGAAGCGGGGAACGCCCCAACTTTTGGATAATTCTCTGGTAGTACTGACAAGCGCAGAATCTGTGCTGGGCTTTTTCTTCGTGGGCTATCATCACTTTGACGAGATCTTGGTGAATGCATCGCTAATACGGCCATCTGGAGCAGATCTCCTGTACTTTGTGTCGGGCGTTAGAGAAATGACTGGTGTGGCTTTACATCCCATCGAACTGAATGACTATTCGCAACAGCACCACGGCGGAGCGTTCTATGGTGCATTATTTTTTCTTATCTTTTTTGCGATTACCTCGGCTTATGTACTAGTGGGTATTGTGGCCAACATAGTCCTGCTGTTAGAAAACCATATGTCGGAATATGCCATTCACCTATTGTCTGGCGCATGCTTGTGGCATTTGTACGCTAGGGTTTTCAGCTATATCACTTTGCTGGTAGGGCCACCATTGTTTCTCGCCTCAATTTTGCTTAGATCCATGTACCAGGCTCCTTGGGCGCAGTTGTTCAGTGTAATCCCGCTGCTTGGAGGATTGGTAGCAATAATAGCTGTTGTGCCGATAATTAAATTGCGACAGTCCGATATTTTTTTACACTTAAGGGGTGATTAGTAATGAGCCTGATTACCGGCCTGTCCTTGCACAAGGACTTTCGTCGCGGCCCCAGCGTAACGCATGCCGTAAGGGGCGTTTCGCTCGAGATACATCGTGGCGAGAGTGTGGCCATTGTTGGCGCGTCAGGTTGCGGCAAAACTACCCTTCTTAACATGATTGGACTTATCACAACTCCTGACTCTGGCGAGCTACTGATCGCAGGTCAAAATGCTAAGCAGCTTTTGAGCACGCAGCGCGCTGCCCATCGCAGTAAATTTTTTGGGTACATTGTGCAGGACTTCGCATTAATAGAAGACTATACGGCGCTAGAAAATGCAGAGATCCCCTTAATTTACGGTCCAGAGAGATTGGGGCGAAGCGAACGTAGGCGGCGCGTACAGGCAGCTCTGTCAAGAGTAGGCTTGGAGGACAAAACTCATCAACAGGCCCGCCGACTATCAGGCGGCCAACGCCAAAGGGTAGCTATAGCTAGGGCCTTGGTGAGTGATCCCCAAGTGATTTTAGCGGATGAGCCGACGGGATCTCTGGATGCGCAAGCCGGCGAAGATATTTTTAGGTTCCTAATAGAGTTAGTGGGCGCTGGCAAAACGCTTGTTCTCGTTACGCACAACCTCGACTTAGCAGAACGGTGCGGTAGACAATTGCGTATGAGGGATGGCAAGTTAGTTTAGTGGCAGCTCATTGGCAAAGCAACTCCCCCATGCGCCAACCCGACTAAAAAAATTCCCCACCGGTGCCTGGGGAGAAAACTTTGCAAAATTGGGTAAATTCCTATTGCAGAAAACACCTTGCCTACTTACTCTATACACCAGGCTAGTATGAGGCGTCGGGCCGCAACCAGTGCCTCTTCTCTAGTTGTCGCATTAAGGACAACTATGCGAGAGTCGACAAAAGTTATACCTCCGTCCTCGTTAGCAAGCGCAATTAGAGCCTCCCGAAAAAAAGACTTAGCGCGAATTGCTCCAAAAGGAAGTACGTCATAAAGTGGGATCCTAGTCCCTGAGCGGATTGACGGCACCCGCATGCTTTCATAGAACAACAAATCGCCGCGCACGCCCCTCAATTCCCTGGGTTCAAAAGGCGAAGATGACAAGCTCAGAGGGGGGTAAAATAATGGGCTATTAGTTTCGGGATGTCCGGTAATTTCAATTGTTCCCCTGAATTCATGCCAGTCTACAAGAAAATTGAAACTGTACCACCCTCTTATTCTTACCTTTCGCTCTTCAACATGAGACGGGTCAGTTATGACAATTTCAAGGGCATATGTCTCTATATTTATCGGAATTGGCACGATAACAAACAGCAAAGCGACTCCTGCGATGACATAGAGAGACGCTGTGATTAGTCGCTTTAGATTGCTGTTCATGGTGTCGCAATTCTATTTGCAAAATCTAACGCCTCTGAAGTTGATGACGGCTGTGTTGAATTGTGGCGCTGCGCCACCGCCGTGCTACTTAGCGCAATCATTAAGGCCGTACATAGCACAATGTTGACTGATGTCTTGAATAATTTACGCATTCTAATTCCCCCTTGTAGTTTTTGTGCTTACTCGTGTTTGACTACTGATTAAGGTTAGCCACCTTGCTTTTTCTCCCCTGTGTGGCCACCGCCAAAGCTAGGAGCAAGAGGGCCATGGAAACAACTACCGGCGGAGCTATATCTAACCCCAGCACTGCGACATTTAGCGCCAAACCTAAAACTGCCCCAAGTGAGATAGCCATGGCAAGGGCGTGGGAATTAGCCTTGTAAAGAGCCCTCACGCTCCACAGCCGTGGTCGCCCGGAACGTATCGGCAGCAACAGCCCACCCACCGTTAGAAGGAAGACCAAGAATAAGCCCGCCGCAACAATCCGCCCGAGAATCCATAGTACGGGCCTAGCTTGCACTCGCAAATGGTCGGCAAAGGTGCCCTGATACAAAAAGAGCAGCTTATAGTCCGGCCCTACGCTTGGCAGTAGTGCCGCACGGATTTTATCATTTACCTCGGCGATGCCCCGAGGGAAGTAGCTATGAGATACTTGGTCGCGCACTAGTTCGCCGCAGGCATCTTCTGGCAGATCGACTGTGAAGTAAATGAGCGGTGGCGTTGATACAACCGCTTCTTGCGCCTCACAAGCTCTTGGTACTAACACGGAGACGTTGAGGACCGTATTGGCTATGATTAGTTGTTCCCTTTGCACCGCCTGAGCGGTCTCTATGCTCTCCGGGTTATCCAAAGGTACGTGCAAAATTCGGGACAACAATAGGCGCACAGTTTCCCTGCGGCTATTAAACATAGCCGATAGCAGGGGCATTCTATGGCCTAATACGCCAATAATTGTGTAATGTGCTATATAATTTTCAAAGGTGCCTGGGTGGGGCTGCTGTATCAGCGTTAGGGTGATGCCCTCGCCGATGACATCGCCACCTCCAAACTGTGCATGAATTTCGGGGCCAATCACCGCTACTCGCGCGCCATTGCGCACATCATCGTCCGAGATAAAACGACCATATTTTAATGAAAGGCCAAAAGTACTCTTCATTTGAGGGGACACCTCTCCTAGTAGCGGCAGAGTAGAGTGGCGTCGAGTAACACTCTGCTCTCGTCGTATATGCATGTCACGGTAGGCTTGCCCACGGAGATAGATTTGCGAGATGCTTCTAGTGCTCCACATGGTGACATCCGTAACTTCGGGCACGAGACTGGGGAGTTGCCTTAAGCCCTCGTAGATGGGCCTAGTACTCGCTAGTTCATTGGAATAAACTGGCCTTGGCTCCATCATTAGCAAGTGTGTGTTCGCGCCCGCGGTGCCCCGTGCCAAAATAGAGAGTTGCATTGCTGCTTGCACATTGATATACAAAGTGGCCAGAGCAATAGTCAAAAGCAACAACACAACCCTCATAGTCGAGAATAATCGTTTCACTGCGTCAACTCCTTACCCCAAACAGAGACTGCATAGTGCCGAGATCAGTTATGAGGAGACATCACCATAGGCACCTCGATGGTGCCAAGCCGAGGAACATTGTAGTGATGTATTCCTGTTGAGCAGGCCTGGCAAGTGCCCCAACCTCTGGTTATTCTGGCGTCACCATGTGATGGCCCTGCGGTTACTCCATAAAAACGTGCGAACTCGTAACCTCGCGCGTGTCTAAAATGTACTGTAAATAGAGTACCAAATACGTCCCAGTTACGTGCCTCTCCATCCAGCCAAGGACGCATATTAAGAAACGTCGGAGGACAAGAATGTCCAATCCGAAAGACAACGTTCCCCTTTAACACCATTCCACCACCACCAGGGTCAAGCTCATTCAATGGTTCAATTTCTTCCTCAAGCGCTTGCCAAGGGGCTGCTGTTACAGAGGTTGCGAAAACTGCAGCGAACAATGTCAGGATAACAATGGTACTAATGACCAATTTGTACATCACACACGCTCCTTCAAATAGACGTAGAAGTTAGTTCCGATAAACATTTCCAGAAGGGATCAAGACAACACAATTGGTTCTCTCCCATTATCACCACCCTTATTAGATAGCTTGTAGTGTTGCGGCAACTAGCGCACAATGCCCTAAACACCGCGATACAGGGAACTACAACAAGCGGCCAAGATTCCGACAATTGCCCAACTACTTCCATGTTACCCCCCCCCCCTCCTAAAAATACAAGGGAATTTTTATTACATTTTCGCCATATCTGTAGGTGTATTCGTGCGACATCTTCTATATTGCCGAATTTCGCACTATGATGTATAGTTGTCGTACGAGGTGATAAATTATGAGCGACACTACCAAGGTCATTACAGCTACTGAGTTTAAGGTCAACCTAGGGCTGTATCTAGACTATGTGACGGCCGACCACGAAGTTGTCATTACCAAGAATGGCAAGAAGTCTGTCAGGATTACGCCCTACATCACAGATATTGAGCGCTACTTCACGGTTAAAGAGCGAGCTCTCGATTACAGCTACGGCGGCAAAAAAGTCAGCTACGCGGAGTTCATGGAGATTTACGAAAAAAATGAACTCAGAATGGAGTATATCAACGGCGAAATTGTGCTCCTTGCTTCCCCGAGTCCTTTCCATCAGGAGGTCTCGGGCAACCTGTATGTGGTATTGCGTTCCTACCTAAAGGATGGTAAGTGCAAAGTGTTTTACGCGCCGTTCGACGTGCACTTCCACAAGCAAGGCTTTCAAACGCCGGATGTGATGCAGCCTGATTTGCTCGTGGGCTGCGATCTAGAGACAGCGGTCGACGAAAAAGGCCGGTACATGGGTACACCGACCCTGTGTGTGGAAATTCTTTCTCGGCGCACCCGCTCTAAAGACATGGTGGATAAACTGAACACGTACATGTTGTCCGGGGTCAGGGAGTTTTGGATGGTTGATCCCGATAAACAAACAGTGGGGGTCTATGGGTTTAGCGACTTGGCGGTTGATGAGTATGCGACCTACAAACAGGGAGACATCCTAGTATCGCATTTTTTCGCCGGGTTGGAAATTGGCGTAGCGGACATCTTTAAGAGCTAGGTGAAGCTGCACCTAGCTCTTACCCTTTCGTGTCGCTTAGGGACGGGGCGTTTGCGACATAAGTTGGATGTGGCCTGGTTGCAGTGTCGCATTCCCTCCGTCCCTAAGCGACAATGAGGCTTGCCACCTTATGAAAGCTGCCCAAAAGTTAAGGCGCGGTGGACAGTAGATGTGCTACAAGAGGGGAAGGTTCGTTTTGTCGTATCGACAAAACGAACCTTCCCCTAACTCGATGGGCCTTATACGCCTTCTAAATGTTACTTAAGTGCGCGGCGACCAGGGTTTCATGGCGCGCGGGCGACCGAGCACTTCGGCCCACACCACGCCCTGCTGGGCCTGGCCGATATTGATGCTGACAGGGCTCGAGCGACGTACCCCGGCCATGGGAGGGTCTGGCAACAATGGCACACGAGATTCCTCTGGCGAGAGAAAATCGGTAGCCATAGGGGCAGGGGGAGGAGACTTTTGTTGTCGTGACGCGCCCCGCGCACGGGCGTAGGTGGCTAGGGGCATAGCTGGCCCCTTGGGGATGCCAGCATTCGACGCCTCTGTTTCAGAGAGTAGAGCCCTTAGCAGTTCTGCGATAATGCTCACTGACAGTCACCGCCTTATCTTTTCGAGGGGTCGTCCCCACGCGTGTCTCCCATTTTACCAATGGCCTCGCGCATCTGCGTGTCGGACTTGATGTTTTGCATATTAAGGTAGTCCATGACGCCTATTTTGCCTTCGCGCAGGGCTTGTGCTAAGGCCCGCGGGATCTCGGCCTCGGCCTCTACGACCTTGGCGCGCATCTCCTGCACAGCAGCGATCATTTCCTGTTCCCTGGCCACGGCCATGGCGCGGCGCTCTTCTGCCTTAGCTTGGGCGATGCGTTTGTCGGCTTCGGCTTGGTCGGTCTGTAGTTGGGCGCCAATGTTTTTGCCAATATCCACATCGGCAATGTCGATAGAGAGAATTTCGTACGAGGTGCCAGAATCAAGACCCTTACTTAGCACAGTGCGCGAGATCATATCAGGGTTCTCGAGCACTTCTTTGTGGGTTTCTGCCGAGCCGATGGTGGTGACAATGCCTTCTCCCACGCGGGCTAGAATCGTCTCTTCGCCGGCGCCACCGACCAGTCGCTCGATATTAGCGCGCACGGTTACACGGGCCTTAGCCTTGACTTCGATGCCATTCTTGGCCACTGCCGTGACTACGGGAGTTTCAATAACCCGCGGATTGACGCTGACTTGCACCGCTAAGAGGACATCACGTCCCGCAAGGTCAATAGCCGCGGCGCGCTCAAAACCAAGGTCAATACCAGCACGTTGAGCGGCGATCAAGGCGTTCACCACGCGGTCGACATTACCACCGGCTAGGAAGTGGGCCTCGAGCTTGTTGACATTGAGTTCAAGTCCGGCCTTGGTGGCCTTGATTAGGGAGTTGACAATTCTCGCCGGGGGAACGCGTCGCAGGCGCATACCCACCAAGGTCATAATGCCCATGGGCACTCCGGCAGCGATTGAAGAAATCCACAGTCCTAGGGGAACAAAACTAAGAAATACCGAGATGCCGAGAAAAACTAATGCAACGAGAAATAAGCTTTCTGGAAAATACATCTTCTAATCTCCTCCTTATTTAGCTTATTGCGGGCGAACAACTATGCGTGTTCCTTCGGTTTTCACCACGACCACTTGCGTAACGGCGGGGATAAAACTGCCTTCACTTACTACATCCATGCGCTTGCCATTGATCTCGGCTAGGCCAGCTGGTCGCAGGGGAGTAATGGTGGTGCCGGTAGCTCCTACCATGTCAGAGGCGTCGCTAGGTCCGACATAGCCAAGATCTTTAGATTCGGAGTATTTCAGGACTATTTGGGACCAAGCGCTAGATCGTTTGACAAATCGCAGGGTAATAATAATCAGCACAACCGCTACAACAGCGGCTATGGCCAGCATGCGCCAGCCTTGGCCCGTAGCCGCGGCCGCCCAGGCGACAGAAATGGACACAGCCGAAAGGCCCGCTACGCCAATAACACCAAAACTAGGGATAAACGCCTCGATGACAAGCAAGAATAGCCCTGCGGCAAACAAGAAAACGACCTCCCTTCCAGCTAGACCGGCAAAAATATGGCCACCAAAGAACAGCGCAAAAGCAGCGATACCAACCCCGCCAGGCAGTAAAAAATCCCCTGTCATCACGGCGATGGACAAAGCAGCAATACCAACCGCTATAAAAATAGTTGCGACCACGGGGTTGGTGATAACACGTGCCAAAACTTCTGCTGGCGCAAGTTCGACCGTTCTCGTCACCGCATTAGCTAGGTCGAGCTCCGCCAGTAATTCGGGGATGCTGTCAAAGATTCCGTCCGCAAATTGGATGTTGCGCGCTTCGCGGTAGGTCAAGGTAAGTAGGGTGTCTGCTGCGTCTAAGTCTGGTATAACGATGGACATGCGGACCATGGCGGCTGCCACTTCAGGGTCCTTGCCCTGGCGTTCAGCTGCCGCCCTCATGCGCGCTTCCCAGGCTGACAAGACCTTCTCGTCTGCCGCCTGCCCATCTAAAGTGCGGGGCTCAGCTGCGCCGATAGCACTGCCGGGCGCCATGTAGAGGGCACGTGAAGACAGGGCGAGGAAGGCGCCCGCGGACAAGGCGTTAAAACGCACATAGGAGTAGACCGGCAGGGGAGAGGCCCAGATCAGATCGCTAATCTCAAACGACGCGCTCAATAATCCGCCGGGGGTATTGATTTGGAGAATTATGGCCTCCGCTTTGCTCGCTTCCGCCACGGCGAAGGCTCTCTGTAAGTAACGCAGCAAGCTAGCGTCCACTGTGCCCTCGATAGGAATGACATAGACGATGGGCTGCTGTTCGCTAGCTGCTGCCGGCAAGGCCACCATGGGCAACAAAAGAAGCACGGCACAAATTAAAGAGAGGAGCATCTTTCTTGGCAGAGACATCAGCACGTATTCCCCCTTTCGCAAACGTCCTACTTACATCTTATATTAGATGGAGAGAAATATATATGGACGTATACCCTGTAGTACGCGCACTCTAGACAATGGTTTCACCCAAGCCCAAATTACCATGGTGTACTATGGACAGTCGGGCTTATTGCCAATCTAAAATCTTATGCCGTCCTTTCATTGCCTGCGCAACACGAAACTCAGGAAATACGCTACCGTCCATAGGCGCTTCCTTTGTTCCGCATTATAGGTGTCATGCAGTCTCTTTGGCAAAATAAGCTGCAACATGTTTTGCGCCATCTCAGAGGTCTGACCCATACTAATGCTGGGCTCAAGGGTAAGAAGATGTTTGTGGCTGATGCGAGCCGCTTCCGCCAATACCTGCCTCCATCTGTCCTTACAGGTTGATTTAACTCCTAACATTGTTAATCGCGATAGGGGATAATTTGCGTCACGGTACTCGGCCATACCCGGAAAGATAAAGTCCGGCCGCGACTTGTTTTCAGTAATCTGTCCTCGGGCAAATCTGATGCCATGGGAAGTGAAAAGTGCCTCAAGATGATTCTCGAGTGCGCTACCGACTCGAGATTTTCTGCGATTATGGACGCTCAGCGAAAACCTCATGAAACCGTCTACATCGGTACAATCATCGCTGTAGAACCCATTCCGTAGCCGTTGTGAAACAAGATGTCGCTCAAGTCTCTTAAACAGTTTCTCCTCGTGTTCCATCCATGACAATAGGGTATTGTCGGGGTCCTCTATCGGCGAATTAAGCCTAGATGTTCGCCTAGCCAGAGCAGAGAACTCAATAGTTGTAGGAAATCCCTTGTCCAAATAGGGTTCTAAAATCGTGTCTAGAAGGGCCACATCAGCCTCCTCAATCTCGATACCTAGCTCGTCTAGAATACACCGCACCGTAAAGTTAATCTCGGGGTCACGTGCATCACTGACAGGCTGATAATTGAACTCGTTCCCCACATCAGCAATGCCGAACAGCCAACACAACTGGTTCTCAAAAGTGCATCCTGCCGCAACGACAATTACAAATAGGCTTTGGTCGGCTCTTCGAGCAACAATGAGAAGGTCGCCAACTTGAGCTTGGTCCATTACATCGTTGCTGTTAAAGTAGAGTCGGTACTCCGTCCGTGTGGGGTGATTCTCACGCGCATCGTACCACGTAACACGACCCTCTGCAGATACGCCCTCATTTTCTCCAGAAAACCATAAGAACCTACAGTCGTAGGTTCTCCGAACTTCACCGAGGAGGCAGCGCAACGCTTTATTGGCGTTGAATTCATGCTGATTGGAGATGGAAACGCAGACCTCCACAGGTCTGAGGCGCTTAATTGCAACTCCGTCGAAATACTGCGACAAAAAGCCCTTTTGCATCTCAAACCATCCTCATACCGCTATCCTGCATAGCGATTTTTGTCGTGCCTCTGTCACTTGCCCGTCTCGGTATATCTATCGGCTTGCTCGAAGAGTCTCAGTTGCCGGGCTCCCGTCTGCGCTCTGTCTCTAATGGAAACATCGCCATGGTCCCCAAGCAGGTGTGGGAGCATGTGGCGCGCTACCGCTTCCACTACCGGCACGACTACGGAGTTGCCGAATTGTTTGTAGGCCTGAGTGTCGGATACAGGGATCTTAAAGGAATTTCCAAAACCCATTAACCGAGCACACTCCCTTGGTGTAAGACGTCGAGGATTCATATCTTGTTGTCTGATTAGAATTTCTGACCCGTCCTTGTAATAGCGGGCCGATAAGGTTCGTGTTACGTCATCGGGACCAAATAGTCCAAAGCCAAAACCGTTACCCTTGGCTCTGTGCTTTTCAGCATAGGTCTGTAAATATGCCCAAAGTCTGTCGCTCAAGGTGTATTTTGCGGCAACCTCTGCCCTTGATCCCACCGTGTAGGGTTGTTCGGTCATCTCGCTACTATCTTGGGGATGCAGTATGCTTCCTAGTTTGGGGGCAGACTGCGGGATCTCCATAGTCCTAAACGAAAAGTCAGCTGTGTCTCGAAAGCCAACTATAAAAATGCGTTCTCGGTGTTGAGGCACAAAGTATCTGGCATCAATAACTCTGTAGTCTACGCTGTAGCCAAGGTCTTCTGAGAGAGTTCGCAATATGATCCTGAAGGTATTTCCTTTGTCGTGGTTGATGAGATTCTTAACGTTTTCCAGCAAGAACGCCTTGGGCCGGTGTTTATCTAGCATCTGGGCAACATCAAAGAACAATGTCCCTTGTGTGTCGCAATGAAAACCATGCGGTTTCCCTAAGGAATTCTTCTTGGAAACGCCGGCTATTGAAAACGGCTGACACGGAAACCCGGCAAGCAATAGGTCATACTGTGGCATGCTATCTAGATCGATATCCCGTATATCGCCGTGCACGGGATGGTCGCAGACAAAATTATCTTGGTAAGTCTTTCGACACGATAAGTCCCACTCACTAGTGAAAACGCACTTCCCGCCAACTGAATCAAACGCTTTTCTTAATCCTCCAATTCCCGCGAAGAGATCAATAAAGGTAAAGCTATCACGGGCCGTTTTCTGCGCATTACGACTTGAATAAATGGTCCTCAAATCCTCCATCACCAAAGGATCAGGGCTATACTGACCACTTTCCCAGCGATATACCGTTCTCTGGCTGCGCCCGTAGTTCTGCGCAATTTGCTCGATCGATAACCCAGACAGCAATCTTGCGTGGCTGAAATCAGTATTTCTGCAGGTTTTCAATCGCTGGCCTCCTATCAAAAGTTCCTGCACTGGGACAACTTTTGACATCACTATATCAGAACGAACGTGCTTTCGCAATTGCTGAAAACTCGTTCCTCTTAGCAATATAGCTGAATTTTGGCTGGGTAGTGTTGAGACCAGTGAACTCACAACTTGAAATCATACGCAATATTGCTTAGCTCCTTCGACAGTATTGTCGAAATCGCACTGTGCAGCATAGGGTGCCACCGCGGAATAACGGTGTAGTGATTGAGGAGCGCGGTAAAAATATCCTCATGTGCTAACCCGGTCGCGCTAAGCGCGCGCACCCTTTCTACAAAGGTCTCCAGCCACAAACGCTGTGCGACCAAGATATCCTTGCCGCCCACCGGTCCATGTCCGGGCACTACAATGTCCGCGTCCCATGTTTCCAGTTCGCGTAGGGCGTCAATCCAAGTTGTGAAGTCGGCCACGCCTATGTAAGGAACGCGACCATTGAAAACGAGGTCGCCCACAAACAGCAGGCGGCGTTCTGGGAAGTATACTACGCTAGCCCCTAGGCAGTGACCGCCGAAGTGCGTGACTTCGACGCGCTCGCCTAAGTGTAGGGTGAGAGTCTTGTCAAAAGTGATGGTAGGAAGGGCAATAGTATCTAGCTGGGGACTCTTCTTCATTTCTTTGCGAGCCCTGCCCGAGCTTATTATGGGGCAGCTGAACAATGAGTTTCCCGCCAAGTGGTCAAAATGTTCATGGGTGTTAATGACAAAAAGAACCTTTCCCTGCCGCGTGGCTTCGCTATAGACCTCCTCGGCCTCCTCCTTAGTGGCGGCAGTATCGATAACAATAACCCCCTGTGTTGTGCGTACAATGCTGGCGTTGACAAATTGGCCAAGCACCACATGGTCTGTTGGCATAACGCTCCTCCTTTTACTGCGTGTGGTTTGCTAAAGCAACACTAGCTCTACCGGGCAGTGATCAGAACCTAAGACCTCAGGGTGTATTTCGGCGCTGGCCATTTTGCCCTGTAGGCGGCTAGAGACGCAAAAATAATCGATGCGCCAACCAATGTTGCGTGCGCGGGCACTCGCAAAGTAAGACCACCAAGTATAGGCATCGCGGCGGTCGGGGTGAAAGTGGCGGAAACTATCAACAAAACCAGCCTGCAGCAGTGCCTCAAATTTGCCACGCTCTTCATCGGTAAACCCCGCATTGCGTCTATTGGTCTTGGGGTTCTTGAGGTCGATCTCCTGATGAGCAACATTGAGGTCGCCGCAAAAAACAATCGGCTTGTGGGCGTCAAGGGACTTTAGATAGTCGCGAAAAGCATCGTCCCACTCCATGCGATACGCTAGGCGAGCTAGCTCTTGTTGCGAATTGGGGGTATAGACGTTTACGAGGTAGTAGTCGCTAAATTCTAAGGTCACAACCCGACCTTCCTGGTCATGATTTGGCATCCCGATGCCATAGGCGATGTTGTTCGGCTGGTGCTTGGTGAACACGGCGGTGCCCGAGTACCCTTTCTTGACGGCGTAGTTGTAATACTGTGCGTAGCCCTCCAGCTCTACTGCGAACTGTCCGGGCGAAATTTTGCTCTCTTGGATGCAGAAAATGTCGGCGTCAACTTTATTGAAGAAATCGAGAAAACCCTTGCCCATGGCGGCGCGTATTCCATTCACGTTCCAAGACACTAATTTCATGCGCTTGCCTCCCCGTAAGTTATGTTGTTCTATTCGCTCCCACCTTGCACAATGCCTTCATTCGGGCGCGTCAATGAGCGGCGAGGCGGCTGGACGAGGGCAGGTCATATTGACAGTGCAAAATTTCCGCTTGACAGGTGCGAAGAGCGTTGCTATAATAACAAGTTTATCTTGACAAGACATGGCGTTCCTGATACAATCTTAACAGACAAGCAGGGAAAGGGTGGTAGGATTGAACACCAGTCACTTGACAACTATTAGGAAAGACCTTGAGCTGCATATTGGCGAAAAGGTATGGCTAAAAGCTAACCGTGGGCGGCGCAAGGCAATGGTGCGCGAGGGTGTTCTGGAGAGTACCTATCCCTATCATTTTCTTGTGCGGACAAGCGATCAAAATAGCACCGGTTGTTTGTCGATAAGCTATGCTGATTTGTTGACGCAGGCAGTTGAGCTCTGTATTGGCGGTCCCGAGCAACGTCTCGTAGCTCATTTCGGCAAGTAGAAAGTTTTGCTTCGGCTGTATCGCCCTTCCTAAGGAGGGGCGATATTTTTTTGTGGCGGCTGTTTTATTTTCCCTTGCACGCCGTGATGCTAGGCTGAGGGCAAGGTTCCTAGTGGTGTCGCGGTCGTAGAGTGGGCACGCGGGGCCTGCTTAGGCGCGATCCCTGCCCCTGGGGTATTATTTTTTGCTAGTGTTAAGCAAGGCCGTGTATTAGAATGGATAAGAGGTGAACCACATGCGTGTAACACTCTTGTCGCCAGCCAAAGTCAATCTTGATCTTAAAGTCATCAGGCGCCGTAGCGATGGATATCACGAAGTAGAGACGGTGCTACAGACAATTGCCCTTTTTGACCGCCTTGTGTTTTCGCAGCATGAACAGGGCATTAACTTGCTTGCCCCAGCAGGGTTGCCACAAGGGAGGGAGAATTTATGTTATATAGCCGCAGAAATGTTCTATGGCAGCACATCCCTAGCCCCCGCTGTTACCATTGAACTCACCAAGAGCATTCCCATAGAGGCCGGTCTCGGCGGCGGCAGTAGTAACGCAGCCTACGTACTGCTTGGACTTAACGCCCTCTACGGCTCTCCTCTGGATATGAGGGGGTTAGAGTTCCTTGCGGCGCGCATTGGTTCCGATGTCCCCTTCTTTTTGCGGGGAGGAACGGCCAAGGCCACCGGAAGGGGTGAAGTGATTACGCCTCTGCCAGACTTAGGCCCGAAGTGGCTCCGCATTGTTAAGCCGCCCTTTGGCCTCTCGACAGCGCAGGTCTACCGGGCATGGCAGCCTGTCGCCAGAAGTAGCAGCTCAATTATGAATAATGACCTCGAGGCAGTGGCGCTAAAACTGCGCCCCGAGCTAGCAGAACTTAAAGCCCGCCTAATGCAAGATGGTGCGGAACAGTCATTGCTCTGCGGGAGCGGTTCAGCAATGTGTGGGATTTACGAAGAGCGGCCGACGAGCGGTTTGCCGCTAGCGGAAGGATATAGAGAGTATGTAGTGCCTACGCTAACGGCAGCAGAGTGCCAGGCCAATATTCAGAGGGGAGAGTCGGCGTTATGATGGAGAGAATGGTGCCTATTAAGCTTGACAACTACAAGCCCCTGCGGGAAATCGTTTTTGAGCATTTGCGCGAGGCGATATTGAGTGGCAGACTGAAGCCCGGCGAACGGCTGATGGAAGTGCAGCTAGCAGAAGAAATGGGTGTTAGCCGCACGCCAGTGCGCGAGGCGATACGCAAACTCGAGCTAGAGGGCCTAGCTATTATGATAGCCCGTCGCGGGGCGTATGTATCTGACTTAAGCATTAAAGATATTGCCGAGACCTTTGAAATCCGTACCGCCCTAGAGTCTCTGGCTGCAGGTCTGGCGGCAGAGAGAATTTCTCCGGAAGGCCTTGAACAGTTAGAGCGCATTCTCGTGCAAATTGGCGAGTGCATGGAGGATGAGAACGCCGATCGCTTGGCGGAACTAGATGAGAGATTCCACGCCATATTGTATGCCGCCAGCCGCAATCAACGGTTGTCGCAGATTGTCAGCAATTTGCGCGAACAAATCAATCGTTTTCGCAAGACATCGCTTTCTACCCCTGGGCGATTTCGGGCGGTCTTTCAAGAACATAAGCGCATAACCGAGGCCATTTCTGAGGGCAATAGTGCTCTGGCCCAAGCTCTGGCCAAGGAGCACATGGAAAATGCGGAGTTGTCCATTATGGAGTGGGTAAAAGACGGTAAGGCGTAGGGAGATGGCAGAGTGAATGCGATTATTTTAGCGGGTGCGGATAAGCAGGACGAGTTTGCTAAGCGACATGGCGTAGCCAATAAAGCACTTATTCCCATTCATGATCAGCCCATGCTGGACTATGTCTACAAGGCCCTAGCAGGGTCGCGCTTTATCGACTCCATAGTCATAGTAGGGCCGGCGGCGTTGTGCGCTGCCTATGCTAGCAAACGGGTTGCCGTGCTGCCCGCCAATGGCGATATGAGGGAGAATTGCCTGGCAGCGATGCGTATTTTGCCACCAAGCAAGAGGGTCGCGGTAGTGACCTCTGACATACCAATGCTTACGTCGACTGTGGTGGATGCCTACTTGGCAACGCTAGAAGGGCTAGAGGGCGATTTCTTCTACCCCATCATCCAAAGGGAGATCAATGAGGCCCTTTATCCCGGCGTCAAGCGTACTTATGCCACTCTGGGCGGGCGCACCTATACGGGGGGCAACCTCCTAGTTATTGATCCTGCCGTGGCCGAGCGTGTTTCTGTGCGCATGGAGCAATTTATCGCGCAGCGCAAAAATGTCTTGGCTCTTTCCGCCCTCATCGGCTACAAGTTCTTGGTCAAATTGCTCCTCGGGCAGTTGACCGTGCCCGAGGTGGAAGAGCGCGTATCGCAGCTGCTTACTTGTCGCTGCGTAGCGGTGGAGTGTCCTTTTGCCGAAATAGGCACGGATGTCGATAAAGACAGTGACCTAGCTCTTGCTCGTCAAGTGCTTCTGGGTGCTTAGATGGCAAAGCAAAGCAAGGCTGCACGCGTTGCATCCATAGTAAAGCTGCTTTTAGATACACCACAAGAATTGCTTTCTCTTGGTGATTTAGCAACACGCCTCGGGGTAGCAAAGTCGTCCATTAGTGAAGATGTGGCGGCCATTCGCCACGGTCTCGAAGCGCAGGGGCTAGGCAAGCTCGAAACCGTCACCGGAACGGCAGGGGGCGTGCGCTATGTGCCGCATCGGACAAGGCAGCATATCGAGTCCTTAATTGCCGATCTCTGTGAGCGACTAAACGAACCAGCGCGTCGCGTGGCCACAGGGTACTTATACTTGAACGATGTTTTACAAGAACCGGCCTTGCTTTCTGCTCTCGGCGAGGTTATCGCGGCGCGCTTTGCGGGGACTAAGGTGGATGCCGTTGTTACCATTGAAGCGAGGGGCATACCTTTGGCGCTTTCGGTAGCGCGTTACTTAAACAGGCCTTTAGTGATAGCGCGGCGTGAATTGGTGATGGCGCAGGGTGGGGTGAAGATGCCTCTCGTTCGTCAAGAGAGTTTTATGGCCGATGGTCCGGTGCTCTCGGTGAGTTTTCTTTCTGGGTCACATCGCAACTTGCAGAGCATGTCCCTGCCGCGACGCAGCCTGCCGGAAAAGGCACGCGTGCTGGTGATAGATGATTTCTTGCGTGCGGGTGGCACACTACAGGGTCTTGCCGCTTTGCTCAACGAGTTTCAAGCCGAGGTTGTCGGTACAGTCGTCTTGGTTGAGGCGGTGCACCCAGTGGAGAAGTTAGCTAGGGGGTATCTGTCGATCGTGCGCCTAAACGAAGATCATATGGGTATTATCGTCACTCCAGGCAATATATAGACCGGCACGCAGCGCACTGGTGCCGGTCTTTGCTTGTTTGCTTAAGGTGAGTTCTGCACGCGCTGACGAGGTGTCAATTTCGACATCGGGCGCGTTGTTTGTGCGCCATGGGGCTTTATCTGGCCTCCCCAGTGTGCTAGGAGACGATTTCAACCACAGTGGTCACAGAGGCGTGGGAAAGAGAGGAAGATGGGATAACTATGGTAGTGAAAGCGTCTGCCGAATGATTGCTAATATCCTCTCGCTTCCTCGTTATGTGTATAGGGCCGCATAAAGAGGGCCCGCACAAATATTAGATGCGCATGCAGGTGCTGCCAGCTGGGAATGTGCGGTCGGAAGTTGTCGTAATTAACGAAAAGCTTCTTTGATTATTAGAAGGAAGTTGCCCCAGCGCAATCGAATTAATCCACATTATGGGCTCGATGACGAAAGGCGGTGAAACACATGAATATCACTGACGTACGAATTAGAAAGGTCAGCACGGAGGGGCGCATGAAAGCGATAGTATCCATTACCCTAGAGAACGCGTTTGTCATCCATGACGTACGCATTGTAGACGGGAATAATGGTCTTTTCGTTGCCATGCCTAGCCGAAAGACCCCAGCGGGGGAGTTTAGAGACATAGCTCATCCCATCAACGCTTTCACTCGCGAGAAAATCCAGGCGGAGGTTTTGGGCGCCTACCACAAAGAAATAGCCAGGGTATCGTAAGTCTCTAGTGGAGCGTAAGCTCCACTTTGTATTTTGTCCCTTGCGACGTATAATGATAACATTAACATTGACGATTTTTGTGGCAAAGGAGGCGCAGTATGGGGATGGAAATTGCGGCAATAGTACTGGCCGCGGGCGAGGGAAAGCGCATGAAGTCGCGACTGGTTAAAACGGCCCACAAAGTGGCGGGCTTGCCCATTGTCACGCATGTGCTGCGGGCGGCACATGCGGCCGGAGCGAGTAAAGTAGTAACTGTGGTAGGGAAAGATGCCGCAGAGGTCATGGCAGCCGCGCAGGGGCTTACGCTTTTTGTTGCGCAACACGAGCGTCTAGGTACCGGCCATGCCTGCCAACAGGCAGAGAGCGAACTCCAGGACTTTGCCGGCATCGTTTTAGTGCTATGTGGTGACGCGCCGCTTATTACGACAAAGACGCTAGAAAATATGGTTGCCGCACATGAAAGTACGGGGGCCTTGGCTACCGTGCTTACGGCGCGTCCGCACGACGTGCGCGGTTTAGGGCGAATCAAACGCGCGGCAGGGGGCGAATTTGTCGCCATCGTCGAAGAAAAAGACGCCACTCCTCTCGAGCGAGAGATTAAAGAGATTAACGCCGGCTTTTACTGTTTTAGTGCCCCCCACCTTTTTGCGGCCCTGCGCCAAATCACCAACGACAATGCGCAGGGCGAATACCTGCTCACCGATGTCTTTGCCCTCTTGCGCCGGCAGGGCGTGATTGCCACAGTCTTAACGGACGATTTTACGGAGACTATCGGCATCAATGACCGTATCTGGCAGAGCCGCGCCGAAGAGGCCATGCAGAAACGCATCCAAGAGCGATTGATGCTCGCCGGGGTGACCATCGTGTCTCCGTCCACTACTTACATCGAAGTGGACGTGCAGATGGGTAGCGACACCGAGGTATGGCCAGGTTGCGTCCTCAAGGGCAGTACCGTGGTGGGCGAGGGATGTCAGATCGGGCCGAGTACGGTGCTTGAAAACGCGACTATTCTCGACCATGCCAAGGTGATAAGCTCGGTAGTGCGCGAAGCTCGTGTCGGGGCTTACGCCGAGGTGGGTCCCTTTGCGCATCTACGCCCGGGGTGTGAAATTGGGCGCGACGTGCGCATCGGCAATTTTGTCGAAATAAAGAAAAGTAGCGTGGGCGATGAGACTAAAATCGCGCATCTCAGCTACGTGGGCGATGCCTTAATTGGGGTGGGAGTTAATCTTGGTGCGGGCACGATTGTGGTTAATTATGATGGCTGCCACAAAAATCAAACAATTATTGGAGACGGCGTTTTTGTGGGTTGTAACTCTAACTTAATTGCCCCTCTCGTGCTGGGAGATAATTCTTTCGTGGCGGCGGGTTCTACCATAACGCACGATGTACCAGCCAATGCCCTGGCGGTAGGGCGCACCCGGCAAGAAAACAAAGCAGACTGGGTGTTACGCCGCAAGAGAAACCCTTCATAGGGTGAAGTGATACTCTAGACGCCGAGGAAGGTGAGCTTTGGGGTGGACATCAAGCTACTAGATAAGATACTCAGTGAAACGGTATCCCTGATTGAGTCAAGTAGGGGGCGCATTTTTGACATTGCCGAAGGCGCTCGCCATGAGTATACTCGCCTTGAGATGCAACTACGTGAACTTAAGGAGCAAGTCGCAAAAATTATAGCGCAAGTCGACGCCAAAGAGAAAGAAGCGAGGAAGCGACGCTTTCGCCTGATGGAAGTTAGCCGTGATTTTAAGAGGCATAGCGAGGCGGATATCAAAGACTCTTACGAAAGTGCGCAGGCCAGTCAGTTAGAACTAGTAGTGCTGCAGGAACAAGAGAGGTCTTTGCGTCTGCAGCGAGATAACACCGAGAGGGCGCTGCGCAATTTGCAAGATACAGTGCGCAAGGCCGAGGAACTTGTGTCGCAAGTGGGCGTGGCCACGGAGGTACTACGGGGCAATCTCAAAGAGCTGAGCGGCCAATTAGATACGGCACAAGAGCGTCATTGGCTGGGGCTACGCATTATTAGGGCACAAGAAGAAGAGCGGCGGAAACTAGCGCGCGATATGCATGACGGTCCGGCGCAAATGCTGGCCAATGTCGTATTGCGGGCAGAGATCTGCGAAAAGCTGCTGCAGACTGACATCACCCAAGTCGGGGGAGAGCTTAAATCGCTCAAGTTGGCGGTGCGAGGTAGCCTTAGGGATATACGCAAAATCATCTACGACCTTCGTCCCATGGCGCTAGATGACCTCGGGCTTGTGCCGGCACTCAGGCGGTACATCGACGACCTTAAAGCACAGATGGGCATTGCCGTAGACTTTTCTGTGCAGGGGCAAGACCGTAGATTGCCTTCGCCCATTGAAGTAGGTGCTTTTCGCATTGTGCAAGAAGGGCTGAGCAATGTCATCAAGCATGCTGGGGTCGCCAAGGTTACGGTTAAAATTGAGTTCGCCAGAGATGCGCTACTCGTGAGCGTTGTAGATAGCGGGCGGGGCTTTGCCGTTCTAGAGGCCCTCAAGACGGGCGGAGAACACTTTGGCCTGCTCAGTATGCGTGAGAGGGTGGAGCTCCTCCAAGGAACTTGGCACATCGATTCAGAAGAAGGGCGTGGTACGCGTATCTCGGTGCGACTACCTATCCCGGAGGGGGGGGGAAATGATGCCACTGCGAGTGTTAATCGCCGATGACCACAAGCTCTTTCGTGAGGGGCTTAGGCGCTTACTTGAACTAGAGGGTGATTTTGAGGTGGTAGGGGAAGCGGCCACGGGCGCGCAGGCGGTAGAGCTTTTGGCGCAGGTGGAGTGTGATGTTGCACTAATGGACATCAATATGCCTGTGCAAAACGGTGTGGCTGCCACTAAGCGCATCAAGGCCGAGTACCCCCAAGTTGCGGTGCTAGTGCTCACCATGCATGACGACCGCGAATACTTGCTCGAAGTGCTCAAGGCGGGGGCTCAAGGTTACTTGCTTAAGGATGTAGAGCCATCGATTTTAATGGAGGCCATTCGCGCTGTGGCGGGTGGCGGTACCGTGGTCGCGCCCGGCTTAGCTAGCAAGCTGGTGCAGGAACTAAATCGTCTAGGTAGCCAACCCATAAGTCCCGCGCCACCAGTGCTCACTCCGCGCGAGACAGAGATTCTCGACCTTATGGCAAGGGGGATGAATAACGCCGCCATAGCCGGGGTCGCCTTTATCAGTGAGCGGACGGTGAAGAACCATATTACAAGCATACTGCGCAAACTAGACGTCACGGACCGCACACAAGCCGTAATTGAGGGTGTAAAGCAGGGATTAACTAAAATTCAATAAGAGAATCCATTTTTACAGCCCCTAGGGGCTGTTTTTTGTTTTGTAGGACTTAAGACCTATGCTAGTCGTGCCTGCTAGGGCGTAATCAGAAAATTAAGATGGGACTTGTAACGATAAAAGTCGGTACCCGCGGCTCATGTGCTTTGACTGAGCTTGCTGTAGACTGAAGTCAGAACAAAGCACCTCGGTGCCAAAGCTAGTTAGGCAAATAAAAGGAGGAAGAAACATGAACTTGTTAAACAAATTGTTGCGCGATGAGTCCGGACAGGGCATGGTGGAGTATGGGTTGATCTTGGCGCTAATCGCGGTGGTGGTAATCGGTGTGATGACAACTCTGGGAGGTCAGGTTGAAGGCATCTTCCAAAGCATTGTGGATGGGCTGACCCCTGGCACTGACTGACCTTAGCATATCTAACCCCCGACGATGCCCCCCAACCACTCGGCCCTACTTGGGGCGTACAAGTAGGGCTCTTTTTTTACCAGAAATCGCATGAAGAAGGAGGATACGACATGCTGGCATTCTTCACCTATGCTCTTTTGCTAAGCGCTGTGGGCTTTGATTTGCGCTCGCGGCGTATACCAAACTATCTCACGCTGCCCGCCATGGGGCTCGGCATACTGTGGAGCTTGGCACAGGGCGGGCTAAGTGCAGCAGATGCCAGCATACTCGGGCTCTTCCTCGGTGGTGCGCTTTTGTTTCCGCTCTTCGCCCTAGGCAAGTTCGGTGGGGGCGATGTAAAACTCCTTGCCGCCATTGGGGCTCTCCGCGGTGCTAGTTTTGTCTGGAGGGCGACTCTCCTTGGCGCGGCCAGCGGAGGCCTGCTGGCCATACTCTTGCTAATCTACCGGCGTGAGATCGGGCGCTACCTGCTCGGGCTCTACACGGGGACATATCGCACCGAAAGCACCTACCCCTACTCGCCGGCCATCGCTCTAGGTGTGCTGCTGGCAGACATGGGGTGGTTGTTATGAAAAAGCAAGCCTGCAGACAAAGCGGGCAGGCCTTGGTGGAACTAGCACTAGTGCTACCGATCTTGCTCCTCATTCTTATGGCCATTGTCGATTTCGGGCGGGTTTTTCATGGTCACCTCGCTGTAACTGCGGCCGCGCGGCAAGCCGGGCGCGAGGCCAGCCTCGGTCGTAGTGATGCAGAGATCATAGACAAGGCTAGGCGTGCGGCCACTCCCTTAACTTCAGCCAATTTAACCGTTCAGGTGACCCCTGCCTTTTCCCTACGGCTTGCCGGCACCGCCATTCAAGTCACGGTCACCTACCCCATGGATATCCTCACGCCTCTGATCGAGCCATTTCTGCCTAGTCCGCACTTAATTGTGGGCAGAGCGGTGGTGAGGCGCGAATGAAAGGTGCTAGAGAACGGGGCGGGGTGACGATCATAGTCTTAGGCGCTCTAGTGGCCGTCCTCGGTTTGGGAGCCGTAGTAGTTGACGGCGGCCTCTTGTACTACACACAGGCCCAGATGCAGAGCGCCGTGGATGCTGCGGCGCTGGCCGGCGCAAGGGTTCTAAGAGATGAGGGTAGCGCACAGGCTATCGCACGGGCGTCCTCGGTCACGCAAGCGAATGGTCTCGCGGCAGGCGAAGTGCAAGTGGTCGTTGATGCGGCCAGCCAGGCTGTTACAGTCAGCGCACGACGGGAAGTGCCCCTTGGTTTGGCGCGTGTCCTAGGCAGAACGCGAGCCGATGTTGGCGTATCCGCCACAGCGCAAGGCCAGACCATATCGGCGCTACGCGGTGTCGTCCCGCTAGGGGTTGTATGGCGACACTTTACTTTTGGGCAGGTCTATGACCTTAAGGTTGGGGGCGGCTCCGGCGACGAAGGTTGGTACGGAGCGGTGGACCTCGGGCTAAAGGGTGGTGGCGCTGCCGATTATCGAGACCACCTGAGGCACGGCTGGGACGGCCTACTCCGCACTGGGGATAATGTGCCGATTAAAAGTGGCAATATGTCGGGTCCTACCGAGGAGGCAATCCGAGAAAGATTAAATGGCTGCGCGCATTTGCCGGGCTGTACTTTTCGGGCC
>Ga0209315_100004_pt1 | contig 56050 bp, 51 predicted proteins | sample 3A3metaG_FD_184148 | JGI IMG/M metagenome (GOLD analysis project Ga0209315, IMG submission 184148) | Freshwater bacterial and archeal communities from Indian Creek, Illinois, USA to study Microbial Dark Matter (Phase II) - 3A3 metaG... | ecosystem: Environmental > Aquatic > Freshwater >... | reverse complement strand
GTTGTGCGCTATTGTCGGTCAAGACGAACAACCTTAGGCGCGTGGTGTTGTCTGGCGCAATTCCGGTGACAATAATGCGCTGCCAAGCGTCGCCTGCGACAATATGAGTGCCGTGTGCAAAGCCAGTCCTGCCCGCATCACTAAACCAATCTATGCGTAGCATTACGGGCTTAGCGGGCGCCTGCCTGACGTATACACTCGCGGTGTATGTCTGCCCCGGTCTAACAGTGACGAAGCCAGAGGTGCCAAGGCCATAGAGCCCTGCACCAGTTGCGGCTCCGCGCAAAGACGCAAACCCTACCTTAAAGATGCTGCTGTCAAGCTGCAGAGCCGCACGATGACTCAGAAAGCCTTGGTTGCGCGCCACGAAACTTACCGTAGTTGGCAGCAGATTGCGCGCCTCGTGAGGCCGAAAGGTATAACCGAACATTCGGTCTAGCCAAGGGTTAGCAATGACGAACAAGCTACCATCATCCTCTTCAGCCGCCGCCATCAGGTATGGCCAAGATTCGCCCCTTTTCCCCACCATTGCCAAGGCTCTGCCCACGTCTACCGCCAAGGCAGGATTTAGTCTAAAACTAGGATTCTCCCGTAGCCACCGCTCGTCTGCCCTGCCTAGGATTTGCGTGAGACGATAGTAAACCTCAAGGACCTTGTTGGCGTAGCGTTTCGCGTCGTCTGTCGACGTAAAATAGAACGCTTCGGCAGTATGCGCGGCAACACGGGCGGCATTGTTGTAGTGCACCACATTCATAGGCTGCAAGTCGATAGCACTAATTAGAGTACCAACGGCTTTTAGCAGATTCCCTGTGCGGGCGTAGTGCTGCCCAAGCAAAGAAGTATATACTGCGCTGTAAGGCTCGAGCTGTTTTGCTACTTCGTAATGTGTTGTTGCTTTTTCGTCTTGCCTGCCGTCCTCCTCCATCATGACTCCAAGCTCCACGTGCCGCGCGGCATTCCAGGGGTTAAGCTTGAGAGCCGTGACAAGGGCAGGCTTGCTGTCCCCAGATTGAGCGACGAACTCTGCTGCGGCTAAGGACAAAGTTAAGAAAAAGGCAGCAAGGGACATTATTCTGACCGCAAGCCAAATGCGGGCGGCCAGTCGGGGCGAAACCAGCAGGGCGCGGTTTTGCACCGCGCCAATTAGGGCGAATGCGCCCAAGTAGATGCTAGGAAAACTCAGGAGTGCCTCCCAGCCGCTGTGTACAAAAACGGTGAGTGCTCCAACGGCACAGGCCCTTTCGACTGCGGTACTGCGTGCACTAACTACGCTTGGCCCTATAGCGATTGCCAAAAAGAGAAGGTAAGCCACTAGGCCCACAAGCCCGATGTCGAGAAGCACTTCCACATAGTCCGAGTGCACGCGAGCAGTGCCATAGAGGCTGCCTTGGAAGCTAGAGTAGACTGCCTTCCACGTCCCGCCCCCTCTACCGAAAAAAGGCGCTTGTCGCGCAGCTAGTAGTGCGTCCAGAATGAACTGCCGGCGACCATCGTCCACCAAACGCTCTAGCGCTAAACCTTGTGCTCGCACTGCCAATGAATTGGGTAGCACGCGATAAATTAGGTCGCTGACGATATACTCGCCTCCATCGGCTAGGAGAAAGCGTGGATTTTGCATGGTCACACTTGTGTTGGCATGCACATTCACAAGTATAATGCTAAGGCCTTCGGCGGTGTCTGGCAGGGTCAACGGCAACTCCAGCACTCGTTCTCCATTATCCAAAACTTCGAGGTGAAGGCGTTGTATCTCTTTTTCTCCCTTTGTAGCCCAAATACTCAACTGGCCAGCAAATGGCTTTTCTTCTGGATTCCGCGTCAACACATTCGCAGTGAAAGTGACCTCATTACCGAGGACTTCTCGCGCGACACCCAATCGAATCGACGACCAAGTATCAACCTCACCGTGGTTCGACAGCGTATAATTATTGCCCTGCCATAACTGCATCGCGATGTAGGTTCCGCCGGCTAACACCAATAAGGACAACCACAGGCCGGAGAGCCTAAGCCAATTTCTGGCTAATCCTGAAAGCAGTCCAAAAGCGAGGGCTCCGATTGCGACAAAGACAAGCGTAGTGGTGGCCGGTTGCATCAACAGGACAATCGAGGCTACAAGACTCGTCACAACGAGGGTAACACATTGGCCTAACACTGCACCGGCATACCTTCGACTCGTTACAAAACCGATCCCCAGGGCGACTGCTACCGCTAGCCATGCTCCTCGGGAGCCAGTAAAGAGCAGGGCCGCACCAATTAACACCGCCGAAAAATCAAATGCCACCGCTCCAGCCCATGACAATGTTTTGCGAGGGAACATTATTGATAATACAAACCCCAAGCCAAGCCATGAGGCCGTAGCGTTCGGATACCCGAATCCAACCGCGAGGCGACCACCGACGAATGCATCCCCTGCGAGTAGCCCGATATGGGTCAGCAATCCCCAAATCGCCACCAGCAGTGCGGAACACACTATGGCAGCACCTAGCTGCAACTGAGCTTGCCCTTTTAGGTCACTGGAGCTCCATGCCCAAAACATGGCTATTGAGGCGGCCATGACAACAAATCCATTAATTGCCCCAGTAGCTGAAGCAGGCGTGACTAACCCGATGACATACAGTACGAACAAACTAGCCCCGCCTAACACGGCCACCGATATCGTCCTAGAGCGGCCAGAGAGTGCTAGTACTCCCACGGTGCAGACAAAGACCAGAGCCATCACAATAAATCGCTCTCTCGCTGCGTACAACCCTTGAAGAAGGGGCGCAACGGCGACAGTTACGCATAATGTGAAGAATAAAGTCTCTCTTGCGAGGCTGGCATAACTAAATGGCCTGGCCTGAGTGCAATTAGCAACAGTCTCTCGTGACAAGTTATGATGGATAGCGCTCACTCTCCTGCCCGCAAAACATTCACAACGTGCTTATGTCTTATCCTACCATAGACATTGTACTTATCGCACTTTGGCGAGTTGGTAAAATTACGGCGCAAAAAAACCCGCGACCAGAGTGTGCGGGCTTTTGCTATGTGATTCATTGTGACCATAGGCGAAAACGGCTGAGAAACGCGTGGCCTAAATTAGCATCTTTGTCGTTGGCTTCGTGAAACCTCGGGGGAAAACCTGCTCAAGGCCAGGCAGATCACCTGATGACTGAGAAACTCCCAGGATTCCTGGTGGAGAAAGTCACGCCTCTAAGCACGGGGGGCACTGCCGTTTCATCGATGGTAAAACTTAAGTCCGATTGAGTAGACCCTACCCCACCCACAAGCCCAAAAACCTGGAGCCTAGCTATGAAAGCTGCCCTAGCCTGCGGCTCTGTCGGCAGAAAAAGGCCTAGCGGAATTGTCACACGCATCTCGCCTGTGAAATTGGTCTGAACGCTGATAGGAGAGCCCACACGCACGGTGCCGCTTGGACGCGCTGCGTCAAGTGCCTGGGGGGCAGGCGTGCTTATGGTTACAGAAAGAGTTCTGCCAGCTAGAGCTGAAGATGCTACTAGGCTTGCAGGCAGCTCAACGGCTGCAGACGTTGTTTGCACTCTCACCGCCATACCCGTAGCAGCATTAAGCACGTTGGCGGGAATGAGCGTCTCGACAGTGCCCAAGGGAGGTGATGCCACATCAAAAACCACTGATCCACCAGCTTGGTGATTGGCTCTGATGCCTGGAATAGCCGCCATGTCTATGGTTGCAGTGCTAACCCCCACCACAGCAGGTGCAGGCACGACGCCAATCTCCGTCACGCCACCTGGCCTAGGGGTCACTTGACCGATACCAGGGACACTTGGCACTTCGTAAAGTGCTACAGTCGCAGTTGCCCCAATCAACAGCGAAATCGACAAGAGACCGACAAAAAATAGAACTTTTCGTTTCAATTGAGTTTCCTCCTCTATTTTTGCTGATGCTTGCATAGATTATCACTTATAATTTTCCAATTGTCAATCATCCGCAATCGCTCATCTGTTATCTTACCGAGCGAGTAGGTTCGAGTTGCAAAATGCTTGCGCCTTCTAAATATTGCTTTGTTCTTCGCGTCCCCGCAAGCCTTCGCGCAGTGTCCAATCTAAGTACAATTTGTACTGCTCATGCTCGCCGAACGCAAGGAATTTCACCCGATTTGCGGCATCAAGCCCGGCGAGGAAACGCCGATAATAGTCGGACTGTCGCCACGTGCCGGACTGACACCGATTGGCTTTTTGTAACCTGCTTCTGCGCCGATCAAACCGCCACAGTACAAAGAGCGCGACAGTTCCAATGCCCGCAACCAACACTATGTCCAAGACTTTTGACACCCCCATTTTCATTGTCACTGAGCATCAACTAAGGCCTCCTAATGGCCTCAATAGCAAAGTCTCTCTCCAACCACTCGACACCAAATCCGAGTTGCTCAAGGATAAAGCGAAAATGAGCACATGGGTAGGCGTTCTTACCTCACCCCGCTAAGAACGGTTAGTGGGACCGCCGCGATACCACAGGATTAGTAGCGCACCCAGAAGCATGCGAATTGACCGCACTTACATTCCACTCCCCTAACATTCAGTTAACTAATTCATCATAACACCACTTAATGGCGAAAAAGCTCGAAATTTGTCGGCAAAATAAAACAGGCCACTTGGCCTGTTCGTAGTGCGCTATAAACGTGTCCTTTGCCTAAATTTATTGAGTATCCAAGAGACTTCGTCGACCCGCATGGCAAGTATCCCTGCTCCATAGACTGCCACGCCACCACCCATCGCAGCAGCGAGAGAAATGAGCTCGCCTGAGGGACTAAACAGAGCATAGACAAAGTGACTGACAATTCCCATGCAAAGCGAGCAAAGCATTACTTTGCCAAGAAGTGGCAATAGCCCCATGGGCACTGGCCCAAGCTTTTTTCTGAGCAATACTAGCAATAACAGGGCGCTTAGTGAAACGCCGAGGGAATTGGCTAAAGCCAAGCCGCCGTGCTCGAGGGGGCCGACAAGTAGCACGGCAAGTAGCGCATTGAGGAGGGCCGTTAGAGCACCAATTTTGACGGGAGTAAGCGTGTCTTGCAATGAGTAAAAGGCGCGCGTCATCACCGTACCGGCAGAAAGGCCGAGGAGACCTAGGGCATAAAAACCTAGGGCGAGGGCGGTTTTGGCGGTGTCGGCAGCGTCAAAGGAGCCACGCTCAAAAGCTAAGCGCACGATAGGCTCTCGCAACACCAAGAGCCCTACCGAAGCGGGAACCAGTAAGAGCAGCAAGCCCCGCAGGCTGGCCACTAAGGCCTCGGCAAAGGCCTTTTTGTCTCCTCGCGCGGCGAGGTCGGCGAGTGTTGGAAAGACGGCCGTAGAGAGTGCCATGACAAAGATACCAAAGGGCAGTTGCACCAAGCGATTGGCAAAGTTAAGTGCGGCGATGCTACCTATATCTAGGCCAGACGCCAAGCGGCGATCCACCACGACGTAGAGCTGCCCAAACAGCCCAGCCACAAAAATGGGCACGGAAAGCCTGAGCACTCTCGAAAACTGGGGATCGAGAAATTTTGGCCTCACTAAGATAGGGTAGTTTTTGTAAAGCGCCCAGCAAAAAAGCAGCACCACGGGCAGAACCATGGCTATAAGCGCGGCGTAGGCGACGCCCACAATGCCAGCAGCGCCAAAGGCGAGCACACCAACGACAATAATCACGTTTTGTATGACGGGATTAAGAGCAGGAAGTAAGAACAACTGATGGCTGTTAAAAAGCATAGTCAAAAAGAAAGAAACGCTCATCAAGAGCGTGCCAAAAGAGAGTATGCGAAGAAGCTCTACCGTAAGTTTCTGCTGCTCCGGCGGGAAGTTGCCGACTAGCACCCGCACTAAGAAGGGGGCGAAGTATAGGGCAGCGATGCTCCCTAGTAGCCCAAGGAGCGAGTTGAGCCAAGAAACCGAACCCGCTAACCTTTTGCCCTTTGCCGTGTTTCGCCATTCACTATAGACGGGTAAAAAGGCAGTAGAAAGGGCACCACCCACCACGCCAGAGATAATGGTCGGGATGACAAGCGCGGCCACATAGGCATCTACTGCCGCACCCGCGCCAAAGCGCCAAGCAATGGCCTGTTCCCTGGCAAAGCCGAGCAATTTGCTTAGAATGGACACGAGGCTTAAACCCAGAGCCGCTTTGAACACTGTTTTTTTGTTCACCATGAGCAAGCCTCTTTCTCACTATCCGCTCGCGGCTGCGGCTACCTGGTCGAGGGATATTTCGTCTATAGACTGTAGTAGCCCCAGCACCTCTTTAGCGCTACAATGCTGGCATAATGTTTCAGCTCGCACAAGGGAATCCTGCCAGTGCTGGCGCGGTAAGAAACTCTGCTCCGCGACGCGAATACGTGGATGGCTGGTGGCCGATGTCGTCTCTCCCGCCGCCCACAATTCTTCGTACAGTTTTTCTCCCGGTCGCAAACCAGTATACACTATCGGTACATCCACCTCTGGCTTGAGACCAGAGAGAGTAATAAGATCTTTTGCCAAATCGGCTATTTTTACTGGCTGACCCATGTCCAAAACAAATACTTCGCCCCCCTTCCCCATAGCACTCGCCTCGATGACCAGCCTAACAGCTTCGGATATGGTCATGAAATAGCGCGTCATGTCAGGATGGGTGATTGTAATAGGGCCGCCTTGGGCAATTTGCTCTTTGAATAATGGCACCACACTGCCGCGGCTACCCAGGACATTGCCAAACCGCACCGCCATGAATTTTGTGCCCCCCGCCCTGTTCAAGCTTTGCACCAACAATTCGGCTATGCGCTTGGTGGCACCCATGACATTAGTGGGATTGACGGCTTTATCGGTCGAGACGAGCACAAAACACTCTGCCTTATGACGAAGTGCCGCCTCGGCCACGCTCTTGGTGCCAAAGATATTGTTCTTCAGCGCTTCGGTAGGGTTAGATTCCATAAGTGGTACATGCTTGTGGGCAGCGGCATGGAAGACGATTTCGGGTGAGTATAAGGCAAAGACCGATTCGACGCGCTTGGTATCCTGCACGTCAGCTATAATTGGGGTAATGGATAGTGCGGGGTACTTTTGTCTTAATTCTCTATGCACTTCGTAGATGCTATTTTCTCCCCGCCCTAGAAGCAGCAATTCTCTGGGGGCAAACTGCGCTAACTGGCGACACAGTTCTGAACCAATAGAACCGCCAGCTCCGGTCACTAACACGCGCTTACTGTGCACACTGGCGGATACCTTAGCAAAGTCGGTCTTCACTTCGGGTCTGCCCAACAAGTCCTCTATGCGCACATCCCGGATGGGGCTAATTTCTACACCCCCGGTCATAACGGCGTAAAGACCCGGCATAATCTGGGCTTTGACTCCTACAGCAGCACTGCGATGGACAATTTCTTTCACTTTGGACACCGACGCTGAAGGCATGGCGATGATGATTTGCGCGATACTTTGCTCGCGCGCCAGTCGCTCCAGCAATGTTAAAGGGCCAAGAACCGGCACCCCTGCAATCAGTAGCCCCGTCTTGCGGGGATCATCGTCAAGACACCCCATGATCCTGCAATCAAGTTCCGGGTGTTTCTTTGTTTCTTCTAGCAAAATTCTAGCGGCATCGCCTGCGCCGACAATCAGCGTCGGCTTGCCGGTGGTTCTACCCGCTCTCTTCTTGTAATCCGCCAAGATACGTACGCTAAACCGCAAACTACCCACCGCGGCGATATTGAGCAGCCAGGCAAAGGCCAGCACGCTACGTGGAAAAGTCGTGGTCGGATTAATACGCATGGCCCCAAACAGAGCTATCATACCTAGGGTCACTGCTGAAGCGATGACGATGAGCTCTTGTACGGACGCATACTGCCACAGGCGGCGGTAGAGGCCAAAGAAATAGTAAATGACGGCAAAGAGGGGTACGGCCAAAAGCATGTAGCGACCCCATGTCCAGTATGAAGAGACGGGGGGCAGGCCATCAAAGCGCAAGTAGAGCCCTACAAAGCCAGAGACCACGAGAGCCAACATGTCCGCTGCGAGGAGTACAAACTTATAGTTCAGCTTTGCGGCCACCTTTCCCACCCTTTCGTGTGATCAGCTTTTTTTGTTGCGCGCGCCGTAGTAATAGTAGTAGTAATCGTCACTCGCATCATGTTCCATTCCGTTAAGCACAACCCCGAGCAAATTGGCCTTTACTCCCTCTAGCTGGGCTTTGGCCTTGCGTGCCTTGTCCGTCGACACTTCGGCGGCAGATACTACTAACACCACGCCATCGACCACGGAAGATAGTATTGTGGAATCTGCTACGGCAAGGACGGGGGGGCTGTCCAGTATAATAATGTCAAAAGAGTTCGCTAGAGTCTGCAGAAGTTCACGCATACGCATACTCCCGAGTACTTCGGCCGGATTCGGGGGAATGGGGCCCGAGGTAATCACCTTGAGGTTAGGAACACCCACGTCTCGCAAGGCAACTTCGATGGCGACATTTTGCGCGAGAAGATTTACGAGACCAAGCGGATTTGAAATCTTGAAGACCTTGTGTAGTGACGGTCGCCGGAGGTCGGTATCTAGCACAAGCACTTTGCTGCCCGTTTGCGCAAAGGCTATAGCTAAATTTGCCGCGGTAGTCGACTTACCTTCACCAGGGGCTGTAGAAGTGACCAGCACGGTCTTAATTGGCTTATCGAGCGATGCGAACTGTATATTTGTGCGCAGCACGCGGTAGGACTCCGCAATGCGTGAGGATAAATTCTCAGAAATCAAATGGTACTTCTTCATCTTTCGTTTCACGGCTAACCTCCTACTTGCTCGCGAGTAAAATCTTGCGCCTTAAACACGGGAATAGCGGCAAGCACGGGCAAACCAAGCTGCTGCTCGACATCTTCTGGCTTCTTAAAGGTGTTGTCTAAGAAACTAAGCACAAAAGCTAAAGCGACACCTGCCATCCCTCCGACAAAGCCAGCCACCACTATGGTCAGGAGCTTGCGAGGCCTTACTGGCGTATCTGGCGTGACGGCGCGGTCGACTACCATGACATTTTCTACCTGCATGACACGCACTGTCATGCTGCGAAAAGATTCTGCCACAGCATTAGCCAACACCGCGGCAAACTGTGCGTCAGTACTTTCAACGGAGATAGCTAGCATCTCCGTATCCCCGCGCAAGGTGACATCGACAAGGGCTCGCAATTCGTCCGGAGACTGCTGCAGCCCAAGTTTTTCTCTGACCTCGACAGCGACAGAACGGCTGCGGGCGATTTCGCGATAGGTGCGCACCAATTGGCGATTGGCCAAGAGCTCACTGTGAAGAATTTGCGTTGCTGTCTGGCTACGCACGAGAAGGGTGGTCTCCGCCATGTATACGGGTTCAAGCACAAAAAACACCAGCACCCCCGCTAGCAATGCCGCCAAAGTCGGCAGAGCCAGAATGAGCAAGTAATACTTTCTTAAGATGCCCCATATTTGCTTTAGGTCAATAGTCATCTCGTCTTCGATGTAGCGATTCTCCACTATGATGCCCCTTTCGTGATTGCAATCCGTTTTGACACGCAGATACACAGGTCGTCCCATTTTACCATATCACTGCGCTAGTGACACTAGCAAAACCCTATTACGGCAAAAAACTTACCCATGACCTTACCAACAAGGAGTTTGTCTTCCGACGGAGAATTAATACCTTGTCTGCAGGGAAAGGGAGGAATACCATGAAAACGCGTAAAATTATCGCGGCTGTTCTTATTGTCGCTGTCTTAATGGTCAGCTCCGGGCAAGGGCCGGCGCGCGCTGGGGACGCTTACCAAGTGGTCATTGATGTGCTGCGGCTAGTGCAGCAAAACTTCTGGCGCGAGGTGTCGCCGCAGGTTTTAATTAGGGGGGCGATTGACGGCATTATGGCGTCGCTCAATGACCCTTACTCTAACTTTTTGCCCCCTGTCGAGCACCAGCAATTTATGCAGCAGGTGACTGGTGCTTTTGCCGGCATAGGGGTGCGACTAGAGATAACGTTAGACGGCGCACGCATTACACAGGTCTTTCGCCACAGCCCGGCGGCGCGGGCGGGGCTTCACGCAGGCGACATTATTCTTTTTGTCGGCACGCAGGACGTGCGCCACTTGACGTTAGAGCAACTGTCAGCCCAGATACGGGGTGAGGTTGGCACAGAAGTGACGCTTTCTGTCTACCGCGGCAATGTCAACACCCTGCGCAGGGTGACCGTGAAACGGGATAATGTGGTTGCGCCAACGGCCGAGTGGCGTATGCTAGAGGGGCAAATTGGTTATATCCGCATGGATTTCTTTGGCACATCACTCGCCGACGACATACTGGCAGCGATGGCTGACCTAGAAAACGCGCGAGGGCTAGTGCTCGATATGCGCGGCAACCGCGGGGGACTGCTGCAGAGCATGATGCAAGTTGCACCGATGTTTGTGCGGCGAGGGCCCCTAGCGATAATTGTCTACCGCGGAGGGCAGCGCGAGACGGTGACCTCCCCCGGGCCGGGGCCACGCGTGCCGCTCGTAGTCTTGGTCGATGAACGCACGGCCTCGGCGGCGGAGATACTGGCCGGCGCTATACAAGACAGCCAAAGCGGGGTACTGGTGGGGGTGAAGACCCACGGCAAAGGCGTGGCGCAAAGCATTTATGACCTAGGGCCCACTGTCGGCGCCGTTAGGCTTACGGTGGTCGGCTACCTGACACCCTCGGGCCGCGAGATAAATAACCAGGGGCTTACCCCAGACCTAGTGGTAACCCCTGCTCCGCCCGACTTGACGCCCCCCTTGGCAGGGCTACTGACCGCAGAGCGTGGCCTAGCCATGGGGGAGAAACACCCTGAAGTGGCGACATTGCACCGCGCGCTATCTGCACTTGGTTTTTACGAGGGGCCGCAAAACGATCGCTTTACGGCTACAACGAGGCTAGCCATTATGCGTTTTCAGCAGCACTTTGGCTTGTACCGCGATGGGCTGGCAACGAAGGAACTCTTAGAGCAAGTAAACCTGCGCCTAGTGCGCCCGCCAGTCTGGCGCGATGCGCAGCTTGAAGCGGCGCTAGGCAACTTGCGCGGCAGAATGCGCTAAGCCAGACTACAAAACGAAGGCCGAGAGCAGCTCTTTAACTACGGCTAGACTCTCCGCGGTGTTGATCTGCTGCCTGAGGCGAGCTGCGCTCGGTAAACCCCGACAGTACCAAGCTAGGTGGGGGCGCATTTCACGGAGAGCCTTATACTCGCCCTTGTGGGCGACAGCCATCTCTAGGTGCTGCAGGGCCAGCGCCACCCTCTCTTGCCCGCTAGGCGCAGGGAGAGGGTGGAGACCCGCGAACGAGCGCGCAATGTCGCGGTACAACCAGGGATTACCTAGGGCGGCGCGGCCGACCATGACGGCGTCGCAATTAGTTTGTTCTATCATGCGGTGGGCATCTTCGGGGGAGGCAATGTCGCCATTGCCAATGACGGGGATGCCCACCGCTTTTTTTACGGCGGCGATAATGCCCCAGTCGGCTCGACCACTGTAGAACTGCTCGCGTGTGCGCCCATGTATGGTGATGGCGGAGGCGCCTGCTTGCTCTACGGCCAGGGCGAAATCGACGGCGTTGATTTGGTTATCGTCCCAACCCTTACGGGTCTTGACTGTAATCGGTAGAGACACGGCTGCGACCATGTGGCGCACAATTTCGGCGGCAAGCGCGGGCTCTAGCATCAGGGCGGACCCTGCGCCGTTCTTTGTTATTTTAGGTGTGGGGCAGCCCATGTTAATGTCTATCGCGCAGGCTCTGGTTTTCTCGGCTACGAGGGCCGCAGCCTGTGCCATCTCCCGCGGATCGTTGCCAAAGAGCTGCACAGCCACAGGCTGTTCGCGCGGGTCTAGGGCCAGAAGCTCCCATGTCTTGGCTTGGTCGTAGATAAGGCCTTTGCTGCTCACCATTTCGCTCACGACGTAGGCGGCACCGTACTCCCGCGCTATAAGGCGGCAAGGTAGGTCGGTAATGCCCGCCATGGGGGCAGCGATAAGGGGTACGGCAAGGGTTATTCCTTTAATTTGCATAGCTCTCTCCTTTTTTGCACAAAAAAGGGGCTACCGCCCCTTTACTAAGCGCCACTACTCCCCCTGTTTAGCTTCCTGCATGGCCATGCACAAGGGCAGCCCGAGCACCGCCGCGGTCTTGGTTATATCCTCGCCGCAGTAGGGACAAAGCCACGCGCCTTGCGACGAGGCCGAAAAAGACAAGCCCTGACAATGCGGACAACGCTTGTGAAACACAGCCCTCGCCTCCTAAACATTGATGCTGTTACATTGGCTAAGGGAAAGCCTAAATCCTCCCGCTTTTGCGCACTAGTATGCCTTTTTTTTGCGATATGCTATAATCGAAAAGTAATTGTAGCGGGGCGTGGCTCAGTTTGGTAGAGCGCACGGTTCGGGACCGTGAGGCCGCACGTTCAAATCGTGTCGCCCCGACCATAGTCTAGGTAGGCTGCCCTGAGGGGCAGTTTTTTGTTTTTAACCACAGAGATATCTATAGAAGATGGGTTTGGGAACGATTTCAACCACAGAGTACACAGAGGGGGCAAGAGAGGAACATGGCACGATTATAATTATTCATTTTACTCCTTGTTTCTCTGTGTACTCTGTGGTAAAAAATGCACCTTCCCCTCTTGCTTCCTATTTCTTGCTTCTTGTTTCTTGCTTCTTGTTTCTTGTTTCTTGCCTCTTGTTTCTTGCTTCTTGGCTACTGCGCTCCGCGCACGAAGATCTACTCTCAGCCACAGCCTTCGTCTACTACGCCTCTGTCCATAAGTTCGATTGTCTTGTCGGCACAGAAGGCTACGTATTCCACGCAGCGCTTGCGGTAGTCGTCTGTTGCGGGCTTGAGGTCGCTGCAATTAGCCGAGCCATACTTGCTCTCTATGGCGGCGATAAGCTCCTTGGCGAGGATTTTGGCGTCTTCTTTGCGCGCGCCACCTAGATCGCGACCGTAGAAGCGACCGATGGACATGACGGCGCCCGCCACCCCGCCGCAGAGTCCGCCGCAGCCCATGCCGCCGCCGAAACCAGAGGAAAGCTTCAGCCCCAGCGCTTTTTGTTCATCGGGAAGATCGTCATTTAAGCCTAGCCAGATGGCCTCGGCACAGTTGTACCCATGGTGGTAGTACTCGCGCGCTAATTCTGTCGCTGTTTTTTTCATAAGTCACCTCTCCGTTAATTCTCTGCCACTCGTTTATTCTTCGCCAATGATGCGTATTTCTGGTTCTAAATCGACGCCAAACTTTTCTTTGACTACCGACTGAATATGTCCAATCAACGCCTTAACGTCCTTCGCCGTAGCCTGACCTACATTGACGATAAACCCTGCGTGCAGGGTCGAAACTTCGGCCCCGCCGATGCGATGCCCCTTTAGACCTGCCTGCTCGATAAGAGTGCCAGCAAAGTGACCGGGCGGACGCTTAAAGACGCTGCCCGCGCTGGGCAGGGTGAGAGGCTGCTTTTCGCGCCGCCTGCGGTTTAGGTCTTCTATCTTGGCGTAAATCAGCTCGCGTGAACCCATCTTTAACTCGAGCCTCGTTTCGAGGGCGATGAGCTTTTTCGTCTGCAGCACGCTCTGGCGGTAACCAAAGTCGAGCTCGTCTAAGGTCAAGAGTTCTTCTTGGCCCTCTGTCGTCAAGACCAGCACGGACTTTACGACGTCTTTCATCTCGCCGTCGTAGGCGCCGGCATTCATGCTCACCGCGCCACCTAAGGTGCCGGGGATGCCCGCGGCAAACTCTAGCCCCGTAAGAGAGGCCTCCGCCGCTCGGTGCGCAAGGGTGGACAAAAGCACCCCGCAGCCCGCCACAACCTCGGTGCCATGTATCTCCAACCAGTCTAGTGTGCCGGCTAGCTTAATGACTAAGCCCCGAATACCGCCGTCTTGCACTAAGAGATTACTGCCCTGCCCCATGATTGTTACGGGGATGCCTAGTGACATGGCCAGAGCCATGGCCTTTTTTAGCTCGGCGACGCCGTGGGGCACATAGAACGCGTCCGCCGGGCCACCAATACGAAATGTGGTGTGCGCGCTGAGGGGCTCATGGCAGCGCAAGTCGCCCGTTAAGCAAGACGACAATTGTTCTAGCATGGTAAAACCTCCGTGTCGCCTAGACTATGAAGCAAGGCATAGGCTTCGGATAGTTTTTGCCGATCGGGGGCATGGGTCAAAAGCGCTAAGGCCTCGGTGACACTGGTGTATTGTCCGCGCTTAATCTCGCGGCCGTCACAATGGATACTTTTGTCTTTGGCCCGCATGAGAAACCAATATACTGTTTTGTCATGCCATGTCTTGCTCTGATGGACATAGAAGTTGTAATGGGTGCTACCAAGACTCGCCAGCACTTCTGCTTCGACGCCAGCCTCCTCCGCCACCTCGCGCAGGGCCGCCTGAAGCGGGGTTTCGCCTTCTTCGAGGTGCCCCTTAGGGAAGACCACGTCCTGGCGAAAGTTAGTCAAAAGCAATACTTCGTCTCCACAAAAGACAATGCCCCCGGCACTCCATTCTTTGATGTTCGTTCTTTCCTCCACGCTGCAACCTCCTTTACCCGAAGCTTTTGAGCTCGCTACATTCTCTCTACGGCCGAAAGCCCTAAGAGGTAGAGCCCGCGCGCGAGAACGACCTTTGTGGCGTAGACTATGGATAGACGCGTGCTTTGCACCTCTTCATCCCCGCCGATAATGCGGCAGTGATGATAAAAGCGATTAAACTCCTGCGCTAGGTCAAGAATATAGCGCGCCACTACCGAGGGCTCGAAATCGGCCGCGGCCTTTTCTATGGCAGGGGCAAACTCGCTCAGCTGCTTAATGAGCGGTAGGGCGTATTCGTCCGTTAGGGTGTCTAAATGACGCGACTCGCGCGAGAGCCCTGCGGCCTTACGCAGCACGGCACAGGCGCGGGCATGGGTGTACTGCAGGTAGGGGCCTGTTTCGCCGTCAAAGTTGAGCATTTCCTCCCAGTCAAAGGTCACATCTTTAATGCGCCCATGCTTGAGGTCGCCAAAGATAATGGCCCCCACACCGACCTTTTCCGCTACTGCCTGCTTATCTTCTAGCGCGGGGTTCTTGCTGTCTATAATGGCTAAAGCGAGCTCAATGCTCTTAGCCAAAACGTCTTCGAGAAAAATGATATTACCGCGGCGCGTCGACATTCGCCCTTCGGGAAATTTAAAGAGCCCAAAGCTCACATGCACTACCTTGTCTCCAGCTGCTTCGCCCATAAGCTTAAGCACGGCGGCGAGCTGCTTAAAGACTAAGGTCTGCTCCTGCCCTACTACATAGAGCAAAAGATGCGGGGCATGGGTGCGCTGGCGGTAGAGGGCGGCGGCTAAGTCGCGCGTAGCGTAAAGCGTCGCCCCATCTGACTTTTTGAGCAACATAGGAGGCAGGCCCTGTGCCTCTAAGTCGACAATCAGTGCGCCGTCAGAGAGAGTGGCCAGCCCCTGCGCCTCGATTTGCTGCACGACGGGGGCAAGGAAGGGTTCATAGAAACTTTCTCCTAGAAAATGGTCAAAAGTGATACCGAGCAAATCGTAGACACGCTGAAATTCGGCTAGGCTGACTGTTTTGAAGAGCTCCCAATACTTGCGCACATAGGGGTCACCCGCCTCAAGGCGGCGAAAATACTCGCGCGCCGCGTTTTCTAGCGCCGGGTTTTGCTCCGCCTCCTGGTGGAACCTGACATAGAGACGAAAGAGCTTGTCTACGGCGTTTTCGACGAGGGGGTCGCCCTCACCATATAACTCGTAGGCGACAATGAGCTTGCCAAACTGCGTGCCCCAGTCGCCCAGATGATTAACGCGCACCACGCCGTAGCCTAGCTCGGCAAAAATGCGCGAGAGACTGTGCCCGATAACGGTGGTGCGGAGATGCCCGATGCCAAAGGGCTTGGCAATGTTGGGCGAAGAAAAGTCTATAACTATGTTTTTGCCCATCCCAGGCTTCGTGTTCCCATATAAATGCTCTTCATTCTGTAAACCGGTCATAATTTCTTGCGCCACGAGGTGGCTGGCAAAGGTAATATTTAAGTACCCACCCATGGCCTCTACCTTGCTGGCTAGGGCCGAGAGGTCGACCTCACTGGCAAGTTTTGCTGCGATGCTGGCAGGTGACTGCCGCCGCTGTTTCGCCAAAGCGAAACAAGGCAGAGCGACATCACCCCAGGCCGAGTTAGGCGGGTCCTCCATCATGGCGCGCACGGTTTGGACGGGCAAATCCATGTGCGGCGCTATCTTTAATGCTAGTTGCTGCCTAAAATACTCCATATGGCGATGTGCCTCCCTTGTTTTGGCGAGAACCCGCAGTCTTACGCGCGCGTAATAATAGCTAGAGTTAGTGCGGCGACCTTCTCTAAGTTCTCTACCGAGATATATTCTTCCGTGGTGTGCACCTTCATGTATCCCATGCCTAGGTTGACGCAGGGAATACCATGCTGGGCAAAAATATTGGCGTCACAGCCGCCCCCCGACGACACCAAGTCGGGAGTAAGACCAATGCTCTCGGCCGCTCGCACGGCCAAGCGCACTACTTCTTCCGCGGGCGCAAGCGAAAAAGCGTTATACATACGGCTAATTTCTACTACCGCCTCGGCTCCCCGTTCTTTGGCCCCTGATTCTAAAGCGTGGCGCATATGTTCTGATTGCTGTTGCAACTTTGCCATGTCTAGACTGCGGGCTTCTCCCCTTAAGTGCACCGTGTCTGGTATAATGTTTGTTGCCACACCACCGGTGATGACGCCGATATTGGCGGTAGTCTCATGGTCGATACGCCCTAGCTGCATACGAGCGATACCCGCGGCCGCGCCCACAATGGCGTTTATGCCGTCCTCAGGGTTGACACCGGCATGGGCGGCCTTGCCCCTAATGGTGGCTTTGATTCTGTCTTGCGCTGGCCCCTCGACCACAATGGAGCCCACCGGACCGCCGCCATCAAGTACAAAGCCCATCTTGGCCGATATGGCACTATAGTCAAGGTTCTTAGCTCCCCTCAACCCGCCTTCTTCGGCGACGGTGAGGACGATCTCCACGGGGCCATGCGGCAGTTTGTTCTCTAGTAAAGTGTGTACCGCCTCGATAATGCCGGCCACCCCCGCTAAATCATCTGCTGCCAAGATGGTTGTGCCGTCGCTATAGATTACCCCGTCGCGCAGCATGGGTTTAATGCCTAGGCCTGGCGATACGCGATCCATATGGGCGGAGAGCAACAGAGCAGGCATCGCTAAGGTGCCGGGGAGCTTAACAATGAGATTACCCGCGTCCCCACCTATTTTTTCGCCGGCCTGATCTTCATAGACTGCTAAGCCTAACTCTTGAAACTGCTGGGTTATAGCTGACGCGATGCCCCTCTCCTTGGTCGTTTCGGCATCAATTTGTACTAGGGTAAGAAAATTATGCAAAAGCCTCTTGTTGTTCGTCAGTGACATACTCTACCTCCTAAAAATACAGCCATTACGTTAATAGTATACTCTAGATTCTTCAATACGCAATTTACCTGCGGCTAACTTTTTGCCGCCCCGTATAATCTAGGATGGGTCACGACAAGCTAAAATGTGCAACCTTAGGGGGTTAGTCCTTTGTTTACACCTCAACACATCCATTTCATTGGCATCGATGGTATCTCGATGAGCGCATTGGCGCTTATTATGCAAAGGCGGGGTGTCAAGGTCTCTGGTTCGGACCTTAAGCTTTCGCCACTCACGGCGCGGTTATGTGAAAACGGGGCCTGCATCTACCAGGGGCATGATCCCAAGCAGGTAGAAGGAGCGGACATGATCGTCTACACCGCCGCCATTAGACCTGATAACCCGGAGCTCGAGCGAGCGCGCGGCATGGGTGTGCCGGTTTTGAGCCGCGCGGAATTTTTGGGGGCGCTGATGGGCGAGGCCCGCGTAGGCATCGCCGTGAGCGGCTCACATGGCAAGACAACCACCACCGCCCTGCTCGGGCTAATGCTAGAGCAAGCCGACAAAAACCCGACGGTGCTTATCGGGGGCGAGCTAGACGCCTTGGGCGGCAATGTCAAAGTGGGCGGAGACGAGTTTTTTGTGGCCGAGGCCTGCGAGTATGTCGAGACCTTCCTCGCGCTAAGACCGCAGGTGGGCATCGTGCTAAACATAGATGCGGACCATCTTGATTACTTCGGTGACCTCAGCCATGTGGTCGCCGCCTTTCAGCGCTTTGTCGGGGTAATACCGCCGAGCGGCCTACTCGTCGCCTGCCAGGACGACGCCAATGTGCGCGAGGTTCTTAAATCCGCCACCTGCCAAGTCGTCACCTATGGGCTCATGCAGGGGGGCGACTACTTTGCCACCAATATCGCGCTCTGCCCGGATGGCGGCAGCGCCTTTGACGTCTATGCGCGCGGCATAAACTTGGGCAGGGTGCGTCTTAACGTCAATGGCCGCCATAATATCTTAAATGCCTTGGCCTGCCTAGCGGTAGGTGATTATTTAAACATCCCTTTTGCCAGCATGGGCGAGACTCTGAGTGCCTTTGTCGGCACACATCGCCGTTTCGAGCTAAAGGGGCATTTTAATGGTGCCACGATAATTGACGACTATGCCCATCATCCTACGGAAATTGTGGCCACCCTCTCGGCCGCGCGCGAAATTGCCCAGGGGCGTGTGACCGTAGTATTTCAGCCGCATACCTACACCCGCACTAAGTCCTTGCTAGGTGATTTTGCTAAGTCTTTTGCCTCTGCCGACGAAGTTATAATCCTCCCCATTTATGCCGCACGAGAAAAAGACGTGTACGGGATTAGCTCTAAAGACTTGGTCGCACAAATAGCTCTCGTGCATGATAATGTGCTCTACTGCGATTCTCTCGCCGCAGCCGCCGAGTACTTGGCTGGCCACCTACAGCCAAGTGAAATGCTTATCACCATGGGGGCCGGCGATGTACATACAGTGGGCGAATTATTGCTTGGCCAAGGGGAATAACTAAAGGCAAGTAACTAAAGGAGAATACCTAAATGAGAAAGAAGCCCCGCAGTCTCTTGGCTGCGAGGCTTCTTTTGGCAAACAGGGAGTAGAGCGCGCTATGGCAGGGGCGCGTCTTGACGGTTACGCCGCAAGACCTGCCCGCCGGTGTTACCGGTAAACTCACCCGCTACCACCGCAGGTACTCCATTGACGAAGACATAGTTAATGCCTAGGGGAAACTGCTCGGGCCGTGAAAATGTGGCCTTGTCTTCTACTTCTGCGAGACGAAACATCACCAAGTCGGCCCTGTAACCCTCTTTGATCAGGCCGCGGTCAGTTAGCCCAATGAAGGCCGCGGGCAATCCTGTCATGCGCCGCACGCCTTCTTCGAGGGTGAGGAGCCTAGCGTCGCGCACATACTTGGCAATAAAGCGCGGAAATGTGCCAAAGCCGCGGGGGTGAGTGGCAGTACTGCCGGTGATGGGGGGCGCGCTGTTATCTGAAGCGATGGCTGTGAAAGGGGCGCTTAAGACTTTGCGCAGATTCTCTTCGGACATAAGTAGCCCCGTCACCAGGGTTTCGTTGCGGGGGTTGACGCCCTGCGCGGCATCATGCCGCAAGATATTGTCGATCACCTGCGCAGGCGTTAAACCTTCTTGCGCCGCTATTTCGCTCACGGTGGTTTCGAGATGCTTGGCACCAAAGGGATGCGTAGTGCGCTTTAAGAGAAGATCGCGCGGGTCGCGGTGGGCATGCAAGCGAAGGGGCCACGAAGTAGAAAAATCAGGTGCCAAGTAGGGGTAGGCATCGGCAATGACGTTTAAGCCTGCCCGCCGCGCTTCTGTTATAAGGTTAATAGCTAAATCTTGTAGGTGCCAATTCTCGCGAAATCTCACTTTGAAATGGGTAATGCTCGTACCGACTTGGCTACCCCTCGCTACGGCTAGGGCTTCTTCAATGGCGGGCAGTATTTGTGCCGCCTCGTCTCGCACATGGGTGATGTAGACGCCCCCGTGCGCGGCGACAATGGTATTTAGGGCAATAAGTTCGGGAACTGTGGCTGGGGCATTGTACCAGTATTCAAGTGCCGACGACAGCCCAAAGGCCCCTTCCTCCATAGCGCGGGTGACCATGGTGCTCATGGTAGCTAGCTCGGCGGGGGTAATGGCGCTTCGTAGCTGTACGACGCTGTGGCGCATGAGGCCATGCCCAAGCAGGGTGGCAAAATTGACGCCTAAATTCGGCAGGGCCTCGATTTCAGCTAGGTACTCCCCAATGTTAAGGCGGGAGCGTCCGTCCTGACCCACAAGGACGGTGGTCACCCCTTGGCGCAAGGCGGCTAAAGCCTCGGGATGAGCGCGGATAGTTAAATCGACATGGGAGTGTATGTCGACAAAGCCAGGGGTCAAAATATACCCCGCGCCACGAATTTCTTTCTTGCCGCTGCGTATCGGCACCCTGCCGACCTTGGCAATGTGTTCTCCGACTAGGGCGACATCGGCGCGAAAAGAAGGCCCCCCCGATCCATCGACTATGGTTGCCCCGCGAATTACTACATCGTATAAGACTTGGGGCGGCGTCAGGGTGGCATCGTAGAGAAAGGCCGCCGGCAGAAGAACAAGGAGGGCGAGTAGCAGCACGAACTTAAACTTCAGGGTATTCCCTCCTACCTGTTCACTAACTTGTCTCTTGTTCAGTATAATGCACAGTTCAGCACATTGCCAGTGACATGGTGGTGCGGCGCCACAGGTGAGCAAAAAACCCCCCTCGCTACGAAGCAAGGGGGGTTTTAGAGGAACGGCGGGCAAACTTAGGCTTGCTTGCGTTCGCGATAATTCTTAATGGCGTCATGCAGGGCGTCGGCAGCTAGGTTTGAACAGTGCATTTTCACTGGCGGCAGGCCGTCAAGCGAGGAGGCTACATCTTTGTTGCTCATGTGGAGGGCCTCGTCTAGGGTCTTGCCTTTGGCCATCTCCGTGACCATGCTACTGGTGGCGACGGCGGCCCCACAGCCAAAAGTCTGAAACTTGATGTCGCTGATGCGCTCGTCTTGGTCGACTTTAATGTAGATACGCATAATGTCGCCGCAACTGATGTTGCCGACCTCACCTATGCCATCGGCGTCGTCGAGTGAGCCGACATTGCGGGGATTCTTAAAGTGATCCATGACTTTTTCGTTGTAATTGCTCATTATTATCCTCCTCGGATTCGGGGCGCCAGTGGCGCAGCCCTTTAATTCTTATTATCTCTTATGGAAAAGGGGGGACATCTGGCGCAAACGGTCGACAATGGGCGGCAGTGCAGAAAGTACATAGTCAATGTCCGCCGGGGTATTGTCGCGCCCTAAGGTCAGGCGTAGCGAACCATGCGCCTCGCCATGGCTTAAGCCCATGGCCAGTAGTACATGCGAAGGGTCTAGGCTGCCAGAGGTGCAGGCTGAACCGCTAGAAACTGCCACCCCCTGCATATCGAGGCTCAGGATTAATGACTCCCCTTCGACATAGCGGATGCTGATGTTGACATTGCCGGGCAGGCGCTCCGTGGGGTGGCCATTAGGCTTGACTTCGGGTATATCTAAGAGCCCCGCCATAAGCTTGTCGCGCAGGGCCATAATTTCAGCCTGCTTGGTGTCCATATCGGCGGTGGCTATTTCTAAGGCCTTGGCTAGACCGATAATGCCGACATGGTTTTCGGTGCCGGGCCGAAATTTGCGCTCTTGCCCGCCTCCATGGTAGAGAGGCTTTAGCTTTGTGCCTTTGCGGATATAGAGCACCCCTACGCCTTTTGGGCCGTAGAACTTGTGCGCCGACAGAGTGAGCATATCAACACCAAGATCATCCACATTGACCGAAATACTGCCTACCGTCTGCACGGCGTCGGTGTGAAAAGTGACCTTGTGCTCGCGCGCCAAAGCGCTGATCTCGCGGATGGGCTGTATGGTACCGACCTCATTGTTGGCATGCATGATGGTGATAAGAATGGTGTCGGGGCGAAACGCCGCCTTGACGTCTTCTATGCGTACGCGGCCATATTCATCGACCGGCAAGTAGGTAACGGCAAAACCTTGCGTTTCGAGATATTTACATGTGTCTAGTACGGCATGGTGCTCAATTTGCGAAGTAATGATGTGTCGGCCCTGACCCTTTTTGGCTAAAGCCACGCCTTGAATAGCGATATTATCAGCCTCGGTACCGCCTGAGGTAAAGAAGATTTCTCTGGCTGAGGCACCAAGAATTTTAGCGACCTTTTCGCGGGCGTCGTCCACTGCTTGACGTGACTCGCGGCCGAAGCTATGAATGCTTGAGGGATTGCCAAAGCTGTTATGAAAATGAGGCAACATGGCCGCAATGACTTCGGGGTGAACGGGGGTGGTTGCGGCATGGTCTAGATATACTCTGGGCATTAGCGCACCTCCTGACTGATTTTTTCTGTAGCGCGAGCGGCGAGATGCGCCAGCGTGGTGGCGTCGAGAACTTCGCTCATGCTGGCCGACACGCGGGCCCAAAGTTCGCGTGTGACGCAGATATGTACTCTTTCGCAAGTGCCGTTATGCTCGCAGTCTACTAGCCGAATGGGGCCTTCTACTGCGCGCACGATGTCACCCGAGGTCATATCCGCAGGGTTTTTGGCCAGCATGTAGCCGCCACCCGCGCCTCTAATGCCTGTCACCAGGCCCGCTTTCTTAAGATCCATAAAAATCTGCTCTAAATATTGCTCCGAGATGTCTTCTCGCTCAGCGATAAATCGTAGCGACACCGGGCCGCTGTGGCCATGCATGGCCACGACAACTAGGGCCCTTACGGCATACTGCCCCTTAGTGGATAGGCGCATAACTCCACTCCTTAATATAATTGAGATGCTAGGATTTACTCCGTAAAAAACCCGAGGGATTCCCTCGGGTTTAATTCTACGCCTGCTAGGGGTCTTTGTCAACAAGACACGGTAACTAGAGGTGGGAGGTTAGAAGGGAGAGGTTGGAGATCGTGCCGGCGCAGACCCTGTCGCGGCCGGCTAGGTCTTGCTGCAAGGTAATTTCGCCAAAGCCTGCTTCCTTAAACATTCCCGCTACGGCTGCTCCTTGCGTTGCACCGATTTCAACCGCTAGCCACCCAGCGGGATGCAGAAAAAAGGGCGCTTCGTGGATAATGCGACGATAAAAGTCTAACCCGTCTGGCCCGCCGTCAAGTGCGAGGTGCGGCTCGCGCTGCACAACTGGTGCGAGAGTAATGATCTCATCACGGGGGATGTAGGGCGGGTTACTGACGATAAGGTGAAACTGCCTGCCCTTTACGGTCTGCCACAAGTCGCCCTCGCAGAGCTCTACTCGGCTGGAGAGCCCTAAACGGAGGGCATTGGTGGCAGCGACAGAAAGCGCCTCTGCGGAAATGTCGGTTAGGGTACAGTGCGCCTCTTTGCGTTCTGCCGCCAGGGAAAGGCCTACACAGCCAGAGCCGGTGCACATATCGAGCACATCGAGCCTCCCTGCGTAGCGCTTTGCTAGGACGACCAATTTCGCCAAAGCCACTTCTACTAGTGTTTCGGTGTCGGCGCGGGGAATAAGCACAACGGGAGTCAGCACAAACTCCCGCCCGTAAAATTCGGTGCGCCCGAGGACATATTGCAGGGGAACCCCAGCGATTAGGCGCGCAATGTAGTCGCTGTAGCTCTGTAGATGATCGCTAGTAACCGTCTCCTCTGGCGCGGCCAGAAAATCGGCCCGTGTAATGCCGAGTGCAGCGCGCAGCGCGACTTCGGCCTGCCAGGCGGCGTCGGGCACTCCCGCAGTTTTAAGCTCTGCGCTGCCCCAGCGAAAAACGCTGTGCCTAGTGGGGAAAGACTTAGCGCCCATTATGACCGCTGCAATTTCTCGAGCTGGTCATGTGTGGTCAGAGCGTCAATCAGCTCATTGATGTCGCCATCGAGAATGGCGTCGAGGCGATGGGTGGTGAGATTGATGCGGTGGTCAGAAACACGGCTCTGCGAGAAATTATAGGTGCGAATGCGTTCGCTGCGGTCGCCGCTACCTACTTGCCCGCGCCTAGCTTCGGTCAACTCGGCATCGCGCTTGCTTTGCTCGGCTTCCAAAAGGCGCGCCCGCAAGACTTTCATCGCTTTGTCGCGATTTTTCGTCTGCGATTTTTCGTCCTGCATATTGACGGCAATGCCGGTCGGCAAGTGAGTGATACGCACGGCGGAGTAGGTAGTATTGACTGACTGCCCACCCGGGCCACTCGAACAGAAAGTGTCGATGCGCAGATCGTTCTGGTCAATCATGATGTCTACTTCTTCGGCCTCGGGCAAAACGGCCACCGTCGCGGTAGAAGTGTGAATGCGCCCACTAGCTTCGGTGTCGGGCACCCTCTGCACACGGTGCACACCGCTCTCAAATTTAAGTTTACTGTAGGCTCCCTTGCCTTCAATCATGAAGATGGCTTCTTTAAAGCCGCCGAGGTCACTAGGTGAAGCTGACATAAGCTCTGTCTTCCAGCCTTGCCGCTCGGCAAATCGCATGTACATGCGGTACAAATTGCCGGCAAAAAGCGACGCCTCATTGCCGCCTGCGCCGGCGCGCACCTCCACGATGACGTTCTTGTCGTCATTAGGGTCCTTAGGTAGGAGTAGGACCTTTATTTCTACCATTAAGCGTTCGGAGATCTCTTGCTGCACTCGCACCTCGGCCTCGAGCATGTCGCGGAATTCCGGTTCATTCTGGCCCTCTAAGGCCCGCTTTAGCTCTGCTACCTCGTTCATGGCCTGATCTAGCCCCTCGAAGGCGGTAACTAAGTCGGTGAGAGAGGCCCTCTCTTTAATTAGGGCACGCCACTCATTCTGGCGGCCAATAACACTAGGGTCGCTGACTAGAGCGGTCAACTCATCGTAGCGCTCTTTAATTGCTCTTAGTTTTTCAATCATTTTTACACCTCAGGTCTATGGTTTGTCACTTAGCTAGCGGGCTCGATGGCGGCCTTAAGGGCGGCGATCGCCACTTCTAATTGGGCGTCATCTGGCTCGCGGGTGGTTAGACGTTGCAGCAGCAACCCCGGCAACATGACCATTCGCCACAGGCGGTTGGTGCTGCGCGCGGAGAGCTTTATTACTTCATAGGCTAGGCCGGCAACGAGCGGCAAGAATAAAATGCGTAACACTATACGCGCGACAAGGTTCGGCCAGCCAAAAAGAGAGAAGAACAAGATGCTCAGCACCATGACAATAAGCAAGAAAGAAGTCCCACACCTAAGATGTAGGGCAGAATGTTTTTTGACATTGGCCACAGTTAGTTCTTCCCCGGCCTCGTAACAAGCGATGGCCTTGTGCTCTGCGCCATGGTACTGGTAAAAGCGCCGCAGTTCAGACCAAGCGGAAATAGCGGAAATATAACTCACAAAAATAACTAAACGGAAGCCCCCCTCGACCAAATTGGCCGTTACAGGGTGCCATCCGCTATAGCCCAAAAGACGAACGAGGACTGTGGGCAAAAGAAAGAACAGCCCCACGGCTAGGGCAATGCCCGCTAGTACCGTCAGACCAAGTGTGCCCTTAGAAAGCTTGAGATCTTCATCGCCTGACTCCTGGGCGGAATACATCAAGGCGTCAAGGCCAATGACCAAGGTGTCGACTAACGCTACCGCCCCACGTAGGATGGGCAACTTAAAAAAGCGGCTGCGCGATACAGGGGAGGCCGTTTGGCGCTTAGTGACGCTAATAGTCTGGTCACTACGCCTTACGGCAATGGCCAAACCCGCCGGCGCACGCATTAGGACGCCCTCCATGACTGCTTGGCCGCCTACGGCTTTGCTTGCCATGCTCATACCTCCTCGCTAAGGCACAAGAAGCAGAGCGCAATGCTCTGCTTCACGGTGTCTTATTTATCCGTTAGCCCGTACTTCTTCTTGAAGCGATCGACACGACCGCCGGCATCGGCAAACTTTTGCTTGCCAGTGAAGAAGGGGTGACACTTAGAGCAGAGCTCAACGCGCAACTGTTTCTTCACAGAACCCGACTCAAACGTTGCACCACAGGCACAGGTCACTAGGGCTTTATGGTAAATGGGATGAATTTTCTCTTTCACGCTGATTCACCTCTTTTCGGACACTACTCGGAAATTATACCACGGAGAAATACAGGTGACAAGGTAAGACCATATTTTTCTTTTCACGCCCAACAGCGAACTATAACTAGAGGTTGGAGGTTAGAGGGTAGAGGGTAGAAACGAAGGGGACGGTTCCTTCATTTAAACACTGCCTTGCGTAAAGTCAATCACTATTCAATTGTCATTTTTTTGACCAGCGAGAGGAGGAGTATTGCTGATGAATGGAGAATATTGCGAACAAAACAATAAAGGGGGTTGTCGCATTGAGATTGGCGAATCGGATTTTCGCGGGACTGCTGCTCGGCATCGTTTTTGGGTTAGCGCTCTATGGTGTGCGCGAAACAACATGGGTGCAAAATCTTATGACCTACCTTATCTCCCCGTTGGGCGATGCCTTTATCCGCTCTATTCGCATGATTGTCGTGCCCTTGGTCTTAGCAAGCATAGTTGTAGGCACCGCTAGCCTAGGGGACATCAAGCGGGTGGGCCGAATTGGCGGCAAAATTATCAGCTTTTACTTGGTTACGACCGCCATCGCTATTATCATCGGCATCATTCTCTCCCTTGTCTTCACCCCAGGCCTCACGGCTGATGTTGCTAAGGAGGGCACTTTTACACCTAGAGAGGCCCCTCCCATTATGACTACCATCCTCAATATGATCCCTGTTAACCCCATAGACTCCCTAGCAAGGGGCGATATGTTACAGATTATAGTCTTTGCCGTGCTGATAGGCATCGCCATTTCGGCGGTAGGCGAACCTGCTGTGCCGCTCCTAAAGGTTATGCAGGGCCTAAATGATGCCATGCTAAAAATTACCATGCTCGTCATGGAGCTTGCTCCTTACGGCGTTTTCGCCCTGATGACTCGCACTGTTGTCAATCAAGGGGTGCAGATACTTGTCAGTCTGGCACTATTTATATTAGTCATCTACTTAGGTCTATTTATACACGCCATCGTTATTTACGGCGGCATCGTCAAGTTCTTTGGCGGGGTCAGTATTGGGGACTTTTACCGCCGCGTTTCGCCGGCCATGCTGGTGGCCTTTACCACCGCGTCTTCCTCGGCGACTTTGCCTGTTACTATGAAAGTTGGTGAAGAGAACCTAGGTATAAAGCGCGAAATATGCTCCTTCACACTGCCTTTGGGAGCAACCATCAATATGGATGGCACTGCGCTCTATCAAGGCGTCTCTGTCGTCTTCCTAGCGCAACTGCTGGGCGTCGACCTGACTTTTAGTCAACTCCTTACTGTAATCGTCTCTGCCACTTTGGCTTCCATCGGTACTGCTGGCGTTCCAGGAGCAGGCATGATTATGCTGGCGATGGTCCTGGAGTCTGTGGGCATGCCAGTTGCATCCATCGGCATCATCATGGGCGTAGACCGCATTGTCGACATGGCGCGCACCTGCATGAATGTCACGGGCGATCTAGCCTGCACTCTGGCCGTAGCTCGCTCAGAGAAAGCGGTAGACTACCCTGCGACTATCAAAGCCTTTTCTTCGGGGCTGGGTGCTTAAATCCTAAACGAAGTCAAACGAAGGGGACGGTTCCTTTTGTTTTGCGAAACAAAAGGAACCGTCCCCTTCGTTTGACGCTAGCGCACGCTCACGCCGGCGGCTTGCACGGCTTTGGCTAGCTCTAACATGCCGACTATTTCGCCTTGTGCTGGTGGTTGCACGGCGAGGTAGTGGTCGGGATCGAGGTTTAGATTGCGAAACTGCACTTGGTTAATTTTAGTTGCGGCGATGAACTCGAGGAGGGCCGCGACTTCTTCTTGCCTGTCGGTGACGCCGGGCATGGATAAAAGATTAAGTGATACATAGACCTCTTTTTGGCGCGCGTAGCAGATGGACTCCTTCACATCCTTGAGGGTGTACCCCGCGGGACGATAGTAGGGGTCGTATGCTTCTGGCCGCATGGAGTTAAGGCTGACCCGGAGCGAGTCTATACCTGCATCGACTACTTCTTTTACTCCGGCAAAATAGCCGGCATTGGTATTGGCATTTATTCTGCCTTGCGACGTTGTTGTGCGTACCTGGCGAATAATCTCTGCCGCAAGCTTGGCCTGCAGTAAGGGCTCGCCTTCGCAACCCTGCCCAAAGCTGACCATGTCTCCGCCGCCAGCGAGATGGGCGGTGGCTAACTGCACCCCCTCGGCGAGAGTGGGCACAAAGCTGATACGGTTTTGTGGTGCCGGGCAGCACTCTGCTGGTTGCAGCGAAATACAGCCCACACAGCTGGCGTTACAATGGGGAGAAATGGGCAGGGCGCCCTCGAGGCGGCGGTAGATGATGTTTTGTGCTGTAAAACAGCCATAGTGGAGCGAGCAATGGATTAACTGCTCTAGTATGCGGTTTTCGCCTAATTCTTGACGCCTTTGGTCTATGAGCGGCGCGAGTTCGGTGGTGTTAAAGCGAGCGGGCTCCCACCGTGCGAGGTCGCTCGCGCTGGCGACCGCACGCGCCGCCACGAAGAACTGCCCGTCACGCCAGACGACCCCGGTGTAACCAAAGAGCGGCAGACGGTCCTTGGTGCGGCTGTAGCCAGGCAGAAGCAGGCGCAAGTAGCCCTGTGGCAACAAAGCGGCCACTGCCTGCGCACCGCGCTTGGGGTACCGCAGCATCTGCCCCTTGGCATCCATGGCTATAGGCGCTCTCTTGGGCAAGACAACTAGGCTCGCCCCGCTTGGCATAGGTATCAGTTCTTCGTCTTCCGGTACGAGTAGCCTATCTCCCGTACGTAAAACTGCGCGGTATGCTTGGTCTTCATAGGCTCGACCTGCGGCATCGGCATAAACTAAGTACGACAGGTAGTTGCCCCCCTCATCTCTTTCTCGGCCATCATGTCATTATACCTCAATAATGTTACTGCATCATGCAGGCATGTCCCCTAGAATTGCCATCTCGAGTTATGCTATGCTCATAGCGAGGTGATAGAGGTGCGAGTGTTGCATTTTGGAAGCTACTGGATGGGAGAAAATGATATTGTTGCTTTGATGGTTAAGGACTTACCTGAAGTATGCACCGCCAAGGCCATCGATACTGAACTTTATTCTGGCAAAACCTCCCCTTGGACAAAAAAAGGCCCCGCGCCAGAGCAGGGAGGCGTCAATTGGTTACAAGATGAGGCCGTGCGAGCAGCCATTCGTAACTATCAACCCGAGGTAGTCATCTGTAACTCGGGTGGCATGAGTTTTTCGCGTGAGATGCACCAAGAACTTAAAGAAGCGGGGATTACCACGGTGGGTATCTCCCTCTCGGACCCAGATGTGTTTCCCGCGCAGGGCGCGCACTACGCGCCCTACTTTGATCTTTACTACACTAATGCTGAAGTATCGCTCGCAGATTATAAGCGCATAGGTTGCGAAGCGCGGCTTTTACCCTTTGCCGCCTCGCCGCGCTTTCACCGCGTGCTACCCGAAGTGCCGAAGAAATACGACTGTATTATTGTCGGTCACCCGCGCGCGGACCGACTAGCGGCGGTGGCACTACTAGATAAACACTTCAAAGTCGGGCTCTATGGCCGCGGCTGGAAATACTGCGGCCTGATACCCCGGGGTCGCCAAGTAAATGGCCGGGAACAGGTGGTGGCCTTAAATACGGGCCGGACATATCTTTCTTTTTCGCGCACGGTAGCAGGGTTTATCAATGTGAAAGTAGGGCTCTTTGAGGCCGTAGCCTGCGGTACGCCGGTTTTCACCGAGGAGTTTCCGGAAATGCAGAAATATTTTCGTTACGATGAAGAAATCGTAGGCTATAATTCTCTGCCCGAGCTTGTAAATAAGCTCAAGGACCATTTAGCGCATCCCGAAAAACTACAGGCGCTATCGGCCAAGGCCAGAGAGCGCCTGCTACGCGAACATACCTGGAAAAAACGCTGGGAAGGCGTACTAGACGATGTGCAGAACTTTCGCCAAAGGCCACAGTAACTCTCTGAAGACCACTTCGCCCCTAACAATCCCGCTGCAGGAAGGCTTTTTTTGCGAGCAAGTGCGTGGCCTCAACTAAACGGATGGTGCCTGTCTTAGAGCGCATAACCATGGAATGCGTGGTGGCTTTTTCTCCTAGGTAGCGCACGCCACGCAGAAGGTCGCCATCGGTGATGCCGGTGGCGGCAAAGATGACATCATTCCCTCTAACAAGGTCTGACAAGGTTAGTACCGCCTTGATATCTCTTAAGCCCATGCTCTCTGCGCGGCGAGCTTCAGCCTCGCTGGTAGGCATAAGTCGGGCTTGCATTTCTCCGCCCAAGCACTTGAGGGCTGCCGCCGCCAATACTCCCTCTGGTGCGCCGCCGATGCCAACCAACATATCGACGCCACTGTCCTCAAAGGCCGTAGCCACGGCCGGCGCCACGTCGCCATCAGAGATGAGCTTGATGCGGGCGCCTGCTTCGCGCACCTGGCGTATGATTGAGGCGTGTCGTTCGCGGTCGAGAATGACCACGGTCAAATCGGCCACGCGTTTGCCCTTGGCATGGGCTACTCTTTCGAGGTTGTATTTTAGGGGGGCATTGAGGTCAATACAGCCTCTGGCTTCTTTGCCGACCGCCATCTTTTCCATGTACATATCGGGGGCGTGGAGGAGGCCGCCTTTTTCGGCCACGGCTAATACGGCAATGGCATTAGGAAGGCCCTTGGCTACGAGGCTGGTGCCCTCTACGGGGTCGACGGCAATATCTACTTCGGGAAACAAGGCCCCGCCAACTTTTTCGCCGATGTAGAGCATGGGGGCTTCGTCTAATTCTCCCTCACCGATAACTATGGTTCCTCTAATTTGCACCGTGTCCAGCATGGCACGCATGGCATCCACGGCAGCGGCATCCGCTGCTTCTTTTTGTCCCCGTCCCATAAGGCGCCCCGCGGAAAGGGCCGCGGCCTCGGTCACCCTGACAAACTCTAGCGCTAACTCCCGCTCCATAACTAGCCCCCTTAGTCTATAGATAGAGATTGGTTTTTAGTGTTTGTCTTTAACTGTCTGCCAGTCGGCTAAGAACCGCTCAATGCCCTGCGTGGTGAGGGGGTGGCTGATCATTTGCTCGATTACTTTGTAGGGAACGGTGGCAATATGTGCGCCGGCCACAGCGGCGGCATGGACATGTTGCGGGTGGCGCAGCGAAGCGGCAATAATCTCGGTCGCGAGGCCATGCAGGCGGAAGATATGGGCGATGTCGTGCACCACCTCCATGCCTGGAGCCGAGATGTCGTCTAAGCGACCGACAAAGGGCGAAACGAAGGTGGCCCCAGCCCGTGCGGCCAGAAGCGCTTGGTTAGCGGAAAAAATAAGGGTAACATTAGTTTTAATGCCTTCCTTGCTTAAAGCAGCTACCGCCTCAAGGCCATTGGCCGTCATCGGTATTTTTACCACAATATTTGGGGCCAGGGCGGCCAGCTCATGCGCTTCGCGCAGCATGCCCGGCACATCGAGACTAATGGCTTCAGCACTGACTGGGCCGGGGCACAGAGCGCAAATTTCCTTTACAGTGGGGTGGAAGGCCAGCCCCTCCTTAGCAATAAGGGTGGGGTTAGTGGTGATGCCGGCGATGACGCCAAGCTTTACGGCGCGCCTGATTTCATCTAAATTAGCGGTGTCGAGAAAAAATTTCATTGGTTAGACCTCCATTATCTTTACATCGTTGATGATGAGCGTGGCCTCGGTAAGTGCGACAACTTCTGCGATCGTCGTATCGGGGGCAATTTCTCTCAGCACTAGGCCTTCTGGCGTTACCTCAAGCACCGCCATTTCGGTGACAATGAGGTCTACCTGCTGCTTGGCGGTCAGAGGAAGGCTGCAGGACTTTAAGATCTTGGCCTTGCCCTTAGCTGTGTGTTCCATGGCCACAATCACGCGCCGCGCTCCGACGGTGAGGTCCATGGCTCCGCCCATGCCGGGCACCATTTTACCTGGCACCATCCAGTTAGCTAGATTACCCTTTTCATCCACCTCGAGCGCGCCTAGAACGGTGACATCGACATGGCCGCCGCGAATAATGACAAAGGACATAGCACTATCAAAACAAGCCCCACCGGGCATAATGGTGACTGGCTGTGCACCGGCATTAGTGACGTCGGGGTCCTCTTGCCCGGCGAGGGGCGCGGGCCCTAGCCCCACAAAACCGTTTTCGGACTGAAACAAGACATTGAGTTCGCTCGGCAAGTAGTTAGCCACTTGCGTAGGTAAACCGATGCCTAAGTTGACTACCATGCCCTCGGTCAGTTCACTGGCGATACGCCGCACAATGCGCTCGCGTTTAATGTCTTTACTCATCGCGCATCCTCCCGCTTTACTAAGTAGGTGACAAAGAGGCCGGGCGTAATTACTTCGTCGGGGTCAATCTCGCCGACGGCCACAATTTCGTCTACCTCCGCGACCACGATTTTAGCGGCGGTAGCCATAAGGGGGTTAAAATTACGTGCCGCACGGCGATAGACTAAGTTGCCGGAGGCATCGGCCTTATGCGCCCTGATAAGGGCAAAATCGGCCTGCAAAGCAAGCTCGAGCAAAAACTCCTTGCCGTCTATAGTAATCTTCTCTTTGCCCTCTTCTACCACCGTGCCCACACCTGTGGGCGTCAGCACACCACCTAGGCCCGCTCCCCCTGCTCTGACCTGCTCAGCTAATGTGCCCTGCGGAATGAGCACGACTTCGGTCTCGCCCGCGTGCATCTGACGGCCGGTTTCAGGGTTGGTGCCGACATGTGACACCATGACTTTCTTAGCGCGCTTAGCCACGACAAGCCTGCCGATGCCACGGTCGGGGAAGCTGGTGTCATTACCGATAATAGTTAACTCCGTAACGCCCTTGTTGAGCACCTCGTCAACTAGGGTCTCCGGGGTACCGACCGCTAAGAAGCCCCCGATCATCACCGTAGCGCCGGAACGCAACTCAGCTAGGGCCTCGCTCTTAGTGCGCAATTTCTTGCTCATTTTATCATTCTCCTTACTATAACTAGAGGCTAGAACTAGAGGTTGGAGGTTAGAAGTGAGAGGTTAGACGAAGGAGAGGAACTCTATTAACCACAGATTAGTAGCCAAATCGTTCCATGTTCCTCTCTTGCTTTCTCTGTGTACTCTGTGGTTGAAATCGTCTCCCAATTTTGTGGCACGGGGAGGGTACGTTTTTTAACCACAGAGGGCACAGAGTTCACAGAGGAACAAGGAGCTGTAACTGGAGGTTGGAGGTTAGAAGTTAGAGGTTAGACGAAGGAGAGGAACTCTATTAACCACAGATTAGTAGCCAAATCGTTCCATGTTCCTCTCTTGCTTTCTCTGTGCTCTCTGTGGTTGATACCGTTGCCCAGTCTCTATTTTCCCTGTGTACTCTGTGGTTGGAATCTTACCTTACTTAATGCCTAGAATCTGGCGGGCTTCGGTGGGGGTGGCTACTGGGCGACCGAACTCGGCGGCTATTCTGGCGATGCGGGCTACTAGCTCTGCGTTACTGGTAGCCAAGACGCCGCGGCTGTAGTAGATATTGTCTTCAAAGCCGACCCGCACATGGCCGCCTAGCACAATGGCCATGATGGCCAGCGGCAATTCAGCGCGGCCGATTCCGGCCACCATCCAGGTTGCGTCCTGTGGTATGCTCTCGATAAGGTGCATCAGGTTCTTGGCTGTGCCAGGCATGGCTCCTGGCACGCCTAAGACAAAATCAAAGTGCAGGGGTGTCGCCAACAGACCCTGCTTTACCAGTGCTATGGCGTTTTGAATCATGCCAGTTTCGAACACTTCGATCTCGGGCCGAATGCCATACTCTTTAATGGCCCTAGCAATGGCCGTGACGAACTCGGGCGAGTTAAAAAAGACATCGCTGCCGAAATTGACCGTGCCCGTGGTCAAGGTGGCCATTTCGGGCCGCAGGCTGAGGGGAGCAATGCGCGCCTCTACCGGCGTGCCCGTGGCACCCCCCGTAGAGAACTGCACGATAAGGTCGCACTTTTCTCTGATCAGGCGCATGGTCTCGGCAAACAAGGCAGGGTCTTGCGAGGGCTGCCCTTCCTGGTCGCGCACATGCAGGTGCACTATTGAGGCCCCTTGTTGCCAACACTCATAGGCGGCCTCTGCTAACTCAGAGGGCGTGAGTGGTAGATGGGGCTGCTCGGCGCGGGTTAACTCGGCGCCAACTATGGCCGCCGTGATAATAAGTTTATCCAAGGTATATCCTCCCTTGCCTATTGTTTTATACCAAGGCGCCTCGACGCTGTTTCTCCAAAGGCACCACGCAGGTGCCCGAGGCACGACATACTAGAAGAGGCTCGGGCAAGACATCGGCCGCGGTGGGCTTGGCTGGGTCATTCAATGCCGCGATTACTTTGTAGGCAGAAAAAATCATTTTGCGCGAAGTCTTGCCGACGGCGGTTATCTCGCCTTCTACTTCTAGGTAGTCGCCGGCATAAGTGGGGGCCTTAAACTCCACCATATCGTAGGCGACAAAGAGACCCTCATCGCCATCGTGGCGAATAAGTAATTCTGTGGCCAGGTCACCAAAGAGGGCTAAAACTCTCGCTCCATCCACTAGGTTGCCACCGTAGTGGGCATCATGCAGGCTCATGCGCAATCTAAGCATTGCTTTCATAGACAAGGCACCTTCCTTTGCTCTATTGCTACTAATTGTTTCGCTAACGACGGTTCTTTAACCTGCCACAACGGGGCAAGGTGCCCCCGAACACCATAAAAATTGCATGGATTGGCTGGCGTGGTATAATAAATTCGTCTAACGAAGAATAAAGGGGGACGCATTTGATGGAACGTTTTCGCAGTATTGCCGGGCGGGAGTTTATGGAGAAGACGAAGTACCAATATGCCGTAGAATCTGACCAAGTGAAGGAACTACCCCAGCCTCCTCTAGAGCGCGCCACTCGCCCGGTGCTGGCCCGGATTGCCCTGCCTACAGCTGATACACTGCCCGCGCTGCAAGTCGACTTGCTAGAAATCATCGAGAGTCGCGCTAGCTTACGCAAGTACAGCGACGCCCCCCTCACTTTAGAAGAACTCACCTACCTGCTCTGGACGACCCAGGGCGTAAAGAAGGTGACTAGTCGCCCCGCCACCCTGCGCACGGTGCCCTCAGCTGGAGCACGCCATCCCTTTGAAACATATCTCTTGGTCAACAGAGTTGTGGGGCTAACCCCAGGGATCTACCAGTACAAGGCCCTGAGCCACGAGCTACTCTACCTAGCAGGGGGAGACGACTGGGGGCACAAGCTGAGCGAAGCTTGTCTGCAACAGCCCTTTGTGGGCACCTCGGCCGTGACTTTCTTCTGGGCGGCGGATGCCTACCGCATGGAATGGCGCTATGTCGAACGCGGCTACCGCTATATGCACCTTGATGCCGGGCATATCTGCCAAAATCTCTACCTCGCAGCCACCGCACTTAAGGCGGGGGTATGTGCCATCGCCGCGTTTAACGACGATGCCGTAAATGAACTACTTGGTTTTGACGGAGAAAATGAATTTGTGGTTTACATAGCAAGTGCAGGAAAATAGAGGCAAGAGGCAAGAGAGTACAAGAGACCAGAGGCAAGATAGTGCAAGAGGCAAGAAGTGTGTATAGGGTAGCGAGAAACAGGCTGGCCAAGAATGGGGCAGCCTGTTTTTTTACGTTGGCAAGGTTATTTTGTTGACCGCTTGATAGATATGATAGCCTTTGGAGCGGGCGCGTAGCTCTACGGAGGAAAAAAGCTCGCGCAGTTTTTTCTCGGTGGAGGGCGCACCTTGCTTTTTTTGGATGACGACCCACAGGCTGCCCCCATTTTTTAGCACCGACCGCGCTCCGCTGTAGAAGGAAAAGACGACCTCTTTTCCGGCACGAATGGGCGGGTTGGTCAGCACCACATCGAACTTCTGCTCGACAAGATTGGCTATGCCGTCGCTCTGCCTGACAGTGACATTGCTCACGCCGTTCATGGTGGCATTGGTCGCGGCTAAATCGAGTGCCCGCAGGTTCACATCGACGAGGGTGACATGGATTGTGGGGTTAAGTAGGGCCGCTGTAATGCCCATGGCGCCATAGCCGCAGCCTAGGTCTAAGACGGCAGAACCGGGCGGGATGAGGGCAGTCTCGAGCAGCAGCCTAGTGCCGAAATCTACCCCGTCTTTAGAAAAAACGCCGCTGTCAGTGAGAAAACGCAACTTCCGTCCGCAGAGGGTCGTGGCTATTTCTTTAAGATCGTGTCGACTGCTGGGGTCTTGACTAAAGTAATGGTTCATTGAACGGTCACCCTACTCTTTTGGCAGTGCGGCCAAGACTAAGGCGTGGAACAAAGGATGCGGTCGATTGGGGCGCGACTTAAACTCGGGGTGAAATTGCACCCCCACAAAGAACGGGTGGCTGGGGTCTTCGACGATCTCCACCAAGCGGCCATCAGGCGAAGTACCAGATATTACTAATCCCGCTGCCAACAAGGTCTCGCGATAGTTGTTGTTAAACTCATATCGGTGACGATGGCGCTCCTCAATGAGCTCTTGTCCATAGGCGGCATGGGCTTTTGTTCCTTCGATGAGCATGCAGGGGTAGGAACCTAGGCGCATGGTGCCACCGAGGTTTTCGATGTTTTTCTGCTCCGGCAGAAGGTCAATCACTGGGTACACGCAGTCTCTAAACTCGGCGCTATCGGCGTCCTCCCACCCGCAGACATGGCGGGCATAGTCAATGACGGCTACTTGCATACCCAAGCATAGCCCTAGGTAGGGCAGTTTTTGTTCACGGGCGTAGCGCGCGGCGAGAATTTTTCCTAATACGCCGCGGTGGCCAAAGCCTCCCGGCACAACCACGGCATCGACGCCCTTAAGAAAGTGCTCCGCGCCTTTTTCTTCTATTTCCTCTGCTTTGACCCACACCAGCTGTATCTTGACGCCATGGGCAAAGCCCGCATGATGCAAGGATTCGACTACGCTCAAGTAGGCGTCGGTGAACGAAACATACTTGCCCACTATGGCGACTTTTACGGTTTGCTCGCACTTCGCTATATTGGCCACTAGTGTGCGCCATTCTTTAAGATCGGGCTGGCTCGGCGTGAGGCCTAAACGCTCGATAACCAGCTCGTCAAGGTGCTGACGCTCAAGCATTAACGGCACTTCGTAGATGGAGGAGACATCGATATTTTCAATGATCGCGGCTGGGTCAGTGTCGCAAAAGAGGGCGATCTTGGCGCGAATCTCCACCGAAAGCGGTTCTTCGGTGCGACAGATGATGACATTAGGCTGAATACCTAGGCTGCGCAGCTCCTTGACGCTGTGCTGGGTGGGTTTAGTCTTAAGCTCTCCCCCGCGGCGCAAAGTTGGCACTAGGGTCACATGCATGTAAAGAACATTTTCGCGGCCTAGGTCGCGGCGCATCTGCCGAATGGCTTCAAGAAAGGGGAGCGACTCAATGTCGCCCACTGTTCCCCCTATTTCTACAATCATGACCTCGGCATTTGTTTCCCTGGCCACCCGTAGCATCCGTTCTTTGATCTCGTTGGTGATATGGGGGATAACCTGTACGGTGCCCCCCAAGTAGTCGCCGCGCCGCTCCTTATCGATGACCGACTTATAAATCTTGCCTGCGGTGACATTGTTACTCGCCGAGAGATTGATGTCCATAAAGCGCTCATAATGGCCCAAATCTAAATCGGTCTCCGCCCCGTCCTCGGTGACAAAAACTTCGCCATGCTGGTAGGGGCTCATCGTCCCAGGGTCGACATTAATATAGGGGTCGAACTTAAGTACGCTCACCACATACCCCCGTGCCTTAAGCAAGCGCCCTAGTGAAGCCGCCGTAATACCCTTGCCTAAACCTGAAACGACACCCCCGGTGACAAAGACAAATTTAGCCATAGACTATCATCCCTCCTGCCCATAAAGTTGAAAAGCCGGGCTGCGCCCGGTTATTCGTCGTCCTCGTCGTCTTCGTCGTCGCTCACTAGCGGCTCGCTTTCCTCATCGGGAAAGACTGTTTCGTCCTCATCGGGAACGGGAATAAGTAGGCTGCTCTCGTCGTCGTCATCATCATCGTCTTCGACAAAGACATAGTCGCCTGGCTTAGGCTGGTATTCAGCCTCGCCGGGGATAACGACTGGAGTAGACTTTTGTTGACCGCCCGCCCAGTCGCGGAGGCCCCAGAAGCCCTTGCCCATATGCACAAAACGGGCATCGAGATTTATCTGCGTGAGTACATGGGCGAGGTGCTCGGGCGTGTTCGGTATTGTTTCCCCGCGCTCCGCGACAATTTCACTCACCAGGTCTTTGTAATGCATGGTTTGTCGGCGCGTGCGTAAAATGCGCAGACCAGTATCAGGTATAGGTTCACGCTTCTTATTGATGGGGCTGTTCACTACACTAGTCCCTCCTTATGCCAACGGCATTCGCAAGTATTATATGCATTATACTGCTCCCTGCCAAGGGCATGGAGAAAAATCATCTTATTTTCCTCTGTCGGCAGTTATTTTATGCCCCGACGCACCATTTCTTGCACGATAAAAGAGGCCACATGGGGGGGCAAGGTACCGCCGCCAAAACCCGCATCAAAGCCTAGTTCAATTGCTAGCTCATGACTAATACGGGGGCCACCGCAAATGAGCACCAATCTGTCGCGCAGTCGCTCTGCTTCGAGCAATTCAACTAACTCTGTTAAATTTGGGATATGGACATCCTTCTGTGTGACGACCTGCGAAACTAAAATGGCGTCCGCCTGAAGCTCAATTGCCCGGGAAATAAGTGTTTCGTTGGGCACTTGACTGCCCAAGTTTACCGCCACCATCTCCGGATATCTTTCTAACCCATACTCACCGGCATAGCCCTTCATGTTCATAATGGCATCTAAGCCCACGGTATGGGCGTCTGTGCCCGTGCAGGCGCCTACCACGACCACTTTGCGGCCGATTTCGCGGCGAATGTACTCATTGACGCCGTAAAAACTAAGGTGCAGGGCATCAACCTTGGGCACAGAGATGGTCGAGAAGTCAACCGTGGCGGCTGTTTTGGCATAAACAACAAAGAAACTAAAGTTTTCCCCAGCGGCCGCCATGTGCACGACGCTAGCACTAGTAAACCCCATGCGCTGCACAAGCTGCTTGGCCGCCTCTTTCGCTTCTTCGCTGATGGCTACGGGCAGGGTAAAAGACAGTTGTACCGCTCCGTCGTTCTCGGTATCGCCATATGGACGAATCTCCAACTCTATCGCCCCCCTAGAAGAGTACGTGACTGCATGAGTTCTGGAAAGGGATTGTTGTAATCGGGTGCCTTTTTTACTACGCCTTCTAATCCCTTGCCGCCAAAGCGTCCGCGCTTGACATCGGCAAATAGGCCAGCCTCTAGTGACTCCATGAGACCCCTTTTCTCCACATGGAGGAGTAGAGTCAGAGCCTTATCAAGAACCTCGTTAGCTCTTCTTTCTATTTTGCCGCCCTCGACAAAGCGGATTTCGTCGCCTAGTGAGCGCGCCGTGTTCATCACATAGCGGGCATTTTCCAGGGCTAAGTAACGATCCTGCAAGAAGGGGGTGTGGATGGCCTCAGTCATCATGCCCAAGAGATGAATGCCCTGCTGCGTCAGTATGGAGGTGAGGTTGAACATGGCGTTCATCGCCTGCCCCTTAAAAATATTGCCCGTCATGTGCTTGGTGGGGGGCATGTACTTGAGCGGCGCACGGGGGAAGATTTGCCGCGCCATTTGCGCCTGGGCAATTTCTAGCAGCATGCCATCTTCCTGTGCGGGGTCTATTTCAAAAGCATGCCCTAGACCAAGTTGTTCATCGGGAATGCTGGCCAAGTGCGCTAACTGCTCGTTGATAAACTGGCTCGCCAGCACGGTGTGCGCTGACTCGATGGCGTCGGCCGTGGTGAGGTAGTTGTCCTCCCCCGTATTGATGATAATGCCCGCGTAGCCATTAATGATGCGCGAAAAGTGCTGGTCGATGAGGGTGCGCTGCATATTGATGTCGCGAAAGAGTATACCGTACAAAGCGTCGTTTAGCATCACGTCGAGGCGCTCGAGCGCCCCCATGGCCGCAATCTCCGGCATGCACAGGCCTGACGCATAGTTGACCAAACGAATGTAGCGCCCCGCCTCCTGGCCGGCTTCATCTAAGGCTTGGCGCATAATGCGGAAATTCTCCTGCGTGGCGTAGGTGCCGCCAAAGCCTTCGGTTGTGGCGCCGTAGGGCACATAGTCGAGCAGACTTTGCCCCGTGGTGCGAATGACGGCGACAATGTCCGCCCCGGCACGAACGGCCGCCTTGGCCTGCGCCACATCTTCGTAAATATTGCCGGTGGCGACAATAACATAGAGGTAGGGCTGCTTGCCTTCACCTATCTCGGCGAGCAATCTCTCCCTCTCGCGTCGACCCTGGGCGATTTTTTGCAAGGCTACGTCGGCGAGTTCAGCTATTTTCTCGTCCACCCCACCCCGTTGCTCTGGGATTTGGGTGAGCGACAGCCGCCCTAGAGCTAGCTCTGTGGCCACTTCCAGCGGTGTTGCCGCGAGGGCCACACAGGCATTGGCTATGTAGAAGGCCGCGCCCCTGCCCAGGCCTCCGCCGCGCACCAAGTCTTCGACCACCAAGTTTGGCAAGGGAACGCCCTCACTATCTACTCCGTCTATGCCAAAGAGCCTGGCCACGGTGCGCTCTACGGCCACTGTGGTGTGTCCGGCAATAAACTCCTGCAGGCTGGCGGCGATTTGGGCGGCAGCCTGCCGCGACCTTGCTACTTTTTCTAAATCGAGTTTTAACTTACTCATACTAGACTATTCCTCTCCTTTCACCTGAAGTAAAGACAGTGCCTGCAGGACGATGCTCTCAGGCAAGCCAAGAAACCTGGCCACACGTATGGCCTCGCGGGAAAGGGCTTCGGCCGGAGCTACGCGGCACAGACTGTAGTCCATCAACCGACCTAGCTCGCTTAGCGATTCGGGCTTTGTTCTGGCTAGGGCTTCCCGTAGCTCCTCCTCTCCCACCTGACTGAGACCTACCACCTGCCAATGCACCACCCCTTCGAGATGAGCTAGGCGGTCATAGTGCGTTGTCAGGAGGGTAATGCTTGGGGCGCACTGCAAATGCAGGACTACGGCCTGCGCCAAGGCACTGCCCTCGCGCGGGTTAGTCGAAGACGCTAACTCGTCAATGAGTAGCAGCGCGCGGTCGCCTGGCTGTGGCAAGGCCGCGCAGAGATTCACTACCTCGTGGCCAAAGCGGCTGAGCCCAGAGAGATGGGCGCGGTATTCGCCCGCCAACATCGTGACGGCCGAAAAGAGAGAGGTACGACAGTTTCTGGCTGGCACGTACATGCCGAACGCAGCCAGCGAGGCCAAGAGACCCACCGTACGCAGGGCCACCGTCTTGCCGCCCATGTTTGCCCCCGTAATAATTGCTACCCCTGCACTTAAGTCCAAGCTGGTAGGCGTAAAGATAAGCCCCCGTGTGACAAGTTCGTCTTCCACTTGTGGGTGACGCGCCATGTCCATGGTAAAGTGCAAAGGTTCCCCATAGGCCACAATCTCTGGCCGAGTTGCGCACCAACGGCGAGCGAGCAGGGCTTTGCTAAGGACAACATCTAGGCGGGCCAGGCGCTCGATAGCGAGGCTTAGGGAGGCCACCCTTAACTTAATCTCTTGCGATAGCCTGCCGCGCACCCTTTCCTCTTCCTCGTGTTCCATGGCCTTTAGTTTCTCTAGCTCTGCTTCTAAGGACGATTCGCCAGCGGTGGCTTTACGCACATAGTAAATCTCGGTATATGTTTCGCGACTTTGCACAAAGCGACCACTATGTTCTAAAATTTCGCGCTGGGCACGCTCTTGGCGCGGTACGGCAATTTCGCCGGCGAGATTAAACTTCTGGGCAAAAGTCTTTTCGGCCTTCTCTTTCTCTAGGGAGGCGAGGCCAGCTAGTTTTTTACGCCTTTCGCGCAGCAGGGAACGCACCTCCCCGAGTTGGGGAGAATAGGCGTCGGACAGATAGAAGGAGGGCGAGCCGGTCTGATCTGGGTCAAGCAGCAAGGAGAGGGCCGCTAAATCCGGCGGGGCGAATTCGCTTGCTAGCTCGGGGTTGCTGTAGAGCAAGGTTCGTATCGCAGCGCAGAAAAAAATATTTTGCTTCAGCATAAAAAATTCCGCATCATGCAAGACACCCCCGACAGAGACACGGCGCAGCTGTTCGCGCCAGTCTGGTACCTGGCCTAGGTAGTGGCGCATTTTCAACAGGCGACCTTCGCTGACCGGATCATTAAGCAAGGCCAGCAAGGCCCCCAGAGAAGCAAGTTCCTCCTCTAGGGCTTGCTCCTCGCCTGGTTGAAAAGGGACGAGCCGTGCCGCTTGGGACTTTCCATAAGGGGAAGCCAAATCTAAGCAAGCGAAAAAATATGGCACACCGAGCACAGCATCACTTTTAGCCACAGGCCAACCCTCTTTCGCCACAAACTTTAGCCACACACCGCCTCGTCGGAGGCAAAGAGATCATAGACTGGAATTGGCGCTAAATGCGCGGCCACCTCGGCGGCAAATTGCTGTGGGACATAGTCTTTGCCGCTAGGGGCCGTGGGGTTGACTGTTACCGCAAGCAGGCGAACTTGTTCTAATACCTCGACCCGTCCACCGCGAGCACGATACTGCTGCCATATCTCAGGCGAAGCAAAAATATGGGTCGGGTCAGCGGAGACCAGCAAGGTATGTTTGGCGAGGCGAGGCCGCTGCATAATCTCGCTCAGGAGCGACGCACTCACAGCCCCGGGCACAATGAGAGTAAAGTCTGCACCGCGCGGCAGGGTATCGACAATGGCTGCAGCATGCCCTAGGGCGGAGGCAAAAGGTAGCACCCTAGCACCCTGCGAGGTAGAAAGCAGCAATTGCCCAGCCCGAATGGCCAGAGCGGCCGCCACCCTCCCCGCCCCCACAGGCACCAAGGGTAAAGAACAGAGTGCCGCAAAATGCAGGGTGCGCGTTAGTATGTGGCGCATACTCCCCCCCACCACGGCCCCTGTTGCCAAAATAGCGGCCTCTGTCACCGCAGGAGATGCCGAACCAACTCTATCTAGCGCCCCGTCCACGAGCACCAAGTCACAGCCAAGTTCTTGCATCAGGGCGATACAGTGGCGCATTTCACCGTAACTATCCGGGCCGGCAATCTCCACCGGCCCGCACTCACGCGCACGCACCAGCAAGACCTCACCTAAGGCGGTGACAAAACCCGTGGCGGCTAAAATTTCGAGCGCCGCAGTCGCCCGCCCCAAGGTGCCGGCAGCCGTGGCTATAATGGTCCCCACCGGCACTTCAATGCGGGGTTTAGCGTGGCGGCTGACAAGGTCGATTTTCTCGCCGTCGTAGCCTATGGATGACAACCCCAGCGAAAGCCCCGCCTCTGCGGCCTGGCTAATGAGGCTGTTTAAGGCCACAGTCTTGCCGGCATTCTTGGCGAGCCCCACCACCGAAACAGAGCGCACTTTGGCGCGGGTGATGATTTCCAGCAGCCGCATGCTAGGCGCGGGGCTTGCGGAAGCGTTGGCGCATGGCCTTTAGTCCTTCTGGCTCGATAGATACTTTGTCTCCGCCAAAAAGACCAGCCACGCCGATTTTATCCTCTTTTTCGCAAACTCCGCATTCAAGACAGGAGCTGTGTTTATCGGCGGGCTCGGTATAGGCCGAGATAACGCCCTCGAAATTGCGCAGGACTACTTGGCGGTCAGACATCGAAATAAGGTACTGGGGCATTACTGGTATTTTGCCACCGCCGCCTGGGGCATCCACGACAAAGGTTGGCACGGCAAAGCCAGAGGTATGGCCTCGCAAGCTCTCGATGATTTCAATCCCCCTCGCCACGGAGGTGCGCATGTGCGAAATCCCCTGCGACAAATCACACTGGTAAATATAGTACGGTCGTACGCGCATGCGCACCAGCTCATGCACGAGCTTCTTCATAATGTGCGGGCAGTCATTGACGCCGCGCAAGAGTACGGACTGATTGCCAAGCGGTATGCCCGCGTCGGCGAGCATGGCACAGGCGGCCTTAGCTTCAGGCGTTATCTCCTTAGGATGATTAAAATGCGTATTGATCCAAATGGGATGGTACTTCTTAAGCATATCGCAAAGAGCGCTGGTGATGCGCATCGGCATAACCACAGGCATGCGAGTACCAATGCGGATTATCTCCACATGGGGAATTTCGCGCAGGCGCTTAATGATGTACTCCAAGCGTTCGTCGCTTTGTGCCAAGGGGTCGCCTCCCGAGAGCAGTACATCGCGCACGATTTTGTTCTCACGAATATACTCTATGCAGTTGTCGATTTGCTCCTTGCCCGCCGCTTGGTCATGCTGACCGGCGAAACGTCGGCGGGTGCAATGACGACAGTACATGGCACACTGATCGGTGACCAGAAAAAGTACGCGATCGGGATAACGATGAGTGAGACCTGGTACGGGTGAATCACTGTCTTCATGCAGGGGGTCGGCCATGTCTTCTGGCGACGAAGTTAATTCCGGACGGGTGGGAATAGCCTGCTTCCTTATCGGGCAGCAGGGGTCCTCGGGGTCAATGAGCGAGGCATAGTAGGGGGTAATGGCCATGCGCAAAGACAGTAGTGCCAGAGATACGGCCTCTGCCTCTTGGGGACGCAGCGTGACCACCTGCGAGAGCGACTCCACATCTTGCAGGCGATTGCGTAATTGCCAGTGCCAATCCTGCCACTGGGCTAGAGTAACGTCCTGCCAGAGAGATATTTCTTTATATGCGGGCAAAAATTCTCACCTTCCTATCGGGCGTACAGTTGTTGAAACAACTCGCGCAGCTTGTCGTTTTCTCTTAAAACTTGCATAGATATGGCCGCATGGTCCTTGGTGTAGCCGTTGCCGACAATCATCTGTACATCCTTGCCCACGCCTTCTGCCCCTAGGGCGGCAGCTGTAAAGGAAGTAGCCATGCTAAAGAAGTAAATAGTGCCGCCGTCGCGCGTCGCCAATATGGCGCTCATTTCGGTCCCTGGCACATTGACACAGTTAATGACTAAGTCGCACATCTTGCCCTCGGTCGCCTTTTCCACCGCCTCAAGCACCAAAAGGGCATTTGTGGCGTCCGCCTGCAAGATGGTGTCGGCTAGGCCTAGCTCACGTACGCGCTCACAGGCCGTAGCACTAGGGTTAAGGGAGATGACCTGCCCGGTGATACCGGCGCGCTTCTTGGCCTCGTGCAGGCATAAGAGGCCGCTCTTGCCACCACCGCCAATGACTAACACCCTGTCCCCGGGTCGCACCAGCTTGGCCGTCTGCGCCGGGGCACCGGCTACATCGAGCACCGCTAAGGCTAGGGCTTCCGACATATCGGTGGGCAATTTCGCGTAAATTCCGGTGGCAAAAAGAATGGCCTGCCCCCTAATGGCCACTTGGTCTATTTCTTGGCGAACCTCAATAATCTCGCTGATGGCTAAGGGGGTCAACGAGAGGGAGACGAGAGAGGCGATGCGATCACCGGGCACTAAGTCAATCTTGCCCTGCAATTTCTCGCCGATGGCACTGACTTGGCCAATAAACATACCGCCGCTGCCTGTATGGGGGTTGTGGTGCTTGCCGCGTTCGGCCACCAGGTCGAGGATGATGCGGCGAATGGCTGCGTCGTCGTAGTTGGCCCGCTTCTTAATCTCGGTGAAACTGGCCGAATCAATGTTCAGGCGCAGAACATCGACTAGAATCTCGTTGTCGTACAGGGACATACTGTTGTCAATTTTCCACGCTGGCTGGGGCAATACCCCGAGGGGGGATATGACCCGGTGCGTACCAAAAGGACAGCCTTGCTTCTGCATTGCTTGTCTACCTCCCGCAAATTTTTTGGTGCTACTCTCTACTCCTCTTTAGTATGCAAGATTTGTGCCACAGGCACAACTCATTTGCGTAGGGGCTGCTGGGCACGCAATTTGTACTGCATAGTCTGCCGTGGTATGCGCAGCATCTCAGCGGCTAAGGTGACATTCCCCCGTGCCTGCTGCATCGCTTGCTCCAGAAAGCGGCTCTCGACCTCTTGCAGGGCATCGTGCAAGGTCTGCCCCGCTTGCAGGGTAAAACTTGGGGCCAGCATGGCGGAGGAACTACGCGCGCCGGCCTGCCCGGCACTCTCTGCGACATGGGGGGGCAGATGAGAGGGTAATATATAGTCGCCGTTGATAACATTCATGGCTCCTTCGATAGCATGCTGCAACTCGCGCACATTGCCGGGCCAGTAGTAGTTCTGAAAAATCTCCGCGCTTTCTGGCGACAGACCAAGGACGCCTAAGCCAAACAGGCCATTATAGAGATTGACGAAGTGCCTAGCTAGGAGGGCTATGTCTTGGCGTCGCTCCCTAAGCGGGGGCAGACGCAGGGTGACGACATTGATACGGTAAAAGAGGTCTTCGCGCAATGTCCCCTTGCGTATCGCCGCGTAAGGCTCGTCGTTCATAGCGGAGACAATGCGTACGTCTACGGCGCGCACCTTAGCATCGCCGATGCGGCGCACATAGCCATCCTGCAATACGCGCAATAATTTGGCCTGCAAGGAGAGGGGCATGGCATTAATTTCATCAAGAAATAGAGTGCCGCCGCTCGCTACTTCAAAAAGACCAGGGCGATTTTCGGCACCGGTAAAGCTGCCTTTTATGGAGCCAAAGAGTATGGACTCCAACAAGGTCTCGGGCAAGGCGGCGCAATTTTGCGCTATAAAGGGCTTGTGGCGGCGACTGCTGGCATTATGCAGGGCTTGCACCACCAGTTCCTTGCCGGTACCTGTCTCCCCCAAAACAAGTACGGCCGAGTGGGTAGCGGCGCACCGTTGTGCTAGTGCCTTCTGCTCCACTAGGCTCGGGGACTGACCGATAATGTCGGCGAAAGTATAGCGCGCGCCCGGACGGGCCTCGAAACTTGCCTCGCCCTGCGGCTCATGCACCTTGGCTTGCAAGTCAACTAGCTTTTCGGTCAGCTCCCGCACGGTGGTCATGTTTCTGCTCACCTCCACCGCCCCGACTAAGCGATGCTCCAATATAATGGGCAGGGTGGTGTTGACAGTGGTAACTTTCTTGCCCTTAAAATTGGTAAAGGACTGCTGCTTCGACAAAATGGGACGTTTGAGACGGCAAACCGAGAGCAAGGTGCTGCTCTCTGCGCTCAGGGAAGGATAGACGTCGAGCACATGCTTGCCCAACACACTCTCTGGCTCTAGCCCCTCTAATTCTCCCGCTTGGGCATTGTAGTAGATGGTAACCCCCGTTTCATCGACTACATGCACGCCTTCATCGATAGAATAAAGCAAGGTCAACAAGGTTTGCCGCAACCACGGCGCACTGTCTGTACGCGCCAATCTTATCACCGCCAACTTTCTGGCATTCACGCCGAACTTTAAGCATTATTCTCGACACAATATGCGTCTTCCTGCTAGGGACAAAACAAAAGACGTGGTACAATTCACTTAAGACCACATTTAGGGGAGAGGTATATGAGCGAACAAGAATTGCAAGCTTTGATTGAACCAAATGGGGGATTTTTGGCCAACAAGCCAGACTTTGCTCTAGCGCGGGCCGTTATTTTGGGCTTGCCTATGGACTACACCGTGAGCTTTCGCCCCGGCAGCCGACTAGGCCCCCAACGCATTCGCGAGGTTTCTTACGGCATTGAGGAGTACAGCTTCTACCTCGATAAGTCTCTGCTCGAGCGCGACTACTACGACGCCGGCGACCTAGCCCTACCTGTCGGCAATGTCGCCGCCAGCCTCGAAATGATCAAGAAGGCTATTGGCGCCATCCTCGACTCCGGCAAGACGCCTTTCTGTCTAGGCGGCGAGCACCTTGTGTCTTGGCCCATCATTGACGCCATGGCCGCTAAGTACCCCAATTTGGCCGTGGTGCATTTCGATGCCCATGCCGACTTACGCAATGACTACCTAGGCGAAAAGTATTCCCATGCCACAGTTATGCGCCGTGTCGCCGAGCGGATTGGCCCTAAGAATCTCTACCAATTTGGCATACGCTCGGGCACCCGCGAAGAAAGGCAGTTTGCCGAAGGGCACACTAACACTTTTTTTAACCAAATACACCCCGCTCTAAGCCAAGTTATGCCGGAGCTTCGCAAGCGCCCTGTATATATCTCGCTCGACATTGACGTGGTTGATCCTGCCTTTGCCCCCGGAACTGGCACTCCTGAGCCGGGCGGCTGTACTTCGTCTGAGATTATCCAGGCGATACATCTTCTTTCTGCCTGCAAGGTGGTAGGTTTTGACATGGTCGAGATATCGCCAGGCCTCGACCTCGCGCAAATTACCGCCGTGCTCGGAGCCAAGCTTCTGCGCGAGGCAATACTTTCATTTGTGCCCGCCTAGTGGACAAAAATCAATTCTTTGCGTATTCTGTAGTTAGGCAGCTACTTATCTCTACCAATAAATTCAAAGGAGGACAAGTCATATGCTTTCTAAAACGCTTACGGAAGAACTAAATCTGCAGGTTATGTACGAGTTATACAGCGCCCACCTTTACTTGGCCATGGCCGCATACTGCACGGACCAACAGCTAGACGGCTTTGCACACTGGTTTAAGATCCAGGCTGAAGAAGAAAAGTCCCACGCCATGCTTATTTTCGATTTCATAGCCGATATGGGTGGCCGAGTAACCATGCAAGCTCTCGCCCAACCTGAAAACGACTACGCCTCCATTGCCGATGTGTACGAAAAGTCACTCCACCACGAGCAATTTGTCAGTGGACGTTTTTACCATCTCATGGACATCGCCCAAGCTGAAAAAGAGCACGCCACGATTAGCTTTTTAAAGTGGTTTGTTGATGAACAGCGCGAAGAAGAAAAATCCTTCGGCCACATCTTGCAGCAAGTTAAACGTTTTGGTGATGAAGCACTTTACCACCTAGACAAAGAGCTCGCCACACGCACTTTCACCCCGCCAGTAATGGCCTAGTAGAGCACCAAAACAGCGCCACGCACCTCATCCTCCCTCACGAAACTCTGCCTAGCAGAGCCTGTGAGGGAGGCTTTGTTTTGCCCAAGCCCGAAACTGCCGGCTAAGGCTCAAGATTAGCAACGCCCATAATGCCAAGCCCCGTGGCTACAGGGAGGATGATCCTTGGGCCGTCGAATGACACTCCACCCTCGACAAATTCTTGCGCGAGGAGGAAGGGCGCGTCGAGGTCCATGCGGGTGATGTTCTTCTTACCCCCGGCAAGATGAGCGGCCGCAGTGATGCCGATTTTGTTTTCAATCATACAGCCAAGCATACATTCCACCCCGTAGCTTTCGGCTAGGGCATTGATTTTTAGGGCGTTATGGATGCCGCCGGCTTTCATGAGCTTAATGTTTATTAAGTCCGCCCCGCGCATGCAGAGCAACCGCAAAGCATCTTCGGGGGAGAATACACTTTCGTCCGCTAAGATTAGCGTCTCTACGCTGTCGGTAACGTGTTTTAGCCCGTCAAGATCGTGGGCCTTTACCGGCTGCTCGATCAGCTCGATGTCAAGACCCATGTCTTCCATTATGGTGATGGTGCGTATGGCTTCTTTGGCCGTCCACCCCTGATTGGCGTCTAGGCGCAATTTAACACTTGGCCCGACAGCCTCTCTAATCTTCTTAACCCGCGCTATGTCTACCTTGGCATCAGTACCGACCTTTAATTTGAGCGTCGTGAAGCGATCCTGCACGAATTTTAGGGCGTCGCTGACCATTTCATCTGGGCTGTTTACGCTGACCGTGATATCCGTCTCGAATGAACTCCTGTACCCGCCGAGCAGCTTGTAGAGGGGAGCGTTGTAAAGTTGCCCCACAAGATCGTAGACGGCCATGTCTAACGCAGCACGGGGGCTAGAATTTCTCGCTATCCCGCCATTGATTTTGGCTAACACCGATTCGTAGTTAGAGATATCTAGGCCACAGAGCTGTGGAATCAGAACTTCGGTTAGTGCGGCCCTGATCGAGCCCAGGGTGTCCCCGGTTATAACAGCCGTGGGGGCCGCCGCACCCCAGCCAATCAGGCCATTTTCGAGGTGCACCTTGACCACGAGGGTCTCAGAGGTCACCAAGGTACGCAGGGCTGTCTTAAAAGGCTTGCGCAAGGGGACAGTAAGTTTGCCAATTTCGACCGACCTAATCTTCACCGCTACACCTCCGGCAGGATTCGTTTTGCGCCTAGGTACTTTTTATCGAGGTCTTCGCTGTAGTCTTCATGCCCAGAGTTAAAACTATTTATGGCCACCCCCCGCGATGAACCCGCATGGATGTACTGCCCCTCTGCCATGTAGAATCCCACATGTGATGCTCCGGCCTTGTAGGTGCTAAAGAAAACAAGGTCTCCCCTTTGCAGGGCTGCCCTAGCCACACTGCCCCCCATTTCGTACTGCTGATAGGCATCTCTTGGCACATGGACGCCATTCATTTTAAGTATGGTCTGCACAAAGCCTGAGCAGTCGTAGCCATAAGGGGTAGTTCCGCCCCAAAAATACGGCAGCCCGAGAAACTGTTTGGCCAGCGCAACTACCTTTTCGCCAGAACCAAGCGGCAGCTTGTTAAAGGCCGGAATAACCTCCCCGTCGGTCCTAGGTAGATAGCCTGCGTGCCCGTCCGGCAGCAGTACTTGGTAGCTGTCGGGGGCCTCGGCAATTAGCCTTAGTTGAGTACCCATGGTGGCGGACGTGAGCATAGATTTTGCGTCTTTCATGTTAAGAGCGAGGTCGCTATCTCTGAATACCTGCGTGAAAGCAGTGGTCACTAGCACTTGTGGTGCCTGTTGATACTCTCCCCAGGCGGCTTGTCCGACTAGCCACAAGTCCATCGGGGCTACCCACCCCCGGTAGCCATCAGACATTTCCACTTCATACCACCCGCTCTGCTGCTGCCATACCCTTACAGGCTCGGCAAGTCTGGCCTGCGTTACTACGGTCTTGACCACATTTCTGTAGGGGGCTTCGCCTAGATTGACATATTCCCTGGCAATAAATCCATATGCTACTACCATGTTGCCTTCTTCACCTCCGTTTTCTTGGGTCATGGCGTGACTACAGTCTTTTGTCTAGACGCACTAGGTCGGCGTAAGTTTCGCGTTCAATGATGGTGCGCGCTACTCCGTCGCTCACCAGCACAATGGCTGGTCTAGGGAGACGATTGTAGTTGCTGGCCATGCTGTAAGTGTAGGCCCCCGTGACTAAGACGGCGAGAATATCCCCGTGTTTGACAGCGGGTAGAGGGTGCTGCCAAATAAGCATATCGCCCGATTCGCAGGCTTTGCCCGCGATAGCGTACAACGCAGTCGGAGGCTCTGCCGCGCGGTTAGCTAGCAGGCAGGAATACTTGGCTTGATACAAAGCGGTACGCGGGTTATCAGTCATGCCCCCGTCGACCGCGATGTAGCGGCGCCCCCCGGGGACATCCTTCATGCCACCTACGGTATAAAGCGTGGTGCCGGCAGCGGCCACTATCGATCGCCCTGGCTCGAGCACCAGGCGGACATCAATCCCCAAGGCGCTCATGTGGGCCTCTGCTACCTCGCGAATAAGTAGAGATAGGTCTTCGATGCTGGCAGCTTCATCCCCTGGGAGATAATTCACGCCTAGCCCACCCCCCAGATTCACCTCTAGGGGTCGCCAGGGATACCGATCGCGGTAAGACCTAATTAGCTCGAACATAATGTCCACCGCCTGGCGAAAGGCGACGAGACTCGTAATCTGCGAACCAATATGACTGTGAAAGCCCGCGATAACAAGATTCTTAGCAGTTAAGGCATCCGTAAAGACGGCCTCAAGGTCGTCCCCGCCCTGGGCAAAGCCAAATTTAGAATCATGTTGCCCGGTTCTTATGTACTGGTGGGTCGCAGCATCCACCCCTAGCGCTACCCGTAACAGTATGACCACTGGCTTTGCGACATCGTGCGCCAAACTCTTAAGCAGGAAGTACTCGTAGGGATTGTCGACGACAATATGTCCCACGCCAGCCTGCAAAGCCATGGACAGCTCCCCGGGCGACTTGTTGTTGCCATGAAAATATATGCGCTCGGCAGGGAAACCGGCCACTAGGGCGGTGTGTAATTCACCTCCCGATACAACATCAAGAAAAAGGCCCTCGCTCTCCACAAGTTGACACATGGCCACGCTGAGAAAGGCCTTGCCAGCATAAGCCACGCGATGACCATTCGCGGCAAAACTCCGCTGGTAGCGTCGGCAATTCTCTCTAATTAGCGCCTCATCATAGACTATTAAGGGCGTGCCATATTCCGCCGCGAGACCGACCACGTCGCAACCACCTATCTCTAGGTGCCCGAATTCGTTAATGCGGGATGTCCCGCTGAGGGGTACTACGCCAACTGTATCGCTCATTTTCTGTGCCTCCACTCTAAGCTGAAACTTGGCCCCTAAGCCCGTGATATGCTGTACTCTGCTACTTCGTCAGCATTGCCAAGCACAAAATGGCCGGGCGTCACTTCTGTCCACAGGGGCTTCTGCACTGTGTAATTATGCTGACTCGGGTCATAGGCGATGACTTGTTTCTTTTTTTCTTCAATGGGGTCAGGTACCGGCACCGCCGATAAGAGCGAACGCGTATAGGGGTGCAAGGGGTTAGCGAAGAGCTCCTCGGTCTCCGCCAGCTCAACAATCTGCCCTTTATTGATGACGGCGACGCGGTCAGTGATAAAGCGCACGACCGAAAGGTCATGGGCGATAAACATATAGGTCAACCCGTGGAGGCGCTGTAAGTCGGCTAGCAAGTTGAGCACTTGGGCACGAATGGACACGTCAAGGGAAGAAATGGGTTCGTCGGCAATGATGAATTCTGGCTGCATGACAAAGGCGCGCGCCACGCCAATGCGTTGCCTCTGGCCTCCGGAAAACTCATGCGGGAAGCGCGATGCGAACTCTGGCAAGAGGCCGACCGCCAAGAGAGCTGCCTCGACTTTGGCCTTGCGCTCGCTCTCATCCTTGTAGGCCTTGGTATTGTATAGTCCCTCGGACACGATGTAGTCGACCTTGGCGCGCTCGTTAAGAGAGGCCATGGGGTCTTGAAAGATCATCTGAATTTTTTGCGTAATTTCATAGTCAAGCTCTTTCGGTATGCGGCCGTTGATCTGTCGCCCTTTAAAATATATCTCACCGCCCGCAGTCTCGTTGATGCGCACGATGGCTCGCCCAATGGTTGTCTTGCCAGAGCCCGACTCGCCGACCAAGCCAAAGGTCTCTCCACGATAGATCTGAAAACTCACATCGTTAACGGCGACAAAGGGCTCCCGCGACTTGCCCTTAAATTCTACCCTCAGGTTTCTGACGTCTAAGAGGACTTCTCTCGTCTTGTTCATGCCCTTACCCCCACAAATTTCTCCCGCAGGTGCTTAATCGTCGCGGGTGGGTCAATTTTGGGGGCCCGCGGGTCAAGCAACCATGTTCTGGCATAATGAGTGGGGCTGACCTGAAAATAGGGCGGCCGCTCCACAAAATCTATTTTCAAGGCCAGGGGGTTACGAGGGGCAAAAGCATCGCCCACAATCTCAGCAAAGAGGTTAGGCGGCGTGCCCTTAATCGAATAGAGGGGTTGCCCCTTGATGCCTAGCTGCGGCAATGATGACAGGAGGGCCCAGGTGTACGGATGCTGGGCATTGTAGAAAATCTCGCTGCTCGTGCCGTACTCGATAATGTCGCCCGCATACATGACGGCCACCGCCGTGGCCACATTGGCCACAACTCCTAAGTCATGGGTGATATAGATGACAGTCAAATTATAGCGCTCTTGTAGCGTACGAATAAGGCCGAGGATTTGTGCCTGGATGGTCACGTCTAAGGCCGTGGTGGGTTCATCGCATATCAAAATGCGGGGGGAGCAAGCCATGGCGATGGCAATGACCACGCGCTGGCGCATGCCACCCGAAAATTCGTGGGGGAATTGATGGTAGCGGTGCAGAGCGTCATCAATGCCGACGTCACGCAAGAGCTCTAGCGTGCGGGCTTTGGCGACTGACCCACGGGCATCGCTATGTAGTTCGACCGCTTCTTGAATCTGTAACCCAATAGTGCGCAAGGGATTAAGAGCTGTCATTGGGTCCTGAAAGACCATGGCGATTTTACACCCACGAATGGCCGACCACTCTTTGTCATGCTTAAACTTCGCCAAATCTTGCCCCTCAAACATAATCTCTCCCGACTCTACCCAGCCGTTGCTGTCTAGCATCCCCACAAATGACTTGGTGAAGACTGACTTACCAGAGCCTGATTCGCCCACAATGGCCAAGGTCTGCCCGGCGTAAAGATTTAAAGATGCTCCGCGGATAGCCGTCAATATGCGCCCGCGCAGACTAAACTTAATGGTTACGTCTTTTGCCGCCAATATTGGTTGCACCATCTTTTTGCCTCCTAAACGTGATTGCGTGGGTCTGCCGCATCAGAAAAAGCATTGCCCATAACATAGAACGAGATAGTGATGAGCGAGAGGACGATGGAGGGGAAAATAAGCTGGTAGCGCATGGTGGGAATCATCATCAACTGGCGACCTTCATTGATTAAATTGCCTAGTGAAGGGATATTAAGCGGCAGACCTAGACCAATATAAGTCAAGAATACTTCGGCCCCAATGGCCCCGGGGATGGCGAGGGCAAAGCGTAGCATAATTACCGATACCAAGTAAGGCAAGAGGTTGCGCGTAATAATGCGGCTGGCGGGCGTACCCAAGCAGCGCGAGGCTAAGTTATATTCGCGATCACGAATAATGACGACCTGGGTGCGAATAAAGCGGGCCACAGGCACCCAGCCGGTAACGCCCATGGCAATGACCAAGGTGCTAATGCTCGGGCGAAGCATATATGCCATCAGCGTCATAACAATGGTGGTAGGGATATTGTCGAGGACATTGTAAATCTCGGTAATCAGCCGATCGAGCCTGCGCACGTAGCCCCAAATCGCTCCGACAATAATGCCAATAGTAATATTCCAGGTGGCAACGGCGATGCCAATGCCGAGCGACGTTCTGGTGCCTGTCCAAATGCGTGCCCAAAGGTCTTGCCCAATGGAGTTAGTGCCAAACCAGAACTCCTGCCCGGGGGGGACGTTGCGCAATTGGCGCGAAGTCTCGGGGCTGATGTTAATTTCATTGGGGTCTCTTTGCGCTGGCAGGTAGGGCTGGACAAAAGTGAATACCAAGAGGATGGTCAGAATGACTAAGCAGGCAACGGCGGCCCAGTTCTTAAGAAAAACGCGCACGGTAGAGCTCCAGTAGGAGTAGTTCGAGTAACCCGTCCGCTCGCCGAGAGAAGCGTCGTAGTTGGCCAAGGTAAAGAGGTCTTGCTGCTCGAGGGTGGTCATTTTCTTGCTAATCATTACCTTGCCCCTCCCTTCTGCTCTAGCTTAATGCGGGGATCGATAATAGCCATCAAGAGATCCCCCATGAATAGCCCAAAAATACCGATGGTAGAGTAGATCAGTACGAGCGCCTGCACTAGCGGGTTGTCTTGCCGCGAGATGGCGTCAATCAAAAGGCCGCCCATGCCAGGGATAGAGTAGAGTGACTCAATAAAAATAGAGCCCGCGATAGTCATGAGGATAGTCGTGGGCAGGTGCTGCGCCATGGGCACAAAGGCGTTACGCAACACGTGTTTGAACATCACCGCCGTATTAGAGAGGCCTTTTGCTCTGGCTAGTTTGATATAGTCTTTATTAAGCTCATCAACCATAAAACGTCGCATCCACATCGCATACCCAGCTATACCGCCCAAGGACATGGACAGGGCCGGCAATATCCAGCTGATGGGCCTAGTGCTGTCATAAAGTATGGGTAGACCGGTAAGTTGGGTGACATAGAGCTGAATAAATAAGAAATAGACCGCAGCAGGCACCGCATTGATAAACACGACATAGGCCGTACCAAGCCTATCTAGCCATTTATCTTTTTCGCGGGCCTGAAAAATACCAAGCAGAAGCCCTATGGTCAGAGATAAAATCAAGGAGGCTAGACCGAATTTCAGTGAATAGGGTATTTTGGGCTCTATTATCTCAGTGATGGGGACATGGTGTTGCCACTCACCTTGCCTGTCGGCATTTGAGTGGTTTTTTCTTGTCTTACATGGCGGAGTTCTGGGATAATGAATGGCGTGTGCGAATAGTAAGCACATGCCATTCATTATTTGCGAGAAGAAAG
>Ga0209315_100003_pt1 | contig 56413 bp, 57 predicted proteins | sample 3A3metaG_FD_184148 | JGI IMG/M metagenome (GOLD analysis project Ga0209315, IMG submission 184148) | Freshwater bacterial and archeal communities from Indian Creek, Illinois, USA to study Microbial Dark Matter (Phase II) - 3A3 metaG... | ecosystem: Environmental > Aquatic > Freshwater >... | reverse complement strand
CCTTTAAGGCCTGCAACACGTCCTCGCGAGTGGTGACCAGGCCCCCGGCGAATACGGGGATAGCCGCTGCGCGCACAATCTCCTGTATGGCCGCCCTGGGCACTGCGGCCGGCAAAATTTCGACTGCGTCTGGCTTATGCTCACGCAAAAGCTTGATGCCTGTTCTGAGCGCCTCGGAGTCAATGAGAAAGAGACGCTGTACGACGAGTAGTCCTTCCTCCCGGGCCATCTTCACTAAGTGCGGCTTGGTCGTGACTAGGGCCGTCACACCCTGACGATCCAGGTACTTGATGCCGGCTTTGTCCTTGCCTACCCCCTCCAGCAGATCAATATGCACTAGCAGGCGTTTTTTGTGTTGCTCTGCCCTGCTAAGTAACTTCGGCAAGAGATTAATATCGCCAAACAAGAGAAACAGGCTGGGCGCTATGGTTTCTGACAGCGCGAAGTTAAAGTCTTCTATACTACGCACGGAAGGAATTACTGGCCCTTTGTACAAAGACTCCGGCAAATTCATCGTCACTCACCCCTTCACCCTGGCTATAGCACGTGCTTCGCCCTGCAGTCACTTCTGCAGGTACTCGCGCACTCTTTCCACGCTACCTAGACTCAAAATAGTGCGCGCGAGCGCATCATCTGGCTGCAAGTTTCTGATAATGTGCTTAATTTTCGGTATCGCGGGAGCGCTCATACTGAGTTCATCGACACCTAGGCTGATGAGAAGCTTGGTGGCCAACGGGTCGCCGGCCATCTCGCCGCATACTCCCACCCAAATCTTACTAGCGTGCGCTGCTCGGACTGCCATGGCTATGAGCCTCAAGACGGCGGGGTGAAAATGGTCAAACAAGTAGCTGACGCTCTGGTTGCCCCTGTCGGCGGCAAGAGTGTATTGCACCAGATCATTCGTGCCGATGCTAAAAAAGTCGCACTCCTTAGCTAGTTCTATCGCCATGACGGCGGCTGCGGGTGTTTCGACCATAATACCTAGCGGTATGTCAGTCGGCACGCGCTCCCCTTCGTCGAGCAGCTCGGCCCGGACCTGCGCAAATAATGCCTTAGTTTGCACGATTTCACTGATATTTACAATCATAGGGAGCATGATGGCGGCCTTGCCGAAGGCCGCTGCCCGCAAGATAGCGCGTAGCTGAGTGCGAAAGATATCCGTACGCTGGAGAGATATTCTGATCGCTCGCCAGCCGAGAAAAGGATTGTCTTCCTTGGGGATAGCCAAGTAGGGCAGGGGTTTGTCGCCGCCGATATCAAGGGTTCTGATCACGCAGAGGTGCCCCTTACACTTTTCAATGACAAATTTATAGGCCTCAAATTGTTCTTGCTCGCTAGGCAGACTGTCTCTGCCCATGAAGAGAAATTCGGTGCGAAACAGACCGACGCCGTCGCAGCCTTTTTCAACGGCAACGACAATTTCTTCGGGTTGGCCAATGTTGGCGGCTACTACTATTCTCTTGCCATCACTCGTTGTTGCCGGTAGTTGGGCCTGGCTCACGTAATGGGCTTGTTTGTCCTGCTCCTGCTTAATCTTCTCGCCGTATGCCGCAAGTTGCTCGCCAGTAGGGCTAACAATTAGCTGCCCGTTTGTGGCGTCGAGGATGGCTGTTGCACCGTCTGCGATTTGTTGGACTTGCTCGCCCAAACCCACAAGGGTGGGCAGGCCACGCGCCTTGGCCATAATTACGGTATGGGACGTAATGCTACCCTGCCCTAGGATTAAGCCAATGACTTTGTCGCTCGGCAGGCTGGCCACCACAGAAGGCAGCATCTCCGCCGCACAAAGGATAGTCCCGCTCTCGTTAAATTCTGTTGGTTTTATACCGAGTAGCGCCCTGACAATTCGGCTGCCTACGTCACGCACATCGTCTCCCCTCTCTCGCAAGTAGGCATTTTCAAGTCCCACGAACAGCTGGGCAATTTCTTCGGTTGCATCTCTTACCGCCACCGGGGCGGATACCCCCTGCTCGATTTTCGCGAGGATACTTTCTTCTAAGGCAGGATCCAACATGATGCTGAGGTGCGCCTCCATAATTTCGGCCTGCTCGGTCCTCTTGTCCTTCTTGGCCGTCTCGACCATCAGAGCTACTTCCTGCACAGAAGCTGTATGTGCTAGGTTATACTTCTTCGCCTCTTCATCTTGCGCCGCCTGCACATAGTTATGGAGGTCTCTCTCGTCAGGGGCGAGTAACATCTGCACTGTCCCTCTGGCCATGCCTGGCACGGCGACTATGCCCCTTATGACAAACACAAAGCACCTCCCCCCGTAGAATTGCTATTTTCCACCAGCGAAATCTATTCTTCATAGAAATTATTGGCGACTAGGTCCGTTAGAGCGACCAGACAGGCGGCTTCGTCCGGACCATGGGCGGTAATGGTAAGAGCCGCGCCTTTAGACAACCCAAGCGACATGACCATGAGAACACTTTTGGCATTAGCCGACTTACTTGCCCCATACAAATGGACTACAGAGTCAAACTTGGCCGCCACCTTGGTTAGCATGGCCGCAGAACGAGCATGTAGCCCCAGTTTGTTGGTCAAGAATACCTTCGCCTCAACCATGGCTCTCCTCCTGCTCTTCTCACATTTTAGAGTTTAAGTATTTCTCTCGCGGCCTCTGCTGCGGCAATAACTTCGGCGAGCGAGCCGCCGATGGAGGCCTCCACTGCAGCGCTGATAGCGCCCTCGACCAGGGGAGCATCAGCAATGTACACCTGACCATCTCCCTCCTGGCCCAGTAGCTCAAGGGCCGTTCTGGCGCTTAACACAGCGCTCCCTAGATCAACGAGGATCACGACGCCCTGTCCAGAGTTAGCTTCGATAATGGCTTCATGAATTCTAAGAGTATCGGTTCCTAGACTGCCATCTGGCATGCCGCCTGCCGCAACAATGAGCAGCTTGCTATCCGCCATCTGCCCTGCTAGTTCCTTGACGCCAAGGGCGATTTTGGCACTGTGCGATACTATTACCAGGCCGACCATCACACCAACCCCCTAGCTGTGCGCTCGACAAAACTCAGTGAGCGCCTTAAGTATTAAATGGGCCGACGTCGCACCAGGGTCTTGGTGGCCGAGACTTCTTGCCCCTAAGTAACTGGCCCGGCCCTTCGTGGCAATAATAGTCTTGGTGTACTCTACCCCTGCGTGGGCGGCGACACTCGCCGCCTCAAGGCATTCTAGGAGGCTCTTTCCCTCTTCGACAGCACTTGCGAAGGCCAACTGTGCGGGCAGCAGGGCATCGAGCATCGTTTTCTCACCGCGTGCCGCCTTTCCTCTCTCCATTATGCCCGTTATAGCCGCAACCAGCATTTCGCCTGCCACTTCCTTAGTAAGGCCCGGCTTCCCCTGTGCTGCGGTACCCGCACGGAGAAAGGCGGTGCCGTACAAGGGCCCTGAAACGCCACCCACTGTGGAGAGTAAGGTCATGCCAACTTTCTTAAGCAATGAAGCGAGGTCGTCCTCCGTGGCCACGGCAATCTTAGCCACGACCGCAGCGAAACCCCTCGCCATATTGATGCCATGGTCAGCATCGCCTATGGCACCATCAAGCTCCGTCAACCATTCCTTGTGCTCATCGATGGTGCGGAGGATTGCCTCCATGCACAATAAAAACGGCTTATCCATTGTACAATGCACGATATGAGTCGCCTGCCTAAAGGGCAGCATCACCTCGTGCGTACCTCCCTTCGCGCCTTTATTCTAGCAAACATCGGCCGGATCTGCCTAACACCACAATTCCGGCCGATGGCTCACAGCAATCGCGATTAAATTTGCACAAGCCCCGGTGTGTCGGCAGGAGCGAGCAACAAGGACTGTAGCTCATCGTCAAGCTTTAGCACGGTGAGTGAAAAGCCTGCCATCTCTAGTGAAGTCATATAGTTGCCAACGTATGTCTTAATCGTCTTAACACCCGCCGCCGCTAGGATATGCAGAACCCTATTGCTGATCACATAGAGCTCCATGATGGGCGTACCTCCAAGTCCATTCACCATGACAGCCACTTCATCGCCCGCACTCAAAGCAAGATCAGAGAGAATCTTGCCCATCAGATGGTCGGCAGTTTCGTCCGCCGTGCGCAATTTTTCGCGATGCGTTCCCGGCTCACCATGAATGCCCATGCCAATTTCCACTTCGGACTCCGCCAGAGTAAAGCTTGGCTTACCTGCCGCAGGCACGATGCAGGGAGAAAGGGCCATACCCATAGACCTTACATTGGCCACAACCTTCTCGGCGATGCGTTTGACCTCGGCTAGGTCGCCCCCTGCCTCCGCCTTCGCTCCTGCCAGCTTGTGAACAAAGACGGTACCGGCAATGCCTCTGCGCCCGACAGTCCAGGTGCTGTTTTCCACAGCTACATCATCATCAATTACTACTTTGTCCACGAGAAGGCCCTCTTCTTGCGCCATCTCGATAGCCATCTCAAAATTTAGCACATCGCCCGTGTAGTTCTTGATGATCAGGAGCACGCCTTCTCCGCCGTCGACGGCTTTTATGGCCTCGTAGACTTGATCGGGCGTGGGAGAAGTAAACACCGCGCCTGCCACAGCTCCGTCAAGCATCCCTTTGCCGACAAAGCCACCATGCGCGGGTTCATGCCCGCTACCTCCACCGCTGACGAGAGCAACTTTCTTAACGGGATCGCCTGCCCGGGCCAAAATGCTAAAACCTTCAATGCGACGCAGATACTGAGGATGAGCCGCCGCCATACCGAGAAGCATTTCTTCTACGACATTTTCGGGCTTATTGATCAATTTCTTCACCGTGTATACCTCCCTTTTTTTTGTACGGGATATTGCGAACACAGGTATATCCCAAAAAATGGCACACGTTGAGTTGTCAATTGATGCATCGTCTGGCAGTGATCGCGCCATCATACATGCTTTCTTTCTTCTCCACCCCTCCTCCTGCCATCGCGGAAAAACCCATATTTCAGTAAATAGATTCAACTACAAGCTAGAATAATCCTTGTTTCTGTGTGTTAAATTTTGCAGTTTTGTGTGTAATCGCACCACCAGGTAACTCCCCTACCGCGGGTTCGCGGCAGCGAGACTTCGGCTGGCCACAATGTTAACCCCAAGTCCTAGAATGTCGGCGCAGACTACGTCGCCCTCCTTGATTGGGGCGCGAACTACGATGTCCGCTAGATAGCGCGCACAGGCCATCACCTTGTCCTTGGGCAGTACTCTGTCTGAAACCACAGGCAGAAGCGGCAACTCGCCACCCGTGATGCGCACTGTGGTCGTCAACATGCGTTTCGGAGCGACGATCTCCTCGCGGGCGTAGTCTTCGCCACGGCGACATGTCATATTTTTGATGGCGACGACTTCGCCCTTCTCTATGGTGACCTCACCCAAGCAGCTTAATGGACAGACAATGCACCTGACTGCCCTCTTCTCTTGTTCCACCGCGCTCACTCCTTTACCGCTTAATCTCGACGATGATATCGCCCACAATTTTATCCAAGTGCGCTGCCTGAAGATCTAGGACGATCATCTCGCCAGGTTTAGCCACGGGGAACCTTTTTTCGAGGAGAGTCTGCCCTCCACTACTGACACTAAGCGTGATCTTGCGTTGTGTCTCGGTGACTCGCAAATATAACTTTGCTGCTCCCTGCTCCCCAGCTAGTACTTTAATTTTTTGGGGCACTACGGTGCGCACCCCATGGCCTGGGACTACACTATATATTTGTGCACTGAGAGATTTTTCGCCCTGAGCAAGGCGAGCGGCAAAGTGCCCGGCGATCTCTCCTTCTTCAGACACAAAATCCACCAAGTCATGCACATGCACCACATTGCCCGCCGCAAAAAAGCCTGGCAGGCTTGTTTCGCGTTCTTGATTTACTACTGGTCCCCCGGTCAGCGGGTCCATGCAGAGCCCAATATCACGCGAGAGCTCGTTCTCAGGAATAAGCCCGACCGACAGCAAGAGACAGTCGCAATCCATGTACTTGTCTGTTCCCACTATGGGGCGCAAATTCTCATCCACTTCTGCGTAGGTAATGCCGGTGATGCGCTCTGTGCCATGTATAGCCGTTACCGTATGCGACAGATGGAGAGGAATGTCGTAATCTTCAAGGCACTGCACTACATTGCGCGTCAAACCACTGCTATGGGGCATAATCTCAAACACTGCGAGAACCTTAGCGCCTTCGAGCGTCATGCGGCGAGCCATAATAAGGCCAATATCACCTGATCCAAAAATGACAACCTGCTGGCCCGGAATGTAGCCCTCCATGTTCACCATGCGCTGAGCCGCACCCGCCGTCAATACTCCTGCCGGACGCGTACCCGGAATACGAATAGCACCGCGCGTTCGCTCACGGCATCCCATAGCCAAGACAATTGCTTTGCCGATAATTTTTTGCATGCCATCCACGGAATTGATAACGATGACAGTCTTGTCTGGAGCTAAGTCGACAACCATGGTATCGAGTAAGACGTCGATGCTTGGGTTTGCCTTAACCATATTGATATATCGTTCCGCATAGCCGGGCCCGGTTAACTCTGTATCGAAGCGATGCAGACCGAAACCATTATGAATGCACTGCTGCAAAATACCGCCTAGCTCACGGTCGCGCTCGACTACTAGGATATGCTTCGCCCCATGCTGACTTGCGCTGAGCCCCGCCGCTAGACCCGCAGGCCCTCCACCGATGATGACTACGTCGTACTGTTTTTCATTCATGATCTTCTACCTCTCGCGCACCACGAATTTTATCGAAAAAGAGGAATGACTGCGCCGTGTCTTTGCGCACCGCTGGTATGGGGATGTTAAGTTCGCGGGACAGGATACCAATGACTCGCGGGCCACAGAAACCACCCTGGCAGCGACCCATGCCGGCACGCGTCCTGCGTTTTACTCCATCAAGAGTCCTCGCCCCGCAGGAGCGATGGATAGCGTCCACTATGTCTGCCTCGGTTACCATCTCGCACCGGCAGATAACCCTGCCATAGAGGGGGTTTTCGGCGACAAGCTTCTGTTTTCTATGCGCCTCCTGATCCCTAAACAGCACCCGCGCTGGATTGTCGGGCCAGAAGCTTGGCTTAGCTTGCAGGCTAAGGCCCTCGGTTCGCAAGATGTCCACCATCATTTCGGCAATAGCCGGCGCTGCGGTCAAGCCAGGAGACTGTATACCCGCAGCGTGAATCAGTCCACGAACCCCTGTTGCGGGGCGGATAATAAAATCATCACCGTCCGCTACCGCGCGTAGCCCCGCAAACTGGGTTATGGTCGCGCTAAGGGGGACGCTAGGAACTAAAGCCCTGGCACCCACCACAATGGCCGCTAGACCATCGGCTGTCGTACTCAAATCTTCTTTATCATCAATGGTAAGCGCATTTGGCCCGACAAAGGTGTTGTGATGCACGGTAGGGGCAATGACTATGCCCTTGGACACCTTGGTAGGAGTGGGAAAAATAACCGAGCGCACAAAACTGCCTACGCTTTTGTCAAGTAGCATGTACTCGCCTTTACGAGGGTGGATGGCAAAACTCCTGTCGCCTGCGCCATGGCTAATATCATCGGCGTGAACCCCGGCCGCATTTATGATAAACCGGGCCTCGATAAAGCCCTGCGAAGTATGCATCCCCACCACATGTCCATCGCTGACCTCAATTTTCTCGACCTTGCACTCGGTAAGCACTTGCACTCCGTTTCGCACGGCATTTTCGGCGAAGGCCAGTGTCACGCCAAAGGGATCCATGATGCCGCCTGTGGGGGCGAACAAAGCCCCGAGCGTGGCCGGCGCAAGTTGTGGTTCGCGCTCTAGCACAGCCTCACGGTTCAAGATGCAAAGTCCAGGGACTCCGTTTTGGCGCCCCCGCTCAAGTAGTTGTAGAAGGACGACAAGCCCCTCCTCATCAGTGGCTACGACGAGAGAACCAATGAGCTTGATATCTAGCCCTAGTTCTTCTTGCATTTCTCTGTACAACTGATTGCCACGTACATTTAATTTCGCCTTCAGCGTGCCTGGAGCGGCGTCGAAACCAGCATGCAAGATAGCGCTGTTGGCCTTGGTCGTACCCATCGACAAATCAGGGTGTTGCTCCACCAGCATGATCTCGAGCTTGTAGCGGGCAAGCTCTCTGGCGATAGCCGTGCCTACGATGCCGCCACCAATGATGGCCACATCAACTTTTTGCCTGGACTGCATACTGTCACTCCCCGTCCTTACTTGTTGCCAAAAAAGATAAAGGGACCCCATTGCATGGCATAAATGCCAGCAATGAGGACCCTCTCTTTTACTCTAGGTCCTAGTTTATTCTACTGCACTCTCAGGCTAGGCAGAGGTTTAATCTTCCCAATCTAGGGCTCGCTTAACTGCCTTCTGCCAACCCATGTAGAGCTTATTGCGCCTATCGTCGTCCATGGAGGGCGAGAAGCGCATGTCTAGCTTCCAATTATCTACTAGGTCGTCTTTGTTCTCCCATACGCCGACGGCCAACCCTGCCAAGTAAGCAGCACCTAGGGCGGTTGTTTCCGTCACTTGGGGTCGATCGACAGGTACGCCCAAGATGTCGCTCTGGAACTGCATCAACAGACCGTTATTGACCGCACCGCCGTCAACCTTGAGGGCTTTGAGGGTAATACCGGAATCAGCCTCCATGGCGCTTAGGACATCCTTCGTCTGGTAAGCTAGTGACTCGAGGGTGGCACGGATTATTTCGGGCTTGCCTGAGCCGCGCGTAAGACCAAGGATGGCTCCGCGAGCCTTCATATCCCAGTAGGGCGCGCCTAGGCCCACGAAAGCAGGAACGACATACACCCCACCCGTGTCCTGAACTTTAAGGGCAAAGTACTCGGAATCCGGAGCGGCTTCGATGATTTTCAGCCCGTCTCGCAACCATTGTACCGCAGCCCCGGCAATAAAGATACTACCTTCGAGCGCATACTCAACTTTGCCGTCTAGACCCCAGGCGATGGTTGTCAAGAGGCCGTTTTTCGAGGAAACAAGTTTGTCGCCTGTATTCATGAGCATAAAGCAGCCTGTACCGTAAGTGTTCTTCGCCATTCCTGGCTTGAAGCAAGTCTGGCCGAACAGGGCGGCTTGTTGATCTCCGGCAGCTCCGGCGATGGGTACTGCTTTACCTAAGAATACATTGGGGTCTGTGTGCCCGTACAACTCACTAGAAGGGCGTACTGTAGGCAGCATAGAGGCAGGTACCGTCAGCGCCTCTAAGAGTTCGGTATCCCACTTCAGTTCACGGATATTGAACATCAGGGTGCGCGAGGCGTTGGAGTAATCGGTAACATGTACCTTGCCGGCAGTGAGCTTCCATATGAGCCAGGTATCGATCGTGCCAAACAGCAAGTCGCCTTTTTCCGCTTGCTCACGCGCTCCGGGCACATTGTCTAGAATCCATTTCACCTTGGTTCCCGAGAAGTAGGCGTCGACCACTAGGCCCGTTTTATGCTTGAAGGTCTCTTCTAGCCCCTTGGCCTTAAGGTCATCGCAAATTGCCATAGTTTGGCGTGATTGCCAGACAATCGCATTATAAACAGGTTTGCCGGTGTGTTTGTCCCACACTACAGTCGTTTCGCGCTGGTTGGTGATGCCGATGGCAGCTATTTCTGAGGCATCGATACCCGCTTTAGCTACTGCCTCTGCCGCTACACCAATCTGCGTTGCCCAAATTTCGTCAGCATTGTGTTCTACCCAGCCTGGCTTAGGATAGATCTGCGTAAAGTCTTTTTGCGCCACGGACACGATCTGCGAGGTCTTGTCAAAAATGATGGCCCGCGAGCTGGTGGTCCCTTGGTCGAGTGCTAGTACATATTGTTTACTCAATAGTCGCATCTCCTTCTCTTTCTAAATTTTGCAGGCCGAGAGGTTGAAAGGCCACTAAATCACGCCAATGGCCCGGCCGATGACGAAAGCGACCCCGCCGCCAATCATCGGGCCGACGACGGGAATCCAAGCATAACCCCAGTCGGAATCACCTTTGCCAGCGATCGGCAGGAGGAAATGGGCAATGCGAGGGCCGAGGTCACGAGCTGGATTCAAGGCATAACCGGTGGGACCGCCCAAGCTTAAACCAAGCGCCCACACGATCATACCCACTAGATAAGGGCCAAACCCGGGGGTGGTCATGGCAACAGGCTCCGAGAAAATATTGAAAATGGCTACGATGAGCGCGGTGGTCGCAATTATTTCGCAAATTAAGTTAGAAATGGGGTCGCGAATGGCCGGGCCGGTAGCGAATACTCCTAATTTCGCGCCTTTGTCGGGAGTAATGGCCCAGTGTGGTAAGTAAGCGAGCCATACTAGGGTCGCGCCAGCGATAGCACCGAGCACTTGCATTCCCATGGTCGTGATGGCGTTAGACCAGGTGTATACTCCCATAAAGGTTTTGGCTAGTGTAACAGCAGGATTGATGTCGGCTTGAGGGGCCCCCGTGGCTTGAGCCGCAAAGACGCCCAACATAACTGCCATGGCCCATCCTGTAACAATGACGATCCAGCCTGAATTTTCTCCCTTGGACTTTTTCAGTAGGACATTGGCAACCACACCGCAGCCGAACAACACCAACACCAAAGTACCGAAGAATTCGCCGAAGAGATTTGTCATGTGTATGTAGCCCTCCTCTTAAAATTGTTCCTTTCTGCACTGGATTTCGCGACCGACGCGTCCTATCCTATAGCACATCACTCCTTCTTTGATTACTTATCTAACCAAGCATGTCTTCTCTAAAAGACTTACTCCACTCGCCACTAGATTATGACTAGTAAATGCGCCGAAGATGCTCTGCAACGCATAGACGTGTCGCCATAATTCGACACCCACTCAGAGTACTCCTGTTGAAAAGGCATGAATTGGGTAGCAACGCAGAATTTTCTGTTGATCGTTGCCATTAATTCGCCAATAAGATCACACATTCCTTCCCATTAAAGTTCACTTGTAAAATATTTTTTCTAACTTTTCTGGCATCCCTAAATGTGCGGAGCGAGCTGCTCTGAAGATGTGCAATTCTACAGCAAATTTTAACATAACCTTAGCTTTGTTATAAGAGAACCTTGTTGAACAACTGCTAGCATATGAGATGGAGACAATTGATACCCACCCACTGACTGCTTGTCGCACCGCGAGGAAATCTAAGGAGGAACATTGATGAAAAAGAATGTTGCGTTTCTCAAGTCACTTGCCCTCATGCTGTGTCTCGGAGTTTTAGCCTCTACATTGCAGGGCGTAGCCTTCGCCCAGACTGCCCCCATCGCCATTACGATTGACGGCCGCCAATTGGTCACTGATGTGGCCCCCATCATCGTAAGTGGGCGCACCTTAGTACCCATGCGTGCCATCTTTGAAGCTCTCGGCGCATCACTTACCTGGGCTGAACCAACCCAGACTGTGACCGCACGCAAGGGGACGACCGCAATCACGCTCGTTATTAATCGCCCTACTGCCCTGCTCAACAATCAGTCTGTGCCCCTCGATCAACCCGCACAAATAGTACGTGGGCGCACCTTGGTGCCCTTGCGCTTTGTGGCAGAAGCCCTCGGCGCACAAGTAGACTGGGATGATGCACGTAGCCGCGTCGTCGTAACCAATACCGAGGCCTCCCGCCGCCGCTCTCCCGTGGCACAGGCCCTTCGCCTTACTACTGGAGGAGCAAGCTTCCCCTTCCCCCTCTATACACGCTTGGTAGCGGAATTCCGCAACATTACTAGCCCAGCTGTCAGCATTGACTACGCCTCAGTTGGCTCAGGCGCAGGTATTCGCGGCATTCTCGCCAGAACATTTGATTTTGCCGGAACCGATGCCCCCCTCACAGACGCCCAGCTACAAGGAGTTCTTCCCAACTCGATTCTCCACATTCCCACCGTTATGGGCGCCGTAGCCATAACCTACAATCTCCCTGGCATCGGCAGTGGTTTAAGGCTGACCCCTGATGTCTTGGCCGACATTTACCTCGGTCGGATTACGCAGTGGGCTCACCCCCGTATCGCCGCACTTAATCCGGGGATTGCGTTTCCTGGCATACCAATGACCGTGGTACGTAGGTCTGACGCTAGCGGTACCACCTTTATTTTCACCGACTACCTGGCTAGGGTGAGCGACACCTGGAGAACTAGTGTTGGTGTTGGCACATCGGTAGCCTGGCCTGGCAACACCGTGGGCGCACGCGGCAACGAAGGCGTCTCGGCACAGGTCATGCAGGTTCCAGGTTCAATCGGTTATGTGGAACTGTCTAATGCCATCTTGAACAACCTGCATGTCGCTAGTTTGCGAAACCGCGCTGGCAACTTTGTTCCACCGACGCCTGAAGGTGCCACTGCCGCCGCTGCCGGTTTGGTAGCCAATATGCCCGCCGACATGCGCGTCTCCTTGGTTGACTCTCCTGACCCCGCGGCCTACCCCATCGTTGGTCTGACCTGGATCTTGGTCTATCGCGACCAAACTGATGAAGCCAAGGCACGGGCCACAGTCGACTTTCTGCGCTGGGCAGTAGCAGAGCGCAACCTCGAGCCTTTCGCCGCTGAGCTGCACTATGCTGCCCTGCCCGAGATCGTGCTACAGCGCGTGCGGCAACAGCTACGCACCATTACCCATAATGGAGTCGTGATCTGGCCTTAAGCCAAAATTAAGTCCTCTGCTGACATAATGAAGTCTGGGATGCCGTGCCTTTTGGCAAGGGCATCCCAAACTTCGCACTGTCAAGGAATCCGTTTACTAAGCTTGGGGGGACTACAGTATGCTAACAAAAAAGCTAACCTCGCACACCAAAAGTAGCGAGGGACTCTTCCCACTCGTAACTGCACTGGCAGCGGCGCTACTACTTGCTCTTGTCGGGGGCATCTTCTGGGTGGTACTGCGCGGAGCTTGGCCCGCCATGAGCACCTTTGGCCTCGGGTTCCTCATTTCTACAGCCTGGGATCCTGTACAAAATTTATACGGGGCCGCGCCGGTGATGCTCGGCACCCTTGTTACCGCCCTACTAGCCCTAATGATTGCCGGACCACTAGGCGTCGCGACAGCCGTGTATGTTAACGAACTTGCCCCCAGTTACTTGCGCAGGCCTATTTCTTTTGCGGTGGAACTTCTCGCGGCAGTACCAAGCGTCGTGTATGGATTATGGGGACTTTTTGTCCTCGCCCCGTGGATACGAACTGGTCCGGGTGCTTTTCTGGAACAGAATTTTGGCTTTTTACCCATCTTCCGCGGCCCTTCACTGGGGGTTGGCGTGCTCACCGCGGGTATCCTCCTCGCCATCATGATTCTTCCCACCATCACTGCCTTGACGCGCGAAGTGATGCGTGGGATACCGCTTGATCTGCGCGAGGCCATCTTTGCGCTCGGAGCTACGCGCTGGGAAATGATAGTGCGCGTAGTGCTGCCCAACAGCAAGACTGGCATTATGGGTGCCTTACTCTTGGGGCTGGGGAGGGCCATCGGGGAGGCCATGGCTGTCACTATGGTCATTGGCAATGCCAATCGTCTGCCAATCTCCCTGCTGGCACCTGCCCAGACAGCTGCCTCCCTGATTGTCAACGAGTTTCCTGAAGCCTTCGATCTGCAATTGTCATCCCTGCTCTTGCTAGGACTATGGCTCTTTATTATTACCTCTCTCGTAAATATGGCCGCGATCTGGCTGGCGTATCGCCCTGCACCGGTCCCGACTGAACAAGGAGGTCACGCCCATGGCAAGTAGCCCCAGACGCAAAATATATGGCTTACTAGCCGAAATTGTTTGCGGTATTTTCTCAGCCACGAGCGCCTTCGTTCTTGGACTTATTTTGTACTTTATCGCTCGCAGGGGATTAGGCGCTATTAGCTTAACCTTTTTAACTAGCTTGCCTACTCCAGTTGGTCAAGCCGGGGGTGGCATTGGCAACGCGCTCATTGGTAGCGCTATTATGATTGGCATAGGTGCCTTGCTTGCTGTGCCTTGGGGGATTACGGCGGCCATTTTCCTCGATCAACATCCCCACAGTAGGCTGGCCTCCTTGACGCGTTTTGCTTGCCGCGTACTCAGCGGAGTACCTTCCTTGATTATCGGACTATTTGTTTTCACCTTATTGGTCTTGCCGACACGAACGTATTCTGCCTTGGCAGGCGGCATTGCCCTAGGAGTCATGATGACTCCGCTCATTACTTTATCCTCTGAAACCATGCTTGCCACCGTTTCATCAAACTGGCGCGAAGCCAGCTATGCGCTAGGAGCCACCAAGCAACAAACCGTGCGCATGCTTATTTTACCCACAGCAGCGGGCGGACTGACCGTTGGCGTTATGTTGGCTATTGCTTTAGCGGCTGGCCAAACCGCACCGGTCCTACTCACAGCTTTGACTAGTCGTTTTTGGCTGGAGAACCTAGCTCAGCCCGCGGCATCCTTGCCTGTACTAATTTATACTTATGGAATTTCACCTTTTCCCGATTGGCAGTCGCAGGCCTGGGGAGCAGCCCTGGTCTTGGTCACTATCGTACTTGTTTTAAATATTGTCTCCCAGGCGCTGGTTAGCTTCGGAAACAGAAAGAAGGGCATGTAGCATGGCGCAGAGTGTGAGTTTGCGAAATTTGTCGGTCAGCTTTGGCCGCCAACAGGTGTTGCACAATGTCTCCTTGACGGCGCGCGCCGCTGAAGTTACTGCCCTTATTGGCCCCTCCGGCTGCGGAAAGACTACCCTTCTGCGTAGCATTAATCGCATGCATGATCTCTATTCCGGAGCTAAGGTTTCGGGCCAAATTTTGCTCGGCGAGGAAAGTGTCTACGCTAAGCAGACAGACCCTGTAGAGCTGCGCCGCCGCATCGGCATGATTTTTCAGAAACCAAATCCATTCCCCCATTTGTCAATTTTCGAAAACGTCGCTTTGGGCATCCGCCTACATGGCACCACCGCCAAGACAGCCCTCGCCGACCAGGTGGAAGCCTGCCTACGCCGGGCATCTCTGTGGGATGAAGTCAAGGATAGGTTGCACACATTGGGCACGTCGCTTTCGGGTGGTCAACAGCAGCGTTTGTGCATTGCACGGGCCCTAGCGGTAAATCCTCAGGTGTTCCTTATGGACGAGCCCTGTGCCTCTCTCGACCCCATTAGCACTATGCATGTGGAGGAGTTACTCGCAGAACTAAGTCGCGAGTATACGATTATTATTGTCACCCACAATATGCAACAGGCCGCCCGGGTGTCCCAGCAAGCGGCCTTTGTCTTAAATGGTGAACTTATTGAGTTTGGCACGACGAAAGAGCTCTTTCTCCACCCACAGGATACGCGTACAGAGGCCTACATCACCGGGCGGATGGGCTAGACAAGCCAGAAGGGATCTCCCCCACTCACTCTTTCTTGTCGATGTCAGCCCCAACTTGTTGTAATTTGCCCACAATATCCCCATAACCACGTTCGATATGGGCCACGCCACTAATTTCTGTGACGCCCTGCGCAGCTAGTCCGGCTAAGATTAAAGCCGCACCCGCACGCAGGTCGGAGGCTGCAACGGGGGCCCCAGAAAGCTGGGGGACACCTTTAATAACGGCATTGCGTCCCTCAGTCCGAATCTGCGCTCCCATGCGACGCAGCTCAGGCACATGCATAAACCTGTTTTCAAAGACAGTTTCGGTAATCATGCTAGTGCCCTCTCCCTTGCATAGAAGAGCCATCATCTGGGGCTGCATGTCGGTGGGGAAGCCGGGATAGGGTAAAGTTTTTACATCAACGGGAGCGATGTGGCCATTACCTAAGACGCGCATACTATCACCGAGCACCTCGATCTGCACTCCTACTTCCCGCAATTTAGCGGTCAGACTTACTACGTGCTCGGGAATGATATTCTCAATCAACAAATCCCCGCCGGTGATGGCCGCGGCCATCATGTAGGTGCCCGCCTCGATGCGATCGGGTATTACTCGGTAATGTGGAGCACGGAAGGATTTACGCCCATGTATGACGATGGTATCCGTGCCTGCACCATCTACCCGCCCCCCCATGCAATTAATAAAGCAGGCCAAATCTACTATCTCTGGCTCCTCGGCCGCATTTTGAATGATGGATACCCCCTCCGCAAAGCAGGCGGCCATCATAATGTTCTCGGTAGCTCCGACACTGGGATAGTCCAAGTAAATGGTGTTACCGACCAGGCTTTTCGCCGTGGCTTCGACAAAGCCGTGACCGACGACGATATCCGCCCCGAGCAAAGAAAAACCTTTAAGATGTAGGTCGATGGGGCGAGTGCCAATGGCGCAGCCCCCCGGCAAGCTCACCTTGGCCTTGCCAAGCCGCCCGAGCAGAGGGCCCATAATGAGTACGGATGCCCTCATTTGACTGATGAGATTGTAGGGTGCGTCATTGCCGTTTAGGTTTTGACAATCAATCTCAATTTCTTCGCTTAGCGACTTGACTGTACCGCCGAGATGCGAAATTACTTCGAGCATGGTAGAAACATCATTGAGCCTTGGTACCGACTCGAGCTTGGTTGTGCCGTCAGTTGCCATTAAAGAGGCCGCCAAGAGCGGCAACACCGCATTTTTCGCACCGCTGACCTCTATTTTTCCCCGTAACGGCATGCCTCCGCGCACCAATATAGTTGCCACACAATTCCCCCTCGCTGACTCACCGCGACAGCCTTAATTAGGCATGACTACTCCCTCCCTTTGACCACGGTTAGGGTCATCTGGGAGGGCTTTTTGCTTGGCAATTTTACCTCACCGAGGACCTTCTACCCTGCTCACCAGAGCCAATACCACATCACCCGTAAAGTCAGGGGAGTTAACGACAGAAAAAGATACTCCGCCCTGCGCCGCAGCTTGCACATAGGCCATCGCACGACCTAGGTAGTCTGAGCGAACTAGTAGATTCTCGATCTTCCGTGCATCGAGCAAGACAAGAAAATCAGCGAGCACCAAGTCTGGGTCTAGCTCTGACAGTGTTAAAGCCCAAGCTACCCGCTCGCGCAGTTGCCCGAGATGGGCAAGGCGTTCTTTCCGCCTGAGTACAGGGCTCCCACCGTGGCCCTCTCGTAGCAAGGTGCGCCTTAGTTCGCAACGCCGCGCATACTTAGAGAGGGCCTCACGCTCAATTTTATCGCTCATTATTCTTCGCCAGCCGCTTGTATGCGGGCAATGGCTTTGCGCAAAGCTACCTCATTGCGCACAAAATCAACCTCTGGGCTGCCTTTAAGCGCAATTCGCTCCTCGGCGCGGGCCCTAGCGCGACGCGCGCGCTCAACATCGATCTCGTTGCCAATTTCGGCCGTTTCGGCGAGAATCGTAACTTTGTGGTCTGCACCAACTTCGAGAAAACCGGCGCTCAGGGCCACTTTGAGCTCGCCCTGTTCGTCTTTGATGCGCAGCACTCCCGGCACAATCACGGTGACCAAGGGGATATGGCCCGGCAAGATGCCAATATCGCCATCTAGGGCGCGGGCACTTACCATGATGCACTCCTGGCTCACTACTTTGCGCTCCGGGGTTACTACCTCCACCCACATCTTTCTCATTATTGCTCGCCGCTTTCCGCGAGAATGCGCTGCCCCTTCACCACGGCCTGCTCAATGGCGCCGACCATGAGGAAGGCATCTTCAGGCAAGGCATCATGTTTGCCGGCGAGAATTTCGGCAAAGCCGCGCACTGTTTCGCGCACCGGCACATATTGGCCGGAGAGGCCAGTAAAGACCTCAGCGACGAACATAGGCTGACTGAGGAAACGCTGTATTTTGCGCGCACGTGATACGACAAGTTTATCATCTTCGCTCAACTCATCCATGCCGAGAATGGCGATCACATCTTGCAGTTCCTTGTAGCGCTGCAACACGGCCTGTACGCCACGGGCGACGTCATAGTGCTCCTGCCCGAGAACGCGCGGGTCGAGGATGCGCGAAGTGGACTCTAGGGGATCAACCGCGGGGTAGATGCCAAGCTCAGAGATGGCACGCGACAAAACCGTAGTGGCGTCAAGATGGGCGAAGGTCGTGGCCGGTGCGGGATCAGTGAGATCATCGGCCGGCACATAGATGGCTTGCACCGAAGTGATACTGCCCTTCTTGGTGGAGGTAATACGCTCCTGCAATTGACCTACATCAGTGGCTAACGTCGGCTGGTAACCTACCGCGGAGGGCATTCTACCAAGGAGAGTTGAAACCTCAGCCCCTGCTTGGACAAAACGGAAGATGTTATCGATAAAGAGCAACACATCGCGCCCCTCTTCATCACGAAAGTACTCGGCCATTGTTAGTCCGGTCAAACCTACGCGCATTCTCGCTCCGGGCGGCTCATTCATCTGGCCGAAGACCAGTGCGGTCTTACTGAGAACACCAGACTCTGTCATTTCGAGATAAAGATCATTTCCTTCGCGCGTGCGCTCCCCCACTCCGGCGAATACAGAGTACCCGCCATGCTCAATGGCGATGTTGTGGATGAGTTCTTGGATGGCCACGGTCTTGCCGACGCCGGCTCCCCCGAAAAGACCAATCTTGCCGCCCTTGGAGTAGGGGCATAAGAGGTCGATGACCTTGATGCCGGTCTCAAGAATTTCTTCTGCCGGGCTAAGCTCCTCGAGCAGAGGTGCCGCTCGGTGGATGGGATGCAAGGTGGGGGCATTAAGCGGTCCCTTGCCATCGATGGGCTCCCCAAGGACATTAAAGAGACGGCCCAAGGTCTGCGGACCCACGGGGACGGCGATGGATTTGCCTGTGTCAACAACCTCCATGCCCCTCACCAATCCATCGGTAGAGGCCATGGCCACGCAGCGAGCCACATTATCACCGACATGGTGCATTACTTCTACAACGAGGACGATCTCTTGCCCAGCAGGATTTATACTACTCACCGTGAGGGCATTGAGAATGTTAGGTAGTCTGCCCGGAGAAAACTTGACGTCGATGACCGGGCCCATTACTTGTGTGATCTTTCCCTTGTTCACAGCGAGGCCTCCTTACTTGAGCGCTTCCGCGCCGGCTACCAGCTCCGAAATTTCCCGGGTAATACTGGCTTGCCGTGCACGATTATATTTCAGGGTTAATCTTTTAATCATGTCGTCCGCATTGTTAGTGGCCGCATCCATGGCCGTCATGCGTGCACCATGCTCACCGGCTTTTGCCTCGAGCAGGGTGCGATAGACCAAGGTATTGATGTGACGCGGCAACAGATGCTCGAGGACTTCGTCTGAGCTTGGCTCAAAGAGGTACTCTGCCCCAAGCTTGTCCTTCTCTGCGTGTGACCCCACTATGGGCAGAATCTGTACGGCCTCCTGCCGCTGCACGATAGGATTGATGAAGTGAGGATATACCATCCAGACTTCATCGACGAGGTTAGCAAGGTAGAGATCGCGCAGCGTCTCACCAATGGCCTGAGCCTGCTTAAAGGAAATATTATCCCCGAGCCCCGTAAAGTCGCCCACGAGGGGATACTTGCGACGCTTGAAGTAATCGCGCCCTTTGCGCCCTACGGCAAAAATCATGGGCAGTTCGTCGCCCTTTTCCTGCATTACCTTTACTGCTTTGCGGATAAGGTTGGCGTTAAATCCACTACACAGGCCCCTGTCGGCCGTAACAACTAGGTAGGCACGCCGTTTTCCTTCTCGTTTGACTAAGAAAGGATGTAGACCTTCATCGGTGCGGGCGGCGACGCGCCGTAGTACTTCCTGCATGGCGAGAGCATAGGGGCGCGCGGAGATAAGGGTAGCTTGGGCTCGGCGGAGTTTAGCAGCCGAGACCATCTTCATGGCACGAGTTATCTGTTGCGTGTTTTTTACGCTACGAATTCTGCGACGAATATCGCGCAAGGTGGCCACTATAACTCACCCCCTCTTAAGAAAACAAGCGCTTAAACTCGGCTATGGCGGCATCGAGAGCCTTGGTCGTCTCTGGGCTAAGTGCTTTTTCTTCGCGAATAGCCGAGAGAATTGCCACATGTTTATCCCTCATGACGCGCAAGAACTCCTGCGCGAAACCTACTACTCGCTTGACTTCGACACTGTCTAAATGTCCGTTAACGCCGAGGTAGATGCTGACTACCTGCTCCTCAATAGGCATGGGAACGTTTTCACCTTGCTTGAGGAGCTCCGTAAAGCGCTCGCCGCGTGCCAAACGCGCTTGCGTGGCCCTGTCTAACTCCGAACCAAACTGCGCAAATGCTGCCAACTCACGATACTGTGCGAGTTCAAGGCGTAGTCGGCCTGCTACTTGACGCATGGCCTTGATTTGCGCCTTGCTACCCACGCGGGAAACAGATAGACCAACGTTGACCGCAGGGCGAATGCCGGAATAGAACAAGTCGCCTTCCAAGAAAATCTGACCATCGGTGATAGAAATGACGTTCGTGGGGATGTAGGCGGAAACATCGCCTGCCTGTGTTTCGATAATGGGCAACGCGGTAAGACTACCGCCGCCATGCTCTTTAGATAGACATGCGGCACGCTCTAAGAGACGAGAATGCAAGTAGAAAACATCCCCCGGATAGGCTTCGCGGCCGGGGGGGCGCCTAATCAAAAGCGACATAGCGCGGTAGGCCACGGCATGCTTAGAGAGGTCGTCGTAGATTACGCAGACATCTCGCCCGGCATGCATAAAATATTCGCCCATGGCACAGCCGGCGTAGGGCGCTAAGAACTGCAAGGTAGCGCTATCAGCTGCTGTGGAAGATACGACGATGGTGTAAGAAAGTGCCCCATGGCTCTCTAGCGTGCGAACAATGCGCGACACTGTTGACGCCTTTTGACCAATGGCCACATAGATGCAGATAACTCCCTGCCCTTTTTGATTGATAATGGTATCTACGGCAATGGCTGTCTTGCCTGTGCCACGGTCGCCAATAATAAGCTCGCGTTGTCCGCGACCGATAGGGATCATCGAGTCGATAGACTTGAGCCCGGTCTGAAGCGGTGTGTCTACTGGTCTACGCTCAATAACACCCGGCGCGATAACTTCCACTGGGCGGTACTTGTCGGTGACTATCGGGCCATTGCCATCGAGAGGTAGCCCAAGGGGGCTGACAACGCGGCCGAGGAGAGCTTCCCCGACAGGCACTGAAGCGATGCGGCCTGTGCGTTTAACGGTATCGCCCTCTTTGATCCCTACATCGGAGCCAAAGATAGCCACCGCGACATTGTCCTCTTCAAGATTGAGTACCGCACCAAAAACGGCACCTGGGAACTCCACCAGTTCACTGGACATAACATTGTCTAGCCCGTAAACGCGAGCGATACCATCGCTCACCGTTAGAACAGTGCCCACCTCGGCCACTTCGATTTGCGACCGATAATTCTCTATCTCTTGCCGCAGAATGGAGCTAATTTCTTCTGGTTTAAGGCGCAATATCTTTCACCTCTGCAATCCTGACTTCTACTTTTGCCAGCTGTGTTTTTAGAGTCTTGAGGCGGGCCATGACACTGCCATCGTATACCACATGCCCTACCTGTACGGTGAGACCACCTAGGAGGCTAGGGTCTAAGCGCAGGTCTAACACTACCTTATCTGGCTCTCCGAGTTTGAGCTTCAGACTTTGCACTTCATCGTCTGTTAAGGGGGTGGCACTATGCACGAGGGCATGGATTTCGCCCTTGGCCACTTGCGAAAGTTTTGTAAAGGCTTCGGCAATGGCATGGAGCTCTGACTCGCGCCCCTTATCAATAAGTAACTTGAGAAAATCTACCGAGATATCTTTAAAGCCAAGGGAGAGCTTGTCGACGATAGATTTACGCCTCTCTTTAGTCACCCGAGGGTGAGAAAAGAGAAGACTCGCCATCTTATCTTTTAGTATGGTTGAAAAAGCGAAGAGATCCTCACGCACCTCATCTACTATACTGCGCTCGGTGGCCACACCAAAGAGAGCCAGAGCATAGCGCGTAGCCAGTATTTCGCCGGCCATTACTGCCTGCCCATCCCTTGTAGGGTGTCGGAAATAAGCTGGCGATGTGTGACCGGGTTGATTTCGCGGCCGATGACGGCGGCGGCCGAACTAATGGTTAAATCTAACACGTGATCTTTAAGCATGGCCATGGCCTTGCCCACTTCGTGTTGCACCTCAGCCTGTGCTCGCTGCACGATGCGCACACCTTCTTCGCGCGCCTCGGCGACTAGTTCATCTTTAATCTTCTGGCCATGTTTGGTGGCCTCTTCAATAATGCGCTGGCTAGTTGCCCGCGCCTGCGCCATTTCGCTCTCAAAAGTTTGACGCATGCTCTCGGCTTCTTCCCGCGCGAGAGCGGCATCATTAAGGGCCCGCTCAATGCCCGCAGACCTTTCCGCCATGAATTTGCGCACCGGCTTGTACAAAAGGTAGGTGAGCAACCCCATGAGTACGAAAAAGTTCAGGAGCATCTGAATCATAAACAACGGGTTCAGCATCCCGACCACTCCTTCTTAGGTAGAACCTGTGCCAAGAAGAGAACAAGCCTTTACTGCCTTCGCTTCTTGACACAGTCTAACACTGCTATCTCGCAACAATAAGATTAAACAACGGAGAGGCAAACATAAGAATCATAAACAGTGAAATGGCCAAGGCATAAATACCAGTCGATTCGGCAATGGCTGCGCCTAGAATCAAGTAAGTACGAATTTTGCCTTCAGCCTCTGGCTGACGCGCAATGGCTTCAACGGCCTTGCCTGCGGCATATCCCTGTCCGATACCAGGGCCGATACCGGCGATTAAAGCTAGACCAGAGCCGACAAAAACAGCAGCGATGACAATGACATACCCCCAAAAAGTTACATCAGACATTCAATTTTCCCCCTTTCAAATTGGCGGCGTTACTCCGCTTGGACTTGTATATAGGCAACCGCTAGCAATGTAAAGACCATTGATTGCACCACACCCACAAACACACCGAACCATATGTTAAGAATTCCTGGTGCTACCCATGGCACCAACTGATAGAACACAAAGGTCATGACAAGCCCGCCAAACATATTGCCGTAGAGACGAAAGCCGTGCGACAGGACCTTGCCAACTTCGCCAATAAGGTTCATCGGCAGCATAAACGGGTAGGGCTCAAGGTAGGCCTTCAAGTAGGCCCTTACGCCTTTGCGATAGACGGAAGTACCATGAGCGACGAAAAAGACAAAAACAGCTAGGCTCAAAGTAGTATCTAAGCGCGTGGTCGGGCTGGTGACAAATGGTATCAGTCCCGACATATTGAGGGACAAGGTGAAGATACCGATAGTCGCAATAAGCGGAATGTAAGCCACGCCCGACTTACCCATCATGTCGACGACCATGGATTCAAAGTAGGACATCATCATTTCGGCCACATTTTGCGCACCACGGGGCACGGCCTGCAGCCTGCGCGTGGCCATGTAGGCAAAAAGCACTAGCAAGGCCATGACTACCCAGGTGACGACGACAAAGTCTGGCACCGGCACGCCGAAAATACGGAAGACTATGGCTGGTTCTATTGCTAACATCTTCTCTAAAACACCTCGCTATTCGTGTCTGCGATTAAGGGAGTGTACAAGTTCCCCGAGATAAATGGCCATCTTGATGGTGAGTACCCCAATGAAAGTGGCGGCAAAATTGAACCAAGGGTTCACGAATGGCACAACGAGTACGATAGTTATAAGGAGCATGCGTTTAGCAAATGCACGGCGCGCTACACGCGTGGCCACGAGGGGATTTTTCTCGCGCGTCAGCGCAAAGGCATCAAGCACTAAGAGTCGCAGATAGACAATCGCGCCAATGCCGCCCAAAAGTAGACCTAGCGCTACTTGCCACGCCCCGAAAAGAAGTGAGGCCACACCAAGAACCAGAATAATAATACTAATGCGCCCTCGCAATTCGCGCTCGAGTACCAAGGGGTCATTCATTTTATTCATCCTGCCTCTCGCGGAAAAACCCTTCAATCGTTCGGTAGACATTCCACAAGGCTCCCCCGATACCCACCACGAGCCCTAGCAAAGTGAATACTACTCCTGTCGCTAGGCGGTTGTCAAGCCACAGGCCAACATAAGCCCCGATAGCTACCGTCATTACCACTATGAGCCCAATTTGCGTGACGAGGGACAGCAGTTCATAGCCAGAGCGCTTACTCATCTTACCCAAGCCGTGTATACAATGTGCACTGTCTTTGGTGATTTCTACGAGAAATTTTCGTTACCTGCAAAGTGAAAAAGTTAACTTGAAATTCATTCACTTTTTATAGCTCCACTCTACGGGCCTTTCCACGCGGCGGCCAAAGTGGTGTAACAGGCCCTCAGCTACGCGACGCGAGGCTTGGCCATCGCCATAGGGGTTGACTGCGTTCTGCATGGCCAAGTAGGGCTCCCTTGACCCGAGCAAATGCCTGGCTTGCTGGACAATGCCCTGTCGCGAGGTGCCTACTACGACTACCGTCCCCGCCTCGACAGCTTCAGGACGCTCAGTATTATTGCGCATCACCAGTACCGGAACCCCGAGTGCCGGCGCTTCTTCCTGCAGGCCACCAGAGTCGGTAAGAATAAGGTAGCTTTTCGCCATCAAGTTATGAAAATCATCGGTATCAAGGGGATCAAGGAGATGTATTCTCTCCTGACCGGCGAGAAGCGGCATTATCACCTCGCGCACAACTGGATTCAGGTGCACGGGGAAGACTATTTCGACATCGGCAAATTCGGCCACGATATCTAGTAGTGCCTGGCACATCTCGGCCATGGGCTCGCCCCAGTTCTCCCTGCGATGCACCTCGACGAGCAACACGCGACGAGATAGGGGTAGGGCTTTAAGGGCGGGAGAGTGAAATTGATATTGTTCTCGGACCGTGGTCGCTAGGGCGTCGATAACGGTATTGCCGGTAACGTAGATGCTCTCGGCCTTGACTCCTTCGCGTAGCAAGTTATGGCGCGAGGTTAAAGTGGGCGCAAAGTGCACATCGGCCAATACGCCTGTGAGCTTGCGATTCATTTCTTCGGGGAAGGGCAAGTACTTATGGTGGGTGCGCAGCCCTGCCTCTACATGGCCTACGGGCACTTGGTTAAAAAAGGCGGCAAGGCTAGCGGCAAAGGTGGTGAGGGTATCACCATGTACGAGGATGATATCTGGCCTGTCCTCACGAAAGATACCGTCTAGCCCTAGTACGGCCCGAGAAAAAGTCTCCGGCAGCGTCTGCCTATCGCGCATAATATTTAAGTCATACCGCGGTTCAATCTGGAACAGGCGCAGCACTTGGTCTAGCATGGCGCGATGCTGCCCGGTGACGCAAGCGGCGACAGTAAATTCAGGGCGCTTGGCGAGTTCCGTTATGACGGGGGCCATTTTAATCGCCTCTGGCCTTACGCCAAAGACCGTAAATACTTTAATCGTCAAGCTTTGCTCCACCTTTCGTAACAGCTACGACAATTTCTACTATGCTAAATCATCTTCCCTGAGACGTTCTACCAGCAGGCCCGCTTCAGACAGCAGCTCTTGGCTTAAGCGATCTGGGTAATCGCCGCCAAACACAACACGGGCAATCTTGGCGTTAATGATCATTTTGGCACACATGACACAGGGGAAATGAGTGGTGTAAAGCGTGCCCCCGCGAATGGAAACCCCAGACGATGCCGCTTGTATAATAGCGTTTTGTTCAGCATGCATGCCGCGACAAAGCTCGTGGCGTTCTCCGGAGGCAATGCCCCGCTCTACCCGCAGGCAGCCAATGTCTGTGCAGTGGCGCAAACCAGAAGGTGCCCCATTGTAGCCGGTGGTAAGGATGCGACGGTCATACATGATCAGCGCGCCAACTTGCCGCCGGCAACAGGTGCTGCGTTCGGCCACCACCTTGGTGATGGCCATAAAATATTCGTCCCAGCCGAGCCTTGTCATTTGGTGCCAAAGAGCCTGTCGCCGGCGTCGCCGAGGCCCGGCACTATGTAGGCGTGTTCATTAAGGTGTGAGTCTATGGCTGCCGTATATATCTCTACCTCGGGATGCGCCGCGTGCACGGTGGCGATGCCCTCTGGCGCAGCTATGAGGCACATTAACTTAATGCTTGTCGCGCCCTTGCCTTTGAGATAATTTATGGCGGCCACAGCCGAGCCGCCAGTGGCCAGCATGGGGTCGAGGACGATCAGCTCTCTTTCCGCGACATCCGGGGGCAATTTGGCATAGTACTCAACTGGGCAAAGCGTCTCTGGATCGCGGTACAGGCCAATATGGCCCACTTTCGCCGTAGGGACGAGGCGCAAGAGCCCATTGACCATGCCCAGCCCTGCCCTGAGAATAGGCACAATGCCGAGCTTTTTGCCGGAGAGGACTTTGCTTGGCGTTTTAGCTACCGGCGTCTCGATAACTACATCTTCTAAGGGCAAATTGCGCGTCACTTCGTAGGCTAGGAGCATGGCTACTTCGTCTACTAATTCTCTAAACTCTTTGGCGCCGGTATGTTTGTCCCGGATAAAAGTCAGTTTGTGCTGGATAAGAGGATGATCGAGCAAGTAGACATTGTTTTCGCTACGCATAAAGCGGAAACTCCGCGCACAAGGTGGCAACGCCCTTTCTCACGCCCGCGAGCACGACTTCATCGGCACTATTCTCTAAAGCATCAGCCAGTAGGTCGGCAATCCGGGCCATAGCACTCTCTGTCATCCCGCGCGAAGTCATGGCGGGGGTACCAATGCGAATACCGCTCGTAGTAAAGGGACCTTCGGGGTCGAAGGGGATGGTGTTCTTGTTCACCGTTATGCCCACGCTGTCGAGAACTTTCTCCGCTTTCTTGCCGGTGAGTCCCTTGCTGCGCACATCGACGAGCATAAGATGGTTGTCAGTTCCACCTGAAACCAGGACAAAACCACGTTTAATGAGGCCCTCGGCCAGTGCTTTGGCATTTAAAATCACCTGCCCTTGGTATGAGGCAAACTCTGGCATAAGGGCCTCTTGGAAAGCTACGGCCTTAGCAGCGATTGTATGCATCAGCGGCCCGCCCTGCATGCCCGGAAAGACTGCTTTGTCGATGGCCTTGGCCCATTCTGCCGTGCAGATGATCAGGCCGCCGCGCGGCCCGCGGAGCGTCTTATGCGTGGTAGAAGTAACAAAGTCGGCGAAAGGAATGGGATTCGCATGCAGACCAGCGGCGACAAGCCCCGCAATATGGGCCATGTCCACCATAAATAATGCGCCAGACAAGGTGGCAATCTCTTTGAGGCGCTTAAAATCAATTTTGCGTGGGTAGGCACTGGCCCCAGCCACGAGGAGCTTTGGTTTATGTTCCAGAGCAAGTCGTTCCACTTCGTTGTAGTCGATAAAGCCTTCTGCATCGACCCCGTACGAAACGAAATTGTAGAGTTGCCCAGAGAAATTGACGGGACTGCCATGGGTCAAATGCCCCCCATGGGAGAGATTCATGCCAAGCACCGTGTCACCGGGCTGCAAGCAAGCAAAGTACACGGCCATATTGGCCTGGGCGCCGGAGTGCGGTTGCACATTGGCGTGGTCGCCCCCAAAGAGGCGTAGCACACGCTGACGCGCCAAATCTTCGGCCTTGTCTACGACTTGGCACCCGCCATAGTAGCGCTTGCCAGGGTATCCTTCGGCATACTTGTTGGTCAGCACTGACCCCATCGCTTCTAGTACGGCCCGCGAAACAAAATTCTCAGAGGCAATCAACTCTAAGTGATGCTGCTGACGTTCGAGCTCCTCGTTTAGCACTTGGACGATCTCGGGGTCAATTAACTTTAAACTCATGGTCATCCGCTCCTCTACATCTCTTGTTAGCTGTTTCTTGCTCCATAATTTTTTGCAGGCGCAAAGTATGCTTACCGCCCACAAACTCATTCTGCAACCAAGCCGTGACAATTTCAAGCGCCAAACCAACGCCCACGATTCTTTGCCCCAGGCATAAAATATTGGCGTCATTATGTTGGCGTGACATCTTGGCTGAATAGGTGTCGTGACAGAGAGCCGCGCGCACGCCATGCCGTTTGTTGGCGGCAATTGACATGCCGATGCCCGAACCACAAATTAATATGCCAAGGCAAGCTTCTCTGTTGACTACATCATCGCAAACTAAGGCGGCAAAATCTGGGTAGTCGACGGAAAGTTCACCGAAACAACCCCGATCGAGAGTTTCATGTCCTAGCCGCGTGAGATGGTCCATAATTGCTCGCTTGAGGGAGTAGCCCGCGTGGTCACATCCGAGAGAGATTCTCACTGCTTAACACCTGCCCTTACCTGCCAAACTAAAAATCCAATCTTTATTTTATCATAAGCTAGGTTAGGAGAGTTGCCTCAGGGGCTACCTTTTAGCTTTTCCCCAACCTGAGCCAAGAGCAACTCTATTTCTTCCGCACTTTGCAGGTAAATGTCTTCCCCTTGCCCAAAGGGATCGGCCACGTCGGATGAGGCTAAGAAGGCCTCTACCTTTTCAATCTCTTGCCTTTCAAGGTAAAGTAGTTCTCTCAGTTGCCCTTGTCGTTCCACCAATTGCTCTTCCACCGCTTGTAACTCGGCGAGTAGCTCGCTGCGCCTAGTTTGCAGGTCGGCAATATTAGGGGAGTTTTTTGCAGCAAACTGACGCCTCTTCTCATCCACAGACGCATAAAGCGCATGGAGCCTAGCAGTTACCGCCTGTTTATCGGCCTCGCTCAACGCGAATTCTTTAATGGTATGGATCTTCCCCAGAGCGGAAGGGAAACGCTCGCATACTACTTCCTTGTGTCGCTTAGTCATGGTAAGAATAATGTCTGCCCACTGCACCAATTCATCCGTGACCATTTGTGCCCGGTGCTCGGCTAGGTCGATCCCCCTCTTGCCTAAGACCGCAATTGCCCCACGCGAGGCCTTGGCCCCAGTTTCGGCAGCCACGCCTGCTGAGCGCACTTGGTGCGTGCCGTCACGCCTAAACATGGCTTCCGCCATGGTGCTACGGCAGGTGTTACCTGTACAGACGAAAAGAATATTCATACTTGGCCTCCTATAACGCGAAAGGCAGCCTTGTAGAGGCGATTCATCACCGCCTCACCGAGGCCTATGCTTTCAATTCCTTCCACCAAAATTCTCTCCACCCCTAGACTGTCAGCTTCCCTTAAATAGGCATAAAGTTTGCGCGCGGCCAAATCCACACTTCCCCTTTCTCCCAACGTAAACTTGTGCGCCGTAGCGGGTAAACCCGCTAAAGTATCTGCGTAGGCAATAACTGCCGTAGGCACTTCACCCGCGAGCAAGGTCGCCATGTCCCCTTTTCTGGCGTCTAGATAGAGAATAATCTTGGCCTCCGGAGCATAATGCACATACTTCATCCCGGGGGCCTCGGGAACGCCCTCGGTCTCTGTCGCTAATACTACTGGGAGTTTCGTCACCTCTTCCAGCATGGTACGGGTTACCGAGCCCGGCCGCAATAGGACAATGCGGTCTAAGAAGACCCTTACGACCGTTGACTCAAGCCCCACCATTGTTTCACCGCCGTCGAGCAGGGCGTCAATCCTCCCCGCTAGATCCTGCGCAACGTGCAGGGCCGTAGTGGGGCTGGGGCGGCCAGAAATATTGGCGCTAGGAGCCACGAGGGGAACGCCGGTCGCGGCAATGAGCTTTAACGCGAGGGGATGGCTCGGCATGCGTACGCCAACGGTGTCGCGGCCAGCGGTGACGAGGGGAGAGATGGACGCATGCTTATTAAGAACAAGGGTCAACGGACCCGGCCAAAAAGTCATCATCAGCTTTTCTTCTATCGTGCTGAACTCGGGCGCCACGAGGGCGAGTTCGCGGGGATGCGAAATGTGTACAATGAGGGGGTTGTCACTGGGCCTGCCCTTGGCGGCGAAAATCTTCTTGATGGCTATCTCGCAGTTATAGCGAGCCCCGAGACCGTAGACAGTCTCGGTCGGGAAAGCAACTACGCCGCCCTCTTTAAGGATACTAGCGGCAGCTTGTACATCGTCATCTTGGGCAGTACCCGGCTTAGGCGAAAAAATGAGCATCTTTGTCACCTGCTTATGTTGGTCTGTCTTCTATTTTACCACGACTAGTTGGCAATATGTTCTCTCTCCACGCGGCAGCTTGCCCTCTCACCCCTAATCTCTCCGTTCGCTTTTCATTTGCATCCCCAAGGTGTATACTAATGCAAACACATGTTTGGAGAGAGCGCCATGCGTCAGATTATTCATCTCGATATGGACGCCTTTTTTGCGTCCGTGGAGCAGCTAGATTTCCCCCATCTGCGCGGCAAGCCAGTGATTGTCGGCGGGGCCCCCAATGAGCGTGGCGTCGTGTCCACTTGCTCCTACGAGGCCCGCAAATTTGGCGTGCACTCCGCCATGTCTTTGAGCGAGGCTTACCGCCGTTGTCCGCACGGCATCTTTGTGCGCGGCAGAGGGCGGCGCTATCGCGAAGTCTCGCAACAAGTCTTCGCTATTATGGCTGACTTCTCCCCTCTCTTTGAGCCCGTTTCTATTGACGAGGCCTTTTTAGACGTCACTCACTCGCAAAATCTATTTGGCACCGCTCCCCATATGGCGCGGACCATTCAAGAGCGCGTGCGGACTGAACTACACCTCTCCTGTTCCTTAGGGGTAGCTACCAATAAATTTCTCGCTAAACTAGCGAGCGACCTCAAGAAGCCCGGCGGGCTAGTGGTTATTCCCGAACAACACGCCAAAGACCTTCTCGCCCCGCTGCCGGTGGGCAAAATTTGGGGCGTAGGTGAAAAAACAGCGGCGCAGCTTCATAAACTTGGCTTGAAAACCATAGGCGACATCCAAAAATGCGATGCTTCGTCCTTGGAAAGGCGCCTTGGCAGTAATGGGCGCCATATTTGGCATCTTGCCCGGGGGGAGGACGACCGCGCCGTAGAGAGGTATGATGCGGTAAAGTCAGTCGGCCACGAGCACACCTTTGATATTGACGTAGCCGATGTGGATGCCCTAAGAGCCTCGCTCTTGTCTCTCGCGGCTAAAGTGGGCCGCCGCTTGCGCAAGCAGGGGTTACGCGCCCGCGTTGTTCATCTTAAACTGCGCTATCTTGACTTCACTACCTATTCGCGCCAAACAACTTTAAGCTTAGCCACCGACATCGATAGCGAGCTTTTTGCCGTGGCACAAAGACTATTCGACGCTAACTTTGCTGGCCGGCCGGTGCGCCTCATCGGTGTTTCGGCGCATCAACTCGTGGGCGAAGGAAGACGTGAAGAGCAACTTAACATCTTTGCGCCGCATAGTGAAAAGAGCCGCCAAGTGGCAGCGGTCATGGACAAAATTAAGGATCGTCATGGCGAGAAAAGCATTACCTACGGCCTCATCACCGAACATGAAGAATAAAAATCCGCCTGAGTCCTGCGGAACTCGGGCGGATTGTCTTTTAGACTTTAATCTTGCCTTGCTTAATCAAGGGGAGAAGGGCCACCATCAGGGACCCCACTACAAATCCCGCCAAGATCAGCTCGGGCACGCCATGGGTAAGGGCAATAGTCCAGGCTGCTCCCGGTGTGATATACCCTCGCCATACCGCCAGCAACAAAGTCCCCGCGGTATTGGCCAAAGTGCCTGCAGCCCCGGCCACAATGCCTGCCAGCCCTAAACTACTTAACAAACCCTTTTCAGCGGGCAGGTAATGTGCTGTGAGTTTCCGTACACCGCGAAATGCTAGCCAGGCAAAGAGCCCGATGACTAGTCGCGCGGGTATAACTACCAAGGGGTCAGGCATAAATCGCAAGCTAAAAAGACCGAACAAAAGCCCCACAAAGGCACCTACCAGCGGCCCTTCTAACACCCCCGCGATAATCACCGGGACATGCATAAAGGTAGCTGCCCCCGCGGGGGTCGGCAATAAGAGAAACCCCCAATTGGTTACGCCTAAAACAACAGTGAGAGCAGTGAGCAATCCCGAAATAACGATTTGCCGTGTAGAAATTTTCATCTGTTTACCTCCGTTCTCGTTCCTCTCGGATACCAGACGCCTGTATAGCTATTCTAGAGAATGGGTCGAGTCCCGCAGGGTACTCGCCAGAGCATGGGTGGCCGCCACCCAAATACCGGTAAGAGAAAGATAGGGTTCGTAGGCGTCTACCACGTCAAGCAAATCCTCCTGCAAAAAGGCACCAATGCCCCCCGTCAGCACGACGCGCAAGGCCCCGTGTTCTTCTTGCACACGGCGAATCATACCGCGCACTAACTCCAGATAACCGTAGTAAATCCCTGCCTGCAAACATTCTACAGTGGTCACATTGATAACGCGGGAGGGTTTCTTCAAGGGCACCTCCGACAACAGTGCGGCGCGGCGCGTCAGTGCCGCAAAAGAAAGCTCCATGCCAGGGACAATGGCTGTACCACAGTAGACACCGCTCTTAATAACACAAAAAGTAGAGCCCGTGCCAAGATCAACATTAAGACAATCCTGCTCCCACAACCATTGCGAAGCTAGGGCATTGACATAAAGGTCAGGGCCAAGTTCCCCATAGTTCACCGTGGCAAAAGCTAGGCCGAGGTCATCACGCACCGCAAGCACCTCCATGGTGCGCGGCAAGAGGGCCTGCCTGAGCGCCTCTGTGGCCTGCGGCACGACCGAGGCACAGACCACCCTAGCCAGAGGTGCTAGCTGCTTGGCTAGCCCGGAATACTCATCGGCATGACGAGTTGTCGCCTGCGCCATCACGGACACCACCCGGCCGCGTTCATCAAGGTAGCCGATGTTCGTACGGGTATTGCCAATGCTTATCGCAATCAACACGCGCCACTCCCCCTTGAGCTAATCTTATGACTATTCGTCAGTCAGTGTCAATATGCGCGCCCCGTATATTGTCATGTCACAGAGAATTGCCGGGCGTGAGTGGCGACCGACAAATTGGTTTGAGGGGAGAGGGTTTGCCCCTCTAAAAAGCGAATAGAAATGTGTGGCTGCGAAAGGAGTGTCTGTCTTGATTGAACAACGCAACCCCCATAAGCGCAACCGAGTGGCGCAGAGCATCTACATCCTTGCTGTCGTGGCTTCCTTTGCGATACTGGCTATGACGATCGTGCTAATTATCCCTGCCGATCTGGGGACTCCCTATGAGCCCTTAGAAATCGGTCAAAGTTTTATTTTCGACCCCTGGGAAATCACGCTCGGACATTTACATCTCTCCTATCCTGAGGGAGGTGTCATGGTAGAGGCTAGTCGGCATGGCGAACTCACCGCTTTTGTCCTTTTGGCCAGCGGAACAGCACATTTTTCTGGAAATGACGAGGCGGTGTCTTTCCCCGTCGAGCAGCTGGTGTTGCATGCCCACCCCGCAGAGATCGCCGTGCTGCGCGGGCAGACCTTTATTGCCCAAGTGGTACTGCCAAATTCCATGGACGAAGCCATGGCCCTCTTGGCTACTATTGCCCACGAAGAACCTGTGCTTGAAGTCTTTGGCGTGCGTAAAGTTTTTTTGCCCCGTCGTGGCGTGGCCCGCGTGGCCCTCTTTAGTCCCGAGGGAGAGCGCGCGACCTATATTCAAGCGCGGCGCACCGTTTGGCAAGGGCCAGATGCGCTCCCCATCGCCCTCCACAACCCAGAAGCCAAGCAATACCCCCCGCATGACCAGTTTATTTTGAGCTTGGCAATATTGGCGGTCATGCTCGCCGCTGTGGCGGCAGGGGTCGTCTTTGTCACGCAAGACTATGACCCAAAGGCCACCTACGGCCACGAGGGGGCCAAAATTGTCTGGCCTCTCGGCTTGGCGCTACTCTATGTGGTGGTTGAGTCCTATGTCGTGCTCCTGGCCCTCCACCCCCTCGTCATACTAGGCTGGCGCGTAATGACTATGTCGGCCATTTTATGGATTGCCGATACCTATGGAGATGCCCTCACCTTCCTCGGTTGCACCATGAAACGGGTACTGCCGGCGATTGGGACAGGCATCTGGACAGGGCTACTGCTCTACCTCTGTGGCACCTTGGCCCTGCCTAGCGGGTTCAACATTGTCACCGTCGATCTCCTGACAAATCTTGTCTATATAACTGTCAGCTCGGCACTTTTCCATGAGATTTTATGGCGCGGCTTGGTGCAAGGCGCCTTACGCCAGCACCATGGCGCGGCCTTTAGCATCGGTGTCACCACAATATTGGCCGCACTCTTCTCTTTAATTCCCGCGCTCCTTGGCGGCAATTTTGCCGCGGCCGCACTAATCCAAAGCTTTGTCATAGTACCCATGAGCGCGATTATGCTTGGTTTTGTCTACGAGCGCACCCATAGCATCTTCGCCCCTTTAGCCACTGTAACAACTATGCACATTCTGTCCTTCCTGTTGCATTTCTAACAGGGGCCGAATGCTCTACGATGTTTGTCAAGAAGAAAGGCAAGATCTCACCGCGGGGTGGGGTCTTGCCTTTCTCGTCTATGCTGTTACCGTGCGAGCTGTTTGCGTTTTTGTTTGTCACGCGAGTACATACCGTATCCTCCACCGGCGATCGGGATAAACATCGCCACCAGCAAGGCCGCCTCTGGGTAAAACCCATATCTCTGCCACACGAGAAAGAAGACTGTGGTGAGGCCCGCCACACTAAGTATCGGTGCGGGGCCCACAAAGGGCAGGTAACTGGGGAGGGCGGTATACTTATAGAGCAGGTAGGCTAGTGCGGCTGGAACCAGCCCCAGAGCAAACTCGATCGGAAAATGGTAGATGGTGACGCCAAAGGCAGGTGCCAGGCCACCGCCACCGCGAAAGCCAAAGTAGAGGGGCCAGTTGTGCCCCGCCACGACGGCCGTGGCGCTTAAGAGGAGTACCAGCGGGTCTTCACTGTAAGTGTAGGCCATATGCGCCACTAATACGCCTTTGAGTAAGTCGGAAATACCCACGAGCAGGCCAAAGGGCCAGCCATATTGTCGTATAGAACCGGAGCCGCCGGGGTTATCGGTGTTACGGATATCTCGACCCTTGAGCAGTCGGCTATAGATAACCCCAAAGAGTGCGGAGCCCACAAGGTAAGCCAACGCAATAATTGCTAGACCACGAAACATCGTTCTCGCCCCCTACTACTGCCTTGATCGAAATTCTAGTAGTCGTCCGCAGCAACTACTTAGGCTGTGTCGCATTCCCTCCGTCCCTGTGCGACAGCGCCATGTAGATTAAGGTGCGGGTGGCGACGCCGGTGGCACCCTTAGGTTGGTAGTGTTTTTCGCTTTCGACATAGGCGGTGGGGGCAATGTCTAGGTGAACCCACGGGGTGCCGATCACGAACTCGCCGATAAAGAGGCCGCCAGTCATCACGCCGCCTAAGCGACCGCCGCTATTCTTAATGTCCGCGACGGGGCTTTTGATCATTTCGCGGTACTCGTCGTGGTTGGGCATGGGCCAAAAACGCTCGCCGGAGAGGGCTGCCGCATTTTTTAGCTCGGCCGCTAAGACATCGCAGTTCGAGAGCAAGGCCGAATACACATTGCCTAGGGCTACTCCGCAGGCCCCCGTGAGGGTGGCGATGTCGATAACCTTCGTGGCTCCGAGTTTTACGGCATAGGCCACGGCATCGGCCAAAATTAGACGCCCTTCCGCATCGGTGCTGATGATTTCAATGGTTTTTCCAGTCATGGCCGTGATGACATCCCCAGGCTTTAGAGCATTGCCGGCAGGCATATTCTCCGTCGCCGCCACAATTCCTAGGATATTTACTTTTGGCTTAAGCCGCCCGATAGCTTGCATGGCCCCAAGTACGGCAGCGCCACCCGCCATGTCGTCTTTCATTAGGTGCATGCCCTCGGCAGGCTTGATGGAAATACCGCCGCTGTCAAAGGTAATTCCCTTGCCGACTATGGCCAAGGTCTCTTGGCCGGGGTTGCCCTCGTACCGGAGTACAATCAATTTGGGCGGCTCCGTACTTCCCCGGGCCACCCCAAGCAGGGCGCCCATACCGAGGCGCTCCATATCGCTTTGCTCGAGAATCTCGCAAGATAGGGCTACCTCCGCAGCTATTTTCGTCGCGGTCGCGGCCATGTGCGTGGGTGTCATGTGATTGGCAGGGGCATTAACTAAGTCGCGCGCCAGATTAGTAGCCTCGGCTAAGGCCCTGCCGCGCTCCACACCCTTTTCTATACAACGGGCACGGTTGGCGTCGTCATCAACTACTACTAGTTCTACTGGGCCTTTGTCTTCGGGCTTGCTTTTCATGGCCTCGTAGGTATAGGTGCCGAGAATTGCGCCTTCAGTAAAGGCGGCTACAGCATCTTCTACACTGATGCCCCTAGAGCTCGCAATAGCCAGGCCGGTCGCCACCGTGGACACTTTGCCACGCACCGCGGCCTTAACTCCACTCGCCCCGGCTTGTCGCAGGCTCTCCACATCAAGCTTCTCCGCCTTGCCAAGCCCTACCACGACAATTTTACGCAGTTGAAGTCCCATCGGGTAAAGCACTATTACTTCGTTTAACTTGGCCTTAAATTCCCCGCTGGCCATAACAGAGCTGATAAGGCCGTTTGACGCCTTATCGATAGCCTCGGTTGCTCCGTCGAGCGCTGCTGCTCCCTCGAAAGCACTTACCACAATAGCATCGGCGACAAAACTCACCAGGCTCTCGCCACTTACTCTGACTTTCATCTTCATCCCCCTATCTGACAGTCTTTTCTATCTAGAACAGGCCGTAAATTTTGCCATCTGCATCGACATCAATTTTCTCCGCCGCGGGCTCCTTGGGTAGGCCAGGCATCGTCATGATATCTCCCGTGAGTGCCACAATAAAACCGGCGCCGCGCGAAACCCTAAGTTCTCGCACGGTAATGCGAAACCCCCGCGGACGACCTAGTAGGGTGGGGTCATCACTGACGGAATACTGGGTTTTAGCCATGCAGATCGGCATCTTGTCGAACCCTAGCTTGGCATACTGGCGCATGGTGTTCTCGGCTTCCTTGGTGAAATCAACGCCATCAGCGCCATATATTTCCCGGGCAATGGTGGCAATTTTGTCCCTTATGGGCAGGGCAACATCGTAAAGTGGTTGGAAGTTGGCCTCGCCCTTTTCGATGGTGTCAAGCACTGCTTCTGCTAGTGCTTTGCCGCCCTCGCCTCCCTTGGCCCACACTTCCGACAAGGCCACTTTAGCGCCTATCTTATGGCAACTCTCCGCGATCAAGGCCAATTCAGCTTCGGTATCGGCTGGGAAGCGATTTATGGCCACAACCACCGGTACCCCAAACTTCTGCATAGACTCAATATGGCGTTCCAGATTGGCTACGCCTAGACTTAAGGCCGCGAGGTTCTCGGTGTTGAGCTTCTTGATATCGGCGTTGCCGTGCAACTTAAGGGCGCGCGCAGTGGCCACAATTACGGCTACCTTAGGCTTCAGTCCGGCAAAACGGCACTTGATATTAAAGAATTTTTCCGCGCCAAGGTCTGCCCCGAAGCCTGCCTCTGTGACTACATAGTCAGCTACTTTTAGGGCTAACTTCGTAGCTTGCACGGAGTTACAGCCATGCGCAATATTGGCAAAAGGACCGCCATGGATAAAGGCCGGTACGTTTTCTAGTGTCTGCACCAAGTTCGGTTTGAGGGCGTCTTTTAAGAGAGCAGCCATAGCGCCGGCTACCTTAAGATCCGCCACGGTGACGGGCTCGCGCTCGGTGTTGTAGCCAACGACGATGCGACTGAGGCGCTCCTTAAGGTCGACAATGTCTAGCGCCAAACAGAGAATAGCCATTACTTCTGAGGCCACGGTGATATCAAAGCCATCTTCGCGGGGTACGCCATTATTCTTGCCGCCCAGGCCGACAATGGTCTGCCTAATGGAGCGGTCGTTCATATCCATGGCGCGGCGGAAAGTGATGCGGCGCGTGTCTATATTTAAGTCATTACCCTGATGAATGTGGTTGTCAAGTATCGCGGCCAGCATATTGTGGGCGGTAGTGATGGCATGGAGATCGCCTGTGAAGTGTAGGTTGATGTCTTCCATGGGCACGACTTGCGAAAACCCGCCTCCCGCGGCTCCCCCTTTGACGCCCATACTAGGACCGAGCGAGGGCTCGCGCAGGGCGATGGCTGTTTTCTTGCCGAGTCTGGCTAAGGCTTGTCCCAAGCCGACAGTGGTCGTCGTCTTGCCTTCACCTGCCGCAGTGGGATTTATGGCGGTGACGAGAATTAAATTGCCGTCGGGCTTATCAGCTAAGCGCTTGGCAACCAGGGGCGATATTTTGGCTTTGTACTTGCCATATAGCTCTAGGTCGTCCTCGCTGAGCCCTATGCTCTTGGCGATGTCAATAATGGGGAGCATGTTCGCGCTTTGGGCAATTTCGATATCAGATTTCACGCCTGTCACATTCCTTCCCTAAATGTAGTTACTGTAGTGTAGCAAGTTTCTCGCTTAGCTCTGCGTCAAATGCAGTCGCCCGCGCGCAAAGGGCATCTGCCTCCTCTGCCATATCTACCGCCCACGCTGGCAGCGGGTCTAAAGACGTCAAATTAATGCGCACATTGTAGAGAGCACCGCGCAGGGCGGCAAAAGCTAGGAGCCCGGCCACCCCAGCATCGGTTAGGGCGTTTTGATTGCCCTTATCTGCTGCCATTTTGGCCTGTTCTAGCACGGCGAGGGCAGCCTTTGCCGTTCTAAGGGGCACTTCTGCGGCCAAGAATACCGCTTTTTCGCTAGCGGCCTTTCTTATGGCTACCTCTTCCTCGGTCGCCTTGGGCAATTTATGCGCGGCCATAACGGCCTGATAGGCGAGCGCATCCTCATCTGCCAAGGTCAAGAGCGAAGTACGTAGGCCTCGCGAGGCTTCGCTGACTGCCTCCATTTCAGCCTGTACCGCCGCATACTTCTTACGGTTCAGGGTGAGGTTGGCCACCATCTCTACGAGCGAGGCCGCCATGGCTCCAGCGAGTGCAGCGGCTGTACCGCCACCGGGAGTAGGGTCGGCGCTGGCTAGACTGTCAAGGATGCCACTATATTTTTCCACTGCAAAATGCACAATACAAACCTCCTACTGTCCCACTACGCTGCGATAAATCATCCACGCCAAAAGACCTAGAGCGGCGCCGCCCACCATGTACACCCACATTTCAATTTTCGGTGCCTGTTTCTTTACGACCTGGGGGATGGCCTTCTTTTTCTTCTTAACCTTAGCCATAGATACACTTCCCTTCACTTACAACTAGTTTGCCGCGCTTAATGACTTTATCAATTAAGTTCACCCCGAGGTGATAGGGCACGAAATCAAGGCTGGGGGCATTGAGAATCGCTATATCGGCCAACTTGCCAGCTTCTAGGCTGCCACATGTTGTTTCGCGCCTGATGGCATGGGCAGCATTGATGGTCGAAGCGGCAAATGCTTGGGCGGGAGTAAAACCATAGTGAAAGCAGGCCATGGACTGCAAGAGCTGCATACTAGGCAGCGGCGAAGTCCCCGGGTTGTAATCGGTAGAGATAGCTATAGGCACGCCCAAAGCAAGCATCTCCTTGAACGGCGCGCGCGTTGGCGTCTGCAAAATAAAGGATGTCGCCGGTAAGAGCACCGCCATGACCTTAGCTACCGCCATGGCCGCCAGGTGGAGGGGATGGGCGTGGATAAGATGCTCGGCCGAAACCGCGCCAAGCTCCGCCGCAAGTAGCGCCCCCCCCAGAGGGGTAATTTCGTCGGCATGCACTTTAGCCCCTAGGCCAAGCTTTTGTGCGGCCAGCAAGATCTCGCGGCACTCTTCTATGGTAAAGGCCTTATTTTCACAAAAACAGTCGCAAAACTCAGCTAAACTCTCTGCCGCCACTTGCGGCAGCATGTCGTATACAAGGCTGGCGACGTATCCCCTTCTATTTTCGCTGTACTCGCTCGGCAATGCATGGGCACCCATAAAGGTGCGCACTATGTCCACGGGGTGCAATTCATCGGCCTCACGCAGTACCCGCAGCTGTTTAAGCTCATCGGCGAGAGTCAATCCATAACCGCTCTTGGCTTCGACAGTTGTGGTGCCGTGACTAAGCATGGTGTCTAGCGTATTCTCAACATTAGCCAGCAGTTCGGCCGCAGTTGCCGCACGCGTTTTTGCGACCGTGCTAATGATACCGCCCCCGCTCGCCAAGATATCGAGGTAGGAACGACCCGCCAAACGTAGCGGCAGCTCGTGGTCGCGCCAACCCGCGAAACTAAGATGGGTGTGGCAGTCTACATAGCCGGGCATCACGAGCTGCCCCGTGGCGTCGATGACCATCGTCGCACTATCACAGAGGGCTTTGGCCTCCTCATAGTTGTCGGTAACAGTCATTATTTTTTCCCCTTGGGCGAGCACATAACCCCGTTCTAAGCGCAGCACTTTTCCTAAGTCCTCGCCCGCCTGCGGGCTATGACTATACCCCACAGTGGTGACAACTTGACCATGAGCGATGATGAGACTAGCCTTCATGCCTAGCCGCCAGTTTTAACTCTAGCACCTGCTCCGGACTAAAATCAGTGAGCTGTAAATAGTGCGTAGCAACATCGAGCATGGCTTTTGCCGGCAAGAGACCGATGACCTCGCTATTCGCTACTGTCACCCCATGCTTGGCCGCTTCTAGCTTAATAGCCGCAAAGACGGTGTGTAGTCCAGTCACTGTGAAGTCTACCATGTTCATGGATATTTGCGCCTGCCCCGTGGCCTCTAGCATAAGGCCTAGTCCCTTAACCGCCGGCAATCCACCGCTTGACTCCCGCACGGCCTTGGCGATGGCCTTAGCTATTTTCACATCACCCGCAGCAAGATTGACATTAAAAGCTACCAAGGGCGGGCGCGCGCCAACAACTGTGGCTCCCGCCGAGGGATGCAGTTCTGCCAAGCCAAAGTCGGGGTAGCGCTCTTCTTTAGCGATGTCGATTTTTAACCCTTCATACTCGCCGCGCCGCACATCGGCTAAGTTCCGGCGCTCGGGTCGACGGGCCGCTTTTTCATACAGATACACGGGGATTTTGAGCTCTCTCGCAATGCGCTCACCCAGAGCTTCGGCAATGCCCACACAGTCCTCCATAGTTGCCCCCGTCAGCGGCACAAAAGGAATAACGTCGGTCGCGCCCATGCGGGGGTGCTCCCCGCGGTGGGTTTCCATATCAATGAGCAGAGCGGCTTGGGCGGTAGCACGAAAAGCGGCTTCACCCACTACTGCGGCATCCCCCACAAAAGTAACTACCACGCGGTTGTGATCGGCATCGGGCTTGTAGTCGAGAAAAGTCACTCCCTCTACCCCCGTGATGGCTTCGAGAATGGCGGCAATAACTTCTGGGCGCCGCCCCTCACTAAAATTGGGCACACATTGTACTAATTTCATAGTATTACACCTCTACTTCATCATGGGTATCTTGACGCCGCGCTCCTTGGCGACCTGGCAGGCGAGCTCGTAGCCCGCATCAGCATGGCGCATAACGCCGGTACCGGGGTCTGTAGTGAGCACTCTTTGCAAGCGCAGGCGGGCGTCCTCGGTGCCGTCAGCCACTACTACCATTCCGGCATGGATCGAATACCCGATGCCCACACCACCCCCGTGATGCACAGAGACCCAAGTTGCTCCGGCCACGGAATTAAGCAGGGCATTAAGTATTGGCCAGTCGGCAATGGCGTCTGAACCATCTAACATGGCTTCGGTTTCACGATTAGGCGAGGCCACGGACCCGCAGTCGAGGTGATCGCGCCCAATGACAATAGGGGCCTTCAACTCACCACTTTTGACCATCTCGTTAATGGCGAGGCCAAACTTAGCCCTCTCGCCATATCCTAGCCAGCAGATGCGGGCCGGCAAGCCCTGAAAAGCCACCCTCTCTTGCGCCATGGTGATCCAGCGCCGGAGCGCTTTGTCTTCCGGAAAGAGCTCTAGGACCTTGGCATCAGTTTTATAGATATCTTCGACATCGCCGGAGAGGGCTACCCAGCGGAAGGGGCCCTTGCCTTCACAGAAAAGGGGACGGATGTAGGCCGGCACAAAACCGGGGAAATCAAAAGCGTTCATCACGCCAGCTTCCTTGGCCTGCTGGCGAATATTATTGCCATAGTCAAAAACATTAGCCCCTGCCTTTTGCATGGCCAGCATCGCTTCTACATGGCGCGCCATGCTCTGCATGGACTGCTTGATATATTCCTCAGGGTTCTCAGTACGCAACTTCGCAGCTTCTTCAAGCGTCAGCCCAACAGGAATATACCCGACTAAGGGATCATGGGCAGAAGTCTGATCGGTCACGAGGTCGGGCACAATACCGCGCCGCACGATCTCTGGCAAAATTTCGGCCGCATTGCCCAACAGCCCGATAGAGAGTGCCTTGCCTTCACTTTGCGCAGTTCGCGCCAGTTCGAGGGCGGCGTCGAGATTATCTACCCAAGTGTCAAGATAGCGCGACTGCACGCGACGCTCTATGCGTGTCTGGTCAATTTCGACGCATATTGCAACCCCTTCATTCATGGTCACGGCCAACGGCTGTGCTCCACCCATGCCTCCTAGTCCGGCCGTAAGAGTGAGTCTACCCTTCAGTGAACCACCGAAATGGCGGCGTCCTGCCTCGGCGAAAGTCTCGTATGTGCCTTGAAGAATGCCCTGCGTGGCAATATAAATCCATGAACCGGCAGTCATTTGCCCATACATGGTAAGACCTAGGCGCTCGAGCTCGCGAAATTTCTCCCAGGTGGCCCAGTGTGGCACCAGCATGGAGTTGCTGATCAGAACCCTAGGTGCATTGGTATGCGTCGTGAACACACCAACTGGCTTGCCAGACTGCACGAGCAAGGTTTCATCGTCCCCTAGCTCGCGCAGCGCTTTAACTATGGCCTCGTAGCAGGCCATGTTCCGGGCTGCCTTGCCCGTTCCACCGTAGACGATGAGGTCTTCGGGGCGCTCGGCTACATCGGGGTCAAGATTGTTCATAAGCATGCGCAAGGCGGCCTCTTGCTGCCAACCTCGGCAACTGAGCTCACTGCCCCTCGCTGCTCTAATCTCTTTGTTCATTTGGCATTCCTCCCTTTGCTTGTATGAAATATCACGGGGTGAGATGGCAGAACTCGCCGACAACTGCCTCGGCGGCTCGCTGCACATGCCCCCCGTTAATCAGTCGGTACCCATGGTTGAGCTCCCCATAGAGCACACGGTCCTCGCCTAGTGGGGGCACGGCGATCCGCACCAAGTCATGCACCGCCTGTGTGGCCGGAGACAACTTGCCCGCTACTTGCAGATCTATAGCCTGGCAGGCCGCGAGGAGCTCAATGCCTAGGACGCGAGTGGCGTTCTCCACCACTTGACGCACTTTACGGCAAGCAAAACCGCCCATACTGACATGGTCTTCTTGGTTGGCACTCGAGGGGATAGAGTCAACGGAGGCCGGGTGACAAAGCACCTTGTTCTCGGAAACTAAAGAGGCCGCGGTATATTGTGGAATCATGTAGCCGGAATTAAGTCCGCCAAAACGAGTAAGAAATGCTGGCAAACCGGAAAGTTGGGGATTTACTAGCCTCTCAATGCGCCGTTCGGCAATATTCGCTATTTCGGCCACGGCCATGGCTAGGTAGTCTGCGCCTAAGGCGAGAAACTCGCCATGAAAATTGCCCCCCGAAATGACTTCGCCTTGCTCTGGAAAAACGAGTGGATTATCGGTGGCTGAATTGCACTCGATTAAGAGAGTTTCTGCCACATGGGTGAGGGCATGCAGACAGGCTCCGTGCACTTGGGGAATGCACCGGAGGGAGTAGGCGTCTTGCACGCGTATTTCTCCCGGAACAGAGACCCATTCGCTGCCAGAGAGCAACAAACGCATAGCTGAGGCGGCATGAGCCTGCCCACGATGGGGGCGTACGGCAGAGAGTTTTTCGTCAAAGGCAGCGACTATGCCTCGCAGTGCTTGGTGAGTTAAGGCCGCGGTTACAAAGCTAGCCTTAAGAACCCCGAGCGCATCAATAACAGCGAGAGCGAGGCTCGCCCCCATGGCCTGGGTGCCGTTAATGAGCGCGAGGCCCTCTTTAGCCCCAAGCTCAAGCGGCTGCAAGTTGCGGCGAGCCAGGGCTACGCTGCCCGGCACAATCTCTCCATCAACCTCAGCTTCACCTTCACCAATCATCACTAAGACTACATGTGATAAGGGGGCTAAATCTCCGCTTGCCCCTAGAGAGCCTTGCGAGGGCACCACGGGGTGAATTTTAGCATTTAACAAGTCCAACAAGGCCTGCACCGTAGCCTCTTTAACGCCCGAATATCCCTTGGCGAGGGCATTGGCCCGGAGCAACATTAGCGCCCTAACAGTATCTTGCGGCAAGGGAGTGCCCACGCCGCAGGCATGACTGACGATGAGATTTCTTTGTAACTTGGCCACCTGCTCCTTGCTAATCGTTATGTCATAAAACTTGCCGAAACCTGTGGTTATACCGTAAACAGCCTTCTCTTCGGCTACTAGCCGGTCGACGAGTGCGCGCGCCGAGGCGATCTTCCCACGGGCCTGCTCGGCAAGATAGACGCGCGCTCCTTCTCGGCTCACAGCAAGTATTTCTTCATAGGTAAGATTGGCACCCGTAATGGATACAGTCATCCCTTTTTCCACTCTCCTAATCATTGCCTTTGCCCAAGATCTAATTGCGCGGCCACGGCAGCGTGCCCTAAAGCTGCAACTCAAACACTACTGAATTCTTTTCCCTGCCCACAAAATCCTGCTGCGATTTAAAATCACCCCGCTGTGCGAAACAAATACCATGGCAAAACCGGCACTCCTGTCTGAGTGCCGGTTTGTTTGTTAGGCAGGATTTAGCGGTGGCAGGGTTCCTGTGGCTAACAATTCATTTAGTTCTGCGCCCCGCAGAGTTTCGCGTTCTAGCAGAGTTATGGCGATCAGATCTAGTTTCTCACGATTGTTCTTTAAGAGTTCTTCTGCTTGGTGGTAGGAGCGATCGACGATGCGTCGCACCTCGCGGTCAATCGTGTGGGCCACCGTCTCACTAAAGTTGCGGTGACGCGAGATATCACGTCCAAGGAAGACTTGCTCTTCTTTTTCCCCATAGGTGACGGGGCCGAGCTCCTCACTCATGCCGTACTCCATAATCATGCGCCGCACAAGGCGAGTCGACTTGTCGAGGTCATCTTGGGCACCGGTAGATATCTCATTAAAGACCAGCTGCTCGGCGACGCGACCAGACAGAGCGTAGGTCACATTGTTGAGGATTTCAGTGCGTGTCATGACAAAGCGATCCTCAGTCGGCAGGGCAATGACGTATCCGCCAGCCATACCGCGGGGAATAATGCTCACTAGATGCACGGGATCAGAGTCGGCCGTGAGGTAGCGGCTCAAAGCATGCCCGGCTTCGTGGTAGGCGAAGACCTTTTTTTCGTGTGCCGAAATGACACGCGACTTCTTTTTGGGTCCTGCGATCACCCTATTGACAGCTTCCTCAAGATCCAGCATGCCAATAGTCTGTCGATCTTGACGCGCCGCCAGCAAAGCACTTTCGTTGACTAAGTTTTCCAGGTCTGCCGCAGTAAAGCCAGGGGTAAGTCCGGCGACGACAGACAATTTGACTTCAGACGCCAAAGGCTTGTTGCGCACATGCACGCCCAAGATCGCTTCTCTCTCCTTGACATCAGGCCGGCCCACGGTAATTTGGCGGTCAAAACGACCTGGGCGGAGCAAGGCGGGGTCAAGAATGTCGGGGCGGTTAGTGGCCGCCATAATAATCACGCCTTCATTGCCTTCAAACCCGTCCATCTCCACTAGCAGCTGATTAAGAGTCTGCTCCCTCTCATCATGTCCACCGCCGAGACCCGCTCCGCGTTGTCGTCCCACGGCATCAATTTCATCGATAAAGACGATCGCTGGCGCGCTCTTTTTGGCTTGGTCGAACATATCCCTCACCCGCGAAGCACCTACGCCGACAAACATCTCCACAAAGTCAGAGCCAGAAATACTAAAGAAGGGCACCCCTGCCTCACCAGCAACAGCCCTGGCCAGCCAGGTTTTCCCCGTGCCAGGTGGGCCATAAAGCATGACGCCCTTAGGAATACGCGCGCCGATAGCGCTGAACTTGCCGGGGTTCTTTAGGAACTGCACGACTTCATCGAGTTCTTCTTTAACCTCTTCATAGCCCGCAACGTCTGTGAAAGTAATGCGTCGGCGCACATCAGACTGCATCTTGGCGCGGGACTTGCCAAAACTCATAACCTTGTTGCCACCGGACTGGGACTGTTGCATGAAGAAATACCAAATACCTGCGAATAACGCAAACATCAGACCATACGCGAGCAGGGTCGTCCACCAAGGGGGGCTTGGAGGATCCCTATATACATACTGCGTATGCGTGCGGAGCAAGGGAATGAGGGCTGCGTCCCCTGGCGGCACAGTGACGCGGTAAGCGGTACCGTCGCGCAGCTCACCGGTAATGACATTGCCCACCTGGTTAGCAGTGGCAACTTGTTCGTTGACTACGAGGTTAAAGAACTCATTGTAACTGAGCTCGCGTGGCGCATCCGTGCGCGCCATAAAAAACTGGATCAGAGACAGTCCGACCATAATGATCAGCAAGTAGAAACTTGCCGTACGTAAATTCTTGTTCAAAATTATTTGTCCTCCTCTCACAGCACAATAGCTATTTTACCACAACCATATGTATGGCGTAAAATTTTGTAGAATGTGCGGCAAAACAACATGGCTACACGCTGCTCTAGCTTCAATCGAGATGCACGCAAATATTGGGTAAATTACGATAATATTGTTCAAAGTCTAGTCCATACCCTACGACAAAGAGATCATCAATTGTGAATCCCAGATAATCTGGCACAATGCTGACCCGACGACGACTAGGTTTGTCGAGCAAGGTACAGGAGCGCAGACTTTTGGGTTTGCGAGAGCGGATATTCTCGAGCAAGTAAGTCAGCGTGAGCCCCGTATCGACAATGTCTTCCACGATCAACACATGGCGCCCCTCGACTGACTCTTCCAAGTCCTTTAGGAAGCGCACCACGCCCGATGTAGAGGTGGCCAAACCATAGCTAGAGACAGAAATAAAATCTAGGACTGACTTGGTAGAGATATGGCGACATAAATCAGCGGCAAAAATGGCCGCGCCTCGCAAGACCACGACGAGAAGCAGCTCCTCGCCTTCGTAATCCGCGCTGATCTGCCGCCCCATGGCTTCCACCCTCGCCGCAATCTCCTCCTCAGAAAGCAGTACCCGCAAGTCTAATGGTTCTTGCATCTCATTTTCCTCCACGATGGTAGAATAGTTCTAGTATATTCTTTTTTGGCTCGGGGCAAAAAGCATTGGCCACGCGCAAACCTGGCACCCAAGCAATCTGACCCTCGACTTCAATTATGGGCCAATTATCTCGCCATGGCAATGGAATTCGCGCTTCACTCATGGCTTGTTTAACTTTCTTGTGGCCTACACCCCCTAGAAGTATATACGAATCATGTGGCCTGCGGTTTCGCACCACGACTGAATTTCCGCTATATGAGATGCAGGCAGCATAACCATTTACCGCCCCTAAGCTCACCGCGCACTCTGCGACGCGCCGCGCTACGAGCTTGCCGCCACAAGGCAGTACATATTCACCCGGGACACTGATGGTCAAAGTATAGTTCGGTTGGTTTTCTTCCGCGGCAGCATAAAAAACTAAATGCTCACGTGCTCGCAAGACGCGCACACCATGTGGCAAGGCAATTCTCCTGCCGACTTGCTTATCTAACAGCGCAAAGATGTCTGCCAGGTGAATGGTCTCTAGATCTTTTCGCGTCAGGACAAGGCGAAAATAAGCTTCTGTCAGGACCCGCATCACCAAGGCCTCATGCACGCCCCTCAGCGCGTCTAACCTCACCCCAACACCAAAATCAAGAACTTCAATAGCTACCTCGCAAACAGGCTGGGCCTGACGATGAAGGTAGTCGACATTTTGCACAACTTGGGAGGACAACCGATTAAGCGCTAAGGCTACTTGTGGGTTAATTTGGCGTAGTGCGGGCATAACACTAAGCCGCACAAAATTGCGGCTGTACTCTGTGCCTAGGTTACTAAGATCCAGGCGATATCCCTGGCCGCGCTCTGCCAAAAAAGCTTCAATCTCTTGGCGGGAGACCGCGAGAAAAGGCCGCACGATGAGAAGGCCCGAAAGGCCCTGCTCTATTGGTTTCATCCCCTGCAGGCCGCTCAAACCCGTACCACGCATTAGCCTTAGCAGCACTGTTTCTGCTTGATCGTCCCGGTGGTGGGCGAGCGCTAGCTTGTTTAACGACTTCTGCTCCATCACCGCGCGGAAAAACCTGAATCTCTCCTGCCTAGCCACTTCCTGCAGAGAAACACTTTTGCCCTGCATCAACAGAGGTATAGACACATCACCACATTCACAGTCTAGGCCAAGTTTATCGCACCAATCTTTGACAAAGCGACTGTCTAGGCTGGCCTCCTCGCCCCGCAAACCATGGTTTAAGTGCGCCACACTCACAGTGAAGGAAAGATGCTGGGATAGCTCGTGGAGCACTAAGAGCAAGGCCACAGAATCCGCACCCCCGGATACACCAACCAGGATGCGGTCCCCTGTCTCTATCAGGCCCTTCTGCACGACAAACTTCATAACCCGCTCTAGCATCGCGGCAGGTACACCCCTTATTCATAACTTCAAGATTAGTCTCTACTATAACATTAAGATTGCGCGAGCAAAAGCACCATTAGAGCAGGCGCAGCTTTTTCGGGCTGTTGCGCTGACCATTTCACAAATAATCATTCCGCGCAATTGTCTCTCGCCACTTGAGGACTAGCTCTTGCGAGACTATTCCTTAATAGATAGTTCTATGATACAATTGGCGCTAACAAAGGATGGTGACGACGTGTTCCCAAGAGCGATGGCCTCTCTGGCACTCCTACTAATGCTCTCCCTGGTAACCCCAACTGCCCGCCTAGCCCAAGCCGATGGTCTACCCCTCAAGGCCGAGGGTTCTTATGGTGGACTGACAACAAGGGCGCTGAATGTGCCGCATAATTTACATGTCATTGGTTTCTACGCCCTAGGCGATGCTAGAACTAGCAGCTGGACAGATCTTTTTGGCCTGCCCTTCCCACTTACCGCCCTTGGCCACACCGACATCGTCCGAGAATTGGCTTTTGGCTGGTACACCATAGATGCAGCGGGGGCACTGCTGACGCGTAGCCCGCGCCATGCCTGGCAACGTCCCGCCGCATGGCAGTACATAGTAGGTGCTGCCGATTACTATAATATGCGCACGGAAATGGTCGTCCACGAGACCAACCGTGGCGACCTCTTGACGACCTTCCTAGCAGATGAAACTGCAATGGAACAAGCTGTGGTGGGCATTGCTCTGGCGGCAAGTCGTTACGGCGGTGTCAACCTTAACTTCGAGGGACTAGGCTTCCTCGCACGCGGCGACGAACAGAAAGCTATACGCGACAGCTTCACACACTTTGTCGCCCGCTTAGCCCCCGTTCTCCGCGCAGCCAATCGAACGCTAACCCTAACCTTGCACCCGCCAAATAGCGTCTATCGCGGTTATGATTTTGCCGCCCTCGGCAAGCTCGCCGATCGCATCATCATCATGGCCCATGATTACGGCGAAAGCCCCGAGCCGCTAGATCGCGTCATACAGGCAGTAGAAATGGCCCTCGTCGACGTACCGCGCGAAAAGCTCATCCTAGGCCTCTCTGTTTACACGGAAACAGCCCTAAGCTTAGTCGATAAACTCGTCGTCGCCGAGCGCTTCCGCCTGCAAGGCGTTTCATTTTGGCGGCTCGGCCTCTTAGTCGATGAGATGTGGCGCACACTGCGGCAGGTGCTACCTGCTCCGACCAATGGACCTTCCGCATTTGTCGGATTAGATTACCTTGCGCCTCCTGTCTGCACATTGTATTATGTATACAGGAAGAGGTGATCAACAGTGAAATCAGGTTGCATCGCGCATTTGGTTAAATCAGAGGATCTCAATCACCATGGCACACTGTTTGCTGGGCGCATGGCAGAGTGGTTTGTCGAGGCTTGCTTTATTGCCGTGGCCAGCGCAACCCGTCGCCCGGAGTCTATTGTCTGTGTAAGCCTGCAGTCGCTTGAGTTTAAGCGCCCTGCCAACAAGGGGGACATTATCACTATTGAAACTTGCGTTGTGGAAGTGGGGCGCACCAGCATAACAGTCCAAGGCAAGGTGATGCGCAATGGTGAAGCGGAGCACTTAGTAGAGGGCCAAGCAAAATTTGTGCACGTTGATGCAAATGGGCGAGCCACCCCACATGGCCTCGCGAATACAGCGGCGGAGTAATCTTAAACCATAGCCTCATCCCCGGCGCGTAAGCCGGGGTTTTTTTACACCATGCAAAGCGCCGCTTACATTGCTTTGCGGCCCTATTCGCGCCAGCATGAGGCAAGTCAGGCGGATCAAAAAAGGGTTTTTTGAATATACCGCGAAATTGTAAGGTGTTGACAGAATCTAAATCGCAGGCAACCTTCTTTCCTAGGAGTAACAATGGGGAGGACCAAAATGAGGGTCTTTGCAGTGTTGGCGGTTCTGATTGTTGGCCTGGTGATTCTAATTGATGGCATGTGGGGTATTAGTAGCTCCCTTGGCCAAGAGTACGCGTACTGGGTAACGGGAGCATTACGCGACGTAACGCGTTACGATCATAGTGCCGATCCTCCCCTGCCACTTGTAGAGGCCGGAGGGAGGCCGGTTCAAGTGGGGAGAGGCACAATAAGCTGGTGGACGCCCTATGGCGACGGGTGGCAGGGGATAGAAGGAGACACTTTCATGACTACCCCGCAATTGGCAAGATTTTTAAACCTAGAGACTCACATTGTCCCATGGGGGACGGCAGTGACGATTGAGTTCCCCTTGCCTGCTAGTGCCATTGTTCTGAGCCGTTGGAAGTTTGGTAGAGAGGTGGAGAGCACAGTTATCCCCTGCGGCTACACCTTCATTCCTGACAGAATGGGGACACATATTTTTGGGCTACATGTAAGTGTTCCTTGGGATCCGGATGGCACCGGCAGTGGGTCGGCGCATTATGCTTTTATCATCCGTGTGAGATGAATCGGAACGATCGAGCCTTCATATTGCCGACAAAGGACAACTACCTACATTGGCACCCACATTACGAGGAGGCGAAAAACATGCGTGAACGCGTACTTCTTACCGGCAATCAGGCGATTGCCCGCGGCTTTTGGGAGGCTGGCGGCGTCGTTGCTTCTAGCTACCCTGGCTCACCCACAGTAGAAATCATGGAGAGCCTGATGGATTATGCCGAAATAAATGCTCAGTGGGCGATAAACGAGAAGGTGGCCTTAGAGATAGCCATCGGGGGCAGTTTCGCCGGAGCTAGGTCACTGGTCTCCATGAAACACGTCGGGGTAAACATCGCAGCCGACCCCTTCATGACCTTCACGCAGATCCGCACCCACGGAGGCTTTGTGCTGGTAGTAGGCGACGACCCAGGGCTGTCTAGCTCGCAAAACGAGCAGGATAGTAGATTCTTTGCCCAGTTCGCAAACTGTGCCCTGCTTGAGCCCAGCAACGCACAGGAAGCAAAAGACTTTGTCGGTATTGGGCTTAAAATCAGCGAAGAGTACGGCATGCCTGTAATACTCAGGCTAACCAGCACGCTCTGCCACAGTCGCGGTGTAGTGGAGCTAAAGGAACGGACCGCCCCTGCAGAGGCTAGCTTTGTGCCCGACCAAGCCAGGTACTGCATGCTGCCGCCCTATGCTAACGCGCAACAATACTTTATGCGGGAGCGCGTGATTAAACTAGCGTCAGAAGCAGCATCACTTGACCTAGATATCTATGAGGATACCGGCCGACGCGACGCACTCTTGATTACCAGCGGCTTGCCATACCAGTACCTCAAAGAACTTGAGACAGGGCTTTCGATATACAAACTTGGTCTATGCTACCCGTTGCCTATCGCCAAGCTAAAAGAACTAGCTGCCGCATACTCGCGCGTCATAATAATCGAGGAACTGATGCCCTTTATCGAGGTGCAATTACTAGCCGCAGGCATGGCGGTGGGCGGAAAAGAGTACTTTTCGTTTACGGGCGAACTGACCACAGATCGCATCAAAGAAGGCTTAGAAAAGGCAGGCCTCCTTGCGCAGGAGGCAGCAGCGGCGACAAGCGCCCCCGCAGTGGTGAAGCGCAGCCCCATGCTTTGCGCGGGCTGTCCTCATCGCCCCGTCTTCCACATTTTGCAAAAAGCAAAAGCCCTGGTAGTGGGGGACATTGGTTGCTACTCGCTAGGCATTCTAGAGCCTTTCGAGGTGCTAAAGACCAATCTCAGCATGGGGGCCTCGTTAGGCATTATTCAGGGCATGGCCATGGCTCACCAGACAGCGAACAAGGTGCAGCCACTAGTCTCTGTTATCGGCGATGGCACATTTTTTCACTCCGGTCTCTCCGGCTTTGCCGACATCGCCAAGACCAAGCACAATATCACGGTAATTGTGCTCGATAACCGCACTACCGCCATGACGGGCGGTCAGCCCACTCCCACCACGGGCGAATTAGGCACACAGACGCACACCGTAAGCATCGCTGACGTGCTTAAGTCCTTTGGCATAACCGATGTCACCGTGGCTGACCAGTTTGATTACAGCAGTACTAAAACCGTTATTTTGGGTGCGATGAAGCGCGAGGGGCTTTCTCTCGTGATAGTCACCCGCCCCTGCGCTCTAAATTTTAGAATTAAAGAACCCCATTTCTATGTCGATAGAGAAGTCTGCATCAGTTGCCGCGCCTGCATTGGCGTGAACTGCCCTCCTATCTCCATGCAGGTCTACGAAGGCCAAAGCAAGAAGAATTCCTACATTAACCCAGAGATGTGCGTAGGCTGCTCGGTATGTTCGCAGGTGTGCCCGGTCAAGGCGATTAAAAGATCTGTAGCGCGGGGGGAGGAATAAGCATGACGACAAATATTCTTATCGCCGGAGTAGGCGGGCAAGGCTTGGTCTTGACGACTCGCGTCATAGGCACGGTAGCTTTTTCGTCTGGTTTTGATGTTAAGACGAGTGACGTCATCGGGCTGTCCCAACGCGGGGGTATGATCTGGGGCAGTGTGCGTTTTGGCTCGGACGTGCATTCTCCACTTATACCCATGGGTCAAGGGGATTTCTTGCTCGGCCTAGAAGAGCTAGAGGCCCTGCGCTGGGTTGCGCTGATGAAGCCCGCGAGCACGGTGGTGCTGTCACAAGAGACTATATTCCCTAATCGCGTCTTAATCGAGAAAGAACCCTACCCTATAGACATTCCAGCTACTCTTACCGCAGCTGGGTTACGCGTTGTGAGCGTTGATGCACGAAGCGTAGCACAGAGACTGGGTAACTTGCGCCTTGCTAATACCGTGCTGCTCGGAGTATTGTCGACCTACCTGCCGTTCCCTGCCGCAACTTGGCTGCAAGTGCTAGAGGACAATGTGCCAAAGCATACGGTGGAACTGAACCATGCAGCGTTTCAGGCAGGAGCCAGCACTGTTTCAGTGGCTACCTAGCGATGGGCAACAGAACGTACAGCCCCTTTGATGCGCGGGTCGGTGCGTGACAAAGGGAGCGGAGCGATGATCGTGCCATGAAAAAATACCTTTTGTCTATCAAAAACTATATCGCCTTAGAAATCTTGCTAGATCTTATTTCTAGCTCTGCCCTGGCCTTTATGCCGTACCTGATTAAGCGATTGTTTGATTCGGCCAATACGATGACTATGCGGCTACTCCTGACGCTCGTGTCATTATATGTACTATGTGTCCTGGTTTCCCTGGTGGCCACGTATCTACATATGATTGTCAGCTGGAAAGGTGGAATCGCGTTTGAAGTGGCCCTAAAAAGGGACTTTTTCAAAGCCATTTCGCGATACAGATACCAGAAGTTTCTCGCAAGAGATGTGGGAGAGTACATTTCGGTGCAGGCGAATGAGATCACTCAGCTAGAAATGGACTATCTGAACCCTCTGTTAAACATCTTCAAGATGGTTAACACCATTCTGATTTTTGGCGCGGTGTTGCTATTTCTCGTAGATCTGAGAATCGGGATAGCTATCATTGTCTTGTCCTTCATCTCCGCCATCTTAGTGCCCAATGTAGGCGCGAAAACAATCTCGCAGCGGCGCAAAGTCTACCTAGATACTAAGGGCGAGTACATGACCAAGATGAAGGATTTATTGGAAGGATTCAAGCTAATCCGCTCTGACACCAGGCAGAGCATTTTACGCGAGCATGAGGCTATTCTTGGCAAGACTGCTGACAAGAGATTTCAATATGGCAAAGTCAAGAGTCTGCTGGGCGTTGTGAGGGGCTGCTTCTTGTACCTATTAAATATTGTGGCCTTCACTTTAGTGGGGTGGTTTATGTTGATCGGACAAATCACCATAGGAACCGCCGCTGCCACAATGGGCTTTATAGAGAGCTTCATCACGCCGATACAATCAATCATCACCGATATGTCGACAATAAGGTCAACAGCAGGCCTCAAAGAGAAAGTGCTGGATATGTTGGAGTGGGGTTCTGAGAGCGAGACGCCTACTGCCACTACTTTTAGCGATGCCATGATATTTGACGCCGTAACTGTCCGCTATAAAGATTTCCGCCTGGATAATTTTAGCTATCGATTTAGCAAAGGGGAAAAAATACGCCATCATTGGACCCAATGGGTCAGGTAAATCAACTATAATGCGAGCATTAATGAAGTATGTCGATTTAGACGCCGGCAAAATATACCTCGATGACAAAGACTTAAACGGCATCGACATTACTCCCCTCATATGGTGCCTTGACCAGCAGGAGCATATCTTTGCGTCAGACTTCCTTTCAAATATAACAGTATTCAATGCCTCGCCGCATGAACAAACACTGCCCAGACTCCAGAACCTAATCAGCGCGTCTAAGTTTAACTCCCTTAGTAACCACGCAAATTGCAGATTGCTCAGCGGTGGCGAGAAGCAGATCATCGGCCTATTTCGGATGATGTTAGCGGATAAAGATATCTTGCTTTTGGATGAACCGTTTTCCGCCATGGACACACAGGTCTCACAGTTAATGAAACTTCACCTGAGCAATCTGGTCGATAAAACCATCATTAAAGTCACACACGACTTAACCGATCACTTGCACAGCTTTGACGAAATCCTCTTGATTATAGACGGCAAGCTTTGCGCCTCCGGCACTTGGCAGACTGTAAAAGAGACGAGAGAATTTGCTACTTTTCATGCCACTGTTTCATGACGAAGCACATCTCACTGAACAGGTCCTAGCAAAAAACGCAGAAACCCTTCAGCGAACCTGTTCTATACGGCTAAGGCGTCACTCTCCGGCAAACTTTGTCTTCCTTACTCTGCCTTGAGCTGGGCATTAGGCGCTAGCAGCAACAGTAGACTTGTCCTCAATCTGTCTTAACTAGTCAATTGTTCTGCGATAATCTCTACTTTCATGCGATCAGGGTCTTCAAAAAACACTGCATAATAGTCTGGCCCACCAGCATAGGGGTGCTTGTCATCATACAAAATACAGGCACCGTTTTGTCGTAACTTTTGTGTCATCTCATCCACAAACGCTCTATCCCCACCATAAAACGCAAGATGATTGAGCCCTGCTCTGCACCTATGATAAGGAATGTCTAAGTATCTCTCCTCAGCTTGCACGAATACAATATAAGTATCCTCAAAAATGTAGCTTATCCCCTGCTCCCACCTTTGGTATTCTGTATAGCCCAATGCCTCTAGGAGCCAGCCCCAAAATTCTATGCTTCGTCGCAAGTCTTTCACATAAATTTCTATGTGGTGAAGTCTTCCTTTCATTGTCGATCTCCCCCTTCTTAATTCAATAAAAAAATCGAATTCTATTTGACAAGTTTTCAGCTACGCCTTGGCACCATGAACAATCCACCCCCAGCCCATTATCAGTGTCGCATAGGGACGGAGGAAATGCGACACTACAGCCGCGTGACAGCCGACCATGTCGCAAACGCCCCGTCCCTATGAGACATCTTCGCCGGTCAAGCCCAATTTTTTGACTAGCGGTTGAACTCTAGGGATTAACCAGGCGAGCGAAGGACCAAACAATAGCATGCCTATGACCGTGCCTTCGCGCACGGTCATAGGCTTTTGCCATAATACAGCAATGAGCACCGCGCCGAAGATTGCGGACACATCCACTAACTGGCGCACTGTTCCGAATCTCACTTTCGTTTTTGAAGCTACGGCCATACAAGCTGCCTCTAACGGGAAGCTGAGAAAACTGATGGACATGATCAGGGCTACCGCCATGATGACAACGACAAGCGAGCCTATGTAGATCAACAGATTGATCAGATAACTATCAATGTTAACATGAGACAATATGTCATAGTAGACGACATTTACAAAAAAGCCCAACAAAATCGCCATAGGTATCTGCAGAAGGGAAATCAGCTTGAATTCTTTTCTTAAAATTGCCAGTTGAACCAAGACGCAACTTAAATTCATCATCATTGAAAATGTCCCCACTCTTATTCCTGCGGCCGAAGAGGCCGCCTGACTAAAAGCATCCCATGCGCCAACTCCGACAGCAGCTTTTAGTCCCAACCCCACTCCCGTTGCTGCCACCCCAATGAGGAATGCGGTAAACATACTTTTCCTAACAAACATCATTTCTACGCCCCCGCTACCTTCACAGCCATAATCCATGACCTAATATAGCACAAATTGCTCGGACATAAAGACATTCTCCGCCAG
>Ga0209315_100001_pt1 | contig 77203 bp, 77 predicted proteins | sample 3A3metaG_FD_184148 | JGI IMG/M metagenome (GOLD analysis project Ga0209315, IMG submission 184148) | Freshwater bacterial and archeal communities from Indian Creek, Illinois, USA to study Microbial Dark Matter (Phase II) - 3A3 metaG... | ecosystem: Environmental > Aquatic > Freshwater >... | reverse complement strand
TCTAGCTCCCTCGAGTTCTTTAATTGCATTCACAACCGTTTGTCGCGATTTGATACTGCATTTCTTTGCTATGTCATTAAGGCTTGGGAAAGCCTGTCCGTCGCTATCGGCACAACGACAAAGATATGTGTAAACCATCTTCGCATGGATACTGAGTTCCAGATCATAGATGAGATTGTAACTGTAGTACCAATTCTTCCGTTCGTTTTTCCGAATCGTGTCCATCCCCTACGAGTCCTCCTCCCTTGAGTGATATGCCTAACCAGCCCTGTTGTTCAGCCACTGGCGAAACGCATCACGTGGTATGCGTATAATCCGTCCGAAGCGCACCACGGGGAATCCGGTAATCCGCGCCATGTCGTAGATGGCCCTGTTCCCCACCCCCACAACCTTGGCCGCTTGTTCCACACTGAGCACTAGAGGTAGTTCATCCCAGCTGATCGGGGCTTGTCCTGTTAGCATGATTTTTCCTCCTCGTATGCACTTAAGATGTTCATCCGTTAGTTAACTGCAGGTCGGTCAAAAAGGTCGTCTATCGTACAACCGAGAATTCGAGCTAATTCAGGAAGCATGTCTGCGCGAGGCATCCTTTCGCCAGCCTCCCACATGGACACGGCAGACTGCCCTAAACCAAGTAGGTTACCAAGCTGTTTTTGTGTAAGTCCAGACTTTTCGCGCAGATCCTTTATTGTTACGTCCATGATTACCGTCACCTCCATCAATCACTACTCGTGTTTATAATATACCAATATTCGCACATAGTCAACACATATAGTGAGTATTTATTGGTCTACCATTGTGAAATACCACATATCGTGTTTAATATAATTACAAGAGGTGATTAGATGTTTAGAATCACGCTAAAACGGTTGAGAGAAGAAAAGGTGTTATCTCAGTATAAGTTTGCCGATTTGATTGGCGTTGCCCAATCGACCGTCGGCATGTGGGAGAGCGGAAAAAGAGAGCCTGATTTTGAAATGATAAAAAAAATAGCCGATTTTTTTGGAGTGACCGTTGATCACTTGATTGGCAACAGGCCGACAAAGGGCATCAGAATACCCGTTTTAGGCCGTATTCAGGCAGGTGTGCCCATTGAGGCTATCCAAGAAATCTTAGATTACGAAGAAATCACTCCCGAGATGGCGGCCACCGGGGAACATTTCGCGCTCATCATCAAGGGAGACAGCATGCTTCCCCGCATGAGTGACGGAGATGTGGTTATAGTGCGCCAGCAGTCCGACGTAACCAGCGGAGACGCAGCGGTAGTTATAATCGACGGGCATGATGCCACCGTGAAGAGGGTTCTCAAGCAAGAGAATGGCATCATCCTGCAGGCCACAAACCCCGCCCATGAGCCGCTGTTTTTTACGTCCGACCAAGTGCGTGATTTACCTGTTGTGGTCATCGGTCGAGTAGAGGAGCTTAGGGCTAAGTTTTAAAAAGGTGTTGTAATCTCCCGATAAGCCCTCTAGATTGAATATCGTTTCCTCCCCTCCCCTCGCTCTCGTTAGCAATGATGGACTATTGTCTGAGTTACTGCACCTTCAAGCCAGCGGAGTATAGCTAAACGGGGGATCACGATGCGCTTACCCACCTTAATGTGTGGAAATTGCCGTTGTCTGACGTACTCATAAACGGTGCTTTCATTTATACCGAGGGCAGCTGCCGCTTCCTCTACCGTCATGGTCCATCGCACATCAGTGTCCTGCGCTACCTGCAACCGTTCGAGGGCCGTGGCTGCTTCGGTGGCGCTAACAGCCAACGTCCGAAGTTCTGAGATCATGTTGATCAGCTCTTTCACTGTTGCACCGCCTCGCAATCATACAGTTCGGTGACACTGACCCCAAGGGCAATGGCGAACTTCTGCATGGCCTCCAACGAGGGATTTGCCTTGCCGCGCTCAATATCAGAGATGTAACTGAGACTAACTCCTGTCTCGTGTGCAAGGCGCGTTTGGGAATACCACTTCGTCTTCCTTAGCTTTCGCATGCGATAGAAACTTAATTTCACTACCAGCGTCATTTTATCTCTCCTCTTCGCTATCACGACATGCCGATTAAAAAAATAGGCTTGTTCGTGTATTAGCTCTATTCTAATTCGCTATGAGCGAATTGTCAACTACACTTCAGTCGTGGTGACGACAATTTTTTGCCAGCAGCGAAATGAAGAATTGATGTTTCGCTAGATGGTACAATAACAATGGAGGTGGTATTGTGAGTGGTTTCAACGGATCTAAAATCAAGAAGTTGCGCGAACTTAAAAACTGGTCCCAAGGTGAATTAGCCGAACGCGCTGGAATATCACGTTCCTATCTATCTGAATTAGAGAACGGTACCAGGAATGACCCAGCGGCCACTTATCTCAAGAAGCTGGCCGATGCTCTGAGAGTCCCTATTGACATTTTCTTTGAAGAATCTAACCTGTTCCCCCTGCAGTCTATAGCCCAGTATTTGCCTGCACACATACAGGAATTCCTTCGCAATCAAGAAGGCCTCCCCTATCTTGAGCTTGCTGTCAAAGCCAAGGACTTCCAGATCACTCCAGAGGAGCTTGCACAGCTAATCGACATATTAGGGCGTAAAGCGACAGCGGCAAAGAAGTAGCGATCCTCTAGGATTGAAAACGGGCACCATTACTCCGTCCACATTGACAGATTTGGGGTAACAGCGAACATGTGTTCGTGGTATACTAAGTCAGATGGCAATGTAGGGGGGTAACGGGCTATGAAGGGGATTGAGAGGGCAAACCTGCCGGATCGCATCATCGCTATCCATCTGGATTATATCGTTGTCAAAGGCGATAAAGAATGTTTAGAAAAACCGCAGGACGAAAAGGCGTGTAGCCCGCACCAACCTGCATAGCAACGAACCCGTTCGTATTGCAGAGCGGGCTTTTGTGCTAAAAGGAGAAGGGAGACACCAGCATGCCAGGGCATATCAAACGCATCACCCCAGAGGGCGTAAAGCCTGAAAAGTGGCAGATCGTCGTCGAGGCCGGACGAGGTGCGAACAGGAAGCGAAAGAGAATCAAAAAGGTGTTTATCGGCGGCCAGCGAGCAGCGAAGAATGAACTGTTGCGCCTTAGCGCCCAACTTGACACTGGTTTGTATGTTGAACCAAAGAAGTGGACTCTCGCCCAATATCTCGAACACTGGCTTGATACATACGGTAAACCCAATTTAGCTCCATCCACCTATGCAAGCTACGAGCGTATTATCCGTAAGCATATCAGTCTTGAGATGGGGCAGATCTCGATTGAGAAAGTACAGCCCATGCATATACAGGCCTACTACTCTCAGAAGCTCCAGAATGGTAGGCGGGACGGTGCTGGAGGCCTTTCGGCACGCACAGTACAGTATCACCATCGAGTGCTTAGGGAAGCTCTCCACCACGCTGTAAAATGGCAGATACTTGTGAGAAACCCCGCTGACGCATGTGAGGCACCGCGACCTAGCCGCCCAGAGATGTCGGTACTTGATGCCGAGGGCGTGTCAACGATGCTTGAGATTATAGAGGAGCATCCCGACAGAGATATCTTTATAACGGCCATTTTCACGGGAATGCGCCAAGGCGAGCTTCTAGGACTGCGCTGGCAGGACGTTGACCTTAATAAGCGGGTCGTGCGTATTCAGCAGTCAGTCGGATTTATCCCAAAGCTAGGCTTTGTCTTCCGCGAACCTAAGACTAAGCGTAGCCGTCGCCAAGTGGTATTGCCACAGATGGCAGTAGACGCTCTCACGCGCCGAAAAAAACAAGTCGCCACGGATAAGATTTTTATTGGTGCGGATCTTTATAAGAGCCACGACCTTGTCTTTTGCACCAACGCTGGTGCTCCGCTAGATCCGTCAGGTCTCTCCCGCCGATTTAAAAGGGTAGCAACCAAAGTGAGCGCACCAAAGCTACGCTTCCACGATTTGCGTCACACTCATGCAACGATGCTACTCAGCCAAGGGGTGCACCCGAAGGTGGTGCAGGAAAGACTTGGGCATGAGTCCATCAACATCACCCTCGACACTTATTCACATGTGCTCCCCGGTATGCAAGAAGATGCAGTCGCAAAGATGGAGTTGGCACTAGGTTTTGAAAGTGGGCACCAAGTGGGCACCAAACAGTCAAAAAACAAGCAAACAGACCACCTTGCGGTGGTCTGTCAAAAGGCCAACGGGCCTTGATATTGCTTGGTGCCGAAGGCCGGAATCGAACCGGCACGGCCCTCACGGACCGAGGGATTTTAAGTCCCTTGCGTCTGCCTATTCCGCCACTTCGGCAAAAATAAAATATGGAGGCGGCGCCCAGACTTGAACTGGGGAATAGAGGTTTTGCAGACCTCTGCCTTACCACTTGGCTACGCCGCCTCGAAATCAAAACCCAACCGCCGTCGCGGCAGCTGGGACCGAACACTTATGGAGCGGAAGAAGAGATTCGAACTCTCGACCCTCGCCTTGGCAAGGCGATGCTCTACCGCTGAGCTACTTCCGCACGAGAAATGATTGGCGATGAACTAACTTTCCCTTAGGAGCTTCCGCCATCTAATTTGTAAAAATGGTGCCACAGGCCAGAATCGAACTGGCGACACGAGGATTTTCAGTCCTCTGCTCTACCGACTGAGCTACCGTGGCACTTTATTAAATGGCGGAGTCGACGGGAATCGAACCCGCGATCTCCGGCGTGACAGGCCGGCATGTTAACCGCTACACCACGACTCCAATTATGGTGGGAGCAATAGGGATCGAACCTATGACCCTCTGCTTGTAAGGCAGATGCTCTCCCAGCTGAGCTATGCTCCCACGCATTTGTTAGTATACAGGCAGTTTCCCTTGGCGTCAAGTTCAATCTTGCATCTCGCCTCTTGCCTCTTGCCTCTTGCCTCTTGCCTCTTGCCTCTTGCACTGGTGCGCCCGAGAGGAATCGAACCTCCGCTCCCAGATCCGGAGTCTGGTGCTCTATCCACTGAGCTACGGGCGCGTGGGATGCCTAATTATTATAGCCGCTGGCAGAACTGAATGCAATGGCAAATCCAGCATAATACCAATCACAGCCCATGGACAATAGACTTAAACTTGCGACCGCGATCCTCAAAGTCACGAAACATGTCAAAACTGGCACAAGCCGGCGAAAGCATGACACTTGAACCGGGCTTGGCATGCTTTTGGCACCATAGAACTGCCGCCTGCAAAGTAGGTAAATTGCTCTTTTTCACTTTTTTACCTTTTTTTTGTTCAGCATCATTAATGGCCATGCCGATTTTATCTGCTGTGGCACCAATAAGGGCTACAGCGCGCACATTGTCGACTATGGCCAGGGCTAGGTCGTCAAAAGGAACATTTTTGTCGCTGCCCCCTGCGATAAGCAAGATGTCGCCTCCGATGGCTTGCAGCCCGGCCACGGTGCGCGTAGGGCTTGAAGCGATGGAGTCGTTATAATATCTCACGCCGCCGATTTCACGCACCAGTTCCAAACGGTGCTCTACCGGCGTGAACGATGTCACGGCCCTCGCCATGGAATCCAGACTAATCCCCTGCACTAGGCACGCCGCAGCGGCTGCAGCCACATTGGCGATGTTGTGCCCCCCTAGTAGTTTTAAGCCAGAAACATCGCAAATATGCCGCTCTTCACCTAGCCACCTGGCCCAAAGATCGCGTCCACGCACAAAGACCCCGCATGGCACCTCGCCTAGACGACTAAAGTAGACAACCTTGCCAGCGGTCTGCACAGCCATCGCCCGAGTGATCTCATCGTCATAGTTTAAGATGATGTAATCGTCCTGCGATTGGTAGCGCCAGATATTGGCCTTAGCGGCGATATACTCGGCGTAATCCTTGTGCACATCGAGATGATTGGGTGAAATATTCGTAACAACGGCCACCATGGGGCTTTGCTTCATAGGTAAGAGCTGAAAACTAGACAATTCGAGAACAATACGTGCGGACAGAGGTATATCCACAACTTGCTCTATTAGCGACTGCCCAATATTTCCCCCGAGATAAACCTCACACCCCGCTTCTTTGAGTATGGCGTAGATAAGCGCCGTCGTCGTTGTCTTGCCATCACTGCCTGTAACGGCGGTGATGGGAGCCTTGGCCAAATCAAATACTAACTCAATTTCACTTGTCAAAACAGATCCCTGCGAGACTGCCCTCTCCAATTCAGGCAGATCGGGCCGCATGATGGGGGTCTTGAACAAGAGGTCATACCCCTCTAATTGGGCGAGATAATCCCCGCCTAACACATACTCCACATTCTTACCAACTAGTGCCCTGCGCACATCGCCTAGCTGGGCCAGCGACTTTTGGTCGAAGGCGGTGACTATGGCCCCATGATCGACGAGGAAATTAATCAGGGGAACCCCACTCCGCAACCCTATACCCATGACTGCGACTTTTTTTCCCCGCAGTGATTCCACACTCAGTACCAACCAAAACCTCTCCCTTGAATCTATGTTGCCGCATGGTCTGCCAGGCGCTCTCGACTAGAGCGCCTACTTATCGTAGTTGTAAAATCCCTTGCCACTTTTACGCCCTAAGTGACCTGCCTGGACTAACTTGCGTAGCAGCGGGGCAGGGCGATATTTATCTTCCCCTAGAGAACGATGCAAAACTTCCATAATGGCTAAGCATACGTCGAGACCAATCAGATCCCCTAGACTTAAAGGTCCCATGGGATGGTTGGCTCCTAGCTTCATGATAGCGTCTATATCTGACGCTTTAGCTACCCCATCTTGCAGACAAAAGGCAGCTTCATTGATCATGGGAACAAGCAAGCGGTTTATAACAAATCCTGGGTGGTCAGTGACCATTATGCCCGTCTTGCCCATGCGACGCACAACTTCTTTTGCGGCGGCCACGGTCTCGTCACTGGTGCTATGCCCGCGAATGATTTCGACCAACTGCATAACTGGTACCGGGTTCATAAAATGCAGCCCGATAACCTTTGCGGGGCGTTTTGTGAAAGCCGCTAGCTGCGTTACCGAAAAACTTGACGTATTACTGGCTATAATGGCATGGGGAGCGCAAGTGCGGTCTAACTCGATGAACACGCCTTTTTTGACTTCAATATTTTCACTTACCGCCTCAATAACCAGGTCGGCCTCAACAGCTCGGTCCATCTCCGTGGTGACCATAATGCGTGCCACCGTTGCCTCTTTATCGTCGTTTGACAAAGTGCCCTTTTCCACCGCTTTAGCTAGAAGTCTCGTTATGTTTGTTTGAGCTTTGCTGAGATGTTCGCTGGAGAGGTCGCACAACAGTACCCTATAGCCGTTTTGGGCGGCTACCTGGGCGATGCCGCTCCCCATTTGACCCGCGCCTACCACCATAATAGTTTTAATTTCCATAAATACCCTCCCTGCATTCTTGCATACTATTTGGTTAGCTCTACAGTTATTCGTTCCACAGTACACATGGATTTCCTTCTGCTCTCAGTAATTCCTCTCACCATATCCATGAGGGAAACAAGCATCCCATGTGCTATAATGGGCATGTGTTTAGGAGAGTGATTGTTTTGGAAGACCGCATCCCCCCCACCCTCGCCACGCTATTTTGGAGTTTTTGCAAAGTTGGTGCTTTTACCTTTGGTGGAGGGCTAGCGATGTTGCCCGTTATAGAACGTGAGATTGTGACTCGACGGGGTTGGCAGAGCGAACAGGAATTTGTCGATGTGTTAGCTGTTGCCCAGTCAAGTCCGGGGGCAATTGCCATCAACACGGCCATCTTTACCGGTTACAAGCTTCTAGGATTGCCGGGTGTCGCCGTAGCTACCATAGGTGCGGTCCTGCCCTCCTTTGTTATCATAACCATACTGGCTGCGACTTTCACCGCAACCACGCCAAGCCCTGTTATACTCGAATTTTTTATGGGCGTTCGCCCTGCGGTTGTCTCCCTCATTCTGGCGGCTGCCATCACCGTCGGGAAGAAAGTGTTGGTAAATGCTTTTAGCAAGCGCCTAGCCCTATCTGCCTTGGCCATTAGTCTCTATTTTAACTGGCACCCGGCAATACTCATCGCCGGAGCCTCCTTGCTTGGCTATTTATACCAACAGGTCAAGCGCCGTCCGGGGGCCTCGTCATGATTATTTGGGAACTTTTTGCGAGCTTCTTTACGGTTGGCTTGTTCAGCTTTGGCGGTGGCTTTGCCATGATCCCGCTCATTGAACGTGAAGTGGTGCGCAGTCAAGCCTGGCTCACGGCGCAACAGTTTATAGATATATTAGCAATAGCCGAAATTACCCCTGGTCCAATCGCCATCAATTCGGCCACCTTTGTCGGCTACAAAATGGGCGGGCTATGGGGCGGTCTGGCTGCGACCCTAGGAGTAGTTACGCCTTCTCTCATCTCCGTCCTGACCATCGCCTACCTTTTTGGTCGCTTTCATGGCGCGCCGCAGTTAAAGGCTGCCTTGTCCGCTGTTCGCCCCGTAGTTGTGGTACTGATTTTTTCAGCTGCAATTTCGGTGGGCAGGCAAACCATTGTCGATGTGCCAAGCGCGACCCTTGCGGCCATCGTCTTAGTTCTCATGTTAAGCACTAAAATCAACCCCATATTACTCCTTATAGCTTCGGGAGTCGTGGGCATCATCATTTTTTAGAACCAGAGGCACGGAAGACCTAGGGATAGGGATGCCGAATACTCACAGAAACCTAGGCGCATGTGATAAAATGGAGACAAGTTGTGATGGGAGGCGGCAAGTATGAGGAAAACAAAGATTGTCTGCACCATTGGACCGGCTAGCGACAGCCCCGAAAAATTGCGCGAGCTGATCAGGGCCGGGCTTGATGTGGCGAGGCTTAATTTTTCCCATGGCACTCATGCGGAGCACGGGGTGCGTTTGACCAATTTGCGCTCGGCAGCGCAAGAACTAGGCAAGCATGTCGCAATTATGCTAGACACCAAGGGTCCCGAGATTCGCATCGGAACTTTCGCCGAGGGCCCAATTGAGCTTATTCCTGGCAACACCTTTACCCTGACTACACAAAATGTCCCCGGCACAGTTGATCAAGTAAGTGTGAGTTACCTGCGGCTCCCACAAGATGTAGCGCCTTTAGATCGTTTGCTCTTAGATGATGGTCTGCTTGAGCTTGTCGTGCTTGACACTACCCGTGACAGTGTCGTATGTAAAGTTGTCGTGGGAGGAGTATTAAGCAATCGCAAGGGCATTAACGTGCCAGGAAAACATATCAACCTGCCTGTTTTGTCGCCACAGGACGAAGCGGATCTGCGCTTTGGAGTGGAGCAGGGGGTTGATTACATTGCCGCCTCTTTCATGCGTAATGCCAATGATGTTTACGCCGTGCGCCGCTACATCGAAGGGCTAGGGGCCAACATACCGATCATTGCTAAAATTGAGAACAAAGAAGGCGTTGACAATCTCGATGCCATTTTGAAAGTGGCCGATGGTCTCATGGTCGCGCGTGGTGATATGGGAGTAGAATTCCCAGCGGAAGAAGTGCCCATCATTCAAAAAGAAATGATTAGGAAGGCCAATAACGCTGGCAAGCCCGTGATTACGGCCACGCAGATGCTCGATTCCATGATGCGCAATCCCCGCCCCACGCGTGCCGAAGCGAGTGACGTAGCTAATGCTATTTTCGATGGCACCGATGCCATCATGCTTTCGGGGGAGACCGCCAGCGGCAAATACCCTCTTCTGTCCGTACAAACGATGGCGCGTCTAGCCGAGAGAACTGAAGAAGTACTGAAATACGGCCAACCCAGCCCTGATGCCTGCCAAGTGCGCGCTGCCACGGTAACCGATGCCATTAGCCACGCCACCGTACAAGTAGCTACAGAACTCGCTGCGGCTGCCATTATCACACCAACCCAATCAGGATGGACAGCACGCATGGTCTCTAAACATCGCCCAGCCTCACCCATCATTGCTATTACCACAAGTGCGGCTGTTGCACGCCGCTTGAACTTGTTGTGGGGCGTTGCTCCACTCGTCGGCCAAGCTATCTCGACAACCGATGATCTTATTGAGGGCTCGGTACAGCGTGCTTTAAGCGCTGGGTTGATCATGAATGGTGACTTGGTGGTTATAACCGCTGGCATCCCTGTAGGCGTGCCAGGCACGACAAATGTGCTCAAAGTTCATGTGGTCGGCGATGTCGTAGCCAAGGGTACAGGTATCGGTGCCATTACCGCTGAAGGTCGAGTTACGGTGGCTAAGAATGCGGCTGAGGCCAATGCCAAAACACAAAACGGGGACATACTGGTCACCTTCGCCACGGACAGCGACTACATCCCCGCCATAGAACGCGCAGCTGGACTGATCACTGAGGAGGGGGGTCTCACCTCGCACGGTGCTATCGTGGGGCTTAACCTCAATAAGGCTACGATTGTCGGTGTCAATGGCGCGACAAGCCTGTTTAAGGATGGCCAGTTGGTCACCCTAGATGGAGGGCGTGGTCTTGTCTACCAAGGTCATGCTCGAGTTCGGTAAGAATTTTTTTCAGTGCGCTGGCAAAATTGTTTTGCCAGCGTTATCATTTTGTCCTCTGTTCTTAAGTTCCCCCGTGCGGCTTGTTCTTCGAGATAGGTTATGGTTTCTTGCAACCATTTTCCAGGAGGCAAATCCAGCGCGAGAGCAAGCTGAGCTGGATTCATGGGTAGTGGCGGACGGATTACTTCGTCATGACGAAAATACCAGGCCCTAAAAAAGCGATTGACGGTCGACACAATCCGCCTGAAGCTTTCTTCGTTGGCCCCCTCTTCCCCTTTAGCTAGTTGGTCTGCCACGCTAAAGAGAGCCATGGGAATGCTGTGCTCACCCAGACGGTGTGCTAGGCGGAAGAGATGCCCCTCATGGAGATGAGGTTGACGTGATAACTGTGCCAAGTAGCTGTGCCACCGCACGAAGCGGCTTAACAGCTTGGCTTCTGTGCTTGCTAAACGCAAGCGCTGCGCTATGGGGGCAATCATACTCGCACCAACTTGCTCATGCCGGTAAAAAGTAACTTTACCATCGGCGCGTAAACCACGAGATGGCGGCTTGCCGATGTCATGCAGCAGAGATGCCAACTTGCAAACAGACTCTAAATTCATGGGGACACGCCCTAGATCAAGTGACACACGTTCACGAATGTCCTCGTCAAGAAAGTATGGAGTTTGCCATACTTGCATGTAGCCGAGAAAAGCCCGCCAAGAATGCTCATGCACGCCAAAAGCATGATGCTGGTTTTGTGATACTCCCTTTTCCGCTTCTAGCTCCGGGAATAAAGCTGCCAAGACGCCCAACTGCTCTAGCCAGATATAGGCAGATGTGGCCATTGGCGCGACAGTAATCCTCTTTAGTTCGGCCCATACTCGTTCTCCTGGGCAGAGCCGCAGAAATTCGAGCGATACTTTAACTTGCACTTGCAAGTCACTACTGGTGGTAAAGCCAAGTTCGCCCATAAGACGCGCTGCACGCATGATTCTAAGTGCGTCTCTAGCGAAAGAATCGGGTGAAGTGAGGACAAGCGTTTGCGAAGCTATGTGCTCCCGGCCAAGGTGAAAGTCCTTTATTTTGTCAAGATCTTGAGCCACGAAGTCTCTGAACTCCATGGCCATGGCATTGACTGTGAAGTCACGCCGCGCCAGATCAGTCTCAAGGCTATGGTAGAGCGGAGCGATGTCAAGCACGGCGTCTTCGTGGTGGTATCGCCAATGTTGGTGCTCATGACTAAGGGCAAATGGCCTTCCCCCAAGCGCAAGGGATATCTCTCCGAGATGACTCATGAATTCTGCCCCAGGGATGAGCAAGTCGTAGTCGCAACTTGCGCGACCTAGGCACAAATCCCGCACCGCGCCACCCACGACATAAATTGGGAATTTGTCCGCCAAACCAAGCAATAGTTGCAACATAACTTCCACCCCGCTTTCTGTGCTTTTCTTGTTGACACCCTCTGCCTGACACTCAGGCTGAGCCAAGCTGTCCGTAGGTAGATTTAATCAAAACAATGTATAAAACACAAGGTCAAAATTTGTCCTTGTTTGCGTTCTCGGCCTAATTTACTCACCTACTGTGCCCGCAAAACGGCGGGTAAAGACCAGCTTTTGCGCTCGGCCCCGATGTGATATACTGATATTGCAATTGAATAGCCTTTGTGGAGGTTCCCCGCTGTGGGGATTAAAAGGGAATCAGGTTAAAGTCCTGAACGGTCCCGCCACTGTAATGGGTAGTACTCGGCATTGACCACTGTCTGTGTTAACAGATGGGAAGGAGCCGGGCGCGTTAATCCCAAAGCCAGGAAACCTGCCCCCACGATGACGACACCGTCCTTCGGTCGAGGGGACAGGGTCAGAGCCAATGGGGGTTCCTATTGCTCTACCTATCCTCAACCTAAAGGTTGAGGATTTTATTTTTGCGAGGAGGCCATCAATACGGCACAAGGACACTTACAAATTGCTTGCTTTGCTGCGTTTACGACCTAATAAATCACGCATAATGAAGGAGGTATACCAGTGAAAAAACTGTCCCTATTGGCCCTAGTCGCCATACTGGCGTTATTTGGCGCAGGCTGCGCCCCCATCACTGCCCTTTTGCAAAGACCTATCGTCCTTACTGATGATTTTGGGCGGGAGGTCACCCTAGACAAGCCCGCGGTGCGCATCGTTTCTCTGGCCCCAAGCACCACGGAGTTACTCTTTGCCCTCGGCCTTGCTGACAAAATTGTCGGCGTAACCGAATTTTGTAACTACCCTGCCCTAGCACAGACAAAAGAAAAAGTAGGCGGCTTTGGCCCACCTTCCATAGAAAAAATTATTAGCCTAGGCCCTGACCTTGTCGTGGCTGCGAGCTTGCACCAGGCTGTCGTGGAACAGCTAGAGCAGCTCAACATTCCAGTCATCGCTGTGAACCCCACGAACATGGCGCAAGTCGTTGCCAACGCCTTGCTTCTAGGCAAGGCCACCGGTGCCACAAGAGAGGCACAGACCATTGAACAGGACTTTACAACTGCCATGCGTGAGGTGGAGCAAAAAACGCGGGGTATAGCTCTAGGCAGCCGGCCACTCGTATACTTTGAGATTTGGCATGATCCAATTACTAGCGCCGGGCCAAACACTTTCATCCATGAGCTCATCACTCTGGCTGGCGGAATCAATCTCGCCGCCAATGCAGCCAGCAATTTCCCTGTTTTGTCTCTAGAAGAGATTCTAGCGCAAAAACCAGCGGTGATGTTCCGTGGGCACGGCACGGAGACTGTAGAGGCTATCAGGCAGCGGCCGAACTGGGAAACTGTGCCTGCTCTGGCCAATAATCGCGTCTACTTAGTCGACGAAGATATCATTCTTCGCCCAGGCCCACGCTTGACCTTGGGCCTGCGCGAGATGGCTAGGCTGCTTCACCCCGATTTATGGCGTTAATGAAGATTGTTGACCGACTAAAGAGAGGGCGACTAATTGTCACCCTCTCCGTAGTTTTGTCCTTAGTGATGATTGCTGGCATGGCCCTTGGGGCGGTAGACATCCCCCCCACGCGTTTCTGGCAAGCCCTAGAGCAGCTGCTCTTTGATCCTGCCGCAGAGTGGGACTACGAAACCATAGTTATTTTTCGACTGCGACTGCCGCGGGTAATTCTTGCCGCCATGGTCGGGGCTGGTCTCGCTACAGCAGGGGCTGTCCTGCAGGGACTGCTCCACAACGGACTCGCCGACTCTCATATCCTAGGTGTCTCTGCTGGCGCAAGCCTTGGGGCGGCCATCGCCATGCTACTGGGCTTAAGGTTTAGGATTTTTGGACTGGGGGCAGTCACCCCCATGGCCTTCATCGGGGCGGTGCTCACTTTGCTGGTCGTCTTACTCCTCGCCCGCCGTGTGGCCGGCCGTTCCACCCTAGGCCTTTTACTGGCAGGCATCGCGATGAGCAGTTTTCTCTCGGCCCTAGTCTCCTTGTTGGTGTATTTTAGTGGTAACAGAATTCACCCCCTACTCTTTTGGCTCATGGGCAGCTTTGCGGCACGGGGCTGGAATCATGTACTTTTAGCAGCGCCATACCTCGTCGCCGGATATGCCCTAGCTTTTTTTTACCACCGCTACCTCACCGCCATCAGCCTAGGTGATATGACTGCGCATCACCTAGGGGTAGATGTCGAAAAAATACGTTTCCTTCTACTCTGCTCTACTGCCCTGCTCACAGCTGCCGCAGTGGCCGTGAGTGGCGTCATTGGCTTTGTTGGCCTTATGACTCCCCATGTGGCTCGCCTTTTTGGAGGAGAAAATTATCGCCGCCTGCTCCCTTATTCCGCCTTGGTGGGCGCTATTTTTATGACCGCTGCCGACATATTATCACGTTTTTTGTTGCGACCAACCGAATTGCCAGTCGGTATTATCACAGCCTTGGTGGGCGGCCCTTTCTTTCTCTACCTGCTTGCTAGCAGCCGAAAGGAGATGCTCTAGTGCACCCGCTAGTTGTCGCTAATGTTTCCTTTGGTTTTGCCAAGCAAAAAATCTTAAAAAATATTACCGCGGAATTTCCCAAAGGCACTTTGACTGGAATCATCGGGCCTAATGGCTCTGGGAAATCGACTTTAGTGAAGATAATGAGCCGCTGGCTGACGCCACAAAGTGGCGAAGTGCACCTCGCTGGCATCCCCCTGGCCAAGCTCTCGCACCGCACTATGGCACAGCACTTAGCGGTGGTCGAACAGGAGAGCGTACTTGGCATTGACCTAACGGTGCGGGAGCTGGTCTACCTAGGTCGCCTACCCCATCAGTCCTTACTTCAGGGTCCGACCGCCCGAGATATGGAGCTTGTCAATCAGGCTCTTGGCAGGGCGGGCGTTGTCGACCTGCAGGACAGGTACTTGAGCACCTTGAGCGGGGGAGAAAAGCAGCGAGCGCGCATCGCTACAGCCTTAGCTCAAGATTGCCCTCTACTCGTCTTGGACGAACCAACTTCTCACCTTGACATCAGGCATCAGATGGATATATTGACCCTCTTACGGTCTTTAGCCCGTGAGGGCATGACCATTATTGCCGTGCTGCATGATATAAACTTGGCGGCACTATACTGCCAGCGGCTGCTGGTGTTGTCGCAGGGAGAACTCACTGCCCAAGGAACACCCGCGGAAATATTGCGTCCTGATCTCATTCAGGCCGTGTATGGCTGTCAGGTGGCGGTGTTCTCGCACCCAAGTGAAAACGTCCCCCAGGTATCTCTGCTACCAGTAGGGGGACGCTTATAGATACTAGCTTGCACTTTGACCCTTGCCGCTTAGGAGCCACACTGCCATAAATCCAAGTACGAAGCTAACCAAGACAAAGAGAGTAAATCCGGCGGGCAGTAGGGCCCTAGTAGAGCCAAGTATCAGTCCGGCAAAGAAATAGGACAAGAGGTCGCGATAACGCGCATAGAGTTTATCCAGCACATAGGCCAGCAAGAACAGCCCACCTACGCTGCCCACGGCGAAAATCGCTAGCTGCCCGAGAACAATTTCTTTGATATAGTAGAGCATAGTATCATAGATGCCCATGATAATAAGTATGGAGCTACCTGGCACACCGGGCAGTACCATGGCTGCTGTGCTCAGAGCGCCTCCTATGAGCAAGGTAATGGGGCTGACCATCACCACTTCTTGCGCCATAACCATGGGTTCTGCTCCGAACACGAGCCCTACGGCCAATCCTACCAGCAAAACAATCGTTCTGGGCACATTTGGGACTGGCGCGCCTCCAAGCACTGACCGCACCGAAGCCAGCAGGCTTCCAAAGAGAAACGCCACCGTCACATCGCGGAATCGCTCAAACACTAGGGCAAAGGCGGTGCCACCCACCAAAATGCCAACCACCATGCCGCCAAAAATAGGCACATAAGGTCGTAAATTTAAACGCACTAGGTCGGCGATCATCTTCTCATAAAGACCCATGATGAGAAACACCGTCCCCCCGCTCATGCCGGGAAGGATGACAACCAGACCTAGAATAAAACCTTGAATTAACGCACGCATTGATCTTAGTCCTTTCTTACGGAAACCTCTGTAACCTGGACTTACCAAGGGAAGTGGGAGGCGAATTATTGCTATGCGATATGATTTGGTCGTTGTGGGGGGTGGAGCAGCTGGGCTAGTGGCAGCGATTGTCGCCGCCAGAACCGGTGCTAGCGTGCTTATACTAGAGAAAAATGCTAAGCTTGGGAGAAAAATTCTCGCGACTGGGAACGGTCGTTGCAACCTAGGCAACGACCACTGGTCGCTAGATCATTTTATGAGTCACAACATTTCGCTGGCCGGCCAGATACTGGAACGTTTTGACAACCAAGCCGCGAAACACTTTTTCGGCCAACTAGGGCTCGTCATAATCAGCGAGGAGGGCAGGTGGTACCCTCGCTCCAAACAAGCAGTAAGTGTGCTGAACGTTCTGCTAAGCGAGCTAACACGCCTCGGTGTTGAAACGACAGTAAGCTCTACTGTGCACGCCGTTGAAGTAACCTCCAGTGGATTTACAGTCCACCATGGGCTTGGTCAAAACTATGGGCAAAGGGTTCTCCTCACAACCGGAGGCTTGGCCGCCCCGGCGCTCGGGTGCACCGGCGATGGCTACAGCATAGCTAAAGCCCTCGGACACAACATCCACGCTCCGTCCCCTGCCCTAGTAGGCCTCAGGGTGAAGTCAACGCACCTCAAGAGGCTATCGGGGCTACGCCTGGCGGCCGCAGTAGCCATACCAGAGCTCGGCCTTACGGAGAGCGGCGAAGTCCTTTTCACTGATTACGGCCTCTCGGGCATTCCCATTTTTGACCTCTCGCGCGCCATAGGGCACCGCCAGGGCCTCACTCTGCGCCTCAGGTTAGCACACGATGAAGCCACCGAGAGTGGCCTTCACCGCTTTCTAGACCGTTACCTGCGCGCTCTCTCACACAAGTCCCCGAGCGAAGCGCTCGCCGGCTACCTGCCCCACCAGCTTTGTCTCCCGGTCCTAGAGGAATCAGGCCTAACACACAGAAAATACGCCAGAGAACTGTCACGAGCGGATGTTAGGCAATTAGTCCATCAACTGTGGGCCTGGGATTTTCCCATTGTGGCGCTGAACACATGGGAACAGGCACAGACAACATGGGGAGGCATTCCTCTAGCCGAAGTGGACCCAGCAACCCTCAACTCTAAAAAACAAAGCGGATTGTCCTTGGCAGGCGAAATTCTCGACGTACACGGACGCTGCGGAGGCTACAATTTACACTGGGCTTTCGCCAGCGGCTATGTGGCAGGACAAGCTAATGCTCGTTGCCCTCTATCCTGATTACAACGCGGTTAGGGAGGCACACCAAGACTTCACCCGGCCGGCTTTTCGCCCCCATCTTAATGCACAGCTTGTCCGGGCAGGCGGAGGCGATAAAACTGATGTACGAGCCGTCGACGCGAATAATACTCTCCCCGCGTACACCTTGTACGGTGAGATCCCTTTTTTCACCACTAGCTTCAAGGGGTAAGGTTTTAACTTCATTGTTGTCAACTAGGATGACGGCTTGTTGACCAAGGGGGGTCACGAAACGCCTGTACGCCACCCAACCCATCATGGCAAGGGCAACTAGCAGTATGACTACTGCTATTTTTTTGTCGAATGCGGTCATAACCGTCCCCCCATCTTTATAACACCTGTCCACCGTAAAAGTACAGAATAGCTAGCACTATAAGCAAGAGCACGGCGACAATGAGCGAGCCGATAGTCACGTTTTGCAGGTTAAATGTATTGCCCTCGGTAAGCAGGGTGGCTGACTCACCCACAAGCTCGTAGCCTTCGCCTAGGCTCGAGTCAAGCGAACTCATGCCTTGTGCGACAGACTGCGCGCCCTTCCCAGCAGCGCTGTAGGCCTCGACTAGGCCATGATCGAGTTGCCGAGCCTGTTCAACTAGTTGCGTAGTGCTGTGTCCCACCGCTTCATAACCCTCATCAATGAGGTCGTCAAAACGTTTGACACGTCGCAGCAAGCGGCCGGAAATGGTGCCACCTCGATCATAGACATCGCAAATGCCACCATCTGCTTTCGTCGCGTAACGGCAGCAAAAAGTGAGGAAGGCCTGGTAGGCTGGGCGAAAAATAACGCCCTCAATGGATAACCACTTGGGGTAGCTCCAGCCAAAAAAGCCGCTGTACTTGGCCAATATGAATAAGCCCACACCCATGAAAAAGGGCCATAGCACCCCTTCGTAGGCATAAGGGGTCCAAAAATTTATCGTTGGGAGTTTTTTGGCTAGATAGGCTGTATCCACCAGTGTCCCCTCTGCCGCAAGGCTAAAGAAGCGCATGACAGTCCCTGGGAAGATGCCGAAAAACAGCATGGCCACACTGAGGACACTAAGCACGCCGCGCATAAGCCATCCTTCAGACCTTTGCGGCCGCCGCTCACCCTGAAACTTACCAAAAAATATGCCCAAGTACAATTTTATGAAGTAGGCGGCGGTGATGGCACTGCCGAAAACAAAAGCTCTTTCGACGAGGAGTAGCCAAAAACTACCTCCATGTTCGGCTACGGCTACGAGAGCTTTGTGGATCAGAGTCTTGCTGCCAAAACCAGCAAATCCGGGTAATCCCAGTGCCGACAGCGAGGCAATGAGCATCGTTATGGCAGTGAAAGGTAGGAAACGTGCCAAGCCTCCCAGCCGATCAAACTTAAGACTACCGGCGGCAAAGAATATCATACCAACTAAAAGAAACAGGGAAGTACTGAAGAGGGCATGGCTAAAAGCATGATAGACTGCGGCGGTATGAGCTAAGCCGCCCTCCTTAGCGAGATACATCACAGAGGCCACTGCCAGTAAAATATATCCCATCTGGCTAATGCTCGAATAAGCTAACAGACGCTTGATATTGTTTTGTATCAGGGCAAGAAAACCTCCGATTAACATCGTGAAAAGACCTACCGCCATTAGTATCAGGCCCAGATTCTCCTGTATCTGGGCAGAAGCAAGCGCGAAAACATCTGATTCGCTGGCCAAAGTTACTGTCAGGAAAGTCAACATACCGTAGACGCCGGTCTTGTTCATAGCGCCGGACAGCATGGCTGTCGCTGGGGCAGGGGCGGAAGTATAAGTGTATGGCAACCAAATATGGAGAGGAATAAGTCCCATTTTGAGACCAAAACCTACCACAAACATCAGAGCAATGGCATAAGGGTTAATACCTCTCTCCAGCAAAACATGCAGTTGAGGGGTTATCTCGGCCGTGCCCGTAGCCCAGACGAGTAGCAGCACACCAAACAGAAGCACCAGCCCACCGGCAACGCTCATGTAGAGGTAAATATCCCCCGCGCGGCGCGCGTGGTCGTTTTCCGCGTGAACAACGAGAGGATAGGCCGTAAAAGTCATAAACTCAAAGAATATAAAGAGGGTAAAGTAGTCCGCTGCTAAAAATACTCCCAGACAACCGCCCATACTGAGGAGAAAGAAAGAGAAGAAACGCCGAGGCGAGTGCGTATTACGAAGATATGATGTAGCGAACAAGATCGCCAAAAACCATAGCCCCGCTACTGCCACTGCCAGAGTAGCACCGAAAAAGTTGGGGCGAAAACTCAAACCATAGTCGATGACTTGAAGGAGGTTCAGCTCTAAGAGAGTGCCCCCTTGGTGCAGACTGAATATTACTGCCGTGGCCGCGAGCGACAGTAGTCCTGCCACCACCGCCACGAGGCGCGGCCACAACCACGAGCTAACCGGGCCACCGAGGATTAGCACCGCGCCTAGGATGGGAATAAGGGACGGCGCTAACAGCAACAAGTTCAGAGAATCCATTGTCCCTCTCCTTACTTAACGACTAGAAATAACGCTGCCGCGGCTCGCTTCGCCAAATCGAGCACTCCGCTTTGCGGGAAGAGATCCACAAAAACGATGACTAGGGTCATGACTACGATGGGCGCAAGCATCGCGATGGGTAATTCAGGCTTTGTGGCTGTACTCTCGCCCTTTCCGTGTTGCGAGCCAAAAAGTGTACTTTGGATAACGGGGAAGTAATATATAAAGTTCATAAGTGAGCTGAGGAGGAGGAGGAGGACGAAACCCCAGCTCCCAGCGTCAAGTGAACCAAGCGCTAGCTCCCACTTTGACACAAATCCTACCATGGGGGGAATGCCAATCATAGAAAGCGCAGCCATGGTAAAGCACACCATGGTGAGAGGCATCGCACGGCCAAGATTGCACCATTCTGAAACACGTCTTTTGCCAGTCTTGTAGATAATGGCCCCAGCGGTGAGAAAGAGAGTTGCTTTCATGATGGCATGAGCAAAGATGTGGAAAATAGCCCCGATCAAGGCTCTCTCCTGCAACAGCCCTATGCCGAGCAATATATATCCCATTTGCCCAACGCTAGAATAGGCGAGACGACGTTTTATGTCGTCCTGAGCAATGGCCACTGCTGAGCCCAGAAAAATTGTTACGGCAGCCAAAACCAACATAATCACATCTAGTCCTGCCGCCCTGACTACTTCACTGCCAAAGACATTGAAAACAACGCGTATCAAGCCGTAAACCCCAGTTTTTAACATTATGCCAGACAGCAAGGCACTGGCGGGACTGGGAGCGACCGGGTGCGCCTCAGGCAACCAAACGTGCAGTGGAACTATACCTGCTTTGATGCCAAAACCGAGCAGGAAACCATAAAATGCTAGTACGGCCAAACCGCTTGCTTCAGCAACGAAGCCGCCAGCAGTAAACGAAACTGTTCCCGCGATCTCAAAGACGGCGATAATGGCAAAAAATAGCGCCAAGCCACCAATAATAGTAAGCACGAGATATTTGTACCCCGCGCGCATGGCTTCGGGCGTCTCCTCATGTACCACTAGCACATAGGCAGAAAGAGACATCAGCTCGAAGAACAAAAAGAGGGTAAACAGGTCTCCACTTAAAATCACACCCAAGGTTCCTGCCAATGTCAACGTAAAGAAGGGATAATAGCGGTTTTTGGCATGTTCCTTGACCATGTATTCCGTAGAGTAGACAGCGACTAGGAACCACACCCCCGCCACCACAAGGCCAACGAGCAAGGACAGATAATCGACACTAAAGGACATTCCCAGGGGGGGCAGTATAGCCGGAAACTCTACCAAGACAGTCTCTCCCGCCAATACGCGGGTGTAGTTACTAGCTAAAAGTACAAACGAGGCAAGCGGGGCCAGCACGGCGAGAGCGTTCCGCAAACGCCAAGAGCGGCGCTCGACCATGTAGATAACCACAAAAAACAATAACGGAATGACAACCGCCAAGACTGGCGACTGTAGCAATAAGTTCATGACCAACCCTCCAAATTTAACGCGTTATCAGCAAGGCCGTTTGACGCACTAATGGCAATAACATTGAGGGCATAAGACCGTAAAATAAAATTGCCAAAGAAAGCACGGCCAGAGGCAACCGCACCGCGAGGCTAGGTTCCTTAATATTCGGCAAGGCATCATGCCCGAAGTAAGCCGTAATGATGAGGGGAAAGTAATATATCGCCGACAAAAGGCTACTGGCAAGGATTAGAACTGCGAAAATAGCTTGGCCAGCATCTAGTGCTCCTAGTGCGAGATACAACTTGGAGATAAAACCCGCCGTGCCTGGGATGCCCACCATGGACAAGGCACCTAGCGTGATGCAGGCAAAGGTGAATGGCATGCGGCGCGCTAAACCATGTATCTGAGATATCTTCTTGTATCCACTCTGGTGGATAACGACGCCGACAGCCAGGAAGAGTAATGTCTTCATGATGGCATGAATAAGAATGTGCCAGATAGCACCCTCTACTGCTCGTTCCGTGAGCAAAGAGAAGCCAAGAAAGATGTACCCGACTTGCGCCACGGTAGAAAACGCCAATAGGCGCTTGATGTTATCCTGAACAATGGCAAATACTGAGCCCGCCAGAATTGACAAAGACGCTAAAACAAGGAGAATTTGGCGAAGTGGCAAAATATAGAATAAATCCATGCCTAAGGTCATATAGGCAATGCGCATAAAGGCAATGATATACACTTTGACCACCAACCCCGAAAGCAAGGCGCTAGAACCTGTAGGCGCATTGGCATGCGCATCGGGCAGCCAAATATGCAGAGGAAACAGCGCTGACTTGATACCAAAACCGATGACCATGAAGCCTAGCGCTGTCAATAAATTCAGGGGATACTGACCTGCCGTAGTAGAGAGAGCTACCCTCATGTACTCCATGCTGAGCTGCCCCGTTATCATAAAGAGAAGGGCAATGCCAAAGAGCATCCCCCCGGAACCGAGGGCGCTCAACATCAGGTAACGGAAGCTAGCCTCAATGCTTTCCTTAGTTCCTTTTACAGCAATAATAGCTACTGCAGCTAAGGAACTAATCTCGACAAAGACAAAGAGATTGAAGATATCTCCCGTCATGACAATGCCATGCATCGCCGCAGATAATAATAGAATTAAGGCATAATACCCGGCTTCATGCTTGACCTCGCGCGGGGCAAAGACTACGAACCAGTAAATAATAAGAGATATAACCGAAATTACCAAAGATGAGTATGCCGCAAATGCGTCCACCACCAGCTCAATGCCATGCGGTGCCGGCCATCCTCCCACTGCATAGACAATGGTGCCGGACTCGAGTACCGCGAAAGTTGTGAGCAGTGACAAAACAACGACTACCAAGCCCACGCTGAGGAAAAGTATCCGGCCCAAGGCCATTTTCTTTCCCAGCAGCGGCACGATGAAGCCCGCCGTGAGTAACATGACAACTATGAGAACAGGAGCATGATTTACACTAAACATGTTTTTTGCCTCTAATCGCGATTATTTCATCCGAATCAAGGGTGCCATAGTGCTTGTAGAGAAGCACTACCAAGGCCAGCGCGAAGGCGGTAAAACTAACGGATATAACAATGCCAGTAAGAATTAATGCCGAAGGAACTGGGTTAACAAACTTCTCTACCCCTGGCAAAAGAATAGGGGCCTGACCTCCCGACCTGTACCCAATGGCCACAAAGAAGAGAAATATTGCCGTGTCCATGATATTCAAAGCCATCAATTTTTTGAGGAGGTTCTTATGCGTGAGCATGGTATGAAACCCAATGACAAAAAGCACCACCGCTACAAGATAGTAGATATTGGTGTAGAGTCGCTCAAGGAGTTCCATGTTCATCACTCCCCCCTTCCAAGAGCTCTTGGAATAGTGATAGAATCGTGCCGCTAACCTTGGCCCCTAGAGCAAGCGTAATGACGAGAATCATACCTCCGCTCCATAACTGCCCTGGTACGCCGAGGGGGAAGACGCCTCTGTTAGTAAGAAAATTAAAACCAAACAACAAGCCAACAAAGCCAACCGCAACATAAATTAGCGCACCCGCAGCCTCAAAGAAAACCGAAGTATCATGATCCATGCGGTGCTTAACTTTAGCAAAACGAAAGGTCAAGCTGTAAAGTATGAGGCTCGCACCTATTACGGCACCGCCCGAGAATCCTCCGCCAGGCGAGAGGTGTCCATGAATGAGAATGTACATGCCAAATAGCTGAATAAAAGGCAGTAGCAAACGATTCACTATCTCGAGAATCAGATCATGCATGATGCTCACCCCCATAGAGTGTCGCCGTCACAGCCAAGACAGCAACGAAAAGCACAGTAGCTTCGCCTAATGTATCGTAAGCGCGGTAGTCAAGAATAATGGCGGCAATCGTGTTGATGGCCCCAGTGTCGATAGCGCTGTCTCGCAAGTACTTCTCCATGACGCCGCGATGCGCAGGAGCATTGCTATCGCCAAAGGCCGGCATCTCGGCCACAGTCAAGATTAGCAAAATGCCAATCGCTGCCAATACAAGCACGGGGAGAACCTTCTTCATTCTTCATACCTCCTTGTGCGGCTAATGGCGGCCAAAAATAGAAGTGACGTAGCGCCAGCGCCAATCGCCGCCTCCGTGATGGCGATGTCAGGCGAATGCAGTTGTTGCCAGATAATAGACATAACCATGCTATAGGCGCCAAAAATGATAACGGCACTGAGTAAATCCTTGGTGCGCGCCACGACAACGGCGCAGATCACAAGGAACACCAAAAGCAAGATATTAATCGCGGCCAACATGGTCGTCACCCCTTTCGTTACGGTAGACAGCGCGAGCCATGTAGTGTGCGGCGGTGGGGTTGGCTATCCACAGAAAGACAATAATGACGGCTAGTTTTAGCATGAGGTAGACAGAGTCGGAAAAAAACATGAGCCCCACTAAGATGAGTCCGGCCCCTAGAGTGTCGCATTTGGTGGTAGCATGCATGCGTGTCAGGACGTCGGGGAAACGAATAAGGCCAAGGGTGCCAGCAGCAAAGAAAAAAAGACCAGCGAGAAGAAAAGCAATGCCTATGATTTCGGCCAATAAATTAAGCATATTGTCGCCCCTCCCTCACACGATGGTACCTTTTTCGAGGTAACGCGCCACGCCGATGGTCAACAAGAAACTGATCAGGGCATAGACCATGGCTACGTCGATGTAGAACGGAGCCTCATGGAAAATGAAGCCAATCAAAATTAGTACAACCATGGTTTTAGTGCCAATCACATTGATGGCTACCACCCTATCAGCTGGCGTTGGCCCAACCACGGCGCGGTACAGCGCGGCAAAGGTTAGCAGGACAAGAACTAAGCAAGAAACGAGCAAGGCCGTCAAAACCATCTAAACTAGCCTCCTCTCTATTGCCACCAGACGATTTTCAATGTGCCAATCCTTGAGACCCTCCGCCGCAGCGTCGGTCAGGGCATGCACCACAAAGTCGCCCGTTTGATGAGCCTCTACGGTCAAGGTGCCAGGTGTGAGGGTAATGCTGTTGGCGAGAACCATGCGCATTGTTGGTTCATGCAACTTAATCGAATGCGTCACGTACTGGGGCTGTATATCCATGCGCCAGGCGCAGGCCACCACAGCGACTTGCCAGGCAGCTTTACAGATATCAATGATTAGCCATGCCGCAAAGACTAACCAAGGGACTATAGTCTTTCTTTCGACATGCAAGTCGTTACTGAGACTGAGCAACAAATCGTCGTTAAACATGGTCACTAAGAACGCGACCGCGAAGCCCGTCACCAGTGACTGCCAATGAAAGCTCTGGGCGAACAAAATCCAAGTTAGGAACAGGACCACTGTCCAGCCCAACCTGCGTTTCCAACTGGGCATACTGCCACCTCCAAAAAGTGAAAAAGCTACCACCTTAGCCGGTAGCTTGACGAATCATATTGATGTTGGTTGTGCTACCTGAGGGGAGCCGTTTCCAGCGCAGTTCGGAGTGCGGCCAGTAGGCCCTCGCTGGCAGCGGTTGCGCCGCTCACGACATCAACTTGCACTGTCTGTCGCTCCATGACTGCGGCAGTTATCCCCGGAAAAGCGCGGGCCGCATATTCGGGAGTCTCGCTATGGGCCAGCACCGCAATATCGGCCACCCTGCCGCCTTGCACGGTAACGCGAACCCTGATGGGGCCCATGAGCCCCTCACCTTCGCCCTCATACGCGCCGTCTGCCAACTCGCTAATTTCTAACAAGGGCTCGGGCACGGCCTTACGCACCGCCAACATAATCGCCTCACTGGTGGCTGTTGCGCCAGACACGGCATCCACTCTAAAATGTTGTTTGTCAATAATACGCTGCGGTATCACCCTTGCTGCTTCATCAGCCATCTCTGGTGTATCCGCATGGCGAACAGTGACTTGGGTTATTTTGCCACCAGACACTGTCACCTCTACCGTCACGGGGCCTAAAAAGCCCGGCGCCTCTCCAGTATAGACACCATCGCGCACACGCGACAAGTCGAACTCCTCGAGCGCTGGGGGGGCACGCAACACATGCACACCAAAATCAGCGATGGCCTGGCGCACACCGGCCGCAACTCCACGTGCCGAAATGGTCGCGCCAGTAGCTGCGACAATATCTTGCCCGATAGCAACGGGCTGGCCTTGCTCCTTGCCGACAAACTGGCCCAGAAAGTCTGCCGTCTCGACGCGCACGCCAATACCGGCCGTTTCATTATGGTCGGTTATTTTGACACCCTGCACTATTCCATCTTCCGAAAATGATACCAACAATTTAATGGGCCCTGCATACCCCCTACCCGCCGCGACCATTACAGCGCCGATAGGCTGCCCAGCGCGGGTTGCCAGGTAGTAAGTCACGCCCTCGGCCGTAGTCTCAGTGAAGTTATCGGCCAAGGGCAGTAACCCTTGTAAGCGCGCATGTAGCTCCGCCTTCTGCCGTTCTACGATGATGCCGCTGGTTACGGAATAGGTTGCCGCTAAAGCTGCCCCAGCAATAGAGCAAATAACGGCAAGAATAAGACTTAACTTTATGATTTCGCGCATTAAGAAACCCCTCCATAACTGCACTCTCCATTGCCCATTCTACCACACCTATGGCAAGCTCACCATATTCAACACTTAAGTTACTTGCCTGGACTAAACAAAAACCGCCGACCATGTCGTCAGCGGTACTGGGCACTTACTTCATGCACTTACTTTCTTCTGCCAGCAGTACTTCCCATGTAATGCCTAGCGCGCGATACCCGTTGAGCTGGTGATTCGCCAGGGTGAATTCCATGGGCGTCATCATGGGTCGATAGATTTGACTCAGCAGCCCGGAGAGCGCTTCTTGCTCGGTGGCAATCTCGACCAGGTTATCATCTCGCAAACGAACAACGGCAGCGAGCTGCCTTTCGGTGCTTACCAAGGTGACAAACACGGTCATCCCCCTCCTACTATTTGCTAGACTATAACATTTTGCTGAAACACTGACAAGTATTTCTTTTCGACACATTTCGCGGTATTTCGAGACACAAAAAGCCCTCCTCAGGCTTTCTTCTTGTACCATTGCGACAAGATCGCTCTCCCATGCACTGGCATGAAAAAGACCCGTGAAAGACTCACGGGTTGTGGCGCAACTAGCACTGACTTGGCTACAAATACAAGGCGAATAGGTAGACCCCCGCACCGACGAAGAGCAATCCGGCGACATAAGAGAAATAATCCCAGTACTTACTAAATTGGCGAAGCGACTTTATGGTGCCAGCGGCCACCCCCACAATCACGAGAGGGACAGCATGTCCCAGACCGTAGGCGAAGAGCAGCGCTGCACTAGCCAAGGGGCGACTAGTGACCGCTGCCAGGCTAACAATTACTGCCAGAAACCCTGTCGCACATGGCGACGCCGCCACACCAAAAAAAAGCCCTGTCAAAAATGCACCGCTTCTGCCGCTTACCCGGAGAGGCCACCTCTTGAGCCCTAGGGATGGAATAACCACTATCTTCATCAAATTTAATCCTACGGCCACCAACACCCCGCCCAGTAGAAGTGGCGCTACGATTGACAGTTGGCCAAAAACTCCTCCGATAAGCGCGGCAATTAGACCGAGAACGGCAAAAGCAACAGCTAGTCCTGTTGCTAAGAGCACGGATAACTGAAAATTAAGCCACTTGTTGCTACCCCCATACGCACCCACATAGCCGAGTACTATAGGAGACATGGCAATAACACAAGGCGAGAAACTGGTGAGAAGGCCCGCGAAAAAAGATGCGAATAGGGCCACAGGAAAATATCCCGTTAACAGGGACTGCAAAGTTTCTAGGGTACCCAAGCCAGAGCCGCCTCTATCATTGCCCGCAGTTGCTCTATCGTGGTCTGCCCTGTGTATGCCTGCTCGCCCTCTCTGCCAATCACAATGAAGTGGGGTACGGCATTAAAATCAAACTGCTTGGCTAACTCCCAGCCCTGGTCTTCCCCGATGTCAGCGACGATCATAGCCACACGCTCTTGGTATTCATCCTTGAGCGCTTGCACAAGGGGATACATGGCTATACAGGCACTGCAGCCCCTCTTAGTAAACATAATGAAAATGGGCCGCCCCCGCTCTATCGCCTGATGAAACTCGGTGAGCGGTGCGGAAGACTTGATGTTCGGCATCGTCGGTCTCGACACAAACCACACTACACCCACAACTAGGATAACTAAAAGAATGGACAGATTACGCTTCAGAATCCTCGCCTCCCCAGTTAGCAGCTAAAATTGTACACTCCAGTCGCTTGTCCCATGCGGACCAACGCTCGCCTAAAGACAATGTGTCATTAACAATTTTTTCTACTTGACTTATTTTGCCACTCGTGAGATCTGCTAAGTGCAGGGCCACAGCGTTGGCCGTCTTGGGTTCCTCAGGAGAACCCCACTCGCGATGCCCGTGGTGACTTAGGATCATGTGCTGAAGTTCAGCTCGCAGTAGAGGAGGAAAGCCCGGAATGTTTTCGGCAAGTTTGCCTACTCTTTCCGAACCCATGACAAGATGCCCTATGAGCCTTCCGCGATCGGTAAAGTCAAAGGTAAAAGCACGTAGCTCGTACTCTTCTACCTTGGAGAAATCGTGCAGAATGGCTCCGGTTACAAGCAAGTCACGATTTAGATGAGTGCCTTGCACTTCCACCATTTTCTCGGCGTAGCTGATCACTTCCAGAGTGTGGTGCAACAAGCCTCCCACATAGGCATGGTGGATTTCGCGCCCAGCAGGCGCTTGGCAAAAGGCATGTTTCGTCTGCTGGTCAGCAAAGCAGGCCGCTAGGAGCGCTTGGAGATAATGGTTACTGATGGTGGCCATGTGTGCCTCTAACTCGCACCACATCTCGGCAATGGGTCGGGGAGATGGCGCACAAAAATCCTCCGCGTTGACCTCAGCCAAGTTGGCCTTAGTAACTTCCTCGAGAAAGATTTGTTTCTCCCCTTTGTAGTCCTGCACTTTGCCAGCGACCAATACTACGTCATCTTTGCGGTAGGAGGCGTCCTTCACCAAGGATTCATGCCAGCTAACCGCTGAGACCTTGCCTGTCCGATCTCCTAGGGTCAAGACAAGCCCACAAGCTGGTGATCCACTGCGCGTGTAGTTGATAAGCCTTCGATCAACCACAAAAAAATGACTTCTAATTTGCATACCCACAGTAAAATCATTGATGTATGTCTTTTTCAAACGACACCGCCTTAACTAGAGGTTGGAAGTTAGAGGTTGGAGGTTGGACGGGGGAAGGAATTTTAACCACAGAGGACACATAACTGGAAGTTGGAGGGTAGATGTTAGAAGTTAGACGGGAGTAGGAACTTTTCTAACCACAGAGGACACATAACTGGAAGTTGGAGGGTAGATGTTAGAAGTTAGACGGGAGTAGGAACTTTTCTAACCACAGAGGACACATAACTGGAAGTTGGAGGGTAGATGTTAGAAGTTAGACGGGAGTAGGAACTTTTCTAACCACAGAAGACACAGAGGAACAAGGAATTGACAAACAAAGATACTCGTTCCGTGTTCCTCTCTTGCCTTCTCTGTGTACTCTGTGGTTGAAATCGTCGCCGAACGTTGTAACGCGGGCGCTAGGAGATGACGGAGAGGGCGCGACCTACTAGGGCGAATTGGGCGAGGGCGAAGTCGAGGTCCTCTTGGCTATGGGTCGCCGAGATCATGGCGCGAATACGCGCTTTGCCATGGGGCACGGTGGGAAAACCAATCTTGGTGGCAAAGACGCCGTTTTGGAAGAGTTGGCGGCTAAATTCTGTCGCTAATTGCGCATCACCGAGCATAACTGGGGTGATGGGCGTCTGACTAATTCCGATGTTAAAACCAAGGCTCAGCATGCCGCGTTTGAAGTAGGCGGCGTTTTCCCATAATTTCTCCACGAGGGCCCCGCTCTCCGTCAGGATTTCAATTGCCTTGGAGGTAGAGGCTACATCAGCGGGAGTGAGCGCGGAACTAAATAAGAACGGACGCGCTTTTTGTTTCAGGTAGTTAATGAGGCTGGCGCGACCAGCGGCAAAACCACCGATGGTGCCGATGGCCTTTGAAAATGTCCCCACCTCTACGTCAACTTTGCCATGCAAGTGAAAGTGGTCCACAATACCGCGCCCGCTTTCACCCAAGACCCCCTCGCCGTGCGCATCGTCTACCATGGTCATGGCACCAAAACGGTCTGCTATAGCGACAATTTCTGGCAAGGGCGCAATATCTCCGTCCATACTGAATACCCCATCGCTTATAACCAAGATGCGCCCTGTTTTGATTTCACTAAGTATGGCTTCTAATGAAGACATGTCATTGTGTTTATATGGTTTTATCTCGGCGCGGCTTAGGCGCGCACCATCAATGATACTGGCATGGTTGAGTTCGTCAGAAACAATGGTATCGCCTTTGCCCACTAAGGCCGGAATAACAGCCACGTTCGCCATAAACCCAGATTGCAGTGTTAGCGCAGCTTCGACTCGCTTAAACAGAGCAACTTGCTTGTCTAAGTCCTCATGTAATTTCATCGTGCCGGCGATGCTTCGCACAGCTGCCGGGCCTACACCAAATGTAGCGATGGCCTCGCTGGCCGCCTGGCAAAGACGAGGGTCATTGGCTAGCCCCAGGTAGTTGTTAGAGCACAAGTTAAGGACCCTCCGGCCCTCAATCTCAATCCAAGCGCCCTGCGCACTGCCGATCACCTTAATGTCATTGTACAAGCCGCTCTCCTTGAGATTGCTCACAAACTCTTCCGCAAAACGTAACTTCTCCGACATAATCTCGCCTCCTTACGTGCTAGTTACTAGATTCGCTCTTTACCCGCCAAATGCTTGGTGTAGATTTCTTCTCGAAGCTCAGGTGAGCGCAAACTGCGCCAATCCACTTCTAGAGGACCCTTTTGGGCCTTAGGGTCGTATTGCTTAGAAATCCCCTCAGCCAAGAAAGTCAGCACCAACCTGCAATTCTCGTCATTCAATTTCTCGCGAGTGAGGTGCTTGGTGACTCGCACCTCATACCCAGTTGTCACGCTGACCACACGCAAGAGAGCGATGTCGGGAGTCTCCCCCTCTTCGGCAAAGCCGCCCGGCAAATCCCAAATACCCCCTGGTTGCCTCACCATTAGCACATAATGCCCATTTAATATTACTGCCTGCACTTTCATTTTACGATAATCCATGTATTTCTCCTCCGCTCACCATCTTCTCTTAGAATAGCAGAGCAGCCCTCTCATCGCAAATGGATGACACTCCCATCAGTGTGCGAGGTGCTCTCTACCAGAAGTAGCGTGTATTAAAGCATTAAAGAGCACTTTGTAAGTGCCACGCGCTTGGGCGCGAAAATAGGGACGAAATCCTATTAAGATTACCTTGCCTAGCCCTAGTGAGCACTCTACTAGGGCCGCGCGGCCGTAAAGTTTCTCTGCGCCGATTAACCACCCCGCCACAAGAGGGCTGCTTAGGGTGTACTTGCCTACTAGCTTACTGCCGTTGTCTACCGCGAAGGCCGGACTATGAGAGGATACCACGACTGCTTCGCGAGGCATGCCATAACCTAAAGGATGATGCGTGTCCATTACTACACGCAGAAATGACCCCGGAGCATAATATTCGCTCTCAGGCAGACCTGCGACGACATTTCGCACTGGCAGAGCGAGCTCACGTATGACCCACTCACTGGCAGCGTCGATAGCCACAAGAGTGCCCCCGCCCTCCACAAAAAGGCGGAGTGCCTGTGCGCCAAGAGAGCCTAGCCCGCCCGTGTAGGCATCTGGATAGGTACCCTGCGTATGCCCTTCACTGAAGATTTTGGCCAGCGCCGACGGCAAGACAACAATATCAAATTGCTCTCCGAGACCGCCGCCGCGTATCGCCGCATCGACTAAAGTGCTATAACAAAATTCATGCTCCTCAAGTACAAATCTCAACCAACCTTCATCTGGGTTAGGCACACAGCTCTTGTAGACACCAATACGAGGAATCCTAATCTGTGGGACTCTCATTACATCGACTTGTTCCAAGTAGCCAACCTCTAGGCCGTACTCTGCGCCCATCGCGATAGCCAGCTCTTGCGCCGCAACCGAGACGATAAAAGTGCCCGGCGGCAAGCTAGGAGAGTCCAACTCATGGTGCAATCTATACACCGCGTAGCCTGCTTGCAAGAGTTTCATGATGGCGGTGAAACTGCGGTTCGCCTCCGGGCGTATGTACAACCACTTCATCTCTGTCGTAGGCGGGCAGGGCCGCGGAAAGGGAGAAATTTGCGTCATTTTTATCAGCTCGGCAGAAAAAGCTGCCCGTACTTCCACTGCTACGACACCCATTTGCAGGGGCAGGCTATGAGCAGTTGAATCGTAAGGGCGCTTGGGGGGGCCGCCTGGATAAAGTCGCAGGTCGGGATAGGTCTGCTTTTCTAACATCGTTTTGGCGAAACAACCATAGGGCTGCTGCATGAGGACTACCCTAGTCTGTGCGGCATAGTCTATGCCGTCGGCCACAAAAGAGCTCTCTGCTTCATGAATTTCTACCCCGGCAAACATAAGTACTTCGAGCATCTCTCGCGCCACTTGGGCGTCCCTTTGTTCACGGGGCACAAGGTAGGCATAAGGGCTCTCTTTCGCGGCAATAGCCTTACATCCCACCGTGTAAAAGTTGCGCAGCCATTGATAGCGAAATTTGGCGGCATGCTGCAGACAGGCCCACGCACAAATCTTATTGTACAGAACGATATCAAGGAGACTCCAGTCACCGCCTTGCCACACGGCGGGATGATTCCAGCTGGCAATTTTAGGGTCGTGCCCCCGCCCGGCTTGCAGGTCACTGAAATCGATGGTGATAGGTGTCGCGATCCGTACACTGGCCGCCTCGGAAAGAATACGCACCCCACCATGGTAGTGTTGATAGGCTCGATTGGGGGAATAGGCATCATAAATTGCATTCGTCATTACCCCCATGTTGCCCCTGCCCGTCAACTCTGCTGCTATAGCTTGACCGAGCCAAGCAGCACTTTGACGAATGAGAGGGTCGACATTTGGGTCGTAGGGGTCAATATACGGTGGCAGTACCATACGCGGGCCGTCTGAGGCTTGCTGATGCATATCCAACACAATTTGCGGATGCCAACGATTATGTAAGTGCAAGACCGCTAGGCGGGTCTCCTTTTGGGTAAACATAAACCAATCCCGATTATTATCGTGACCGGCATACTTGTGATACAAAAATGGGGGGGCAGTCCCCTCAAAGCGAGTACCTAGTGTTTGTTTGTACCAATTGACAACCAAGTCCAGACCGTCGGGATTTAAAGAAGGGACCAAGAGGAGAATAGTGTTGGCGAGGATTTCTTTAGTCTCGACATCCTCACCTGTCGCTAGCTCGTAGGCCAGCTGCATACTCATCTGCGATGAGCCCACTTCGGTAGCATGAATGCCACAGGTAATAAGCACTACGGTCTTTCCTGCCTGTATAAGGGTGGCTGCTTCGTCTCCATGCACAAGCCGTGGGTCGGCGAGTAGTTTTTGTATTCCTTGTAGCTCATCTAGGTTCTGGTGATTTTCCGGCGAGGTAATGGTCGCTACACCTAGCGGTCGTCCTTCAGTAGACGCCCCTATTACAGAAAAGTTAACCCTCGGGCTAGCGTCAGCGACCTTGTGAAAATACCCCAGCACCTGCTTCCAATCGGCCAGACATCGGTCAGCCCCCACTGGGAACCCCAAGTATTCCGCGGGAGAAATAATAGGCAAGACCACGTCACTCACTCCTTACTACAATTAACCCCGAGTTTTTCGCTCGGTCTGAAAATTTCCTGCCGTGTATGTGCCAGAACTATTGAAGATTACCCCCTATGCGTTTAATATAACGTTATACGCGTAGACGTTAGGAGGCGGCACATTGACCAACAGAAAAGACCAAGCCCGCATTGCACTTGAGCGCAGGCAAAGCCGAACTCCCGTATTTGACGCGCTGCGCAGCTATGTGCGTGAAGGGACACTTTCATTTCATGTGCCGGGGCACAAGCACGGCCGGGGCTTGCCGGAATTCACCCGTTTTGTGGGGAAAAACGTCATGAACATTGACCTAACTATCATGCCGGACCTTGATAGTATTTATAAGCCACATGGACCCATTGCCGATGCGCAGGAACTAGCGGCAGAGGCCTTTGGGGCTGAATTTGCTCATTTTCTCAGCAATGGTACGACAGCTGGCATCCACTGCATGATGATGACCACGCTGCGCCCTGGCGACAAAATAGTTGTACCACGCAATGTCCATAAGTCAGTAGTGTCCGCGCTTATTCTCACGGGGGCCGAGCCCGTCTACATTCAGCCCTATGTCGACAACTACCTTGGCATCGCCATGGCGATTACCGCGGATGAAGTTCGCCAATCGCTGCGCCAGCACCCTGAATCTAAAGCGATTTTACTCACCAACACTACTTTCTACGGTATGGCACCCGAGTTAGAGCGTATCGTTGAGATAGCCGAAGACTATGAAATCCCCGTCTTGGTAGATGAGGCGCATGGAGCTCATCTGTGTTTTCACCCAGGTCTACCCATTTCTGCCATGGAAGCAGGAGCAGACATGGCGGCGTTAAGTACCCACAAGCTGCTCGGCTCCATGACCCAAAGCAGTCTACTCTTGACTCGTGGCGATCTTGTCGACCACGACTACACCAAGACTACCCTCAATCTGACCCAGACGACAAGCCCTTCCTACCCTCTCTTGGCGTCAGTTGACGTAGCTCGCAAACAGGCTTTTTTCCGCGGCCATGAGATGTTGACGCACGCTATCAACATTGCCAACTGGGCCCGTTACGAAATAAACAATAACATCCCCGGTCTCTATGTCTATGGCAATGACCTTGTCGGGCAGCTCGGCTGCTATGACTATGACCCTACCAAGTTGTGTATCAACGTGCGCGCCCTAGGTATCACCGGGTTTGAGATTGAACGAATCCTTCGCCAAGGATTTCACATCCAAGTGGATCTATCCGATCTCTACAATGTCTTGTGTATCGTCTCCATCGCTGACACCAAGGAAACTGTCCGCGCCTTGGTGCATGCCCTCTCCGAAATTGCTCGCAAACACACGGTGCAGGATATCCGCGAGCAGGTGATTGAATTGCCGCCCATTCCAGCCCTCGCCTACCTCCCCCGCGAAGCTTTCTACGCCGACAGTAAGCGCGTGCCACTAGACCAAGCCAAGGGCAAAATTGTCGCTGAAATGCTGATGGCCTACCCGCCGGGTATCCCCTTGATCTGCCCGGGAGAGATCTTGACGCAGGACATCATAGATTATGTACGTAGGCTACGCAAAGCCGATGCCCAAATTTACGGGACAGAGGATCCAACTGCCGAGCACATCAAGATTATCCGCTAGTTCATGATGTCAGGGAGTGATGGGCTAAGGCGGAGAGAAAGCACTTCAGGCTAATTTTCCCACCGTAGTTTTCACCCCTTTCGAGACTGCGCATCACGCGTCGCACTTCACTAAAGTCAAAGAAGGTCGCGGCATAATTCTCGAAGCGGGGATTGCTGTAATCCTCTAGCCCTAGGGCCGCCAAGTGCCTGAGCGCAGCCGAAACCGCACGCCGCATGCGTTGTTCGGCTGCTTTTTGTGATGCCTGACCGTCCCCCGCGTGAAAACCCAACAAATCTTTTACCGAAAACATGTCCCCGACCTGACTATTGACTATAAACAGTGCGGTTTCTTCCAGATCCCGGGCGCCGGTATCGCCTCCAATACCCATGTCGTGCAACACGGCTCTCATCTTCTGACGTGCTCGGTCGGTTCGCGATGCTGGCGCCGGCATATTAACACTGGCAACCTCTGACACTGAACGGTAGATACTACTCACCGCTCGCCGCAGACGCAAGGTCTCACAGACCTTGCCCAGCACAGCCTGCACTTCGCGCGAGTTAAGTGGCTTGTGAATGAAAAACTCAATACCAGCAGCGTAGGCCTCGCCGACCATTTCTTTGGCCTGCACTTCGGAAATCATGACACAGGCAGAGTCCACCATCGCCTTGATGGAACGAACCAAGGTAATGCCATCCGTATCCGGCAGGAGCAAATCTACTAGGATAATGTCCACTTGTGTGCTGGTCAAGAATTTGAGGGCGGTGTCACCGCGCTCGGCCTCACCCACTACTTCGCCTAACTGCCCCTCACGAATAATCTCCCTCAGCATGCGTCTAATTGCGATATCGTCATCAATGATGCAAAAGAGATAGTTCATTTTCCTTAGTCCCTCCTATGGGTAGGGTGACTGTAAACTGTGTGCCGCGCCCCATTTCGCTCTCCACAGCGATAGTACCCCCGAGGCTTTCCGCAATGCTGCGCACTTGAGCTAACCCAAGACCGGTAGAGGCTTGTCCGTTATGGGGGTTAAATTTTGTGGTATAACCTGGGCGAAAAATGATGGGAATATCGCTTAAGGCAATACCGACCCCATTATCTCCCACGGTCACAACTAAGTTGCTTGCCCTGACATCTACCTTGAGCCAAACCTCACCGCGCTGCACAATGGCATCGACCGCGTTACTCATGAGATTATTAATAATGGACAAAACCTGATGATATTCGCTGATTTGTGCATGGCCCGCAATTTCAGAGTGAATACGAACTTGTTTCCCTACTTCTAGGGCCAGGGCTTGATTGGCTTTAACAGCCACTTCGACTAAGGTTAGGAGAGCTAGACTCTGGTCTTCGCGTTCCCGCAGCAGTACCGACTTAAGTCGTGCTCCTAGGCGTACAAAGTCTTTCTTGGCGTCATGAATCTCGCGCGTCACCGCTAGCGCAATGGCTGCTTCTTCGCGGTTGTCGGAACGCAGCTTGTGGTAGAGCTGATAACTCTTGTGCATCACTCGCTCCACATCCTGTATCGTGTGTTCAAAATAGAGCAGTTCGCCGTTAACATCCGAGGTCAGGAGGAGCAGACGCTCAAATTCCCGTTGTCTTTGTTCTTGCCTGACAATATCTTCTTTTTGTCGGTAGGCGGTGTAGGCTAAGCCCGTTAAGGCAGCACGAATGGCGGCTACCGCTAGAAGCAGGTAGAACATATTGGACTCGGCGCGCCCCGCAAAATCGCCGCGCAGCAGAAGCTCAGCGATGTTTGAAAAAAAGTCGAGGGTCCCAAGCCCTAAAATGATATGTAGCGGAAATGAGTCTAAGAATCGACGCACCAGCAGCAACCCCAGGCCAAAACACAAGTAGTACACCCCCGCGGGATAGTGGCGCAGCAGAGATGGCAACAAGGTGAGGCCCGCAAAGAAGATACTAAGTACGGTGCGAAAGAACACAATTGCCACTCCCGTGACTAGCCCCCCAATAGCAGGGTTAACATCGGGCCTCAGGAGCAGGAACAAAGCGAAGGCACTTACGGCGAGGCTGAAACGAAAAGCCGTACCGAAAGGAAAGTAACTAAAATTACTGACAAAAACAGTGAGCGACGCCAAGTAGACTAGTGGCAGCAGCTTACCCAAGAAAGAAGGTGCTTCTTCTGTCGTTACCATCATTACCCCCCGCCTTTGTGGCGCGAATTCTCGCTAGAGACCCTAACAATGGGCAGGCTCTGCTCGACGCCCTAGAGGAACCGCGCACCTATGCTCTGCGCGCTAATACTCTAAAAATAAGCCCTGTAGATATTCTACACTTGCTGCCTTTTCACCTTTCACCGGTCCCATGGTGTAGTGCTGGTTACTATTATGGCAGTGATGATCGACCCGGACAGCATCCCCTGTACTGGGCCGGGCTCTACTATATCCAAGACGCGTCCGCCATGTATCCAGTGGAGACCCTAGACGTAGCACCAGGTCACAAAGTGCTAGATATCTCGGCTGCTCCGGGCGGCAAAGCCACGCAGATTCTGGCCCATTTACGCGGGCAGGGCTTGCTGGTCGCGAATGAAATCGACACTGCGCGCGCCCAAGTCTTAGCTTACAATATGGAGTCTTTCGGCGCAGAGAACTTCGCTGTGCTTAATTCCCTACCAGCGCAGTTAGCGCGGGCATTCCCCAACTACTTTGACCGCATCCTAGTTGATGCCCCTTGCTCTGGCGAAGGCCTATTTCGCAAAGACTACGCCGCACGACAAAACTGGCGGAGTGAACACCCAGCGTCTTGTGCTGTTCGCCAAGAAGAAATTCTTTCCTTTGCCCTGCACATGCTACGCCCGGGTGGCAAAATCGTCTATTCAACCTGCACTTTTGCCGAAGAAGAAAATGAATGGTTGCTGGCGAGCATGGTGGCAAAAGAGAGTTCCCTGCAATTATGCGAACCACCTGTCCGCCTACTGCCGCATTTAATGCGAGGTGAGGGCCAGTTCAGTGCTGTAATCACCAAAAAGGCCGAGGATTCGCTCACCAGAACTGAGGTGAGTTCTTTTCGCCCCTGTTCTCCACCCGCAAAGGCAGTGAAACTTGTGCAAGAATTTGCGGGCAATTCATCCACTGTCGATACCGCACGCCTACATTTTCATGATGATTCCATCTACCTCCTACCCCCTAGACTGCCTGACCTGAAGGGATTACGCATCGTTCGTGTCGGCCTCAAACTAGGTACGGCCTACGAGAAGCGCTTTCACCCCGACCATGCCTGGGCGCTCTCCCTCACTCCCCCCCTCTTACCTCGCCTAGACTTTGCCTGGGATGACCCTCGCCTGCAAGCCTACCTCCACGGGCATGTCATTCCCTGTGATACCAACGTAGGAGGGTGGGTGCTAATCTCCTCGGCTGATTTTCCCCTTGGTTTTGGCAAAGCCTCGCAAGGGCAAGTCAAAAATCATCTACCCAAAGGACTGCGTAAACTCTAAGAGGCCGACTCGCAACTCGAGCCAGCCTCTTTTGCTGTTGTTAAATGGAGCTTCCTCCTACACTTACTTGCCGGAAACTGCCAATGAGCCAATAAGTAGGGATGGTGAGGCCACAGGTCCATACTTAAACAAGAGGTCCTTGCCAACGCCCTGGATGTCAGACAACATGGCGAAAAAGTTGCCGGCAATAGTAATCTGATTGACGGGACGAGCTATCTTGCCTTCTTCTACTAAGTAGCCATAGGCCGACAGAGAAAAATCGCCCGAGACAGGATTGGCGCCAGAGTGCGTTCCCTGCACCGCGATGATGATCAAACCATTCCCAAGCTCCGTGACAAGCTCGGTAAATTCCTTTTCCCCTGCCTGGATATAGAAATTAGTGGGGGCTACTGTGACGGGGGCATTAAAGGCAGCCTTGTAGGCATTGCCGGTAGTTTCCACGCCATCCTTTTTGGCCGTCTTTAGGTTATGGAGCAGAGTTACTAACCTGCCCTCGTCCACCACCTTCTTGGGCTTAGTAGCGACGCCTTCAGCATCAAAGGGCGCGGAGCTAGGCCTTTCAGGCAGGTGCGGGTTATCGATGATGGTGATAGCCGTGCTCATAATTTGGTGGCCTAGTCTGTCCTTGAGGAGAGACAGCCCTTTCTGCACTGCTTCCGCGGAAAAGGACGAAGCAAAGGTAGCGAGAAATTCACCTGCGACATCGTGCCGCAAGAGAACTTTGTGTGATCCTGAGGCAATTGATTCGGCACCTAGCAGCGATGTCGCCTCTTGCACTGCTTCCTCCGCTAACTTAGCAAGAGCGAATTTGGCGAAATCCCGGGAAGAAAAGAAGGCATAGGCGGACTTAGTGTCCTCTCCCTCTTTGGCCACCACTGCAATGTAGCTATCAGCAAAATTACCTTGGTGTGCTAAATTAAGCCCGCGAGTATTGGCAAGGAGCGTCTCTCCCGAGCTACTACCCATGCTGACCTGCACGGTGGAGACTCGACTATCGAGAGCATACGCGGCTTTTTCTAATTCTTTCGCCCAAGCGATTTTGTCTGTGGCCTGAACTTGCTCCAGTTCTGACGAAAAAGAGTCAAGCTGGTGGTAACTATCCGGCCTAGACCCGCTATAGATCTCCTCTATATCTTCGCTGTCGATAATCATGGCATTAGCGGCAGCATCTTCAATCAAGAGTCCCACAGAATCTATGTCCAGATTCTCGGTAAAGCTATACCCCATACGACCATTTATCAGCCCACGAAAAGACAGCCCGCGCGATTCAGCCAGAGTGTAGCTATCTATTTCTGACTTAAAAACCCCGACGCGAAAGATATTGCGCAGTGCTACATATGATTCCATATCAGTAAAACCCTTACTTTGACCGGCAGCAAAGAGATGTTCGACGAATACTTTTACTTCCATTTATTTATCCCCCTTTCTGCCGCCGACAATCATTTCTGATACGCGGAGAGTTGGCTGGCCAACGTCAGCTGGCAAAGAACCGCTGATAGAGCCACACATACCCTGCCCGCAGGCGAGATTATCTGCCACCATGTCAATCAGCATGAGCACTTCCGAGCCCTTGCCAATCAAGGTCGCGCCTCTGACCGGTTCGGCAATTTTTCCCTCGCGGACCATGTAACCTTCGTTGACGGCAAAGTTAAACTCTCCCGTGGCTGGGTTTACGGAACCACCGCCCATGTAGCGGGCAAAGAGGCCATACTCTGTCGCCGCGATGATCTCATCACGCGTATTTTTGCCCGGCAAAATAAAAGTGTTCGTCATACGTGAGGTAGGGGCGAATTTGTAGGACTGGCGACGGGCATTGCCAGTAGCTGGCATATTCATGCGGCGACCGTTAAATTTGTCGATCATGTAGCCCTTTAGAATACCATTCTCTATTAGTAAATTGCGCTGGGTCGTATGTCCCTCGTCATCGATGTTGAGACTGCCCCAGGCATTGGGTATGGTACCATCATCCACGGCGCTCACCACATCAGAGGCGATTTTTTCCCCCAACTTGTCGGCAAACACCGAGGTTTTTTTGGCCACCGAAGTCGCTTCCAGACTGTGTCCACAGGCCTCGTGGAAAATAACCCCCCCGAACTCGTTATCGATAATCACGGGGATACGCCCACTAGGAGCATAAGGTGCATGTATCATGGTGGTGGCTATCCGTGCCGCCTCGCGCGCGTAATCGTCGATATTTATTTTATCGTAGAACTCAAAGCCCATGTGACTGCCTGGACCATAAAAACCAGACTGCTTTTCTGCCCCTTTAGAGGCGATGGCGGTAATGGCCGTACGGGTGCGTACGCGGCGATCTTCAATATAGAGACCGCTGGAGTTCGCAATCTGTACTTTTTGGTCTTCGTCCAAGTAACGCACCATTACCTGAGAAATTACGGGGTCATACTCTTTAGCCACATAATAAGCTTGCGTCATCAGAGCTACTTTGCGCTGTTTTTCCACCTCGTGGGGGAAAGTGATGATGGGGTTAATGAGCCGAGGCTCATCTTTCATAAAGCTCAATGTAAGTCCATTGGCCACTTGCCCGCCAGCTACAGCTGCTGCAGCTTCTTTGGCAACCTTGATGAGATTGTCGCGAGCGTAATCATTGGTGTAGGCATAGACATAGTTGGTTCCCCTGAAAATACGAATGCCAATACCATAGTCGCGGCCTGACACACCGCTGTCCACTTTGCCCCCGACCATAGAGAGTGTGGTGCTGAAACGGTCTTCTACAAAGACTTCAGCAAAATCTCCCCCCGTGCAGAGTGCGGCCAGCAAGACATCTTCCAGTAAAGGTTTCGATAGCACTCTTAAATCCCCCCTCCAAAATATTTCGCTTGTCCTAGCAGTTTAGTTCTCCTCGGGAGCTTTTATTCCTGCAGGCAACGCGAAGATTTCACCTACAAAAAACAGCCCCACGACTAGCGTGGGGCATGATGCTGTCAGTCAGGATGAGGCAGAGTGCGAATTAGCTTTTCTTCTCCAAAAGAAATTGGCGTAGGCGCAGAAGACCTTCGTCTAAGCGGTGGTCAGGGGTAGTGAGCGATATGCGGAAATAACCTTCCCCATACTGACCGAAACCAACACCAGGAGAAACAATTACGCCTTGACTGGCAAGAAGATCCATGGAAAAAGCCTGCGAAGAAGCAAAGCCCTCTGGTACGCGGAGCCACACGTAGAGTGATGCTCGTGGAGAGTCGCATGGTAGACCGAGCTCTTGCAGCACAGCAATGACACGGTCACGGCGTGCCGTATAGATTTCGCGCATTCCAGCAATCGTTTCGTCGGGGTCGGCCAATCCTTTCATGGCCGCAAATTGAATGGCGGTAAACGGTCCGCTGTCAGTCGCCGTTTTCACTTTGCGTAGAGCAGCGATTAGTTTCTCCTGGCCATAGGCAAAAGCAATGCGCCATCCCGTCATATTTAGGGGCTTAGACAGCGAGTAGAGCTCAATGCAACACTCCGCTGCGCCAGGCACCTCTAGTATGCTTGGGGCCACAAAGCCGTCAAAAGTTATTTCGGCATAGGCATTGTCGTGACAGATCACAATATTATGTTTCTTGGCAAAAGCCACCGCCTTGGCAAAGAAAGATAGATCTGCTACTGCTGCAGTGGGATTGTTGGGGTAGTTTAAGTACATTAGCCGAGCGCGCCGCAGAATGTGGGCGGGGATGGCCGTAAAGTCTGGCAGGTAGCCGTTCTCTTCCAGCAGGGGCATAGAAAAGGGCTCGGCCCCCGCGAGCACCGCCGACATATAATATACAGGGTAGGCGGGGTCGGGAACCAATACTACATCGCCCGGGTTTGCCACCGCTAGGGCAAAATGGGCAATACCTTCTTTAGAACCGATAAGCGCGACCAACTCTTTGTCGGGATGGACGTCGAGCGAAAAGCGCGTTTTTAAGTAGGCTGCGGCACTGCGGCGAAAAGCAGGGTCGCCGTCATACTCGGGATACTGATGCGTTGCGGGCTGATTCTTAACAATATCCACCAGGGCATTGACAATGAATTCCGGCGTCGGTACATCTGGGTCGCCCACGCCAAGATTGATGAGATCGACTCCTTTAGCCCGCGCCTCCCACTTCAGCCTGTCAATTTCTGCGAACAGGTACTTCGGCATGCTCGTAATGCGATCGGCAATTTGCATCTGCTTCCTCCTTAAATAAGAGCGCTCTCTTGTTTACTGGGGGTCTATGACGCCACTCATACGCAAGACCTCAATGCCTCGCGCGGCGAGTGCTGCGAGAAAGATATTAATTCCCACCGAGTCGCTCGCCATATGCCCAGCCACAACGCAGTTGCCAATGTTTTGCTCTTTAACGGCCTTGATAACGTCTTCGGGCATGTGCATAGAGATAGTGGTGCCAATACCTGCTTCAAAATATGCTTTTACAACGTCGACCCCGCCGTTAGTTCCCCCGGCCATAATGACGACGGGCTTACCAACATAGTCCTTGGGCGACCCCACCCTGATAACCGGCTTGGCCAAGGTCTTTTGGTACTCCGGCATCTCGCCTAGTGCATCCAAGACATCCTGCAGAGTGGCACGCGGATTGTCTCCTAGTCTATCTGCCAGATGCTTCTCCACCGCCTTCTCTGCCAGAATATCGGTTGGCGAATGGAGACTAATGAGTGGCATGTTGAGCAGCCTAGCAGCTGACCAGGCCTGATCGTAATTCGCGGCATGCCCAGCGCGTTCAACTTCGCCCATCTTTTTAGCTAAGACCTTCTGCGCCTTATTTATAGGGATGCCGACACTGACCATCTTGTCTATTTGGCGTTTCATAACCTCAGGAAACTCTGTGCGAGCCGTTCCGCCGACCGGGTGATGCCCGATAACCAAGTCAACTTTAAGTTCCTTCGCCAATAAAATTTCGGCCGTGCCCATGTCTACCCCCACTAGTACACGCTTAATATTATCGCCTGCCACGAGAATTGCTGAGTCCGCCGGAATCTCCGTGAGCCCCGAAAGTTCTAGCGCTAAGTCCATAATCTCCCTTGTATTCATATCTCTTTCGCCTCCAATTTATTTACTACTCCTCTAGATTTAACGATGTTGCTGCCACACGATGCTGTACTACTAAGTGTTCCGCTACAAAGTCATGCAACCCTTGCACAACCTGTGCCAGTAGCGGAGTATCAATACCGTCTACCGTTGCTTGACAAAGCCCACTGCACCCGTCAACCACGCCAACGGCACAAAGCTTTTCTAACAGCTCACGCTCCTCGTTAGCTGTGGGCACCAAGTTCTCTCCTTCTAGCACCGATAACGCAGCCAATAGCACGTAAACCCCCCAATTACTTACCCCGGCAGCGAGAACCACATCGGCCTCCGTCGCCGCTGCTATAGACCCTCTACCCGGGCTCAGGGCCATCATACGAGTAGGTCCTCCGCAGCCAAGCTCATTGCCGCCATCGCCCACTGCCACTGTAAAGACCCCACGTCGCTTGGCGTAATTGAAGGCATCATCGAGCAAGGGAACATAGCTGGTAATGTCTAATCCACGCATATTGCGACAGGCCTGATCGCTGCCTTGACCAGGGTACTCTATGGCTACGAGCGTGTCGCATCCTAGTTCATCCACCAGCGTCTCACCCACCAAGCCAGTAGACATGAGCACCGCGGGACAAGCCAGAGCGAGAGCTTGGCAAGACACTTCGCATGCCAATTTACCTGCTTCGGGCACCAGCAAGACTACTTCTTTCCCCGCGCGAAGTAGCGCCCGTGCCAGAAAAACAGCCCCCAAGGGGCCGTCATTTTCAATGGCCTGCGCTACAGGAATATAAAAACCGGTAGCAATAGCTACACTTTTCGCCCCTTGCAGATGCCGCGCGCCCAGCTCTAAATCCCCTGTCTTCATTCCTCCAGCGAACCCGCGCTGGCTCGGGTCAAAGCGCAACTGCCGCTCTAATTCTGGCCACATGGCTAAAATTCACCTCTGAATCGTCTCTTGTTGCTGCCTAGAGGGACTGGATACGCTCTAACAACTTCTCACGCGTTGGTGCGACTACTGGATCGCCATCAACCAAGACGACATAGGTTGAGGCACATTCCCCGCAACAGCCTATACACTTTGCCACTAGCACCGTGTCGTCCGCGCAGTTTTGCGTGAGATACTCCTTGAGATTGCCATCAAGGGCTTCAAGGGTGAGCTGACACAATACGATCTCCACAGAATTCCCCTTCCTTTCCGCACCGCCAATTATGATATATCATATTACTAGCATGTGGCGAACAACAGGCCGCCATGAGGAGGAAACAAACCATGGATATGAGACGCCTTGATCGCACCGTTGACACTGAAGAAGCACTTTCCTACTTACGCGAGGCCACCGTCGGCTACTTGGCTCTGGCCGAGAACAACACAGCCTACGCCATTCCACTCCACTTCGTTTGGTGTGAGCAAAGTATTTACATCCACTGCGCACCAGAGGGGCGCAAAATTACACTTCTCCGCCAGAACCCCCATTGCTCTTTTGTCGTTTCATTTCTCGACGGCATAAAAGGCGGCGCTAGTGCTTGCGAATACGGAGCCTACTACCGGAGCGCCATGGTGGATGGGGTGGCACGCTTTGTCGTTGATGCAGAGGAGAAGTTAATGGCGCTAACAGCGTTGACCGAAAAACACGCGCAAGTACCGTTTTCGCCCGTTACCGCCGCAGGGATGGCTAAAACGACTGTTGTCGCCATCGACATCGTGCGCATCTCTGGCAAAGCTAGGCGGTCCTAATGATCTTGTCTCCCACGTAGATAACTCTGTCTTTGCCGGCCTCCTTGGCGCGGTACATCGCTACATCCGCAGCGCGAATCAGCTCGTCGACAGTGGTGGCATCATGGGGGTAGGTGGCTACCCCAGCACTGGTAGTGACAGCCATGCTGATATTGCCTGACTGATGTCGTGTCTGCCGCACTGCCGACAGAATGCGCTCGCCAATCAGGCAAGCTTCTTCCGTCGCCGTATTCGGCAGGACGACCACAAATTCGTCTCCGCCATAGCGCGCGACCAAATCACCCGCTCTGATATTGGCCCGCATCACATCAGCCAATTTGATGATGTGGTCGTCCCCAGCTAGATGCCCAAAAGTATCGTTAATCAGCTTAAGGCAATCGGAATCTAACATGAGCAGTGACACTTCTTGGCCATGAGCGTGTGCTTTTTGCAGTATTTCCGCGAGGAATTGGTGCAGTGATCGCGCGTTAGCTAGCCCAGTCATGCTATCGCTCATCGCTATGCTCAGAGTCCGCTCATAGAGCTGGGCGTTGTCGATGGCTATAGCCGCCTGACTGGCAATAATAGACAACACCCGCACATGCTCATCGGAATACGCGTGCCCATTATAACTCTGTGCGGAAAGGGCCCCCATAACCTTGTCCTCAAACAATATGGGGACAACCAGCACCGACTGCACTACGCGCGTGTCTAGGCCGATAACCGTCACGCCAGGGATGAGACGGGCGTCTGCATGGTAGAGCACTGGCTGCCGTGTCTTTATGGCACGCGACGTAGGTCCGTCATTCAACAAGTATTTAATGGGCGCTACTCTAGTTCCTTGATCAAAAATATACCGCAAATCTATTTCTTGCTGCTCTTGACAGTAAAGTGCCACAAAAAATGCCTCAGCGTCCATGACTTTGCGCACTTCGCGGTACATGGTGCTAAACAAATCTTCTAAGCTCAAATTCGACGCAAATCGCCGTCCTAGCTCATTGAGCAAGGTGAGGTAGTCTGCGGATACGCGCAGAGATTCAAGCGTTCTACTACTAGCTAGGGCGACGCCCAAGAGACGAGCCAAGGAAGACAGCGACTGCAGGGCTGTCTTATACTTGCGTCGGGCACCCTTGACCACAACAACAATAACACCGCTATGTTCACCCTGGGGAAATGTGGCCACTAAAACATTGTGCCCGCCTTCATAAAAATGCCTGGCCTCACGCTTGGCAGGTTCGATTCTACGCTCTACAAAGCCCTTCGGCAGGAATTCGCTCGGCCACTCTGCCAAGCAGGCAGGGGCCAGGCCTTCGCCATCCCATAGCCACACCCCCGCCCCAGTTCCCCCTAAAATATTCTTCGCACGTTCCATGACAGTGTTGAGAATGTCGGTGGCGTCCGTCTGCCTCATAATCTCCTCGGTGGCATGCAAAACACATCTTACGCGCTGCAATTCGCGCTGCAGTTGGCGCGTTTTGAGGCGCCTCTGGCGAAGCTCTATAACAACTTGTCCGGAGATAAGCAGGGCGAGGTAACTTGTAAGAACGACTAAAACAAGGTTCGCCAGAAGAAAGGCCCACTCCGCAGATGACGCCTGATTTAGAAGGTGCATGACTGCTACAGGCAGGGCATACACTAGAGCTACGATCCCCGTACCTCGCCAACCGTAGTAGATTGCGCCGACCACGGTGCATAGCAAGAGAACGAGCAAGGCGTTTAGCGCAGGTAAATGCCTCAGAAAAGTTGCAGTCACTGCAATGCAGAGCGATGCCATGACGAAAAGACTCCGGTAGGTCCGCCACCCTGTCCAATTCACCAGAACCACCATCCATGTCCCACAAATGTCTAGACATATCTTCGCTACACGACCAACAAATTCCTTTCGTAGCAAGAAGTTTTTTTATTGTGCTAGTTACTGCCTGGTGACGTCTGCCCCAAGTGCTCGCAGTTTATGGTCCAATTTCTCGTAACCTCTGTCCATATGTTCAATGCCCTCTACCATCGTTTCCCCTTCGGCTACCATACCCGCCATAACGAGCGAGGCAGTAGCCCGTAAGTCGGTTCCGCGCACGAGAGCGCCAGAAAGCCTCGGCACTCCCTCGATATAGGCGCTGCGTCCCTCAAAACGAACCTTAGCCCCCATATTGATCAATTCCTCGAGATGCCGGAAGCGGTCTTCCCAAATTGTCTCTGTGACCAGACTTGTGCCTTCTGCTACCGTTAAGAGAGTGCTCATCGGCGCCTGAAAGTCCGTAAAAAATCCGGGGTAGGGCAGCGTCTTGACATTTACTGCGGTAGGGCGCTGTGGGCCGATGACACGGATGCTGTCCTCAGTCGGTAAGATTACAGCCCCTGTCTCGCGCAATTTGGCGGTAACGGACCCCAAGTGGAGGGGAATGACGTTCCGCAGTGTCACATCGCCCCCGGTTAGGGTTGTGGCAATCATCAACGTGGCTGCCTCACTCTGATCGGGAATAATCGCATGCTGGCATCCGTGGAGCGCTTTCACCCCCTGAATGCGAATGGTTTCTGTCCCTGCGCCATAGACGCGCGCGCCCATGGCATTAAGCATGCTGGCGAGGTCAATGATCCAGGGAGCCGGGTAGGCATTGACGATGACGGTTTGGCCGGCCGCTAGCACCGCGCCTAGCATGATATTTATCGTCGCCCCCACACTAGCCACATCAAGATAGACCGAGACGCCTTTAAGTCCTGCCGAACGCGCTTTAATGTTTCCGTGCTCAATACAGGTTTCTGCTCCTAAAGCACATAGCCCCTTCACATGCTGGTCGATGGGGCGCGGGCCGATGTCATCCCCACCGGGCAATGCCACTTCGGCCTCACCAAAGCGGCCCAACAAAGCGCCTAGCAGGTAGTATGAAGCACGCAATTTCCGCACCAAGGCTGGCGCAGGAATCTCCGAGCGCAGTCCACGTGGGTCGATGGTGACAACGCCGTTATCAAAAGAAGCCTTGGCCCCCATGCCTTCTAATATTTCACAGAACACCCGCACATCACTTAGGTCGGGCAAATTTTCAAGAACGACCGGGCTGTTCGCTAAAAGCGCAGCTGGGATTGCCGCGAGAGCCACATACTTAGACCCATTGACCGACACTTCGCCCTTGAGTTTGCTGCCACCTTTGACCAGTATGGAGCTCATTATCTCACCCTCACTCACATCTATACCCTCCAATTATCCTTGAGCCCTGTGGGCTTGTCAATGCTGGGGTTGTGAGAGCGCCTCTTATCTGGTAGACTGTTAGTGCACATGAGGGGAGTAGCTATTCTTGCATGGTCGTCACCACGCGCTTACGCGCCGGCCCTGCACAAAGCGATGCTTTGCAGCGAGACCTCTGCCTAAAGGGCAGAGGTCTCTATATTGTGCCTAGATTTTGCGGAGGTGTTTTGATTGAGCGACCAAGCCATTGCGGTACTAGTATTCGGCCTCACCTATCTAATGCTCATCCTAAAACGTGAACGTTCACTCTACTTTGTCTGGGGGGCGTCATTGCTCTTGGTGGTAATTGGCATTATCTCTGTCGAGCAAGCTTGGCTAGCCTTGAATTGGAATGTGTTGGGCCTCTTTTTTGGCACCATGATCTTGGCTGAGTTGTTTGTGGCCTCGGGAGCACCCGCCTACATGGCTACGCGCATGGTCAATGCCTCAGGCAGCGCCGCTCTTTCGCTACTGTCCATTGTTGTGTTTTCTGGCCTGCTCTCCGCAGTGGTAGAAAACGTGGCGACCGTATTCATTGTGGCTCCCTTGGCCTTAGAAACAGCGCGCAAAGTTAAAGTTTCGCCTGTGCCTGTACTTATCTCGGTCGCGATTGCTGCTAATATGCAGGGTGTAGCCACCATGATTGGCGACTCACCGAGCATCCTCTTGGCGACGGCCGCTAATTTGACTTTTATGGACTTTTTTTGGGTAAACGGTAGGCCGGGCATCTTTTTCGCCGTGCAAATTGGTTTTATCGCAGCCATGTTTATCGTCTATAGATTTCTTCGCAAGGCAGAGGGCGTCGCGAGCAAGAAGGAACTGCCTAGCGTGCGCTCTTGGACACCGACGCTCTTTATAGGCTTACTGGTGGTGACCCTGGCTGGCTCCTCTTTTGTGCCGGGTAGACCAGACTTCTTGCCTGGACTTATCGCCGTTGCTGTCGGTCTACTAGCGCTGCTTTGGAACTACAGCAAGGACCTGTTTGCCATGGAATTGACTAAATTAGACTGGCAAACCTTCTTTCTGCTCGCCGGCCTCTTTGTGCTCATCAGTAGCCTCACTGTAACCGGTGTAATCACGGAAGTCGCCAATGTGATGACATTCCTCGCCGGGGACTCCTTGCTCATCGCCTTCTTGCTGATCGTGGTTGTTTCCGTGGCTGTTTCCGCCCTGGTGGACAACATCCCCTACACTATTGCGATGCTGCCAGTGGCGCAGCTCTTAGCCGAACGCATGGGTGTGAACCCCCTGCTCTTTATGTTTGCCTTTGTCCTCAGCACCAGCCTTGGGGGCAACATTACTCCCATTGGCGCTTCAGCCAACGTAGTGGCTGTTGGTATGTTAAGGCGGCAGGGCTACAGCGTTTCTTTTGGTGAATTTATGCGCATCGGCGTGCCCACGACTATAGTCGCCGTATCTATCGGCGCGGCCTTTCTCTGGTTTATCTGGCTATAGACTTTGATTCGTGGCACAGGGACATGCTAGTCCATGGGTGATCCCCATAGACAAAAAACAAAGGCCCCGCATGATACTCGCCCCACAAGGGAATATATTTTGCGGGGTCTTTGTTTGTGTGGCCCAGCGCAATCTATTCTGAGTTTCACGCCACCACACCGCGTAACGCCCCTCGGTAGCAAGAGAAGGCATAATAGTCGCAATTATTACTTAATGAATTTATGCAAAATTATGATATATTTTATCTGTCGCACTACAGTAGCAAAATGAACGGAGGCATGTCATGAAGTCTCTTAATGAACTTAAGGCCCTGCGGGAACGCCTAGAGGCCGCGCAACCACTAACCGCGCCACAACAGCGGAAAATCGTCGTAGGCATGGGCACTTGCGGCATTGCCGCGGGCGCACGCACGGTGCTCTTGGCGATTATGGATGAACTTGCCGGCCAGCATATCATTGATACGGCCGTCACCCAAACCAGCTGTATCGGCCTGTGCGAAAAAGAACCCCTGCTAGAAGTTATAGCCAATGGCAATTCTACGCTTTATGCCTATGTCAACGCTGAGCGGGCCAGGCGCATTATTCAAAGTCACATTATTGACGGCGAGCCGGTGACCGCATGGTCCATTGAGCGCGCCTAAAGGAGGTTTCCCCAATGCCAGAAGTCGTCGCAGGACGCCGCAATCTCATTAGCCAGTATGTGGGCCAGCCCGGGGGTTTACTGAAAGCACTCCATGTCCTACAAGACGATGCTGAGGCTAATTTTCTTTCTCCCCGCGATGTGGAGCTAGTCGCCACCGTTTTCGGAGTCCCAACGGCCGCCGTTTGGGGCACGGCGACTTTTTACTCCCTTTACTCCACAGTGCCGCGTGGCAGGCATATAATCCGCGTCTGCGAAAATGCCCCCTGCCATGTGGTAGGCGCGCAAGACATCCTTGCTGCCCTCTCTACACAGCTGTGTATTGCGCCCAGCGAAACCACGCCCGATGGGCGATTCACTCTTGAGGTCACCAGCTGTCTCGGGGTGTGCGGCGTAGCGCCAGCGATCATGATAGGAAATTCAGTACACGGCAATCTCACTAAAGAGAAACTGCCAGCAATTTTGGCCGAGTACCGCTAGGAGGCACAGCGATGAAATACTACCGCGCCCACGCACTAGTCTGCAGTGGCACTAACTGCGCCCTCAAAAATTGTCATGCAGTTAAGCAAGACTTACTCGAAGAACTAGCTAAGCATGAGCTGCTGTCTGAAGTTAAAGTAGTCGATACGGGCTGCCTCGGTTGGTGCGAACTCGGGCCTTCTATGGTTATCTATCCAGAGGGGGTCATGTATAGTCGCTTGACCGGTAGAGATATGCCCGAAATCGTTTCCGAACATCTGCTCAAAGGCCGCTTTGTGCCTCGGCTAATGACCCAGGGCACTGACACTCTAGGCCTTCTCGCCCCTCTCAACATGACTCCCTTTTTTGGCAAACAACAACGCGTCGTTCTCAAGAACTGTGGTCTCATTAACCCCGAGCGTCTCGAGGACTATGTTCAAACTGGAGGATACACCTCCCTCGCCACCGTACTTGACCAGTACTCACCAGAAGATGTCATCGCCAAAGTGACTGAGGCTGGACTCAGGGGCAGAGGAGGCGCCGGATTCCCTACAGGCAAGAAGTGGGCCTACACCAGACAGGCCACAGGCGAAAAAAAGTACCTCATCTGCAATGCGGATGAGGGCGAGCCAGGAACATTCAAAGATCGGCTTATTTTGGAGGGAGACCCCCACCTAATAATCGAGGGCATGTCTATAGCCGCCTATGCCGTAGGCGCTAAAAGTGGCATTATATATATTCGTGGCGAATACGACCTCTCCATCAAGCGCATGTCGCTGGCTATTAAGCAAGCGCGCGAAAATGGTCTCTTAGGGAGTAATGTGCTAGGGAGCGATTTTAGCTTTGATATTGAAGTTTGCGCGGGGGCAGGGGCCTATGTCTGCGGTGAAGAAACGGCACTAATTGAATCTATTGAGGGCAGACGAGGAGAACCGCGTATTAAGCCGCCTTACCCTGCGGAGAGAGGACTCTATGGGTTGCCCACCTGTGTAAACAATGTTGAGACGCTCGCTAATGTCCCCGCAATCATCGAAAACTCGCCTCTTTGGTTTCGCAGCCTAGGCACCACGAACTCGGCCGGCACGAAAGTGTTTACCCTGACTGGGAATATCGTCAACAGCGGCCTAATCGAAGTACCCATGGGCATTACGCTGCGTGAAATTATCTACGAAATCGGCGGCGGCATCCCCCATGGTCGCAAATTCAAAATGGCCCAAACCGGCGGAACCAGCGGGGGATGTCTAGCGGAAGCACATCTCGACATCCCCATGGACTACGACTCTTTGTCTCGACATGGTTCGTCCCTGGGTAGCGGTGCCCTCCTCATCATGGATGACAGTCACTGCATTCTCGACCTAACACGCTGCTTTCTTAAGTTTTTTGTGCATGAATCTTGCGGGCAGTGCACCCCCTGCCGCGAAGGCACACCCGCGCTTTACCAGTTGATTAATGCGCTTATCGAGGGCCGTGGGGATAAGAGCACCATCGAACTCATTCACCGTCTAGCGCGCACCATGCAGGATAGCTCTCTCTGCGCCTTGGGCCAGACGGCGCCCATACCGGTAGTTTCAGCTCTGCGTTATTTCTGGCCAGAGATCGAAGGGCATATGCAGGGCAGTTGCGCCGTCGATAAGTGCTTTGCAAGCAAGGGAGAGGTGAGAAGATGAGCATAACTATGACTGTCAATGGTCGGCAAGTTGTAGTCGATGATGGGGCCACGATTCTTACGGCCTGTGAAAAGGCTGGTGTTAAAATACCTACGCTTTGCCATCATCCCGATCAAAAGGTCAAAGCCGTGTGCCGTGTTTGTGTGGTAGAAGTCGCCGGTCATCGCAGCCTGCAAGCTGCCTGCGCCTACCCGGCACAAGCTGGCATGGAAGTAAGTACAGGTACCCCGCGCGTGCGCGAGGCGCAGAAGACTGTCCTAGAGCTGCTTATGGCCAGTCACCCACGCGAGTGCTTGCAATGCCAGCGAAACTTGAAATGTGAACTGCAACAATTAGCAAACGAACTGTCCACTTGCGAGTCGCCTTTCCCGACTTACAAACGCCAGGCAAGTAGAGATCAGAGCACTTCGGCATTAATACGCCACCCCGAGAAGTGTATCAACTGCCGACGATGTGTGGAGGTATGCCTCGAAACACAGGGGCTCGGCATACTTTACACATCCTGGCGCGGCCAAGAAACGGTGGTGCAAACAGCCGGCGCAAGGCCACTCTGCGACCTGCCTTGCGTGCTGTGCGGACAGTGCCTACAAGTCTGCCCAGTCGGCGCCATCACCGAAGTGGAAGATATTGACCAAGTGTGGCGAGCACTATCCGACCCCAAGACTCATGTGGTAGTGCAAGTTGCGCCTGCTGTTCGCGTGGCACTAGGTGAAGAGTTTGGCATGAACCCAGGGAGTATAGTCACAGGCAAGATGGTGAGCGCCTTACGCATGCTTGGCTTTGACAAGGTCTTTGATACCGATTTCACCGCTGACTTGACTATCATCGAGGAGGGACACGAGTTCTTAGAACGAAGGGCGGAAGGCGGCACCTTGCCGCTCATCACCTCTTGCAGCCCAGGCTGGATTAAGTTTATGGAGCACAATTTCCCCGACTTGCTGGGCCACCTTTCGACCTGCAAGTCACCACAGCAAATGTTTGGCGCCTTGGCCAAAACCTATTATCCATCGCAAAGCGGGTACGACCCGGCCAACATCTTTGTCGTGTCTATCATGCCCTGCACCGCCAAAAAATTCGAGGCCAAGCGGCCCGAAATGAACAGTAGCGGCTACCAAGATGTGGACGCAGTGCTGACCACGCGAGAGCTCGCGCGCATGCTGAAACAAGCAGGCATTGACTGGAACGCCTTGCTAGAAGACGACTTTGATGCGCCACTGGGTATATCAACCGGAGCGGGGGTTATATTCGGCGCCACGGGGGGAGTCATGGAAGCGGCCCTCCGCACTGTCTACGAGGTAGTGACAGGGGAGGTGCTTGCGAACCTCAACTTTACAGCTGTACGCGGCATGGAAGGCATCAAAGAGGCCTCACTCCAAATCGCGGGCACAGAGTTGCACGTTGGCGTAGCCCATGGCCTGATGAATGCGCGCGTATTGATGGAGCAAGTTAGAGATGGGGCTTCCCCCTATGCTTTCATTGAGATTATGTGCTGTCCCGGGGGTTGCATCGGGGGCGGCGGGCAGCCTATCCCCACAACTCACAGCGTTCGCTTAAAGCGTATGGCCGCCACTTACCGCGCTGATGAAAACATGCCTTTGCGCAAATCCCACCACAACCCCGCTGTCACCCATCTCTATCAGGAATTCTTAAAGCGTCCCCTAGGTCTTAAGTCGCATGAGCTACTGCACACCTACTATGTAAAGAGGGATTGATACATTTTGCTCCTTAATAACCAAGCAGAGCCATAAGCAACACCTTGCCCATGGCTCTTTCGCGCGAGAGAAGGGTAAGCCCGCCAACCTATTTCTCGGCGCGCGACCCCTTTAGCTTCTGCATCAGAAACTCCGCCTCGAACCTTCTTTTTTCCTCCCCAGATTTATCAACCTCGATCGTAAAATACAAGACCGATCCCTCGCTGACGTACGGCAAACACGACAAGGGGACCAACACGCGAGCTTCATTTTCACCAAACAACAATACCGCCTGAGAAGCCTCGATGCGATCCACTACGGCCATTATCTTCACTAGGCTACCTCCTTAACGTGATTTTCGCTCTGTTCGTATGGAAAAATTATCACCATTTGTCATTAGCACTATCGTGCCGTGTCTATCAGTGCGGTAGATGTCAGCCCCTACTTCCCTAAGACGGGACAAAGTGGCCGCGGATGGGTGCTCGTAGGGATTATCTGCCCCAACTGAGACAATGGCCACACGAGGGCGAACCGCCCTTAAAAAGTCTGTGGTACTCGAAGTGTTGCTACCGTGATGGCCGACTTTAAGTACAGCTGCCGATAAACCCCCCGCCTGTAGCAGATCTCTCTCCGCCTCGCTCTCCATATCGCCGGTCAACAAAAGATTGACTGTCCCCGCTGTAACCATGACCACGACGGAACCATCATTTAAATTATCGTAGGCGCGAAGTGGACCTATTACCCTAAGAGCTACATTTGCTGCCAGCTCAATGTGCTGCATTGTAGGCGTTTCAAAGGGGATATTCTTGGCCTCCAGCAATCTAAGGTAATTTAAAAAGGTCTGTGTAGTATGTACTTGCCCAGAATCGATAACGCGCCGGACAGGTATATTTGTCAAAACCTCAGCTAGGCCCCCAATATGGTCAGCGTGCGGATGCGTCGCTATCACTAGGTCTAGACTACGGACTCCTTGGGTCCGCAAATAGGCAACGACTGCTGCACCGCTTGCGCGGTCACCCGCATCGATAAGTATGTTCTGTTCACCAGACTGCAGGAGAATACTGTCCCCTTGTCCTACATCAATAAAATGGGCCGTGAGGATAGTTCCTCTAGTGGCGGCGGGCTGACACCCAAGGAGGAAAAACAGAGCGGCAACAGCCAGAACCGCAAACAAAATACGCTTCACGAAACAAACACGCCCTTCTTATTGCATATAGTAAAAAACACCAGGATTGCCTGGTGTTCCTTTTTTTGTGGTGTCCGAGGTGGGACTTGAACCCACATGGTCTCCCATACGCCCCTCAAACGTACGCGTCTGCCAGTTCCGCCACTCGGACATTTGGTGTCGTGTTGCCACTAACAAGTGGTGCCGAAGGTGGGATTCGAACCCACACGAGCTTTCACTCACTGCGCCCTGAACGCAGCGCGTCTGCCAGTTCCGCCACTTCGGCTTCAACCGCCGATATTCATCTTACAAGCAAACTGTCCTTGTGTCAAGTGAGATTATTGTCTTCGTGCGTACAGCTCCCTATATACCTTGTGGATGCGAAGCACACGCCAAACATAGTGTCGCGTCTCTGGAAAAGGAATGTCAGCGATGTCGGACGCTTGACCACTCCAAATTTTTTGGTCTAACCAAGCCCTAACATTGCCTCTTCCGCCGTTGTAGGCAGCCAACGCTACGACTAAATTGCCGTCAAACTGTTCTTTAAGATTGCGCAAGTACCAAGTACCGAACATGATGTTAGTTTCGGGATGAAAGAGGCTGTCCTCACTATAATCTTGCAAACTTTTTTGTTTGGCAATCCATTGCCCGGTGGTAGGCATAATTTGCATCAACCCGCGCGCACCTTGGGACGAAAGAGCATTGCTGCGAAAGCTGCTCTCAACCCGTATAATAGCCGCCACCAAGAAAGGGTCCAAGTCTTGCCGCTCAGCGTGACGCATCGTAACATCACGGTACGGCCAAGGGTAGATAATGCGCCACAGAGATGGGGCTATGAATACGGCCAGAAAAACCATGACCGCGACTAATTTCAACAACAGCTTATACCGACGCACGCTTAGTTTGCGCCTCCGCAGATACTCATATAGTAGCGTTCTACTTGCCTTTTAGTGTCAGCAAGACTACCCTGGTTATATATAACCCTGTGGCCACGCTGTATTTTTTCCGCCAACGGCATCTGCGCGGCGATACGCTGGGTGGCTTCGGCTAGAGACAAGCTCCGCGCCATCACACGCTGAAGCTGAGTCTCATAGGAACAAGCAACCACCCATACTTCGTCCACTAACTGGTCTAACTTGGCTTCAAAAAGAAGGGGCACTTCAAAGGCGACAGCACAGTGACCCATGACTTCGAGCCCGCGAAACCTCTCCATCATTTCATTCCATATTTTCCCATGCGATAGCCCCTCCAGCAAGCGCCGCTTCTCAGTATCGGTAAAAACAATGGCGCCCAGCCTTGCCCTGTCAATCGTGCCATCTGGCCGCAAAATCGTCTCGCCAAAGTGCGCGACAATCTCGCCAAACACGGCCTCGCCCGGCTGCATCAATTGTGACCCTACTTTATCTGCGTCAACGATCGGAACTTTCAGTGCGGCCAACATATCAGCCACGGTCGACTTGCCGGTACCGATCCCACCAGTTATACCAATAAGCACTGCCATGCCCTCTCTCCCCTTCTTGCTGTCCCTACACTTGGCAATGATGACATAAATGCGTCCCTCTGCCTGCAATGACCTCGCGCACAATTGGCGCCTGGCATTTTGCGCAGGGCTTTCCCTTCTGTCCATATACTCTTAACTGGTGCTGAAAACCTCCGCCTAGGCCAGAGCCGTCAACATAATCGCGCAGAGTGGTGCCCCGCATAAGGATACCTTGATTAAGCACCTCCTGCAAGTGATGGTGCAATCGCGCGGTTTCCTCCTTGCCAAGGCTACTGGCAACCCGTGCAGGGTGCACACCGGCGGCAAACAATGCTTCGTCAGCGTAAATGTTCCCAACCCCAGCAATCAGTTTTTGGTCCAGCAGTACGGCCTTAATCTTGCCGCGTCGCCCGCGCAACAGAGATTCTAGATGCATGACAGTAAACTCTGGCGATAGCGGCTCGACACCGAGCCGCTCAAGGCGTGCCACCCGCTCAATTTCACTATCCTTGGCCAAAAACCAATAACCAAACTGACGTATGTCAGTGTAACGCAGTACCATTCCTGCCGCAAATTTGAGCACTATGTGCGTATGCGGTGGGCATGGCGCGGCTTCGCTCACAAAGCGCAACTGCCCGGTCATGCGTAAATGTACTACCAGCGTGTACTCCCCTGAAAGCTTTAGCACTAGGTACTTGCCGCGCCGACAAATATCTTGAATGGAACGCCCTTTTAAGCACGCGCAAAATTGCTCCCTAGGGAGGTTTTGCAACAACTTAGGGAGGTAAACTTCGCAGTCCTCGATAGTCAAGCCCACCAGGTGCGGCAGGAGGCTACGGCGTATCGTTTCAACTTCGGGCAATTCAGGCATGGGGAGCCCCCACTTTTTCTTCGACTAGGGGGCTTAGATCATACCAGTTCGCCCCTATCTTGAAATCCACGACTACCGGAACGCTTAGACTAAGCGCTGTCTCCATGGCCTGGCGCACGAGAGGCCGCAAGACACCTAGTTCTGCCTCCGTCGTCTCAAAAACCAACTCATCGTGCACCTGCAGTATCATGCGTGAGCAGAGCCCCTTAAGCTTCAGGTCCTGGGCAATTCTTACCATGGCCAGCTTTATGAGGTCGGCGGCAGTGCCCTGGATAGGGGTATTCATGGCGGTGCGCTCGGCAAAAGAACGCAATGTAAAGTTCTTACTATTGATGTCGGGGAGAGAGCGCCGACGATGGAGCATAGTGGTCACGAAACCTGTGGATCGGGCCTCGGCTATGGTTCGCTCAATGTATTGCTTCACGCCTCGATAGCGATTGAAGTAATTGTCTATATAATCCTTGGCTTCGGCGCGGCTTACTTTGATATCTCTTGACAAGCCATAATCACTGATACCATAGACGATGCCAAAGTTGACGGCCTTTGCTCTGCCCCGCATACTAGGCGTAACCTCAGCAAGACTTACACCAAAAACTTCGGCGGCGGTACGGCGATGGATGTCTTCATCTTGCAAAAAAGCGGCCGTCAAAATCGGGTCCTTGGAGAGATGCGTCAGGATGCGCAATTCGATCTGCGAGTAATCAGCTGCTAAGATGTGCGTGTACCTAGGGCTAGGCTTAAAGGCCTTACGAATAAGCCGCCCCTCAGGAAGCCTGATGGGAATGTTCTGCAGATTAGGCTCAGTGCTGCTCAAGCGGCCTGTCGCGGTTACCGTCTGGTTGTAAGTGGTATGGATCTTGCCATTAGGAGAGATTACTTTTTGTAGTCCCTCCAAGTAAGTGGACTGCAACTTGGCCAGAGTGCGGTACTCAAGTATTTTGCTGACCAGTGGGTGTTGGTCAGCTAATGACTCTAAGACTTCGACATCGGTGGAGTAACCGGTTTTAGTCTTCTTTGATGTAGGCAATTTCAGCTTCTCAAAGAGAATGACTCCTAGCTGCTTGGGCGAGCTAATATTAAACTCCTCCCCCGCCAAAGCATAAATGTCGGTGATGATCTCTTGCAGGCGCAGGTTTGTCTGACCTGCCATATCCTTTAGTACCTCCCTGTCAACTGCTAGCCCCGTAACTTCCATTTCAGCAAGCACCTGACTTAGCGGTAGTTCGACTTTACTATACAGATCCATGAGCTCTTTCGCCACAAGCTCTGTCCTTAAAACTGGCTCTAGGGCGAGGAGGGCGAAGGCCTGGGCATGCCCAGCCACGGCCTGACCCAGATAATTTGCCGACAACTCCCCAACAATGTAATCTGCACGAGTGGGGTCAAGCAAGTAGGCGGCCAAGGCGACGTCAAAAACTTTCCCTGCCCAACTAAAACCACACCTGAGGAAATCCACTAACAACGCCTTGTAGCCGCTCACAACCCACGACAGGCGCGCGTCGGCCAGTAGCCCCACTATACTATTCGGCATAGACTGACCAAGAGTCTCCACGACCATGGCGCGGCCTTCTGTCGCCAGCACAAAAAAGTGCGGCTCCGTTTTGTGCAGGGCCAGCGGTTGCGCGAAGTCTAGTCCGGCGATAAATTCTGCCAGCTCCTCTGCCGTCTTGGCCAAGACTACCTCCCCCAGCGGGGGCTGGTTTTGGGGCGGCAGGGGGACAGGGGACTGCTGAATAAGCCGCGCGAGCAAGCTACTTAGGCCTACCTCGCGGTAGAGCGTGGCTAGACGATCGGTATCTGTCAGCCTAGGCGTGAGGTCATCCATGTTAAAATCGAGCGCAACATCCCTGATGATGGTAGCGAGAAATTTGCTCAGGTAGGCTTCTGCCTTCCCTGCCTGAAGCAGCTCCCTCACTCTAACCTTGCTGACGCTGTCCATGCTGGCATAGACACCCTCTACACTCTGAAACTCCTGCACGAGGGCGAGAGCCGTTTTCTCGCCAATGCCCTTGACCCCCTTGATATTGTCGGAGGCATCGCCCATAAAGGCTTTGAGATCGATCAGTTGGGCAGGGGCAAGGCCGTACTTCTCACGCACCTCACTTTCACCCACTAGCTCCGTGTCTGTGACTCCCTTCTTAGTCAGCAAGACCTTGGTATGAGGGCTGACTAGCTGCAGGCTGTCGCGATCGCTAGTGACAATCACGCTTTCGATGCCCGCCTGCTCGGCGCGGGACACCAATGTACCGATGATATCATCCGCCTCGTAGCCTTCTACTTCTAATATCGGGCAGCCAAAAGCTGCGAGCAATTCCTTGATGGAGTCAATCTGCTGACTAAACTCCTCAGGTGCCTTGGTGCGCTGCGCCTTGTAGTCAGCGTATTGCTCAAGCCTCACCATAGGGCGTCCACAGTCAAAGGCCGCCACTATGTATTCTGGCTGATATTGATCAATCAGTTTGTTGAGCATTAGCGCGAAACCGTATATGGCATTGGTAGGTCGCCCATCCTTGGTCGATAACCCTACGTCTATGGCGTAAAAAGCCCGAAACGCCAAAGAGAACCCGTCCAACAAAAACAAACGCGGCATTAACTCACCATCCTACATCTTCACTAAAACTCAGTATACTACAAACGCAGAGAGCCTGCAGAAACCCTTATCGATAGTTCGGAAACCGAAATTTTGTTCCCTGGCCGGGAACAAAGATAATGCCCGCCTTGCAAAGTGCACAGGCGGGCGTTGTGGGCGCAGCGGGGCTTATGATGAAAAAGTATAGTGCTTACTCTCCCCAGACAAACTCTTCGGGATGAGTGAGGAAACGCAGTTTATCCGGCGCCTCGATAATCACTCTGTACATAGGCTCACCGGCCTTCAGGCCAAAGTCCTCATGGCCTTGCGGCTCCACAAACCGCAAGGCTGGCAGCTCTGCATAGCGCGGATTAGGCATCCATTCGCCGACAAGATTCTTTTCTAGCAGATAGTAGGCGCCCCCACATAGCTCCTTAATCTCTCCATAGACTGAAGCGAATTCTGCCGCCACCCAGTTAGCCATAACGAGCGGGGTATTTTTGGCGTTGATGGTGATATGGCCATACCCGGGGGGAATAACTACCTTATCACCAGCTCGCGCCGCGACGACATAAGCGTCCGTCACTTTACCCACTTGATCGCCTGGACGCTGCAAAAGATAAGTGGCCTCTCCCAATAGCACCTCATAGACTTCTGGATAGGTGCACTCGGTACCGCTCTTTACCGGGTGGTAATGCCCCACCGTCTTATTGTATTCTTGACCAATAAGCCCAGGCATAATGACCGTAATGTCAAACCGCAGGCCATGTTTGGCGAGTTTAGCCCGATCTTCGTCCCGCGCCACGTCGCGGTACATATAGTATAAATCCGCCCTGCCGTCCGCTGTCGCGTCAAGAAAGGCATAGCGCGCCTCATCTAAGGCGCGGCAGGCAGGTATAACAGGCTCTAAGCCAGGGCCAAAAGCCAGCTGCCCGTCACCTAGTTTGATATCTAGGAAGGCGATAGTCTGCAAATTTATCATATACTTCCCCCTTACAAAATCTATCTACGAACAATCTTACATGCTTTTGCCATATCAGGCAAGGCCTAATACCCATTGTTCTAAACCCATCCTCTTGCCTGATACAGCGCATAGCCACGCTCTAAGGCATAGGCTATCTGCTCGATTAAATCGCTGTCAAGTTGTCTGATATGGAAACATGACTTGCCTTTTAGCAGCTTAAGCATCTTGCTGCCAAAAATTTCTTTTAACTCAGCATCAACATATACAGGCATAAAGTAAAACCCGACATAATCGCTTTGAATGATGATCCCTGCGAACGAAACTTCTTTTCTCGGCCTGCCCTCGATGACGATGTCCTTGACTGACCAGAGGTCATACTTACTATCGAGGTCCATTTTGCTGACGAGAGGACCCTCGTATTTCTTAATCAGGGCCTTTACGGCCACAAAAATATCGATTAAGCGGGCCTGTTTCTCGGCAAATGTCAAACCCATGCAACTTCTCTCCCTTCCTAATAAGGCTGCAAGAGGGTGCCTAAGCACCCTCTCAAACATGACCCTAACAACCAAGTAGCTGCTGCTACGAACGCTTATACCAAATTATTACAATTACACCCCACACTAAGAATATACTTCCCCCAAGCACAGATGAAACCTTAAGGATCGTGGGCCGCGCTGGTAGGGCATCTTCCCTAATGTCCTCCAGCGAAGCTGTGTCTATACTTTTTTGTCGGAAATTGTCTGATATTGCTGGGTCGCTTGCGTCCGGCTCTTCGCCGCCGACCGCAAACAGTCGCGGCGCCATCTGCGTCTCCATCAAGGCTGATCCGGGAGTTAGAGATGGGTACGGGAAGTAGGCCGTCCAGAAGTTAAGCCCAAGTACCATGATCGCCAAAGCGGCTGCGACAGGGGCGAAGCGCGGGGCGAAGAATGGCCAGAATGCCTTCTTCTCTGGCCGGCGTATGGTGGCCATAACCCCCGCCATCAACTCAACTGGAGGCAAAACACGGGGTAGGCTACTTATGGTCTGTTGGTCGAGAGAAAGTTCCGTAATCAAAGTGCGGCACTCCGTACACTCAGCCAAGTGTAATTGATACTGTTCATTAACTTCAGAAGGCAGTAGGCCATCCATAATGTCGCAGAGATTGTCCTTTACCCAAGCACAGTTCATGGCTGCTACCCTCCCTTCTGGTCTATTAGACGCCCTATGCCTAGACCTTGTTCCCTAATCACTAATTTTTCTCTTAGCGCCAGCCGCGCTCGATTGAGACGCGATTTAACCGTGCCGATTTGTAGGCCAAGGACTGCGGCAATTTCTTCATACGACAATCCCTCGATATCTCGCATAACGAGAACCACTCTATGCTCTGACGAAACACTATGCAAAGCCCTCGCAATTTCTCGTTTTCTTTCTGCGCGCAATAACTGTTCTTCGGGGGTATCGTCCACTGATGCGCTCCACTCCAGGGTATGTTCACCGTCGTCTGTACTCACTACAGTGTCGGTACTCATGGCTACAATAGGGCGCCTGCGGCGTTTTCTCAGTTCATCAATCACCACATTATGCGCGATACGATGTATCCAGGTACCCAGAGAACTATCCGCATTAAACCCTCTGAGAGCTCGAAAAACGCGAATAAAGCTTTCCTGGGCCAGATCTAAGCTATCTTCATGGTTGCCAGTCATGCGAAAGGCCACATTGTACACTCGTTCCTGGTAGCGCTCCACAATGGCCCGGAAGGCTTCGTCATCGCCTCCTAGACACCTATTGACCAATTCTTTATCTTCTTCATGAGAGCGCAAGGTACTGACACGCCCTTTCTCAAATGCTTTATATAATGACGCTGTTCCGGCGCAACTAGTTCCACTTTTTGATTATATCAGGCCAAACGAAAAAAGACAGCAGAGCTTCTGGTGCCTGTGCAAAAGTAGGGCCACGTTCCTTGTGGATCAGATAGCACTCCTATCCCTTGCTTCTCTCCATCCGCGAGTCTACACCTACAACTAGAAGTTGGAGATTGGAGGTTGGACGGGGGATAGGGGATGGGGGATGGTAAACTCTATATTTCTCGCCGTCCCCGCGTCCGCGTAATTCCCCGGCAAGGGAGCTATATAGCAAAGGCGTTGGGCAGGCAAATTACTGCCCGTAGTATCTGCAAATGTACGGGGCAACTGTCATTCCCACTTTCACTGATGCGCCATATTGATTAAATTTTTGTTACTTTCGTACTTTTCAATACTATGCGACGCATTATTTCGTTACAATGTTATGTAAAAGAATCTACTATCACTATCATAGATGTTCGGCTAAGGGAGGTGCTGCAAAACCCGTCGAGTCGCCCTCACTGTCGTGCCCTGAAATTATGTAGAGGAGTGACACATTATGCCAAAACGACTCCTAGCTGGTGCCCTGGCAACAATCATGGTAGTGGCGCTATTCAGTGGACTTTCTTTTGTCCAAGCAAGCTCTCCTTGGCGCGTGCTTATTAATGGCGCACCACTAGCCCTAGATGTACCTCCCCTCATTCAGCATGGTCGCACTCTCGTGCCTATGCGGGCTATTTTTGAAGCTCTCGGCGCACAGGTCTACTGGGAAGACGCGACCAGCACCATTAACGCCTATCGGCGAGAGTCGGCCATCGTGCTGCAAATAGGCAATCGCACCGCTTGGGTTAACGGGCCGTCGCGACAATTAGACGTGCCCCCCGTAATCATTGGCGGACGCACAATGGTTCCCTTGCGTTTTGTCGCCGAATCACTAGGCGCCGAAGTTGCTTGGGACGGGGCAGTGACAGTGACCGTCAATCATACCCCCTACGTTGCCCCTAGGGTCGGCGGCTCCATGGTCTTCGGCGCGACAGCAGACCCTGTAACCTGAGTTCCCGAAATGTATAACGATGCCTAACCCTCAAGGCCAGGGAGAATCAATGTTTTCGGCAACAACTAGTGGCATTTTGACTCGTTACATATTATAATTGTAACGAGGTGAGTGCTGTGAGGATAGTCTATCAGAAGAATAAGAAAACCGGCATTACATATGTGTATATGAACGAACCCTATTGGGACAAGGAGAAGCGGCAATCCAGAGCTAAGAGAACTCTGCTAGGAAAACTGGAGCTTGAAACCGGCGAGATTATACCAACCCGCTCTTACCAGAAGAAGCCGGAGCAACAAGTGGTGCCGCAAGCCAAAAGAGGGCCAGTTCCTATTACCGCGGTGCGCAGGAGTTTCTATGGGGCGAGCTATCTATTCGATCAGATCGGGCAGATCACAGGGATTGCGCCTGACCTAAAAGCCTGTTTCCCTGACTCTTACAAGCAGATCTTGTCTATTGCCTATTTTCTGATCCTGGAAGAGAACAACTCTCTAAGCCGGTTTCCCCACTGGCAGAGGCTGCACATTCACCCCTACGGGGAGGATATCCCATCCCAGAGAAGTAGCGAGCTGTTCCAGTCGATTGACGAGGCAGGCAGGATGGCCTTCTTTAAGAGGCAGGCCAAGCGAAGGATCGAAAAAGAGTACTGGGCCTTTGACATTACATCCATTTCGAGTTACTCGGAGACGCTCAGCCAAGTGAAGAAGGGGCGGAACAAAGAACACGATCGACTGCCTCAGATCAACCTTGCGCTACTGTTTGGAGAGGAATCAGGACTACCCTTCTATTACCGGAAGCTCCCCGGCAATATTACGGACGTCAAGACTGTCAAGCAGCTGATGGCTGAGTTTGATGTCATGGGGTACAAAAAGGTCAGCGTCATCCTGGACAGGGGCTTCTACAGCAAAGAAAATGTTGACCTGCTGTATAAGAACCATCAGAAGTTCATCATTGGCGTAAAGCTCAACCTCTGCTATGTGAAAGAACTCTTAGAGGAGGAGCGAGAAAGCCTAGAGCTCTGGTCTAATCTACAAACTCAGTTTGGGGTTTATGGCGTATGTCGTGCCATCGAATGGGATTACGAGCAGCGGCGCCCCTACAAGGGGGACGTCCAGAAGTCAAAAAGGCGGGCGTATCTGCACCTGTTTTACAACCCAGAGAAGGCGGCAAGGGATCAGTTAGAAATGAACGAGTACCTGACCAGCCTACGCAATGACCTGGCAGAGAACACACGCAAAGACTACAGAATGAAGGACTACGACAAGTACTTCGAGGTCACAGAGACCCCCATTAGGGGACGCAAGATAAGGCCAAAAGAAGAAACCATGCGCCAAGCTGCCAAAAACTACGGCTATTTTGCTCTCCTCTCTAACGAGGTAAAGGATCCTTTTGAGGCCTTATCCCTCTATCGGAGCAAGGACATAGTGGAAAAGGGGTTTGGGAACCTTAAAGACCGGCTGAATTTCCGGAGAATGCATGTTTCCTCAGAACTCTCCCTTAACGGCAAGCTCTTTGTGGAGTTTGTAGCCTTAATCTACCTGTCCTACGTCAAGAAGAAGATGCAGGATAACGGGCTGTTCGAAAAGTGGACGCTACAGGGGCTTCTCGATGAACTTGACACGATAGAGCTCTTTGAGTCGCCCGAGCACGGGCGGTTACTCGGTGAAATAACTAGCAAACAACAGAACATCTACGAAGCGCTCCTGGTTAAACCACCCTCGTTATAAATTCCGGGAATGTAGGCTGTAATCCTGAACCCCATACTTTCAACCGACACCGCTTCTGCCGCCGTCCATGGACGCACCAACTGGGGCATTGTCAGGTTGAGCGAAAGCCTTGAGCCCATGAATGCCATCGCTGACCGCTGGACATGGGACCACGCCACTTTGACCTGGCGCTTCTGGCTGAACCCTAACGCTAAGTGGCAGGACGGTGTGCCCGTAACCGCACGTGACGTCAAGTTTACTTTTGACTCTATTATTCACGCTGACTATGACGGCCCACGTCGTGGTGCTGTCCGCCAAGTGCAAGAGATAGTTGTCGTCAGCGACCGCATAGTCGATTTCAAAATGCGCCAAGTTGACGCTCCCTTTTTGTTCAATATCGGCCTCGGACTATTGCCGCACCACGTGCTAGGCAATGTGCCCGTGCGAGAGCTTCGCGCCCACGCTTTTAATCGCAACCCCTTAGCTAATGGGCCCTACCTCCTTACGCGCTGGGTTTCTGGCCAATTTGTCGAAATGACACGCAACCCTAATTTCTTCCAGTCGCCCCGACCCTACATCAATACGGTCATCTTCAGAAACTATCCGGACCTAAATGTCATGCAGGCAGCCTGGGAAAACGGCGACATCGACTGGTTCGGCGCCCTCATGACCGACCACATTGACCGCATCATGCGCGAGCATGCCAATCGCGCTTATTTTAGAGAAGTACCCACCCATGCCTACGACTATGTATCGGTAAATCTCGAGCACCCCATATTAAGCGATCGTCGCGTGAGAGAGGCCCTAGTGACAGCCCTAGATCGCGAAGCGATGGTGACAACAGTGCTCGACCGCCGCGGCCGGGTTATCCACAGCCATCAACTGCCCACTTCTTGGGCCTTTGGCGCGCTGGGACTTAACGAATACACCCATAGCGCAGTAAGAGCACGACAACTCCTTGATGCCGCCGGCTGGCGCGTGCCCGCAGGCAGCCGCGACGGCATTCGCATGAAGGATGGCCAACGCTTAACGCTAAGACTCAAGACTAATGCCGGCAATGTCATCCGCACGGACGTGGTCACATTAATGGCCAGCTACTGGAGGCGTATCGGCGTGGAAACAGTGGAAGAAATACTGGAATGGTCCGTGCTCCTTGACCGTTGGGAGCATGGTCGCTTCGACCTCGTGGTGAGTGGCTGGTCTTTAGGGGTCGACCCCGATCCATTTAGCTTCTTCCACTCCTCTCAAGCCGCGCGTAACCCCGCGGGGCGCACCCTAGGCTTTAACGACCCACAGTTCCGCAATGCGGAAGTCGATGCCCTAATCGACGCAGGCAGGGCAACACTTAACATGGCAGAGCGCAGGCGGATTTACCAGCAAATTGACGTCATACTGAATCGCGAACTACCATACTTCTGGCTGTTCCAGCGAACCGTAGTTACGGCCATCGCCAATCGCGTGCAAGGCGTCATTTGGTCGCCTACCGGCTCAGTTCACCCGGAGAGATGGCACGTCAGACATTAAGTAGCATGGAATGCTTGCCCAACGCTAACGAGGTCGTAGTCCGAATGCTCCGCATATTTTTGTAACATTATTCATAGTAATGCATTGACCTTGGGTCGCAACGCTTGCGCATCCAAGGTCTTTCTGTTATCATTGCGTAAGCGAGGGGGAATGTTGCATAACTATAACTTGTCGAACTGCACTATTTTTTCACCGATTTCAAATTTCAAGCAGGCACCACGCCAAAACAGTCGTATTTTTTAGCAAGAGATTATGCAACTGGCAAAAAGGCATCACACGCTGTCGGGAGCGTTTCTCAGAGTTAAAAGGGGAGGTTTGTTAATGTCAAGAAAATTCTTAGGCATCCTGATCGTGGCAGCGCTCCTATTGAGTAGTCTCTTGAGTTATGGGGCGACGCCCGCTACAGCGTCACCTCGCATCGCCGTGACTATCAACGGTAGGCCCTTAGTGACCGACGTCGCCCCCGAAATTCGGAATGGACGCACTTTAGTTCCATTCAGAGCTATTTTTGAGACCCTAGGAGCTACAGTGGAGTGGGACGAAAGAACGAATACTGTGCGCGGCACAAAAGGTCATATCACGGTTACTTTACCCATCGGCCAGAGAATGGCCTTTGTCAACGGCGCCCCTGTTAACATCGACGTAGCTCCCCAAATCATCAGTGGGCGCACTATGGTACCGGGACGTTTTGTCGCCGAGACCTTAGGGAGCACTGTAGGCTGGAGCGCTACGACTAATACCGTAGTTATCAGATCACAGGTTGAGCCACGCGTGGGCGGGGAAATGGTCTATGCACTAGCTGGCGACCCTACGACTCTAAACCCCCTCTTAAGCACCGACTCTGCTAGCAACTTCGTCATCAGCATGATCCACAGCGGACTCCTCCGCACTAATGAGCGCCTCGAGATTACCGGCGATCTGGCAGAAGATTGGACAGTTAGTGCCGACAACCTGACACTCACTTTCCGCATCCGCCGCGGTATACAGTGGCATGATGGCAGGCCTCTCACTGCCGCAGATATTAAATTCACCTACGACACCATTATGCATCCCGATTACACCGGCGTCCGTCGGCGCGACTTTAGGGCTGTGCGCGAGGTTGCTGCACCCGACGACCACACTTTAATCCTACGTTTAAGCGAAGTTGATGCCTCGCTGCTTAGCAAGCTCTTTATTGGCATTATTCCTCGCCATATTTTCCAGGGGCACCCCGTAGCTAGGCTGCGCGAGCACCCCAATAGCCGCAGTCCCATCGGCACAGGCCCCTACCTTTTTGGTAGCTGGCTGCCTGGGCAGCAAGTCGTACTCAATCGCAACCCGAACTACTTCTGGGCCGGGCAGGAGCCCTACATACAGCGCGTGCGTTTCCGTATTATTCCAGACACACAAGCTCAGCTAGTGGCTCTTGAAGCCGGACAAATCGACTGGATGGGCAGCATCCCCGTGGATGATATTGAGCGCGTACGCAGAACACACGCCAATCGACTGCAATTTAGGGAAGTAAAGCAGAACGGTTACTGGTACATTGGCATGAAGCAAAACCACCCCATCTTTAGAGACCTCAGGGTACGCCAAGCGCTCATGTACTCGCTCGATCGCCCGGGCATGGTGCAGACGCTCTTTAGGGGCTACGGCACCGTAATCCACGGCGACAAGCCGCCTGTATCATGGGCCCACAACCCTAACCTCTACACCTATCCTTTCAACCAAGCAAAGGCTCGCCAACTGCTTGAGCAAGCCGGCTGGAGTCGCATCGGCGCAGACGGTATCCGCATGAATGCCGCCGGCCAGCGCCTTAGCTTCGAGCTCATCAGTGCCTCCGGCGACCAAACGCGTGAAAACATGCTCAGCATCATTCGCAACCAGTGGCGGGCAGTCGGTGTAGATATGCGCATCGAGCTTATTGAGATCTCTGTGTTCTTCGGCAAGCTCGATACCGGCCAGTTTGAAATATACCAATGGGGCTGGAACTTAGGCATAGATCCCGATAACTTTATCTTCTTCCACTCCACCTCCGGCTTTAACGCCGAAGGCGTCCTCATGGGCTTTAACGATGTAGGTTACTCTAACCCCGCTGTGGACAGACTTATTGAGCGAGGCCGCGCCACCTTCAACCAAGAAGAGCGCCGCAAAATCTACTGGGAAATTCAAGAGATCTTAAATCGTGACTTGCCCTACATCTTCCTCTACAACCGCAACAATATCGCCGCGCATGCTAACCGCATCCGCGGGATAGTCTGGACAGAGATAGGCACCACTCACTTTGAGCAGTGGTTTATCGATCCAGCTACTTTGAGATAGCAGGAAACGCAGTCTACAATAACGGGCAGGGTAGCTCCCTGCCCGTTACTATGACAATCTATTCTGCGAGGAAAGGGTGTTCTACTTGCTAGGGTATATCGCACGACGCTTTTCACAAATGCTCATTCTCCTCGTCGGCATCAGCATAGTCTCTTTTGCCATAATGCACATCGCGCCAGGTGACCCAGTGGACCTCATGACGGACCGCCTAGCCACTGCCGAGGAAAAAGCGCGCATTTCCGCCATCTATGGCTTTGACCAACCCATTCACTTTCAATATTTCATTTGGGCCAGCCAAGTCATTCAGGGCAACTTAGGGCGCTCTTTTGTGACTGGCGAAAAAGTCCTCGATATGATTGTGGCGCGTTTGCCAGCCACGCTTTTTCTTAACTTCCTAACTTTAATAATCATCTACGCCTTGTCCATACCGATTGGCATAATATCCGCCGTGAAGCAGTATTCTTGGTTTGACCACATCGTAACTTTTTACGCCTTCTTAGGACAATCCATGCCGCAATTCTGGTTGGCCCTGCTCCTACTCTACTACGTAGGCTTGCGCTTTCCCTTTATTCAAACGGCGGGGATGTCAAGCTATGGCGTGACAATTGCCACGGAGGGACTGTGGGCGGTTATTGTGGACAGAACACGCTACCTGATCTTGCCTTTAACCGTGGTGAGTTTTGGCAACTTGGCGAGTATCACACGCTATATGCGCGCCAGTATGCTTGACGTCATCAACCAAGACTATGTGCGCACCGCTAAAGCCAAGGGGCTATCGCAACGCAAGGTCATCCTAAAACACGCCTTCCGTAACGCCCTCCTCCCGCTGGTGACGATGCTCGGTTTTGAGTTGCCCATCCTCTTTAGTGGCTCGGTCATCCTAGAAACAATTTTTGCCTGGCCAGGCGTGGGTCTTTTGAGCTGGAATGCGGTCATGCAGAGAGACTACCAAGTCATCATGGCCTTCAACCTCCTGGGTGCGTCCATGATGGTCCTTGGTGCTTTTGTCGCAGATATGCTCTATCTCGTCGTAGATCCTCGCATTAAATACAATTAGGGGCGGTGACATATTTTGCAAGCAAAATTCGAGCCCAAAGACGCGACCATTGTGCCAGCCACCGCAAAGGTGATGCCTAAAGAAGAAACTTATGTGCAAATGGTGTGGCGCCGTTTCCGTCGCCACAAACTAGCCATGATCAGCCTAGTCGTTCTCATCGTACTCTACTCCATGGCCATCTTTGCGCCTTGGGTCGCACCATACCATTACGACCACATGGATTTCACTAAAATAAGTCAGCCCCCCTCCGCCGAGCACTGGTTTGGCACGGATAGAATTGGTGCCGATTTATTCAGCCGCGTCATCTGGGGTAGTCGTATCAGTCTCAGTGTCGGTTTTGTCGCAGCAGGCATTGCCATCGTGCTAGGCACCGTAGTGGGTGCAATTTCTGGCTACTTTGGGGGCCTCATTGACGACGTGCTGATGCGCTTTACCGAGATCGTAGCCTCCTTCCCCACTATGTTCCTCCTCTTGACCATTATCGCCGTCTTGCCTCGCAGCATTATGAACATCATGATTGTCATCGGCGCTACGTCGTGGCCGGGGCTAGCGCGCCTGGTGCGCGGGCAGTTCCTGTCGCTGCGCGAGATGGACTATGTGGAGGCTGCTAAGGCCATTGGCGCAACCGATTATCGCATCGTCTTCACCCATGTGCTCCTAAATACCATGGCCCCTATAATTGTCAACGCCTCTCTCCGCATTGGCGGTGCCATCCTCACTGAATCTGGCTTGAGTTTCTTGGGTCTCGGGGTGACCACGCCGCCGAGCTGGGGCACCATCCTCAATGGTGGTCGCCCTCTCTTAAGGAGTGCGCCATGGATCACGACCATCCCAGGAATCTTTATTTTTGTCACCGTGCTCGCCTTTAACTATGTGGGCGATGGGCTACGCGACGCCCTAGATCCACGTGCCACTAAGTAAGCGCCTGTTCCGCCTACTCGCCTACGTGACGGCCTTCAGTGGTCTCTTTACCACTCTTCTACTCATATCGGCTAATTATACCAATCAAGGAGAGTGGCCTAGCTGGTCAACACCGCAAAAAATTGCGACTGGCAGTAGGCACCATGGCTTTAGCAGCACCATGCTCGCCAACGGGGCACTAGCCGTTGCCACCGTAAGCCCAGGACTGCTGACCTTAGAGATTGTCATAGTAGGGGGCGAGAACCCCAGTAGCATTCCCGTCCACGGCCTTGTGGGATACGACCTATCGACCTTGGGAAACGATTGGGTCATTGCGTGGAGTGAACGGCAAGAGGGACTATCCTCTTTATGGCTACAAGTCGAGGAGCAATCCAAAATGCTCGTCGCCGAGGGCACTGACTTCATTGACGATATAACCACTACAAGGGATGGATACGGCAACTTGTACCTGGCTTGGGCTGGGGGCAGCCATGGCTCCTCGGGAATTTTCTTCTCGAAATACAATGCGGTCAATAGAGAAATCACCCCACCTCGGCAGCTGACATTTGGTGGACCACAAGACCGCTTACCTTCGCTCGTGGCCCATGCCAACATTATTCATCTGACCTACAAGCGTGAGTTCGTGTTGCATGCCGAAGTGCGCTACCAGCGCTTCACCCTAGGGGGAGACCATACTTCAAGTGTGGTCATAATCGCTGAAACCGGCCGCGATGTCGACGATCTCCCCCTGCTCGCATTACAGGCCGATGGTTCCGCACTCTACTTTTGGCTACGACCATCTATCGTCCGCGGACAAGCGGGACAGAGCAGGCTGCTAAAAGGGCACCTTACGGCAGATGGTGCGGTGACATCCTCATTAGTCCCAATCTTTGAGTTCGGCGGCCACAGCGCCTCGCTCGCTCTAGCCTACCGTGATGCGAAGGGACAAACTTTGGTCTGGCTAAATGACGAATCAGGCACCTTTCAGGCCTACTACCTTGTTATAGATGTGTTTGGGCAAATCGGAGAACATGGCCCTGTAACAAACAGTCGCGGACATAAGTTTGCTACAGAAGTACAGCAGGGAGACAGAAAAATAGTCCTGTTTTACGAACTGCAGGGTGAATACCTTGCTGTGATGTACGCCGAGGACATACCCAGCACTGAGAAGCCCTTTGTTGCCCATCTCGGGCTCGACCCAGAAAATCCGCTCCTTGACACGTTCTACATCCTAATTTCACGCATGGTGGGTTCCTTAGGCCTCACAGCACTGTCGTCTCTACTACTGATCCCTCTCATAGGCCTACTCAGCCTACTACCCCCCTTGCGCCTACGGCACTACACGGCCCTTTGGGTGACATTCAGTATCGTTCTAGGTATTGTAGCGCAACCCTATATGGGCACAGTGCTCATTCCTGGCCACATAGGATTAAGCATAATGGCAGGCTCAGCCTTAATGGCTTGGTCGATACTTTATCTCGCAAGATTAGACCGGAGCGATTTAGTGACACTAGGCGCCTTTGGCCATATTTATGCCTTCTGCCTTTTCTTTGCTTCACTATTCTTTTGAGATCACACCTATCAGGCAGGCGATTCTTTGCACTAGGAGGTTTAAGAGATTGAATGAGAAACTACTAGAAGTTACCGATTTAAGAACTACTTTCAAGGATAAAGATGGAAATCTTGTACCCGCTGTTGATGGTGTCAGCTTCTACGTCAATAAAGGCGAAACGCTTGGTATTGTGGGCGAGAGCGGGTGCGGCAAAAGCGTCACCATGCTCTCAGTGATGCAACTTATCAATATCCCCCCTGGACGCATAGAGGCCACCAACATTGCCCTCGAGGGTCGAAACTTATTGCAACTAACAGAAAAACAAATGCAAAAAGTCCGCGGCAATGAGATCTCCATGATCTTTCAAGAGCCAATGACTAGCCTTAACCCTGTCTTCACCATTGGGGACCAAATAGCCGAAACGGTGGAATTGCACCAGGGCCTCGGCAAAGAGGCCGCGCTTGCTAAAGCTGTAGAAATGCTCAAAAAAGTGGGCATACCCATGCCCGAGCGGCGCATCAAAGAATACCCCCATCAGCTCTCTGGCGGCATGCGCCAAAGAGTAATGATCGCGATGGCCCTCGCCTGCAATCCTAAATTGCTTATCGCCGATGAGCCTACTACAGCTCTCGATGTCACTATCCAAGCCCAAATACTTGAGTTGATAAAGGCGCTACGCGATGAATTGGACATGAGCGTCGTGCTCATCACCCATGATCTTGGCGTGGTAGCCGAGACGGCCGATCGCGTTATCGTCATGTATGCCGGCAAAATTGTCGAAGAAGCAGATACGGTGACTCTTTTTGACTCACCCCAACACCCATACACCGAAGGCCTCCTTAATTCCATACCCAAGCTCATGGGTGATAGCGGTCGCTTGTATGTCATTGAGGGCGTCGTTCCCCACCCCCTATACATGCCCACCGGCTGTCGTTTCAACCCTCGCTGCGCCTACGCACAAGAAAAATGCCGTAGCCAAGCGCCAGAGCTTCTAGATACTGGTCCTACACACAAAGTCAGTTGCTTCTTTCCCTTGAACACTACTTCCTCTAAGGAGGTGTCCGCATGACTAATACCGAAGAGGTCCTACTGCGAGTTGATAGCCTTAGCAAGTTTTTTCCCGTGCGGGCGGGCATGCTACGCCGGGTGGTCAATCACCTAAAGGCCGTCGACAATGTCAGCTTTTTCATCCGTCGTGGCGAGACACTGGGCCTTGTGGGCGAGAGCGGCTGCGGCAAGACTACCGTGGCCCGCACTATCCTCCGCCTGCACGAGCCAACAGCGGGGACCGTTGAATTTGGGGGACAGAATATTTTCGCCCTTAACAAGCACGACATGCGTATGAAACGCAGAGACATGCAAATCATTTTCCAAGACCCTTATTCTAGCTTGAACCCGCGCCTTACCGTCGGGCAGATTATTGGCGAACCCTTGCTCGTGCATAGCATTGGCGATCGCGCCAGCCAAGAAACCCGCACTAAGGAATTATTATCTATCGTGGGCTTAGCTTCCTACCACTTTCGCCGTTACCCACATGAGTTTAGTGGGGGTCAAAGACAGCGCATCGGCATTGCGCGGGCCTTAGCCTTAAACCCAAAACTTATCGTCTGTGACGAGCCTGTTTCGGCCTTAGATGTTTCCATACAGTCGCAGATCCTTAACCTCCTTGAAGACCTGCAACAAGAATTTTCCCTCACCTATCTCTTTATTGCTCACAATTTGAGCGTCGTCAAGCACATCTCAGACCGAGTAGGAGTTATGTATCTGGGCAAAATGGTCGAAATGACAACTTCCGCACAACTCTATAGTACGCCGCTCCATCCCTACACCCAGGCCCTGCTGTCCGCCATTCCCGAACCGTCGCCCGGCCGCAAAAAAACGCGTATACCCTTAGAAGGCGATATCCCAAGCCCCATTAACCCTCCTAGCGGCTGCCGCTTTCACACTAGATGCCCCGTGGCGGTGGAACGCTGCAAAGTTGATCCTCCCGAGTGGCGCGAAGTACGCCCCGAGCATTTTGTTGCCTGCCATTTGGCAAATTAGCTTGCAACAAGACCCATACTTGGTATGACTCTTCTGGTTGACAAAGACGACAAGAAGGCGTTATAATCATAAGCGCTGGGGGCATAGCTCAGTTGGGATGAGCGCTACCCTGACACGGTAGAGGCCACAGGTTCGAGCCCTGTTGCTCCCACCATAGCGAACCAGCAATACCAAGGGTCATGCCCTTGGTATTTTCTCATTGCAACTGTTGTTGAATTTGGAGGTGAATTGTGATGTTAAATAGCAAGCAACGTGCTTACCTCAGAAGTCAAGCCAACACCCTCGACCCTATTATGCATGTAGGGAAAGGCGGTCTCACAGAGGCTGTCGCCAATGCCGTCAGCGAGGCCTTAGAGGCGCGTGAGCTGATTAAATTACGCCTACTAAAGAACAACGAGAGCGATATCAAGGTGCTCTCCCTAGAGCTCGCCGCCATGGTAGAGGCCGAAGTGGTGCAGGTGATCGGCCGAAACTTTGTTTTGTACAAAATGAACACCGAAAAGCCCATAATTGAGCTACCAACTCAGTAGCCCTTGGCCCGACAGAGGGGAAAAAGAACCGTCCCCTCTGTCGCTATCGCCTTTGCTGGAACACTTGGGAGCAGGTTGGTATTGAAAAATAATTTCTGCGATGCTATACTGTTTTAGCAGACGTGCCGAGATGGCGGAATGGCAGACGCACTTGACTCAAAATCAAGCGTCCTCTGGACATGAGGGTTCGAGTCCCTCTCTCGGCACCATCTTTATCCGCACAATATTAAAGGACCCTTCTGGGTCCTTTTCTTGTCTCGATAATCAGCTGTTGCCCCTGCGAATATCGTTCATAGCCTGCCTTAGGGGACTCCTGCTAGGAACAAAAGGGACGGTTCTTCGTGGAAACAGACCCTCCCCTCCGTTCGCAAGTTAGTCGTCCTGCAGCGCCCGATACACTTTGGTATGCGATGTCTCAAGTGCTTCGGCGGCCTTGCGGAGCGTGAGGCCAAATCGCGCTTCAGTTGCGTTGCTCTTTCTACGCCGTGCATGGCACAAAACCGCTCTAAGCCCTGGTGTGCAACAGCTCACCTATAGCTTTCGCGGTCTTCGCTAGTCTCCAGATACAGGGTGAGATCGCTTTGGCGGTGAAACTCCGTGAATCCGCGCACGCTTCCCCCTAACCGCCCTAACACAGACACCTTATTCAAATGTATGTAACGCAATGCTCCGAGCAAGTAGGCCTCGTCCTCGATAGCCTCACTGCGGTAACGGTCGCCAAAGACCGGACCCACGCGCCGGTGCATGCGATTGTACCGAGCTATGTACCGCAAGGTGATGACCTTGATCGCCCGCGATAACGTCTCGAGCTCGGCCTTAACAATTGTCTGTAAATGGCTATTCATAATGCACCAAGCCACAAGCTCGAATTTGTCACTAGTTTGCTCATCACAAAGAAGCTAGAGCAGGAGCCGTCTCTCGTCATCACTCTGAAAGACAAACTCCTTGTTGATTCCGCGAATCATAACGTGATAATAACCGGAGCTGCACGCCTAACGTCCTGTTCTTGGCATATCCTCACCTCACGCCAATGCTACCTTAGGCCTAGCAGGAAACCAAGAAGAACCGTCAGACTGTGTGAGAATATGCATATTTGCCTCCCCCTTCGAAGTAATTACGCGAAGTTTGCAGCCATTTTGCCGCCAGTTTGTCGCGGAAGGAAAATAGACAAAGAAGAAGAGAAGTAAGTCTCCTCATTAGTTCCTGCTGACCGAGGATATTTTGCACTCGCTTTAGGTTGTACGCGAAAAACAGCAACGCAACTTCGCCCCGCACCTTCTTTATGGTGCGGAGCAGGAAGTAGTAGCCATTCATAGAGCGTTTAATTGTCCCTAAAGGGTGCTCTA